>Ga0070665_100004292_pt1 | contig 14985 bp, 12 predicted proteins | sample KBSS13metaG_FD_65862 | JGI IMG/M metagenome (GOLD analysis project Ga0070665, IMG submission 65862) | Switchgrass rhizosphere microbial communities from Kellogg Biological Station, Michigan, USA - KBS S1-3 metaG | ecosystem: Host-associated > Plants > Roots > Rhizosphere > Soil ... | reverse complement strand
CAGCCGGACCATCACGAAGGGCAGCCCGTCGTAGCTCGGGGTGGTGAAGAACAGGTCCGGTTCGCCGAGCAGCAGCGCCTGCTTCTCGGCCTCGTCGCCCACGTAGAGGACCGCGACGTCCGTCCGGATCACCCGGCGGCCGTCGCGTCGGTCCGGATAGGACCAGACGAAGCCGCGACCCCCGACCCGGAAGTCGAACCCGTCGCTGTCGATCTCCTCGACGTCCGCGAGCGCCAGGGCGAGGCGCCGGACGTCGTCCGCGTCGGCCACGCGCGGAACGTTACCGGCGTGCGGTTCTGGTCACGATAGGCGGCGACACGGGCACCGACGGTGTCACCCTCGACCCATGAGCAGCGCCATCAGGCAGGCAGCGGCACCGGCGGCCGCCGCGGGCACCTTCCGGATCGGAGAGGGCCCCGAGGTCCATCGCCTCGGCTTCGGCGCGATGCGGATCACCGGCGCCGGGGTCTGGGGACCGCCCGACGACCCGAAGGCCGCGGTGGACGTGCTCCGCAGCGCCGTGGACCTCGGCGTCAACCTGATCGACACCGCGGACTCCTACGGCCCCGCCGTCTCCGAGGAGCTGATCCGCGAGGCCCTCCACCCGTACGACGGCGTGGTCGTCGCCACCAAGGCGGGCCTGCTGCGTCCGGGCCCGGACCGGTGGACGCCCTGCGGGCGACCGGACTACCTGCGCCAGCAGTGCGAGCTGTCGCTGCGCAGGCTGGACGTCGATCGGATCGACCTGTTCCAGCTGCACCGCGTCGACCCGACCGTGCCCGCCGCGGACCAGTTCGGAGTGCTGGCCGAGCTGCAGGCCGAGGGCAAGGTCGCCCAGGTGGGGCTGTCCGAGGTCTCGGTGGAGACGATCGAGCAGGCCCGCGGGATCGTCGAGATCGCCACGGTCCAGAACCGCTACAACCTCGTCGACCGGGCGAGCGACGACGTGCTGCGCTACTGCACCGAGAACGGCATCGGCTTCCTGCCGTGGCGCCCGGTCGACGCGGGCGGGGTCGCCCCCGGCGTCGTCTCGGAGATCGCGTGGGCGCACGGGGTGACCGCGCCGCAGGTCGCACTGGCCTGGCTGCTGCAGCGCTCCTCGGTGATGCTGCCGATCCCGGGCACCTCGGACGTCACGCACCTCGAGGACAACTGCCGGGCGGCCGAGCTGGAGCTGACCCTCGCCGAGATCAACTCGCTCGACGAGGGGCTGTCCCCGCTCTGACCGGCACCGCGCGCTCGGCGGTCCGCGTGATGTTGCGGACCATCCCGCCGAAGACGATGCCGTGGAAGGGCGCCACGCACCACCAGTAGAGGTGGCCGGTGAGCCCGTGCGGCACGAACACGGCGCGCTGGGTGTACCGCGAGCCGCCCGGGGCGGGCGCCACGCCCATCTCCAGCCAGGCGAGGCCGGGGACCTTCATCTCGGCGCGCAGCCGCAGCAGGGTCCCGTCCTCCAGGGTCTCGACCCGCCACCAGTCCAGGGCGTCCCCGACGTGCAGCCGGTCCGGGTCCCGCCGCCCGCGGGCCAACCCGACGCCGCCGACGAGCCGGTCCATCCAGCCGCGCACCGACCAGGCCAGCGGGAACGAGTACCACCCGCGCTCGCCGCCGATCCCGGTCACGACCCGCCAGAGCTCCTCCGGCTCCGCGGTGCACGGCTGCTCGCGGTCGTCGGTGTAGACGGTGCCGCCGGACCAGTCCGGGTCGCTCGGCAACGGGTCCGACGGGGCCCCGGCGACGGCCGCGCCGGACCAGTGGGTCTCGACCTCGCCGTCGGTGATCCGGGCCAGCGCGAGCTCGACGGCCCGCTCGTAGCCCAGGCACTCCCCCGGCACGTACTCCAGGATGTCCTGCTCCCGGCAGACGACCTCGTGGATCAGCGACTCGATGAGGGGCGCGGCGATGCCCTTCGGCACCGGCGTCACGACGTTCACCCAGTGCGCCGAGAGCCGCGGCGTCAGCGCGGGCACGCTCACCACGCGTCGCCGGGGCAGCTTCGCGACGGCCGCATAGCGCTGCATCATGTCCACATAGGTCAGGACGTCCGGGCCGCCGATGTCGAAGGTGCGGTTGACCTCCGGCGGCAGCTCGGCGGCGGCGACCAGGTAACGCAGCACGTCCCGCACGGCGATCGGCTGGATCCGGTTGTGCACCCAGCTCGGGGTGAGCATCACCGGGAGGCGCTCGGTGAGGTAGCGCAGCATCTCGAAGCTCGCCGAGCCGGAGCCGAGGATCACCGCGGCCTGCAGCGCCGCCGTCGGGACGCCGCTGCGGAGGAGGATCTCGCCCACCTCGGCGCGGGAGGACAGATGTTCGGACAGCGGCCCGTCCGGGTGCAGCCCGCCCAGGTAGACGATCCGCTGCACGCCCGCCTCGCGCGCCGCCTGGCCGACGAGCAACGCGACCTTGCGGTCGAGGCTCGCGAACCCCTCGTCGGACAGGGAGTGCACGAGGAAGTAGACGACGTCGACGTCCCGGCACGCGGCCCGCACGCTCTCCGGGTCCAGCAGGTCGCCCTGGACGATCTCGGCCTCCGCGGCCCACGGGACGTCGCGCAGCTTGCTCGGGTCGCGCACGAGGCAGCGCACGTCGCCTCTGCCGACGAGGCGGGGGGCCAGCCGGCCACCGATGTACCCGGTGGCGCCGGTGATCAGGTATCGCACCCCGCCGATCCTCCCGTCACTCGGCGGTTTCGGCACCTCGACCGAACAACCGCGCCCACCAGGACGGCACCTTGATCCGGCGGGCGACGTCCGGGTTGCCCTCGTGCGGGTCGACGGGGTCGATCGTGGACGCGAGCGGCTCGTCGTCCCGGACCAGCGAGCGCACGGCCGCGCTCACCACCGCGAGCAGCGGCACCGCGAGCAGCGCCCCGGCGATCCCACCGATCACGACGCCCGCCGCGACCGTGAGCACCACGGCCAGCGGATGCAGCTTCACGGCCCGGCCCAGCAGCAGCGGCTGCAGCACGTGCCCCTCGAGCTGCTGCACACCGATGACCACGGCCAGGATGATCACCGCCGGGATCGGCCCGTTGGCCACCAGCGCGATCAGCACGGCGACCGCACCCGAGAGCACCGCGCCCACGGTGGGCACGAACGCGCCCAGGAACACCAGCGCCGCCAGCGGGACGACCAGGGGCACCCCGACCGCCCACAGCCCGATCCCGATGCCGATGGCGTCGACGAACGCGACCAGCACGGTCGCGCGGGTGTAGCCGACGAGCGTGGCGAAGGCGCGCCTGCCGGCGACGTCCACCTGGTCCCGACGACGGCGAGGGGTCGCCTTGAGCAGGAACCGCCAGATCCGCGCGCCGTCGTAGAGGAAGAAGATCAGCGTGAAGATCGTCAGGGCGATCCCGGCCCCGACCTCCGTCACCGTCGCGGCGGTGGACAGTACCCCGGAGGTCAGGGCGTCCTGGCTGTTGGTGATCGCCTGACCGATCTGGGCGGGCAGACCGCGCAGCTGGTCGGAGCTGAGGTTGAACGGCGGGCCCGCCAGGAACTGCTGGATGGCCGTGAGGCTGGCCGTGAGCTGGCGCTGCAGGTCCGGGAAGCCGCCGATGAACGTGTTGACCACGAAGGACAACAGGCCGCCGATCAGCGCGAACCCACCGACGATGGTGATCGCGACGGACACCCCGCGCGGCACCCGGTTGCGCACCAGCAGGGCCACCACCGGCGCCATCAGGGCGGAGATCAGCACCGAGATCGCGACCGGGACCACGACCACGCGCAGCTGGATGATCATGAAGACCAACAGGCCGAGGGCGGCGGCGATGATCAGCGCGCGGGCGCAGACCTCGGAGGTCACCCGCAGCGTGGTGGGGATGGCGGCCGCGGCCCGGGTCTCGCGGGCGTTCGCGTGGACGACCGCCTCGGGATCCGATGGCGGTGGTGCGTGGTGCGCACCCTGCTCGGGCACGGTCGGGGCCGCCGGATCCGGGACGGCACCGGGATCGTCGCTCACCGGGGCACGGTAACCCCCGCGCGCCCCGTCCCGCCGCGAACCGTTGCGTGACGCCCCGAACCCTGCGAGCGGGGACCCACCGCCCCGCGAGTCGGGGCCTGCCGGCGCCCGAGTCGAGGGCCGGGCGACGCACTGCTCCGTTGCGGTGAGCCGGCCGCGCGGAGGCCACCGAGACGGAGCAGTGCGATCACCCGCTGTCGAATGACACTCGTGTAGTTGACCATCGCCTGAGGGGGTCGAGTCACGCCAGAGTGAGACATCGATGACGATCCGTGACATTCGTTGATCTTCTGTTGTTGCTGCGGACAGTAGTGAGGCCGCGGGCGGGGGCCTGGTCGGAACACGCCGGGCCGCGGCGATCGCCCCCGAAAGAGTGCGGGCGGGGCCGCCGTGACACGGCCGTGACCTGGGTGGACGCGGCGCTCGGCGGGTCTGCTGAAGATCGGCCCGAGTGCCGCGGAGGGCGCCTCGAGAAGGCCTGCGGATGCGCCTCTTCCCGATCGGGTGAGGACCCGGCGACATCGCACGTCGGACGGCCCGCGCCGGCGTCGGAAAGTCCGCCGACGTCCGCCCGGAGGTCTCCCGGCGTCTCGACCGTGGACGCGCCGGATGCGGAGAGCGACAACACGATCACGGTCGCGCCGCGACACCACTCGAATGGCTTGAACCCGCCGGAATCCGCGTAACGAGACCGCCGGACCCGTTTCCCCGAGCAGGTGACCCCGTTGTGGGTGGTGTGTGCGGCCGAACGGCCCTATGGGGATAGGTCCGATGGCAGCATCTCGCCGCACACGACGGACTGAGAGACGGAGGTGCGGGGCGTGACCGATAGGGAGCGAACCCTTGAGGGGTCGGCCGGCAGGCGACGGAGCACGGTGCGGGTGCGTGGGGTCGAGGACACCGGACCGTTCCCCGGGCGGCACGCGAGCCGCACCGAGATCGCCGCGGAGACGCCGATCTTCCACGCCCTCACCGTCGGCGGCTGGCGCAGCCGCCAGCACGAGCCGAGCGCCCGCGAGGGCAGGCGCGACCGCCAGCGGCCGCCGCGCCGGTCGGCGGAGGCGCTCGACGAGTTCCGTCGCGACCCGCTGACCGCGCCCATTCCGGTCCAGGCCTTCACCGCTCTGGCGACGCCCGCGCTCCCGGTCGGCGCGCAGGCGTCGGCGTCGGTCCCGGCCGCGCCGAGCCGGACCACGCCGGAGTACTCGGGCGGACCGTCGCACGCCCCGCTCTACGCCGCGCACGTCCCGGCCTACGCCCCCGCCGCCCCGGCCTACACGTCGCTGACCGACACGGGTCCGCAGGCGCTGGGCGAGCTGTCGGCGCACCAGGGCCGACACCACCGCCGGGCGGTCGGGTCGGGTTCGGGGCACCACCTCTCGTTCTAGAGAGATCACGGGTTTCCCGGGGCTGGGGAGTTCCGGGAGAGGTAAGGAAGGAAACGACCTGCGGCAGCTTCGGGTCGCAGGACGACGTCGATCGGCTGGGGAGTCGGCCGACGTCGACCAGGGCCGGTGGCCCGGGGTCCGGGGGAGTGACCGGACCGCGGAACCACCGGCCCTTCGTCGTGCCGAGCCGGCTCGCGGGTTGTCGGAGCCCGACTCGCGGGACGTGGCACTGCCTGGCTCCTGCTCAGGGGCCGAGCAGCTCCTCGATGTGGGCTCCCGCGAACCGCCGGTCGGGATCGAGTCGGTCCCGGACCGCGCGGAAGTCCGCCAGCCGCGGGTACGCGACGGCGAGGTCCGCGGCCGTCCAGTCGTGCCTGCCCGCCCAGTGCGGGCGTCCGCCCATGCCCTCGAGCACCGACCCGACCAGCCGGAACAGCGGGCCGTGGCCCTCCCCCCGCGGGCTGCGCACCGCGATCCAGCCGGTCTCGCGGCCGTACGCCGGGTGCAGCCACCCGGTCTCCGCGGGCCCGACCCGCACCTCCACGGGACGGCGGATCTCCAGCTCCCGTGCGGCGGCCGCGGACCCGAGCTCGCGCAACGCCACGGCCAGGGCCTCCCGCGGCACGGCCCACTCCGTGTAGGCCGCACGGCTGGGATCGGGGCCCGGGAGCAGCTCGTACGGCGCTCCCGTCGGAACGCCCTCCCAGCGCGGCGTGGGCCGGGACCGCTGCGAGGACCACTGCGCGGACGCCGTGTGCCCGACCCTCGTGACGACTCGGCCGATCGCCTCCAGCCGCCCCGTGGACTCCACCGCGGGGGTCCGGTCCTCGGCGGGACCCGCCCACCGCAGCAGCGCCTCCCCGCTCGGCTGGTGCAGCTCCAGCGTGGCCCAGGGCCGGGTGTCGAGCGGCCCGCCGGGCGCGACGGCCGCGACGGGGTCGACGACCTCCTCGTGTGCGTCGATCCGCTCGGCGGGGACGGTCCGCAGCGCGACGACGGTGAGGATGCCGAGCACACCGAGGTGGCAGCGCAGCGCGTCGAGCTCGGCGTCGTCGGCGGTGCGCAGGGTGCCGCGGCCGTCGACGAACCGCGCCCCGACGACCTGCGCCGACAACGACCCGCCGTGCCGAGACCCGCCGTGGACGCCCGTCGCGACCGCCCCCGCGACCGTCGCCGCGGGCCCGTGGGGGACGGTCGCGAGCGCGCGGCCCTGGGCGGCCAGCATCGCGTGCACCTCGCTGAGCCGAGCGCCCGCCCGGACCCGCACCACGTCGTCCTTCAGCCCGACGACGCCGGTGAGCGCCGAGCAGTCCACGTGGACGTCACCGGTCAGCGCGAGCGTGCTGTCCGAGTAGCCGGTGCCGACCGGCCGCACCGTGAGGCCGCGCTCGGCCGCACGGCGGATCGCCGCCACGACCCCGGCCTCGTCCAGGGGGCGGTCGGTGTGCAGGGGCCGGCACTGCTGCCCGCCCGACCAGTTCGTCCACATCACCTCGACCCTATGTTCCCGACCCGTTCGTCGCCGCCCGCGGTCCCGTGTGCACGTTTCGTGCGCTCAGCGTCGTCGGGACAGCGCTGCGCGCACGGAAACGGCGATCTTGCCGCGCTGACGGCACGAAACGTGTCAGGCGGTCCCGTGTGCACGTTTCGTGCGCTCAGCGTCGTCGGGACAGCGCTGCGCGCACGGGAACGGCGATCTTGCCGCGCTGACAGCACGAAACGTGTCAGGCGGGGTCGGGTCGAGCGGTGAGGCGGGCGGCGACGGAGCGGAGGTCGGCTCTCGTGCGCTCGGCGTCGACCAGGACCGGTTCGCCGTCCTCGACGACCTGTTCGCCCGCCACCCACACGTCCTGGACCAGCCTCGATCCGCCCGCCCACACGAGGTTGGAGAGCAGGGTCGCGTCGTCGGCGGGGTTGACGAAGGCCTGGTCCTCCAGGTCGACGTGCACCAGGTCCGCCCAGCGGCCGGGCTCCAGGACGCCGATGTCCTCCCGGTCGATCGCGGCGGCGCCGTCCCTGGTGGCCATGAGGATCGCGTCGGCGGCGGTGAGGGCCGCCGCGTCGTCTTCGCGCACCCGGGCGAACAGCGCGGCGAGGCGGGCCTGGTGCCAGAGGTCCAGGTCGTCCCCGGAGGCGGGGCCGTCGGTGCCGAGGCCCACCCGGACCCCCGATCGCCGCAGATCCGAGACCCGGGCCACCCCCGCGGCGAGCTTGGCGTTGGAGCCCGGGCAGTGCGCCACGGCGACCCCGGCCCGGGCGAACAGCTCCACGTCCGCGTCGGAGAGCTGGATGGAGTGCGCGGCGAGGACCCGCCCGGACAACCCGCCCAGCGAGTCCAGCAGCGCCGGCACCGACCCGTGCGCGGCCCGGACCTCCACGTCCTCCTGCCGCGACTCCGCGACGTGCAGGTGCATCAGCGCGCCGCGCTGCTGGGCGGCGGCCGCGATGGTCCCGAGGGCGTCCGCGGAGAGGGTGTAGGCCGAGTGCGGGCCGTAGCCCAGCTCGAACCGGTCGTGCGGGCCGAAGACGAGGCCGTCGGCGTCGATCCGGGCCGAGACGTCGTCCCGCATCTCCTCCCAGGAGCCGAGCCGGTCCCAGCCGGGGGCGGCGATGATCCCCGGGGTCAGCACCACCCGGGAGCCGACGGCCCCCACTGCGTCGAGGACGGCGTCGGTGAAGAAGTACATCTCGACGCTGGTGGTGCAGCCCGACCGCAGCAGCTCGACACCGCCCGCGGTCATCGCGACCCGGACGTCGTCCGCGGTGAGCCGCCCCTCGGCGGGCCACATCACGTCCTGCAGCCAGGACAGCAGCGGCAGGTCGCCGCCCATCCCGCGCAGCGGCGCCATCGGGGTGTGGCAGTGGGTGTTGACCATCCCGGGCATCAGCAGCCCGGACAGTGCCTGCACCGGCCCGTCCCACGCGGGGGCGTCCGCGCGGGGCCCCACGTACCCCAGGCGACCCGAGCCGAGGACGTCGACGACGCCGTCGCGCACGACCGGGAAGCCGTCGCCGCAGGTCAGCACGACGGGGGCGGTGAACCTCACCTGCGCGAGTCGAGCAGCGACCGCAGCGAGCGGAACGGCGGCAGCCAGGCGCCCTCGTCCGGCAGCGTCTCCAGGGTCATCCGCGGCAGCGGCTCGCGGAAGACCCCCTCCATGTCCTCGAGGTCGAGGAAGGAGATCGTCTCCGAGTTCAGCGCGAAGTTCGCGTACTCCCGGAAGCCGATGACCGTGACGTCGATGTGGTCGTCGATCAGCTTCTCGAGCGGCTCGCGGAAGGCCCGCCCGTCCCCCGACGCGACGACGACGTGCCGCAGGTGGCCCTCCTGCTCGCGCATGTGGATGTGCGCGAGCATGTCGTCGTCGATGTCGCTGTCGTCGGTGATCTTCGGCTTGGCGAAGACCGCGAACCCGACGTTCCGCAGGGCCTCGACCCACGGCCGGATCACGTCCGTGGAGGAGGGCGCCACGTTGGTGAACACGCAGGCCTCGGCGACGGCGTCCGGTCCCGCGAGGTCCAGCAGCCAGCGGCCGACGGCGTCGAAGCGCGGGCGGAACGCCGAGGTGGGGCGGGCGCCGAGCAGCGAGCCGAGGCTCATGTCCATGTTGGGCGCGTCCCACACGAGGAGTACGCGTGGCAGGGGGCCGGGGGACGTCACAAGGAAGGACCCTATCCCGCAGACTGCAGACGTGAGCGAGCAGGAGACGGCCGATCGGGTGGCGGCGGCGATGACGGCGCAGGACCGGGCGATCCGGGAGGCGGGGATCCGGTTGCTGGACATCGGGCCGGGCCGGGCCCGGACCGCGTTGACCGTGACGGAGTCCCATGTCAACGGACACGGGATCGTGCACGGCGGTTATCTCTTCTTCCTGGCCGACGCGGCGTTCTCGTTCGCCTGCAACAGCCATGGGGTGTCCACAGTGGCGGCGGGCGGCGACATCGCGTTCCTGCGCGCCGCCCGGCTGGGCGACGAGCTGGTGGCCGAGGCGCGCGAGACCGCCCTGTCCGGGCGCTCGGGCATCTACGACGTGACCGTCACCGCGTCGAGGGTCGGGTCCGCGGGCTCCCCCTCCGCGTCGAGGGTCGGGGGTTCCCCCTCCGCGGGCGACGAGGTCGTGGCCGAGTTCCGGGGCCGCTCCCGGGCCGTCCCGAACCTGCCCCCGCCCTACTGAGCGACGTAGAGCAGGTCCCGGATCTCGCGGCCCTCCTGCACGGCCCGCTGCTCGAACTTGGTCAGCGGGCGGGAGTCCGGGCGGGGGTACCAGGGATCCGACGCCGGGTCCCTGGTCAGGGCGGGACAGGCGTCGCACACGGCGAGCATCTGGTCTGCGTAGTGCGCCCAGTCCGTGGCGAGGTGCAGCCATCCGCCGGGTCGCAGCCGGGAGGCCGCCAGGGCCGTGAAGTCGGGCTGTACGAGCCGTCTCTTGTGGTGCTTGCGCTTGGGCCAGGGGTCCGGGAAGAAGATCCGGATGCCCTCGAGTGAGCGCTCCGGCACCGCGCGGTCCAGCAGGTCGACGGCGTCTCCGCGCAGCAGCCGCAGGTTCTGCAGCTCCGCGGCACGCAGGCGGATCAGCAGGTGCGCCAGGCCGGGCTCGTAGACCTCGACCGCGATGTGCTGGATCTCGGGTGCGGCGGCGGCCATCAGCGCCGTGGCCTCGCCGTTCCCGGACCCGATCTCCAGGACGGTGGGGCCGGTGACCTCCAGACGGTCCACCGCGGACACGTCCCCGCCGTGGACGGGCCAGAGCGCGTCCCAGGCGTTCTGCTGGCCCTCGGTGAGCCGGACGCGCTGCGGGACGAAGGACCGGATGCGGGTCTCAGGCACCGTCGGGCGAGGCGGGGAGCTGGACGTGTGCGGTGGCGCCGGGCAGCTTGCCCCGCACGTACCCGGCCGCGGTGAACCCCAGTGCCGTGACGACGGCCGCCGCGGACGCGGGCCGCTTGGCCTTGACCTCGCGCAGCAGGGCCTTCGGCAGCACGGTCGCGACGTACTTCGACTCGGTGGACAGCGCGTCCCCCTGCCCCACCAGCTTGGAGACGGCGGCCTTCGAGAGCCCCTCGGCCCAGCTGCGGCGACGCAGGTAGGACCAGTCGACGCGGTCGTCGGACACCCGGTGGTCGACGGCGGCGGCGGGCTCGAAGAGGATCCGCACCTCGCGCCCGTCCGCCCGGTAGGCCTGCCGGGCGCGGATGCAGAGCTCGGTCTCCTCGCAGCCCAGCGGGTTCTTGCCGATCCGGCCGATGTCCTCGGCGAACCCGCCGACCCGCTTGAACACCTCGGCGCGCAGGGACATGTTGCAGCCCATGAGGTTGCGGATCTCGGCCTGCTCGGTGGGCTGGCCGGTGTAGGTGCAGCCGACGATCCAGTCCAGCTCGCCGGTGGCGTCCCGGGTGGTGCCGCCGGGCAGCGTGGCGGGGCGGCCCGAGTCGTCCACCGCGGTGCGGGAGACGGGCCAGCGCGGGTGCGCGATCCCGCCGACGCCGATCACCGCGGGATCGGCGTACGGGGCGAGCAGGGCGCGCAGCCAGCCGGGGCGGGCGGTGGCGTCGTCGTCCAGGAAGACGACGACCTCGCCGGTGGCCGCCTCGATCGCGGTGTTCCGCGCGCCGGACAGGCCCTGCTTGTGGGCGTTCGCGAGCACGGTCACGCCCTCCAGCGTGGCCTCGCACCGCTCCAGGAGCGCCTCGTTGTGGTCGACGACGACGATCGTCTCGACCGGCAGGACGTCCTGGCTCTGCACGGACTCGACGGCCGCGACGATGTCCGCCCACCGCTTGTCCGTGTAGACGCACACGACGACGGTCGCGGTGACCGGGGGCTCGTTGGTCGGCTCGAACAGGTTCACGGGGCGGGGGTCCCTCCTGGATGCGCCGAGGGAGCTACTTCCGCTTGTCGGCGCGACGGTGCTCCGAGAGCAGGGTACGCAACACCCGGGTGCCGTCCGCGAAGGTCCTCAGGTTCGTCTCGCCGAACATGCGTTCCTTCTCGATCGACGGCACCTCGGTGATCTTGAGGCCCGCCGCGGCGATCCGGCAGTTGAGCACGGTCTCGATCTCGAACCCGTCGCCCCAGATCATCGTGCCGTCCTCGGGCTGCGGGATGTTCGGGTCCGGCAGCTCCAGCATCGGGACCAGGTCGGCCCAGAACGCGTTGTAGCCGTAGCAGAGGTCCGTGTAGGACGTCCCGAACAGCGCGTTGGCCACGGTGTTCAGCCCGGCGTTGCCGCTCTTGCGCAGCAGCGTGATGTCCTCGCTGCCGCCGCCCTTGGCGAACCGGCTGCCCTTGGCGAAGTCCGCACCGGCGATCAGCGCCGAGACGAAGGCCGGGATCTCGCCCGGGTCGGCGGAGCCGTCGGCGTCGAACATCACGATGACGTCCCCGGTGGCCGCCTCGAACCCGCAGGCCATGGCGTTGCCCTTGCCCTTGCGGGTCTGGGTGATGCAGCGGACCCAGGGCAGCGTCCGGCGGGCGGTCTCGATCGTGCCGTCCGTGGAGTTGCCGTCCACGACGATGATCTCGTGCACCGCGGGCCGCACGGCCGCGATCTTCGGCAGGACGACCTCGAGGTTGCGCGCCTCGTTGCGGGTCGGGACCACGACCGTGACGGCCGGGTTGCCCGAGCGCCGCGGCGCGTGCCGCGGCCGGGGCCTGCGCTCCAGGTCCGGGGGTGGCGGCGGGCGCATCCCCCGCGGCGCGGCGGGCGGCAGGGCGTTCGGGGGGCCGGGCCGGTAGCCGTGGGGCGGCGGGCCGTACGGCGCGGGCGGGGGGCCCTGCGGCGGGTACGGCTGCTGCCCGGGGCCGCCGGGCCGCGGCCCGCGGTACGGCTGCGTGGTCGGACCGGCCCCGGGTGCCCCGTGGGGCGGGCCCGAACGGGCGGGCGTTACGGCGCTCACACAACCTCCACACAGACAGTTCCGCGTCACCGGATCAACGATCGACCGCGACGGTGGCGACGAGTGAGGAGTGAACTCACCCGATCGGGGCCGCGGTCTGCGGGGAGCGTGACCGTTTCGTGATCCGATGTTCGTAGTCGTACGCATCCTGCACGGGTGCCGAAGCGGCACGCTCACCGGTATGTCCTCTCCGACCGGTCGTCCGCCCGCCGTCGACGAACGGGTGGCCGCCGTCGCCGCCGAGCTGGGGTGGCTCTCCGACCGCGTGGGGGCCCTCTCGATGACCTTGAACGCGCTGGTCGGAGAGCTGCGCCCGGGCGTCTCCGCGGACGCGCCGGGACCCGCCGCCGGGCCCGCCACAGGAGCCGCCGGGCCGTGGCCGGGACCGCCCGTCGACCCCTCGCTACCGCCCGCCCCTCCGCGCGTGTCGGGCGCCCAGCCGCCGCCCGCGGGCCCCGCGGGGTGGCCGCCACGGACGGGTGTGGCGCCTGCACCGGCGGGTGTGATGCCGCACGCCTTCCCCATCGGGCCGCGCAGGCCCACGTGGGTGGACCGGCTGCGCACGGTGTCCAGTGCCGCGCTGCTGGCCGCGGTCGGCGGTGCGGTCACGCTGCTCGGCGTCGTGCTGCTGCTGGTCCTGGCCGCGTCCCGCGGCTGGTTCGGCCCGACCGCCCGGGTCGTCGCCGGCGCGGCGCTGGGGATCGTGCTGGTGGCGCTGGCGGGGTGGCTGCACCGCCGTCCGGGGTCGGCGGTGGGGGCGCAGGCCCTGGCCGCCACCGGGTTCGCGGCGCTGTTCCTGTCGGTCGCCGCGTCGGCGGCGCTCTACGACCTCGTGCCGGACGCCGTGGCGGGTGGCCTCGGGGTGGTCCTCGCCGGGGCGGCGCTGGCGGTCGCCGACCGGTGGGGGTCCCGGCCGCTCGCGATCGGTGCCGTGGCCGGTGCGGGTGTGCTCACGCCGGTCGTGGCCGACGGTCCGACCGTCCTGGCCGCCGCGCTCGCCCTGGCCCTGCAGCTGGCCTGCATCCCGGTCACGGTGCGCCGGGGGTGGGCGGCGCCGGCACTGGTGACCGTGGTCTGGTCCGCGTTGTTCGGTGCGGGTGCCGCGGCGTTGTCCGACGAGCCGTGGCCCGCCCTGGTCGCGGTGACGGTGGCGGCGCTCGCGGTCGGCACGGGTGCTGCGGTGGCGGCGATCCTGGGCGCCGACGCCGGCTCGGGCCGCTCGGTGCCCGCCGCGGCCGCCCTCGCGGGCGCGGTGCTGCCGCTACTCGCCCTCACCGCCCGGGGCGACGGGCTCGGCTCGGCCTGGCTCGCGGTGCTCGCCACGGCGGCGATGGCCGGGTTCGCGGTGTGGGGCAGGCCCAGAGCCGGGGTGCGCGCCACCGCGGTCGCGTTGGCAGGCCTGAGCGGGCTGTACGCCACCGTCACCGCCCTCGACGGCACGGCCCAGCACCTGCTGCTGATCGGCGAGGCGGTCGCCCTTCTGGTCGCCGCCGCGGGGCTGCGGAACCGGCCGCTGTTCGGTGTCGGCTCGGCGTTCGGCCTGATCGGGCTGGTCGCCGCCCTGACCGACGAGCTGCCGGTGCACGCGCTGGTGCAGCCGGGCCGGTTCGCCGACCTGCCCGCCGGGCTCGCCGCGGGCGTGCTGCTGCTGGCCGCCGCCGTCGCGGGGCTGGTCGCGGCGGGCCGCCTCGGCCTGGTCCGGGCGGACGCGGGCACCGCGGTGCTGTGGGCGCCGCTGGCGCTCGTCGCGCTCTACGGGGCGACGGGGACCGTTGTGGCCACCGCGCTCCTGGTCTCCGACACCCGGACCGGGTTCCTCGCCGGCCACGCCGTGGTCACCGTGTCCTGGACGGTCGCGGCGCTGGTCCTGCTGGCCCGCGGGCTGGCCCGCCCCGCGCTACGGGTGGCGGGACTGGTGCTGGTGGCCGCCGCCGTCGGCAAGCTGGTGCTCTTCGACCTGGTGGCGCTCGACGGGCTCGCCCGGGTCGCGGCGTTCCTGGGCGCCGGGCTCGTACTGCTCGCCGCGGGCAGCCGGTACGCCCGCATGGTCGCCCGCCACGAAGGGCCCGAGTAGCGCGGGGTCCGCCGCCGCGGCCCACCGCACGCCCGCGTGCGCGTCGACGTCGTGGGCGTGGAACGCGCCGCGACCCGCGGCCGTGGTGGCGACGACGGTGGCCAGCCCGCAGCGTCGCTGCAGCGCGGTCTGCCGGACGGTCCAGCCGATCACCCCGTCCCGGTGCAGGGCCACCGTGCTGCGGCGCACCGATCCCGCGCGCACCACCAGGTAGTGCCCGGCCCGGCCGTGGCCCAGCCCGCGGAAGGCGTCCACGGCCCAGCAGGTCCCCAGCGGCCCGCCCACCAGCAGCAGCACGACGGCCGCGAGCAGCACGGCATCGAGGCCGGTGAGCAAGCCGATCCCGGCGAGGACCGTTGCCGGACCGACCACGGCGAGCACCGCCCGGCGGACCCGGCGGCCGCGGGCGGCCCGTGGGTGCGCGGTCAGCGCCGCCGCGGTGGGGGCCGGGGACTGCCCCAGCACGACGGCGACAACGCGCTCGGCGAGCCGCCGCGGCGCCGTCGGGAGCAGGGTGCGGTGCTCGGTGCTCTCCGTGCCGCCGACCAGCAGACCCGTGGCGACGGCGTCGACCCGGGCGGCGCCGGCCAGCCGGGCGCCCAGCGGCTCGACCAGCTCGATCCCGACCAGCCTGCGCTCCTCCAGCGAGATCGA
>Ga0070665_100004291_pt1 | contig 14986 bp, 13 predicted proteins | sample KBSS13metaG_FD_65862 | JGI IMG/M metagenome (GOLD analysis project Ga0070665, IMG submission 65862) | Switchgrass rhizosphere microbial communities from Kellogg Biological Station, Michigan, USA - KBS S1-3 metaG | ecosystem: Host-associated > Plants > Roots > Rhizosphere > Soil ... | reverse complement strand
CGAGCAGATGTCGTCGCGCTCGCCTTCCACCGTCAGGAGCGCGGTGCGCCGGATGGCGCCGGGGACGACCGGACGCCCGCGCCACGAGAGCTTCCCCTGCGCCAACGCGTATTCCTGGAACACGAGCTTCACGGTTTCCAGGTAGAACTCGGCCGGCAGGTCGCACACGGCGAAATATTCCTCGTAAAAGGTCCTGGTTGCGTTCGCGCGTTCGATTTCGCCGTCGACGAGATCGCGAAACAGGTTGCGGAATGAATCGAGGTGGCGGTCCAGGTTCATGCTCATGAATGCCATGAGCTGCAGGAATCCCGGATAGACCTTGCGTTGCGCGCCGGGATAGCGAAGGGGCACCGAGCTGATCAGGTTCTGCTCGAACCACGAGAGCGGCTTGTCCGTCGCGAGCTTGTTCACGGCCGTGGGGGAGATGCGGCAGTCGATCGGGCCCGCCATCAGCGTCAGGCTGGCGGGCGTTGCGGGATGGTCGTCTTCGGACATCAACGCCACCGCAGCCAGAGCCGCCACGCAGGGCTGGCAGATGGCCATGAGGTGCGCGCCCGGCCCCATGACGCCGAGGAATCGCATGACATGCTCGACGTAGTCGTCGAGACCGAAGCGGCCCGCGAAGAGCGACACGTTGCGGGCGTTGTGCCAGTCGGTCACGTACACATCGTGGTCCGCGAGCATCGTGCGCGCCGTGTCGCGCAGGAGCGTGGCGAAGTGGCCCGACATCGGCGCGACGATGAGCACGCGCGGGCCGGGGTCGGGCATGCCCTTGCGCAAGTGCACGAGCGTGCCGAACGGCGTCGCGAACGCCGCTTCCTCGTGGACTTCGACCTGGCGGTCGCCGACCGTCACCGAATCGATCCGGAATGGCGGCCGCTCGTGGGTGAGCGTAGCGAGCAGGAAGACCTCGCACGCGGAAGCCAGCTTGCGCAGCGCTTCGTCGTCGCCGGGAGCTTCGCGCGCGCGGTGCAGCGCCGGCAGCACGTGCTTCGCGACCGCGCGGAGCGGAGACATGATGTCGGAGTGCGCCTGATAAGCCGTGTAGATCATCGCGCCTTTCGGCGGGCAGGCGAAGGCGCCGTAGAGATTGACCGGCCCCGAATCGGGCATCACGTTGGCCACAGGCAACGTCACTGGCACGTCGCTTGCGAAAGTGGCGAAACCCGGCGCGATGGCGGTGGCGTCGGAACCAATTCGGTGCATATCTGCGTAAAACGAGGGAGTCATGGCGAAGGCAGAGTTGACGATCAGCAGCAAGAATTATTCATCGTGGTCATTGCGCGGCTGGCTGCTCGCGAAATTCTCCGGTCTCGATTTCAAGGAGGTCATGATTCCTCCCGACGATGCCGACGCGCGCAAGGAGATCCTGCTGCTGTCGCCGTCGATCCTGGTGCCCCGCCTGACGCATGACGGGGTGCGGGTATGGGACACGCTGGCCATTGCCGAATACCTGAACGAGATCAAGCCGAAGAGCGGTCTCCTGCCCACGGACCGCGCGGCGCGCGCGCATTGCAGGGCCGTGTGCGGCGAAATGCACTCGGGCTTTGCCAACCTGCGCTCGGCGCTGCCGATGAACCTCAAGCGCACGTTTCCGGGACACAAGGTCTGGGCCCGTGCCCAGGGCGACATCGAGCGGATCACGTCGATCTGGCGCGAGTGCCTCGCGACGTACGGCGGTCCTTTTCTTTTCGGCAAGCGGTCGATGGCCGACGCGATGTATGCGCCGGTGGTCACGCGTTTCGTGACCTACGACGTGAAGGTCGACAGGAAGTGCGCGGCGTACGGCGCGCAGGTCCTCGCCTTGCCGGAGATGATCGAGTGGACCGCGGCCGCCCGGCGCGAGCCCGAGGAAATCGACGAGCTGGACATGGAATTCTGACGTTCGCCGGCTCGTCACGGCGTCATTTCCACACATCGGTACGGGGCGCGGGCACGTCGCAGGGCCCCGTTGCGTCGACTGACGTGAAATCGGCCGGCCCCACGACTTCCAGATATTCCATGTCGGGCGAGTAGTCGAAGAGGTAGTGCACGATGCCAGGGCGCTGGTGAACGCAATCTCCCGCCTCGACCAGCGTCTCCTTGTCCTCGTACATGAAGCGCGCCCAGCCTTTCAGCATGTAGACGATGTGGAAATCGGCACCGTGATAGTGCCACCCCGTCCCTTTTTCGGGCGCGTTGTTCGATCGCACGAGCTGCGCAAGCACCTTGCCGGCCGTGGCCTCCGCGATCCCGAGATCCCGGTAGGTGAAGAAATCGCGCAGTCCTTCTCCTTTGAAATCAGTATCGCCCGGCTTGACGTGCGAGAACTTCATCGCGGTCTTGTGGAGCATGGTCGCCTTCCTCGGAGGTGGTCACGACGCAAAAACAAAGCACGGAGCGTTCCAATGCCTGCGGGGGTCCACTCGGCGCCGGACACGAGCGTCGTCGCGGCGACCACCGAGGATCGCCGCAGCGCACGCAACACGACGCGGCGGCAACGTTGTTGGCGCCTTCATCGCAACGGACCTTCGACGCGGCGCACCACTGTCGCGCGGCTGCACTGGAATGGCGCGTCGAGCAGCGATACGACGACGCGGTGATGGGGCATCGATCCGCGTAACGCATTGAATCGTCACGCAGGACGCGCCGCGCTCGCGGGCTGTGCAAGGCTGGTTTGTTTCTTGCGGTTATGCATGCATATCGACGCGCTGCGCGAGAGACGAAGCTGCTCGCCTACCGATCCTGATGCGTACTACGCTGGTCCACGCCGAGCCGGAGCCGATCGCCATCGATCCAGGCACGACTGCACTGGTGATCATCGATATGCAGCGCGATTTCCTCGAGCCCGGCGGGTTTGGCGAAACGCTCGGCAATGACATTTCGCTGCTGCAGGCCGCGGTGGCGCCGTGCCGCGCGCTCCTGGAAGGCGCGCGCCGTCTCGGCATGCTGGTCGTGCACACGCGCGAAGGGCATCGTCCCGATCTCTCCGATGCGCCGCGCGCGAAAGTCGAGCGCGGCGCGCCGACGCTGCGCATTGGTTCGCAGGGGCCGATGGGGCGCATTCTCATTCGCGGCGAAGCCGGCCACGACATCGTTCCTGCGCTGGCGCCCATCGCGGGCGAGCCCATCGTCGACAAGCCGGGCAAGGGCGCCTTCTTCGCGACCGACCTCCACGAGCTCCTGCGCAACCGGATGATCGACACGCTGCTGGTGTGCGGCGTCACGACGGAGGTGTGCGTGCACACGACCGTCCGCGAGGCCAACGACCGCGGCTTCCGCTGCATCGTGCCGGGAGACTGCTGCGCATCCTATTTTCCGGCGTTTCACGAAGCCGGCCTCGCCATGATCAAGGCGCAGGGAGGGATCTTCGGCTGGGTTTCCGATTCCCGCCGCGTGCTGGCGGCGTTGTCAGCCTAGACCTGATTCAAATTTCCGGGGAGCGAATCATGACTGCGAACAAACCTGCGTGGTGGACGCCGGGCGACTGGAATGCCTTTTTCGGCTTCGGCACCAACATTCTCGTCAACATGCTGGTGCTGACCGGGCTCCTGAGGTTCGTGCTCAAGATGCCGGACGAACTCGTCTTCCGCCACATCCTTCCCGCGGCGGGACTGATGATGGCGCTCTCCACGCTTTACTACGCGTGGCTCGCGTATCGACTGGCACAGAAGACGGGGCGCACCGATGTGTGCGCGCTCCCTTCCGGCATCAGTGTTCCGCACATGTTCGTGGTCGTGTTCGTCATCATGCTGCCGATCGCACTCAAGACCGGCGATCCGGTGAAGGGCTGGGAAGCGGGCCTCGTCTGGGTGTTCGTGCAGAGCTTCGTCCTGATGGCCGGTGGCTTCGTTGCGCCGCTCGTGCGCCGGATCACCCCGCGGGCCGCGTTGCTCGGCACGCTGGCCGGCGTTTCGATCGCATTCATCTCGATGCGGCCCGCCGAAGAGATGTACATGACGCCCGTCATCGGCATCGTGTGCTTCGCGATCATCCTCGCGAGCTGGTTCGGCGGCGTGCGTTACTGGAAGGGTATTCCGGCGGGGCTGGTCGCGATTGCCGCGGGCACGACGATCGCATGGGCGTCGACGGCGTTCGGCGTGCCGATCGGCGGCATGAGCTGGGGCAACGTGACGCAGGCGGTGTCCAATTTCGGCTTCTCGGTCCCCGTACCCGCCATTTCGCATGTCTTCAGCGGCTTCGATTTCCTGGGCGTCATCCTCATCACCGCGATTCCGTTCGGCATCTACGATCTCGTGGAGGCGATGGACAACGTGGAGAGCGCCGCTGCGGCCGGCGACAGCTATCCGACCACGCGCGTGTTGACGGCGGACGGCGTGGTGAGTCTCATCGGCTGCCTGATGGGGAATCCGTTCATCAACGCGGTGTACATCGGCCATCCGGGGTGGAAGGCCATGGGCGGCCGGCTGGGGTATTCGGCGGCGACGGGCCTCATGGTGATCGTGCTGTCGTGGTTCGGCATCATCGCGCTCATCTCGTCCCTGATTCCCGTAGTCGCGATCTCGCCGATCCTGCTCTATATCGGCATGCTGATCGGCGCACAGGCGTTCCAGGAGTCGCCGAAGAGCCACGCGCCGGCGGTCGTCCTTGCACTCACGCCGCATCTCGCCGCGTGGGGCAAGCTCATGATCGACAACGCGCTGGGCGCCGCGGGCACGAGCGTCGCGGCGGTCGGCCTCGACAAGCTTGCGCAGATGGGCGTGCTCTATCAGGGACTGGCCATCATGGGCGGCGGTGCCATCCTGGGCGGACTCGTGCTCGGCGCCATCGCCGCATTCGTCATCGACGGCGAATTCAGGAAAGCGGCGGCTTTCGCGCTGGCTGGCTCGGTCCTCACGTTCTTTGGTTTCATGCACGGCGAAGCGATCGGCATCGGCCAGACACCGCTGGTGGCGATCAGCTATCTCATTGTCGCCGCGGTCCTCGCCGGCTGCGCCAAGTCTGCACCGGTCACCGCATCGAAACCGCTGCGGGATCACGTCCAGCCCGCGCACGGCGCCGCCGACTAGCGCGACGTATTCTCACGCGGAGGCTCCCGTGGCGCCGGGCGGGCGGAGATGCGAATTTCGCACGCCGCCCGGCGCATTCTCCGTCGCTCGTCGCGGATAGGTTGCCCGAGCCGGCGCGTGGTTAAGGTGCGCCGCGGTGCCTTGCGCACCATTTCAATCCGCGATTTCGCGCGATGCGCTTGGTTCGGAATCACCTAACCGCATGAAAAGGCGTCAAATGCTGCAACGCATCAGGCTGGCATCCGACTTGCTAGTATTCAATAAAGTATACAAGCGTGGATCTCGCCGACCAATCGATGCCGCCCGTACCGCCCGCAACGATTTCCGCCCTTCATGAGGCCTTTCGCCGTGGCTCGTGGCGGCCTTCGGAAGTCGTGGAGTCCTGGCTTGCCCGGCCCGATGCCGAGCGGGATCGTCCGATCTGGATCTCCACCGCTGCTGCCTCCGTCGTGCGCGAGCGGGCACGCGCACTGGACGATATTCTGGCCGCGGATCCCGCGCGGGCGCTGGCCCGGCCGCTGTTCGGCGTGCTCGCCGCAGTCAAGGACAACATCGACGTCGCGGGCTTGCCGACGACCGCGGCATGCCCCGCATTCGCCTACGAGCCGACTCAGTCGGCGCCGGTGGTCGAGGCACTGGAAGCAGCTGGCGCGATCGTGGTTGGAAAAACCAATCTCGACCAGTTCGCGACCGGGCTGGTGGGAACGCGCTCGCCCTACGGCTCGGTACCCAATGCCTTCGATCATTCCCGCATTTCCGGCGGCTCGAGCTCAGGCTCGGCGGTTGCTGTTGCGCTGGGACTCGTCCACTGCGCATTGGGGACCGACACGGCGGGCTCCGGCCGCGTCCCGGCAGGCCTTAACAACATCGTCGGGTGGAAGCCCTCGCGCGGTCTGCTTTCGACCCGCGGCGTGGTGCCGGCGTGCCGATCGCTCGATTGCGTCTCGATCTTTGCCCTCACCGTGCCGGATGCGGCGCGCGTGTTCGCCGCTGCGTCCGGCGCGGATCCGCTCGACCCGCAGGGACGTGCGCTGCCCCTGGATCGCCCGTTCCTCGGCGATTCGTTCGTGTTCGCGCTGCCGCAGCGCGACCAGCTGGAGTTCTATGGCGACCCGCGCTCCGCCAAGGCATTTGCGTCCGCCGTGGACGGCCTCGCAACGCTGGGCGGAACGGCAACGGAAATCGATTTCGCGCCATGGCGAGCGGTTGCCTCGATGCTCTATGAAGGACCGCATGTCGCCGAGCGCCATGCCGGCATCCGCGCGTTTTTCGAGGCGCAGCCGGGTGCAGTCGATCCGTCGGTACGGGGCATCATCGCCGGCGCCCATCGATTCTCCGCCAGCGACGTGTTCGTCGCGCAAGCGCGCCTGGCCGAAGTAAAGGCCACGCTCGCGCGCATCTGGCAGACCGTCGATGTGCTGGTGGTTCCGACGGCGCCGACGACCTACACGATCGCCGAGGTGGAAGCCGAGCCGCTCGAACTCAATCGGCGGCTCGGCACCTACACCAATTTCGTGAACCTGCTCGACCTGGCCGCGATCGCCGTGCCGGCATCGATCGGCTCCGATCGGACACCCTTCGGCATCACGCTGATCGGTCCCGCCGGCAGCGATCTCATGCTGGCGGATCTCGCCCAGCGCTTTCACGCGTCGACGGGCCTCTGCCTGGGCGCACTCGATCTCGCGATGCCGCCGGCCGAGGCATTGCTTCCGCGCGCCGACGTCGCACGCGTTGCGGTGGTGGGTGCGCATCTTTCGGGGCTGCCGCTCAACCGGGAACTCACCGAGCGCGGTGGCCGGCTCGTGCGTGCCGCGCGCACGGCGCCGCGCTACCGCCTGTTCGCGCTGCCTGCGACATCGCCGCCCAAGCCCGGCATGGTGCGCACCTCCGGCAACGGCGGCCATTCGATCGATGTCGAGGTATGGGAGTTGCCGACGGCGGCGTTCGGTGCCTTCGTCGCCGCCATTCCCGCGCCACTGTCGATCGGCACGGTCGAGCTGAATGACGGTAGCGCGGTCCAGGGTTTTTTGTGCGAGGCCGCGGTCACCGCAGGCGCCGTCGACATTTCACGTCACGGCGGGTGGCGCAACTACCTTCACGACCGCGAGCAAGGCCCCGTTCCCAGCGCCCGCTGACGCCCGATCGATTGCCCGAGCCACGATTTCATCAGGAGAACGACATGACGAAGGATGCAGCAGTCCCGGCCAAGCGAGACGTGGTTGAAGTCGCGACGCCCACTTCACTCCAGGGCAGCACGATGGTCGATCCGCAGCGCCGGCGCGTGCTGGGGGCGGCCGCCGCGGGCACCGCGTGGGCGGCGCTCGGCGCACCCGCCATTGTGCGTGCGCAATCCACGCCGAAGATTCGCATCGGCTTCTGGCCGGTGGCCGCCGGCCTGCCCTTTTTCGCGGCGATCGACAAGGGCTACTTCAAGGAAGCGGGGCTCGATGTCGAGCCGCTCAAGTTCGCGGGTGCGCAGCAGGTAATGGAAGCGATGCTGTCGGGACGCTCCGATGGCAGCGCGAACGGGACGGGATCGGCGAATCTCGCCATCGGCGAAATCGCGCAGCCCGGCCTGTTCAAGGTTTTCTGCACCAACCCCAGCAATGCGAAATACGTGCTGGACGAATTCATCGTCGCCAAGGACAACCCGGCGAAATCGATCACGGAGCTCAAGGGCAAGCGCATCGCCTCGGGACCCGGCATCCAGAATGTAACCCTGTGCAAGACCATGCTCGAGCGCGCGGGTGCGACTGGCACATCGGTAATCGAACTGCCGATCGGCCAGCACGTCGCGTCGCTCGCCGCCGGACAGGTCGACGCCTGCTACACGCTCGAGCCGACCGGAACGATCGGCCGCATGAACGGCACGACGCGCGTGGTCGAAGCGGGGGTCGTCGCGAAATACATCCTCGGCGATCCCATGGCGCCCTGGCATGGCGGGGCGGCGAGCCTCACCAACGAGTTCATCAAGAAGAATCCGGAAGCGACCCGGAAGTACATGGCCGCGTACCTGCGCGGCGTGGAACTGGTGCGCACCAAGCCGGACGACGCGCGCCAATACATGAAGGGCTATACGGCCATCGAAGGTCCGCTGACCAACGAGGTGCCGCTCGCTTCGTACATGGCGTACAGCGAATTCAAGCCCAGTGACGTCGCGTACTTCCAGAAGTTCTACGACCTGTTCACGGACAAGGGCATTTTCGACAAGAAGGTCGTCGTCGCCGATCTTCTCTACAAGAGCTGACCATGGCCGATTCCGCGCCTGCACCGACGGCTCCGACCGTTCCTTGGGCTGCGCCCGCGCAAGCCAATGCCGCCACCGTCAGGAAGCCCGCATGGGATCGCTACCTGCCCATCGTGGGTCCGTTGCTGCTCTTCATCGTCTGGGACCTGGCGGTACGCGGCGGGTTCATCAAGCCGATCCTGCTGCCGACGCCGCTCGACACCATCTCGACGCTCGTCACCGGACTGGCCGGCGGACCGCTCCTGACCGACTTCCTGGTCACCGTCAAGCGAACGCTCGAAGCCTTCGTCATCGCGGCCGTCGTCGGCGTTCCGCTGGGCGTCGTTCTCGGCAGCAACGAAAAGGCCTATCGCAGCGTCGAGTTCCTGATCGACTTCTTTCGCTCGACGCCGTCCTCCGCCTTGATTCCGCTGTTCCTCCTGATCTTCGGTGTCTCGGACATCAACAAGGTGGCGATCGCCGCGTTCGGGGCCTTCCTGCTCGTCGTGTTCAACAGCGCCTACGGCGTCATCAACGCGCGCAAGCAGCGCGTGATGGCGGCGAAGGTGATGGGTGCGTCGCGCTGGCAGATCTTCAAGGACGTCCTGATCTGGGAATCGCTGCAGCCGACATTCGTCGGGCTGCGGAGCGCGATATCGATGGCGCTCGTCATCGTGATCGTCGCCGAGATGTTCATCGGATCCGACAACGGGCTCGGCCATCGCATCATCGACGCGCAGCAGGTGCTGAACGTCAAGAGCATGTACGCCGCGATCCTCGCGGCGGGCGCGCTTGGCTACGCCCTCAACATTCTCTTCCTGGTGGCCGAGCGCCGCATCGTCCACTGGAGCGGGAGGTAACCATGCGCCCCTTGAACCCACCGGTCGTCGCCGACATTCCGGTCGCGCCCTTCGTGCCCGGGCCCGCCGGCACGCAGATCACGATCCGCGGACTCACGAAATATTTCGCGGGATGGCCGCTGTACGACAACTTCGACCTCAACATCCCGAAGCACCGGATCGTGTCCGTGTTCGGTCCCAACGGCTGCGGCAAGTCGACGCTGATCAACATGATCGCCGGCCTCGTGCCGATCGATGCGGGGGAGATCCTGTTCGACGGCAAGACGCTTGCCGAGACCAAGATCGGCTACGTCTTCCAGAACTATCGCGAGGCGATGTTTCCGTGGATGCGCACCATCGACAACATCGCCTACCCCCTCAAGCTCGAGGGACGCGCCAAGGCGGACGTCGATCGCCGCGTCGAGGAGCTCGTCGCGTCGTTCGACGTGAAGTTCGACCTTGCCCGCTATCCTTACGAGTTGTCGGGCGGGCAGCAGCAAACCGCGTCGATCATGCGCGCCCTGGCGCCGGGGCCCGAGGTGCTGTTCCTGGACGAGCCGTTCTCGGCGCTCGACTTCGAGATGACGCTCTTCATCCGTGAGAAACTGCAGGAAGTGTTCATCGAGACGGGAACCACGATGATGCTGGTGTCGCACGATCTGGAAGAAGCCGTCTACCTGGCCGATGAAGTGCTGCTGCTCACCAAGCGCCCGACGCGGGTAGCGGAAATCCTGCGCTACGACGATCCGCGGCCACGCACCGTTTCGACGCTGTCCGAGCCCGGTTTCATCAGCGCAAAGAAGCGCAGCCTGGAAATCTTCCAGCGGGAAGTCCGCCGCTGACCGACATGGACGACGGAGAACTGGCGGCTTACGTCGATGCTGCGTGCGCCGCGCAGGGCATCCAGCTTGACGCCGACGAGCGCGTGCGAGTGATTGGGCACTTTGCGCGCACGGTCGCCCTGGCGAGCCCGCTGCTCGCACTCGAGCTTCCACCGGATATCGAGATCGCGCCCGTGTTCCGCCCGTGAGCACGGAGGCACCGCGCTCCGCGCTGGAACTGGCCGCGGACATCCGCGACGGCGCGACTCGGGCCCGGCAGGTCGTCGAGGCGACCCTCGACGCGATCGCCCGGATCGACCCGCAACTCCGCAGCTTCACCGCGGTCACCGCGAAGCGCGCGATGACCGAAGCACGTGCCGTGGACGAGCGTCGCGCAAGAGGCGACGCCCTTCCGCCGCTGGCCGGCGTGCCCTACGCGGTCAAGAACCTGTTCGACGTTGCCGGGATCACCACGCTGGCCGGATCGAAAGTCAATGCCGGCAATCCGCCGGCCCTCGTCGACGCGGCACTCGTCACGCGCATGCGGGACGCCGGCGCGGTGCTGGTCGGCACGCACAACATGGACGAGTACGCCTATGGCTTCACGACCGAGAACTCGCACTATGGCGCCACGCGCAATCCACACGATTTGTCGCGCATTGCCGGTGGATCGTCGGGAGGATCCGGCGCAGCCGTGGCGGCGCGCCTGGTGCCCCTGGCGCTCGGGTCGGACACCAACGGATCGATCCGCGTGCCATCGTCCCTGTGCGGCATTTGGGGGCTCAAGCCCACCTATGGCCGGCTGTCGCGGCGCGGCACGTTTCCGTTCGTCGGCAGCCTCGATCATGTCGGCCCCTTCGCCGCGTCACTGCCCGATCTTGCCGCCTGCTACGACGTGTTGCAGGGGCCCGACCCCGATGATCCGGCGTGCGCAGAGCGACCGGCCGAGCCCATCGGCTCTCTGGGCGCGCAGGGAATCGCCGGGCTTCGCATTGCGCGTCTGGGCGGTTATTTCGACGATCTCCTGACGCCGGCGGCCACCGCCGCGGTCGATCAGGCATGCGTCGCGCTCGCGGTGACGCGCACGGTGGAACTGAAAGAGGCATCCCTCGGGCGTGCGGCGGCTTTCCTGCTGACGGCCGGCGAGGGAAGCAGTTTGCATCTGGCCGCGCTCCGCAACCGCCGCGACGACATGGAGCCACTGTCGCGCGATCGTTTCGTCGCCGGCGCGATCCTGCCGGCGTCGTGGTATGTGCAGGCCCAGCGGGTGCGGGCGTGGTACCGCGAGCGAACGCGCGCGCTTCTTGCGGACGTCGACGTGCTGATCGCGGCGGCGACGCCATGTCCGGCTACGCCCATCGGCGAGGAGTGGCTGGAGCTTGCCGGGGAGCGGATGCCGTTGCGGCCGAGCCTGGGTCTCCTGACGCAGCCGATCTCGTGCATAGGGCTGCCCGTCGTGGCCGCCCCGATCCCGGCGTCCGGCTCCCTGCCTATTGCCGTACAGGTGATTGCGGCGCCATGGCGCGAGGACTTATGCTTCCGCGTCGCCGCTGCCCTGGCGGCGAGCGGCGTCGCCGCGTCGCCATTGCCGGCGATTCATGCCTGAGCCTCGATGCCGCCTTTGGAAATCAACCGGCCCGATGTCGTTATAGAGGTCACTCGCGCGTTCGAGCGGTACGAGCAGGCGCTGGTCGGTAACGACGTTGCGACCCTCGACGCGTTGTTCTGGAACAGTCCGTCCACGTTGCGGTATGGTGCCGGAGAGAACCTGTACGGCTATGCCGCCGTCGCCGCCTTCCGCGCGGCGCGTCCGGCAGTGCATCTCGCGCGTACGGTCACGAAGACGGTCATCACGACGTTCGGCAGCGACTTCGCCACCACCAACATGGAATTCGAGCGCGGCGGGGGCACCAGCACGGGTCGCCAGAGCCAGACCTGGGTGCGCATGCCCGAGGGATGGCGCATCGTGGCGGCGCATGTCAGCCTGCTCGCGCAAGGTCCGCGGCCATGAGCGGCGCCGCCACCAAGGCAGCGCGCATCGGCGCCCCGGAACGCTCGCTGGCCGAAAGCGCCTACGAAAGGATCAAGGCGCGCATCTTCGATTTCGAGCTGTTGCCCGGCGATCGTTTCACCGAATCGGAGATCGCCGAGCGCCTCAGCATGAGTCGTACGCCGGCGCGCGACGCGCTCTACCGCCTCGAGCGCGAAGGCTATCTCCAGGTCCACCTGCGCGTGGGCTGGAGCGTGCGTCCCTTCGACTTCCGGCAATTCGAGAACAGCTACGACCTTCGTCTGATTCTCGAGGAAGCCTCCGTGGCGCGGCTGTGCGAACTGGACGAGCGTCCCGGGCTCGAGGCGCTGAAGGAAGTGTGGATGGTCCCGGCGGGCGAGCGCCTGTCGTTGCCGAAAGAGGTGGCGGCCCTCGACGAGGCTTTCCACACCGCGCTGGTCGATGCGGCGGGAAATCCCGAGGTTGCGCGGTGCCATCGCGAGGTGACCGAGCGCATCCGGATCATCCGGCGGCTCGACTTCACGCAGGCTCATCGCATCGAGCGGACCTACGACGAGCACGCGCAGATCCTGCGTGCGGTCATCAGGCGGCGCGCCGACGAAGCCAACCGGCTGCTGCGCTCGCACATCGAGGCGAGCAAGGCGGAGGTGCGCAAGATCACCGTGCACCGCCTCTACGCGGCGCGCCAGCCGGACGTCGCCTCGTGATCGGCACCGCTACGCGGGCGCGTCTGCTATCCGGCGACGGCTGAACGCGGAGCCCGCATGTCCGGCATTTTCATCAGCTATCGGCGCGAGGACAGCGCGGGCCATGCGGGGCGCCTGTACGACCGGCTGGCGCGCGATTTCCCCGACGCGAAGATTTTCATCGACGTGGAGCAGATCGCCTCCGGCGACGACTTCGCACGAACGATCGAGGGCATGCTGCAGCAATGCGAGGTGTGCCTGGTGGTCATCGGCAAGCGCTGGCTGACGGCCGCGGATCAGTACGGGCAGCGCCGCCTCGACAAGGTCAACGATTGGGTGCGTGCGGAAATCGGCGCCGCGCTCACCCGCAACATCCGCGTGATCCCGCTGCTCGTCGACGACGCGTCCCTGCCCGGGGCCGAGGCGCTGCCGGGCGAGCTCGTGCGCCTGACGTTCCTCCAGGCCCATCCGGTCACCCACCTGACCTTTCACCGCGACGCCGACCGCCTCGTCGAACTGATCCGCGACGCGATGGGCGCGCGGAAGGCCGCGCAGGCGAAGGCCCATGCACCCGGCGAACGGCGCATCCACCCGCAGGACGGGCTCGAATACGTCTGGATTCCCGCCGGCGATTTCATGATGGGCCGCGTGCCCGGCGACGACGTTCCCGCGCAGCGCTACGCGGTCGAGCGGCCGCGCCATCCGGTGCGCCTGACGCACGGATTCTGGATGTCGCGCGGTCCGGTGACCGTTCGCGCGTACCGGTATTTCGCACTGAAGCGCGCGATCGAGATGCCGCGCGCACCCAACGGCAATCCCAACTGGTCCAACGACGATCACCCGATCGTCAATGTCACGTGGATGCAGGCGCGCGAGTACTGCGCATGGGTCGGTGGCCGCCTGCCGACCGAGGCGCAGTGGGAATATGCCGGACGCGGCGGCGTCGATGCGCAGGTCTACCCGTGGGGCAACGAGGCGCAGCCCGATCGCGCCAACTTCGTCGGCAATCCGCGCTGGGGACGCCGAGGGACCTCGCCGGTCGGGTCCTTTGCGGAGAACGGCTTCGGGCTGGTCGACGTCGTGGGCAATGTATGGGAATGGGTGTCCGACTGGTACGACGACGAGGCGTACGTGCGCCGCTCCGTGGGTGAACCGACGCCCGATCCGGAGATGTTCGTCAACAAGCAGGACCGTCGGGTGGTCCGCGGCGGTTCGTGGGATTCGATCGCGGAGGAGATCCGGCTCTCGGTCCGCGGCTACCAGACGCCGGCAGCAGGCTTTGTGGACTTCGGATTTCGCTGCCTGGTCGACGAAATGCCCTGATCCTCGGCGGGATCATCGGTCGTTGCTGGCGAGCGCCTTGAACAGCCGGCCGTAGCGGCGACCCATCAGCCGATCGGTGAAGCGTCGCTCGTAGCGGCGGCGTGCGTCGCGAGCGCGCGCCGCGAGCTCCCCAGGCGTCGCAGACCGCCACGCCTGCATCGCGGTGGAAAACGCGGCAAACGTCGTATCGGCGCAATAAAACGCATGGCGCCCCATCGCCTCGACCAGTCCGTCGATCGCGGTGCAGACCACGGGGATTCCGCGCGCGGCCGCCTCGATGGCGACCAGTCCGAAAGGCTCGTAGATCGAAGGCACGGCGAGCATGTCGATGCGGTCGAAAAAGGCCTCGAGGCGATCGCCGGCGCACCAGCCCAGAAAATCGACACGGTCATCGACGTTGCGGTCGCGCAGCAGGTCGCGCGCGTACGGACTGAAGCCGCGTCCCGCGATCAGCACCCGGCATTCCTCGAAACCGGGCTCGTTCAGGATCCACTGCACATACTCCGGGTGCTTGCGCGGCACGAGCCGGCCGCAGTAGCCCAGCACGCGCTTTCCACGCGGCGCGCGGAATCGGGACGGGCACCGCACACCGTTGTGGATCACGCGCACGCAAGGGTTCAGGCGGTCATAGCCCAGCATCCGGTACTTTTCGCGCTCGGACTGCGACAGCACGACCGCGCATGCGCTTCGCGCGATGAGGCGCTCCTGCCAGGCAACGGCGTCGCCCAGGCATACATCGTTCGATACTTCCTCCATGGCAAGGAGCGAGTGGATCGTGCATGCGGCCTTGCGCCCCGCGACGTAGTTCGCGAGCGCCGGATTCTCCTGGTACGAGTGGACGTGGGCGATCGGCGCCGCAAAGCGCTCGAGATCGTCGACGGCACCGATCGCGACATCCGGGAAGCGCCGCAGAATCTCGCCGGCCTGCGCCGGGTTGTAGCCGTGATCCGTGACGAACCAGAGCGCGGCGATGCCTTCGCTTGCGAGCCCGGACATCAGGCTCTCGATCACCGTGCCCACCCCACCTGTCCGGTTGAGCGGCATCTCGTTCGTGATCTCGACGACGTCGAA
>Ga0070665_100004290_pt1 | contig 14987 bp, 15 predicted proteins | sample KBSS13metaG_FD_65862 | JGI IMG/M metagenome (GOLD analysis project Ga0070665, IMG submission 65862) | Switchgrass rhizosphere microbial communities from Kellogg Biological Station, Michigan, USA - KBS S1-3 metaG | ecosystem: Host-associated > Plants > Roots > Rhizosphere > Soil ... | reverse complement strand
CTTCCGCCAATTGGGAGTTGCTCTCGCTCAATTCCCGTGTGCGGAGCGCAACTTCAGACTCGAGTCGCTGCTGCTGGCGCACCACTCGCCGGAATTTTTCGCGCTGTAAGCGCACGCGGTAGACGACTATGGCAAAAAACGCCAATAGGTACGCCGCGTACGCCCAGCGTGAGCGCCAAGGGGCTGCATCGCGATAGATCCCAATGCGCAGAGGCGAATCGCTCCAGATCGAGTCTGCATTCGCACCTCGTACTTCCAACGTGTGCTCGCCCGGTTCGAGATTCGTAAGAGTGATGCGTTGCTGCGTGCCCACATCGATCCAATGGTCAGTCAGTCCCGCCATGCGATAGGCGATGCGATTGCGTTTGGGCGAAGTGAAATCCAGAACGCCGAAATCCAACGTTACAATGTTGGCTCGGAAGTCGAGTGTGAGCCGATCGAGGAGCCAGGTCGGTTTGGGAGTCGTGCTGGGCACACCCATCACTGACAAACCTGTCAAGGCAACGCGCGGGGATCGATGTCCTCGAGTGATTCGCAGCGGGTCTATGATGTTGAAGCCGCCAGGGCCGCCGAAGCACACGTATCCATTGGTGAGCCGGGCATAGGCGCCGGAGTCAAATTCCTCTCCCTGCAGGCCATGTTGACGATGATAGGTCTTGAATGCACCCGAGTCCGGGTTGTAACGCTGCAGACCCGCGTTGCTGCTGAGCCAGATGTTGCCGGTTGCATCCGCCAACACACCGTATATGGTCTCGCTCGGCAACCCCTCGTCGCGTGACAGCACCTCGAACGTTATCGAGCGCGGGGCAGCCGGGCTTCCCAGGACCTGCGCCAATCCGCCGCCATCGGTGCCAATCCAAACGCGGTCCTTGGCATCGACCTCGAGTGACCACACAGTATTGGCAGGCAAGCTGCGCAGGTCTCCGGCAACATGGCGGAACGCCCGGACAACTGAGCCATCGGGGCGGGCCAGATCGAGCCCGCCGCCATCCGTCCCCACCCACATATTGCCGCGTGAATCTTCCGCGAACGCGCTGACGTTTGCAAAACTGATGGCACCGGCTTGGGACTCATCATGTGGCAGTTGCCGTACCAGATGCGTCAACGGGTCCAGGATATTGGCGCCGCCACCATGCGTGCCAATCCAGATCGCACCGTTGCGCGCTTGAAAAATCGCCATGATGCCTGGAGCACTCGTGCTGCGAGGGTCGCCTGGCTTTACGGGAATTTGTATGAGCGATCCGTCTGCGGTGAGTTCCAACAGCCCGCGCGTCATCGTGCCGATCCACAGATTGCCGTCACGGTCCCGATGTAAGGCCATGACCCGCCGATCCCCAATTGCGTTGACGCGACCCAGGATCGAGTCGAGATCGGTGGCTTCTCCGGAGTTGGTATCGAACCTGACGAGCCCACCGCCCAACGAGCTCACCCAGACGTTGCCAGCACCCGCGTCCGCGAATGCGGTGACCAGTTTTCCGTTCAGCCATTGCGGCCGATGCCCCCCCAGTTCCCAGCTACGAGGGTTCCAGCGGCTGACTCCTCCAGATCGGGTTCCGATCCAAACCAACCCGGCGGCATCCTCGTAAAGGGACATGATGTAGGAATCCCGCAGCGATTCCGCATCACTGGGATCCTGGCGGTAATGATGAATTTCGTTGCTGGGTCGATCCAGCAGGTCCAGGCCCTCAGCGGTTCCCACCCAAAGATGCCCGGCCTGGTCCTCGAGAATTGCGCGAATGTCATCGCTTGCAAGAGAAGCAGGATTGGCAGCATCGTGACGCAATACGTGAACGACTCGACCCGCGGGGTCCAGATGATTGAGGCCGCCGTCAAAGGTGCCGATCCACAGGTCGCCGTCGAGCCCTTCCAGGATGCAAGAGATCTGATTTCCACTCAGCGTTTTCGGATCGGCTGGGTCGTGTTTGTAGTGAGTGAACTCGCCGCTGCGCTCATTCCATCTATCGAGACCGTTCTCGGTGCCGACCCAAACGTGACCGGCGCGGTCCAAGGTCAGCGTCAGTACTCTGTCATCTGCCAGCGAGGCTGGATTGCCGTCAGTGTGCCTCAGGTGGCGGACCGCACCAGTCGCGGGGTCCAACACGTCCACACCCGAATCACTGGTTCCAATCCAGATCTGGCCCTTCCGGTTGACCACCAGGGCTCTTACGCCATCGCTCGCCAATGAGTTTACATCGCCGGAAATGTGTCGATACGCACTGAAGGTGTTACTTGTGCGCTGCCAGCGCGCCACACCCGCATCCTTCATCGCAATCCACAGGTTATGCTGTGGGTCTTCGGCGGTCTGATAGATGAAGTTGCCGGGCAAACCTTTGGAAGAGGTGCGCGAATAGGCGTAGCGAACGATATCGTGTCCATCATAGCGGACGAGACCGTCCTCCGTCCCGAGCCAGATGAACCCCTGGGAGTCTTGAAGTGTGTTCAACACGGTGCCTTGCGGCAGCCCGTCTGCGGTCGTGAGGTGCTCGAGTATCAAAGGAGGCGCGTCCATCGCAATCGCTGCGCTCGAGACGCCGATGACCGCCGCTACCAGCAGTGCAGATTGACGTGCAGACCGTTTGGCCTTGGAAAACATAGGATGACAATACGCGAGTTGCCTGGTTCCAACGTTGATGTAATCCGCGCTGTTGGTGAAGCTCGCAAAGCAGCCCGAATATACAGGTCACAGTTGACTCTGCTTGTTGCGCTGCAAGAGGCTCGTCTGCCGTTTCGACGGTTGCCCGGGGAGATGCGTGGCCGGTCGATCAGGCAGGCTGAGTAACAACATTTGCTGTGTGTCATAACGATTTGACAGGGCGTTATGAGCGGTGCGTCACACTTGCTCAGCTGCGTTGGGGAGTCGTGTCCTGCCGCGCAACGCAGGCCGGGTCTCTAATGAGCACCATCACAACTGAGCACGAGCTCCCGCGAGAGGGGTGTCATGAGAACTGGAACACGAGCATCACGCACCGCCACGGTGATTCTGGCGGTGGCCGCCGCGCTCACCATCGCGCACGCAGCGGATCGAACCGGTGACGCGAGTACTCGGGCCAACACCTGGGCCCCCACCCATCCGTATATTGTTCAATCCACTTCGACGCCAACGGCGCGGGAAGACGTTGCAAGCATCGGGGCGAAGGTATTGCAGGAGCTGCCGATCATTCACGGCGTCACAGCCGAGCTGAATGACCAGCAAGCCGCAATTCTGCGTTCCATGCCTGATACGCACGTATTTGCGGATCGCTCAGTTGGGACGCGAGGAACCACGCCGCCACCGCCACCGCCTCCGCCACCCGGCACGATCGACTGGTCGTCGATTGTGTTTTTTGACGGCACGGCCATCAGTGGCAAAGCAAACCATTTCATCACGAACTATCCGTTTCTGGTGGGCGCCGATACAGTGCAGGCGCGAGGCATTACAGGCAGAGGTGTGACCATCGCGATCCTGGACACGGGAATCTGGACCGGCGGAGGGGATGATTTTCAGGGTCGCATGCTGGCCAGCTATGACGTCCTGGCAAAAGGAGCCAAGGTAAATGGCGATGCCTATGGCCACGGTACTCATGTCGCGTCGATCGCGGCCGGCGGCGCGGTGACCAAGTCAGGCACGTCGTTCGGCATCGCTCCGGATGCCAACCTCGTCATCGTTCGAGCCTTTGACGCGCAGGGTGCAGGTAGCTACTCAAATGTGATCACGGGTCTGAATTGGATTGTCGCGAACCAGCAAAAATACAAAATACGCGTGCTCAATCTTTCATTTGGCGCGCAGCCGCAGTCGAACTATTGGGACGATCCGCTGAATCAGGCGGTCATGGCGGCCTGGAAGGCGGGCATCGTCGTCGTTGTGTCCGCAGGTAATGAAGGTCCAGATCCGATGACAATCGGGGTGCCCGGCAACGTACCCTATGTGATCACAACCGGGGCGCTCAATGACAATGGAACTCCCTACAATCCGAGCGATGACCGCCTGGCGTCGTTCTCGTCGACGGGCCCGACTTTCGAAGGGTTCGTGAAGCCGGAAGTCGTTGCGCCCGGCGGTCACATGGTGGGTTCGATGTGGTACCAGAGTTACCTGGCCCGGATCGACCCGGGCTCTATGCGCAAGGACCAGACTCTCTTCACGATGTCGGGTACGTCGCAGGCGGCGGCGGTCACATCAGGCGTCGTGGCACTGATGCTACAGGCTAATCCAACTCTAACGCCTGATGTGGTGAAGTGCCGCCTGCTCGCCTCGGCAAGCCCCGCCATCACCAATCGTGGCACGCTCGCCTATAGTGTGTTCCAACAGGGTGCGGGACTAATCAACGCCTCGAGTGCCATTGACAGCACGGCGACGGGGTGTGCCAACCAAGGGCTGGACATTACAGCCGACCTGGCCGGCATCCATCACTTCGGCGGCCCGGCCAACCAGGATGCCGATGGCAACTACTACGTCATGGACATGTCGGGTTCCGAGTGGGGCGCGCCCGTGTCGGGTGACGGGTACACGTGGACTAAAGGGTATACCTGGACGAAGGGTTACACCTGGACGAAGGGCTATACCTGGACCAATGGATACACGTGGACCAAGGGGTATACCTGGACCAAAGGGTACACTTGGACAAAGGGTTACACGTGGAGCAAAGGCTACACGTGGACCAAGGATCTGCCGTGGTGGGGCACGACTAATCCCATTGATGCCTCGGCAGCCCCGGCTTCAATTGAAAATTGGGTTCCGAACGAATAACGTCTTTATGGCTGAATCTGAACCGCGGGCTCGAGGCAGCACTCGCTAATTGCGCACGCGGGTGCTTGCCGAGCGCTCACCTCAGCGCACGAATGAACGCCACGATTTCGGCTGCAGCAGCCTGAGGGTAGGCACCAGCGCCCATTCGATCGAACGCGGCTTTCGCAGTAGTGTGCGTGGAAAAGCTGTGATCCATGCGCGGTACTGTCAGGAGGCGCGCTTTGCCAGGGGCGTTGGCATTGATCGAGTCAACGATCATTGTCTGGTCCTCGCGCGACATGATCCAATCGTATTCGCCCCAAACGATCAGTGCAGGCACCGAGACCTTGCTCCAGGCGGCGCCGAGGTCGAGTGCCTGCAACTGGTGGTAGTACGCGGCGGGGCGGCCATACTGATGCGCGGGCTCGTCGTACCACACACTCTTCAGCGACGGCTTCAATCGGATGACTTCAGCCGGCGTGCGACGTTCCAGCAGATACCCGGCATATAACTCAGAGAGCGACTTCACCGCGGAGCCGAGTGCCGCGCGCGAGCGACCCTCGAGCGCGAGTCGGCGCCGTTCGAGCTCGATCATGTGTTCGAACCAGGTTTTCGACCATCCGCCGATGGAGATGAAGCCGGCGACCGGGAAGTCTTCGGCAATGAGTGGCGAGAACCCGCCGCCGTTGCTGATGCCGAGAAGCACGATACGGGTCGGGTCGGTGCGCGGATGGGCGAGCAGGGCGCGGAACGCCGCGCGGTAGCCTGACAGCTCCGTATCGAAGTCGGTGTCGGTACAGTTGCCCTCACTGTCTCCGACCCCGGGCTTATCCATCCGGACGACGATTGCACCGGTGTCAGTGACGAGTTGACGCAAAAGCCGCGCGACACCGTCGCCGCCGGCGGCAGGAATTTCGACGGAGTCGCAACTCAACCAACCCGCGAGGAAAACGGCCGGGAGTTTCCCTTCCAGTCGCGGCACGGTGGTGAGGGTTCGAAGGCTCTCGCCGCGGGCGTCGCGCACGCTTCCGAGCTCGAACGTCACATTCTCGTAACGCTCCGGGAGTGCGTTGGCGCGTCGAGGGAGATCTGCGTCTACCGCCAACGCACCCTGCATCGCGAGGAGCAGGGCAACGGCAACCAAGCGCGCGCTCGTGTCGGTAAATGTTGTCATCTGCGATCCTCGACTGGAATGGCCAACTCCGTGACGTAGCGTTGTGGCGCCGATGTCAGTCGATGCGGCGGCAATCGGTATCCAACCTGGTCCGCGCCGAAGCGGTGATAGATCTCGCGAATCGGGCGCCGGGCCAACATCAATCGTTGCTGGCTCGCCCATTTGCGCACGCGTCGGTAGAGGTCCTCGGGTGGGAGATAGGGCCCGCTGTAGGTGACGCTTGCAGCGTTCGGCTCGGGTTCGATGTCGCGCACATCGGCAAGTCGGCATGAGGGTGTTACTGGAATGCACACTTCCACATCGTGGCGCGGTGCAATTTGCGGCGAGTGATGCATCAACAGAAATGGCGGCTGGTCTACGCGCCGTCGTCGTGCGCGCCGCTCCGCCGTTTCAAACATCTCCGTTATCGCGTTGGAGTTGCGCGAAACGATCGCGCGCAGGGTCAGAGCGTGTATCCCGGGGTACGTTTTGTTGCGCACTGTCAGCCGGCCGCGGTTGCCTTCTTCTGTCTCTAACCATGATTCCAATGCCTGCAGGCGCGCGAGCATCATTTCGTGTTCCACCACCTCCCTCTGCAGCCGGAGTCGGTGGGTCGCGAGCGCCGCCCTGAACTGTGAGTCAGTAGCATCGAGCAGCTCCCGGACTGCACGCAGCGGCAGGCCCAGGGACTTCAGGAGAAGCAGGCGCTCGAGAGAGGCGAGCTGCTGCAGATCGTAGTAGCGGTAGCGCGATTTCGTGTCGACGTGGCTCGGACGAAGAAGCCCCTTCGCTTCATAGTGTCTGAGTGCCCGAACGCTTACGCAGGCGAGCCGTGCGAAATCGCCGATGCGGATCATGGCGGAGAGTCTAGAGTCTGCCGCCAGGTCAGAGTCAAGCACTAAGGCATCAGGGCTGGGGACCGGGCGGCTGGGGTTCCAGCTTCGCAGCCGGATCGAATGTGTTATCGCGGAATGTCCCAAAATAGCCGGCATCGGTCATGCAGACCGCGCCTTTCCCGCTGAGTTTTCCCCTCTTGAATTCGCCGACATACATTCCGGGCTTTGGCAGCCTGACCTGCGCGGAGTCGGAACTGCCTGAAGCGTCGACCTGCAGCGTGCCGATGCCGTCGGGGAGACCATCTGCAAACTCACCGCTATAAACGTTACCGTCAGGAAAGCGGTACACACCAATGCAATTCGTCCAGCCTGATGATGATTCCCCCGTGCATTTCTTCTGCACCAGGTCGGGCTGCGCAATATTGTCTTTGAAGGTCCCAGCGTATGCGGCTCCGGACTCGACGAGCAACAGCCCATAGCCGTTGAGGCGTCCTCCCCTGAAGCTGCCGACGTACATGGCCGGCTCATTCCAACCGATCATAGAGTCGTTGGAATGACCAATGTACTCGATCTCCAGTACACCGAAACCATCACGGTCGCCGTGGCCGAAGACACAGTCGCTCCTGACACGAGCAAACAGCACAGCCCCACTGCAAGCACACAAAACGTGCTCTCACTCTGGTGCATGGTGAGTCTCCACAGAGCGTGCACGTTCCTGTTCAAAATCCAGATTGGACGGCCCTTTCAATCTCGAACGGTCAGGGACCGGATTGTAGATAACCGGAACCATTGATGCAGCGGAATCGGTTGCTGGACCGCGGACGTCGAGACTGACACTATCGATCCAGACTTTGCCTGAACCGATGAGTTGGACGCCGTAGAACAGATAGGCAGCGGAGTCAGGAACGTCAATGGTCAACTCGGCCGCAGACCACTCGGTTGTGCCGCTGATGTAAAACGCAGAGCGATTCTCCCCAGGTTTGCGCGAAGAATAACAATTGCGGAAAGCAACCACGCCGCCGTTGGCATCCTCCACGCGCAACCACAACCCGGCAATTCCCGCCACATCGCGGCTGCGCAACCAGGCCCTGAAACTCACCGCTTTGCCCTCGAACCCTTGCGCCGAGGCGGTCTGCATCAGAGTTCCACTCTGGCCGGATCCGGGAAAATTCGATCGAATGAAGCCGCTCGAAGTGCCTTCGAACGCCACAGTTGAGTCCAGACCGGCAGTAAAGTGCGCCATGCCATCCGGACCCTGCTGCGAGGCCAGAAACCAACCGGCCGGCTCCGAGCCGGCCGCACCTGCGCTGCAAGCCGCAGTAGCCACAGCCAAGACGAATTTTTTCAGCCTTCGTGGGGTCATCGGGCGTCCCTTCTGATGCCTGTCGCTATTTATACTGCCTGCTCGCGGTGGGTATCACTCGATCGTTCTCGAGAAACGTCAAGGCTGCAATGCGATCCGCGCAGCGCGGGCGGTTTGCGCGACGAATTGATCTGTGATGTTGATTTGAGTTACTAACAGGTGTTAGCCGACCCTGGATCAGGAACTTCCCAATTACCGAGCACTTTCATTATTGCAGTTGGTAAGCGAGTCAACGGAAGGAGATCTCTCATGCAACGTTATTTGCTCGGCTCGTGTCTCGCACTCTGCCTCGCGGCAGGTGTACCTGACATGACGTATGCGCAGCAGGGCGGTTACGAGGCGCAGTCCGCCGAGAACCGGGCGGACCGCGACGATCATGGGAACTGGGGATTGCTGGGATTGCTCGGTCTGGCGGGCCTGATCGGCCTCAAGGACCGGCGTCGCCATGATGATGTCCGGACGGGACCCGTGACGAACCGTTAGTTTTGGATCTGGAAACGCAGCCGAGGCGGTCATTCTGCCCAGGCAATCGACCCTCGGGAATGAGAACCCGAGCGTGAGACCCGTGTGCAGCTCTCATCGACCTCGAGCGTCAGCCTAACAGCACAAAAATCCCTCAGCCGCGCGGGCAATTCCCGCACTCGGACAACGGAGCCCTCAGCTCATCGGTCACCTCTTGGGATCTGCGTCCAGTAGGTCCAAAATACCTCCGTAGCACTGGAGGACGCACACATGACTACACGTACCGTGGCGACCACCTCGATGCTGTTAGCGATTGCCTGCGTGGGTTTCACCGGCTGCGGCAAAATCGAAGACGAGCTGCCACCGGCGGTCACGACCGCCGTTGCGCACGACTTCAACCAAGGCGATGCCCTGCGCACAGCGGCACACTACACCGACGACGCCCAGATCCTTCCGCCCCGCCATCCGCTCATTGAAGGCAAACCGGCCATTGCCGCCTTCTTCGAGGCCAACATCGATAAGTACATCGGTTTTGGTAACGAGACAACCTGGAGCGTGGTGCGGGGAGACGTCGGCATCGAGCAGGGCATCTACCGGGTCAGAAACGTTCGGGTTGGCCAGGACGTCGAGACCGGCAAGTACCTTCGTGTCTGGAAGAGATCGAACGGCGGCTGGAAGCTCTATCGCGACATGTTCAGTCCCGACAGCGCAACGGCCGAGGCTGTGTATGTGTCGCCGGAGGAACCGGCAACCGTTGCATCGGAGGATACCCGCGCGAACAAGTAGGGCTGCTGGAATTGAAATGCTTCGAACCAACTCGGTGGACCGCCGGAATGGGGCGCCTGCCGTGGGGAGTGGAACCATGACGAAGAGCAAACAGACGCTCATAGCCTGGTTGCGCGATGCACACGCGATGGAGCGGGCCAGTGTCGATTCCCTCGACCGGATGGCTGACCGGCTGTCCCGCTATCCTGAGCTTTCCTCCGGCCTGCGGGAGCATTGGCGCCAGTCGCTCACCCAGGCACAGCAGATCGAAGTGTGTCTCAAGCGAATCGGATCCGATATCTCAACACTGAAAGACGTGGCAACCCGATTCATGGGAATCGCGCAAGCCCTTGCAGTCGAGGTCGCGCCGGATCAGATGGTGAAGTATTGCCTTGCTGCCTACGCATGGCGGCACTTTGAGATCGCATCCTATCTTTCGCTGGGAGCGGCGGCCGCTGCGCTGGAAGAGCCGGAGATTGCCCGCATGTGTGAGGAACACGTGCAGCAGGAGCGGGCCATGGCGAGTTGGCTCGAGCAGCAGATTCTCGAGGTGACTCTGGAGTTTCTGCGGCCGTAGATGCCGACTACGCGGTGAGCTCACGCGCGCCCCAATCGTGAGATCACGAGTAGTAATCGCCGGATGCTATCGATCCCAGCGCGGACTGCCTGCAAAAACGACGACTTACTGGCACGGACATTGTGCAGTCGGTAGACTGATTTCCACAGCCAATGTCCTCACCCCCCAAAACAACCCCGACAGCCCTGCTGGGTGACACCCCCACCCGCGACTACTCCGCCAAGTTGCGCCACTTCAACGCCTTCGCGGAAGTAGAGTTGAAACGCGCCATCGACAGCCTCCATATTTCACCCGGCGCCCGGATACTGGATGTCGGATGCGGAACCGGCGAAGCACTCGGTTGGTTCAATGCCCTGGTCGGCGACACCGGTTTCGTCGCTGGAATGGACCTTTCAACAGCTCACACGAAAGCGGCACGGAATACAGCGCCGCCGGCTGCGTTCATTGCCCAGGCGGACATGTTGGAGGCGCCGTTTGCGCCCGGCACGTTCGATCTCATCTGGTGTGTCAACACCGTCAATCACCTGCGCGACAGGGCAACCGGCGTGCAAAGCCTCGCGCGACTCCTGAGACCCGGAGGGCGGATTGCGCTGGGGCAGGTGGGGTTGCTGCCGGAAATGTACTTCGCCTGGGATGCACGCCTCGAGCGTGTGACGCGCGAAGCAGATCGTGCCTATTATCTGGAAAGGTACGGCCTGCAGGAGCGTGATACGACATCCGTTCGTGCGCTCGTGGGGCTGTTGCGAACGGCGGGACTGCAGGATGTACAGGCGCGCACGCTCATCATTGAACGCATCGCGCCGCTGTCCAGTTTTGACGAGGACTATCTGTTTCAGACAATCTTTCGTGACACTTGGGGAGAGCGCCTGCGGCCGTATCTGTCCTCGGAAGACTACGCAGAGCTCGTGCGCTCGTGTGACCCGCGGAGCCCGCAGTTTGCTCTGCGGCGTCCCGATTTCCACTTTCTGCAAACCTTTACGCTCGTCACGGGAGGCAAGCCGCTGTGAATGATGCCGAATGGGTCAATGTCGATTCGTTTGCGGATCGATTCTCCGCCGAAGCGCTGGTAGGGCTTCTGGCGGGAGAGGGGGTGCCGGCGCACATTGCCTCGGATGAGCCCATCCCGGGGTTGGCGCGGAATTTTTCGGTGTTGGTGCCCCCGGAGCTGCTGCACCGGGCACGGTGGATCCTGAGCCAGGAGCCTGTGTCCGAAAGTGAACTGACCCGCCTGGCGATGCGCACGACAGCCGAGGAACCTAAATGAAGTGGCGCTTCGTGCTCGCCAGCGTGCTTCTGGCCCTCGCGACATACGCAGTCCCGGCCGCAGCGGTAAATCTGGCCGCGGTGGCAACTCCGGCCGCCGTGGTAACTCCGGCCGCGGCGGTTATTCCGGCCCCCCAGCCGAACGAGCTGGTCATCCGCGCCGGCCACCTGATCGACACGGCGGCGGGCAAGCAGCTCGGCCCGACGCTGATCTCCATCAGGGATGGGCGCATCGTGGCGGTGGCCGCGAATCTCGAGCGTCCCCATGGCTCGACGTTCGTTGACCTGAGTGACTACACGGTCCTGCCGGGCCTGATTGACTCCCACACCCATCTCACGATTTCCAGCACCAACCAGGATCCGCTGGCTGAGCTCGAGCACACTGCGGCAGAGCGTGCGTTTGGCTCGCTGCCGAATGCCCGCGCGGTACTGATGGCGGGCTTCACGACAGTTCGGGATCTGGGTTCGTATCGCGCACTGGTTGATGTTGCGTTGCGCGATGCAATCAACCGCGGCGATGTAGTCGGGCCACGCATGTTGGTCGCGGGTGCGTACGTAACAATCACAGGCGGCGCAGGAGCCGTCACAGGCTTCGCGCCCGACGTTACGCTGCCGTGGGATCTGCGTTACGGTACTGCGAACTCGCCGGTAGAGGTCCGCGAGCGCATTCGTACGCTCGCAGGGCAGCGCGTTGATGTTATCAAGATGTTTGCTACCGGCGCTATACTCACTCACAACAGCAATCCGGGCGGCCGGGAAGCGACGCCGGAAGAGTTGGCGGCTGCGGTTGATGAAGCGCACAATTTCGGCTTGAAGGTTGCGGTTCACGCGCACGGTGCGGAGGGCATAAAGGCGGCCATTCGAGCCGGCGTCGCATCCATCGAGCATGGCACTCTCATGGACGACGAAGGGCGCGCGCTGATGAAGCAACACGGTACGTATCTCGTGCCGACACTGGAGGTGCGCGAGTGTGTGGGAACCAACTATCCGCCGGAGTTTGTGGAGAAGGCGAACCAGGTAATGGCGGCGCAGTTGCAGAATTTCCGCAAGGCAGTGGTGGCCGGCGTCAAGATCGCTTTCGGCACCGACATCGGTGTGTGCCCATTCGGGCGCAACGGCCGGGAATTCGCGCTTCTGGTCGCGAACGGCATGACGGCGATGCAGGCGATCCGCTCGGCAACCGTGAGCGCGGCCGACCTGTTGGGAATCTCCGCCCGGGTGGGCTCGATTGAGCCGGGCAAGCTCGCCGATCTGATTGCAGTGCGGGGCGATCCGCAGGCCGACGTACGATTGCTGGAAAACGTACAGTTTGTAATGAAGGAAGGCCGGATCTATAAACAGGATTGATGTGCTTTGCGGCCTGAAAACACCAGAATAACGGATTCCCTCGAGACGAACGTCTCAGTACATTAGGAGTGCAAAGACAAGGAGACGGATGATGTTGATTCTCACTCGGCGAGTTGGCGAGACCTTGAAGGTAGGCAATGACGTCGACGTTACCGTCCTGGGCGTGAAAGGCAATCAGATCCGGATCGGAATCAAGGCGCCCAAGAATGTCGCGGTGCATCGCGAGGAAATTTTCGACCGCATCCAGCGGGAGGCGGCCCTGGCCCAGCGGGCGGACCAGGTGAATGCCGCGGCTCAGAAGCCGACGGGTGAAGGCGAAGCTCGGGAGGCCGCGGTCAGCTCCAGCGCTTGAAAGCGCACCGCACCCGACGCACGGCCGCAGCCGCGGCCAGTGCCGCGCCAATCAACGAGATAGTTCGCAGATCCAGTTGACCTCCCAGCTCTTGCCGCCATCCGCGGAGAACGCCTGTTCCATCCGCGCCGCATGCGGCGACAGGTCCGTCCACTGATAACGCACAATAATCGCCTGGCCCTTCCACTCCTCCTGGTCGTAAAACTCCCCCACGCGGCCATTGAACCGGCCTACCACGGGAGGCAGGCCGAGCGAGCCGTTGTCCACATCGACCAGGTAGATGCGCCACTGGCGCGATTCGGGGTCGTAAAGGCGCAGCGTCTGAGCCTTCAGGTGCTGACTCTTATCGGCGGTCCACACCTCGAACTCCTCGAAGTTGGCGTTACTGTCGAGGATCTTCTTGTGCCGGGAGATGCCGTCGTACTCGGTCCACTGATGGGAGCCCACCAGGCGCTCAGGCAGGCGGCGCACGTGCGCCTTCCAGTCACCGATCAGAAAATCGAAATCGTGGCCCCCGTCGCGCGGCGGCGCCCCCTGTGCGAACAGGCTCGTCGACAGCATGGCCACTGCCAGAAATCCGAATCGAATCCCCTGCATGACATGACCCTCCGTAACAACGCAGGGGCATGCTAGGAGGCCCTCACGGAGCCCCAAAGGGCCACTTCCGGGGGACAGTGGTAGCCCAGTGCCACGCGACCGCCGGCCGGGCATACTGCTCCCTGAGGGTCCTGCAGGGTCCTGGCGGCAGGAGCGGAGCAAGCGCGTGTATCTACCGGCGGCGTTTCGAGAAGAGCGGCAGGAAGTGCTGGAGGCGTTCATCCGCCGCCATCCACTGGGCGCATTGGTTTGCACGACCGCGGACGGGCTGACCGCCAATCACATTCCGATGATCCTGGCCGACGGTCGGCTTCGGGGGCACGTGGCGCGCAGCAATGATGTCTGGAGACAGGTCGGGCCCGATGCGCCGGTGCTGGTTATCTTTGGGGGTGCCAATCACTACATGTCACCTTCCTGGTACCCGGCCAAGCAGGAGCATGGGAAGGTCGTACCGACCTGGAACTACTCGGTGGTGCACGCGCACGGAACCATTCGTTTCAGCGACGAGAAGTCACAAACGCTCGGCTACGTCACCGAGCTGACGAATGCCCAGGAAGCCGCGCGGCCACAACCCTGGAGCGTGTCCGATGCGCCCGCGAAGTACATCGACATGCAGTTGTCCGGGATTCTGACCTTTGAGATTGCGGTGACGCGTCTGATCGGTAAATTCAAGGCGAGCCAACATCGCGGCGCCGCAGAGCGGCAGTCAGTACGCGCGGCGTTGGATGCGGAAGGTTATCCGGCCGAGGACCGTAACGAAGTCATCCGCGACGGTCAGTGAATGCGCCGCAGCTTGTCAGGATTGCGCATCACATAGATGCCCACGATCCGGCCATCCTCAATCTGCAGGCTCGTTGTCTGCAGCTCGTCGTCGGCTTCGCGGGTCACGAATCCCGGCAGGCCGTTGATGAGCCCATAGCGCACCAGCCGCGACGGACCCTTGGCATACAGGCGCGCGAGTCCAACGTGCGCCTGCATGACCCGTTCGATCCCGACAATGGGTACGCCGGCTGCCGGGCGCTTGCCGCCGCCATCCGCATAAATTGCAACATCCGTCGCCAGCAGTGAGCGTAGCTGTTGCAGGTCGCCGCGGCGGGATGCGGCGAAAAAGGCTGCCGCGATCTCGAGCCCGTGCTGCTTCGGCACCGGATATCGCGGCCGTGATGCCCGCACCTGTGAGCGCGCCCGGCTCGCCAACTGGCGGCACGCCGCAGGCTCGCGGCCGATGGTTTCGGCAATTTCCTCGAATTCCACCCCGAAGACATCATGCAGAAGGAAGGCGGCTCGCTCGAGCGGGGACAAGCGCTCCAGAGCCAACAACAACGGCAGGGTCACGTCGTCTTCAACTTCCACATCGTCCGTATCCACGATGGGCTCCGGCAACCATGTACCGACGTAGGTCTCACGCTGATTGCGCGCGGATTTCAGGAAGTCGAGGCATAGCCGCGTGACGATGCGCCGCAGAAAGGCCTCCGGTTCGCGTACGGCGCCGCGGTCCGTGCCCAGCCACCGCAGAAAGGCGTCCTGCACCACATCTTCGGCATCGGCCACCGAATCCAGCATCCGATAG
>Ga0070665_100004288_pt1 | contig 14990 bp, 17 predicted proteins | sample KBSS13metaG_FD_65862 | JGI IMG/M metagenome (GOLD analysis project Ga0070665, IMG submission 65862) | Switchgrass rhizosphere microbial communities from Kellogg Biological Station, Michigan, USA - KBS S1-3 metaG | ecosystem: Host-associated > Plants > Roots > Rhizosphere > Soil ... | reverse complement strand
CGTCGCGCAACTGCAGGACCCGCTCGAACGAGGCCGTGGGTCGTCGTCGGGCACCGTCGTCGCTCCTCTCGTCGCTGTTGCACCAGGGTGGGACCCTCGTGGGCATGACGCTGCGGCTCTCGCTGCCTGATGCCGGCATCACGGACGGGACGGTGCTGCTGCGCATGCCGGTCGTCGACGACGTCGACGCGCTCATGCCCGCGTTCGCCGACCCCGAGCTGCGCGAAGCAGGCAACCTCCCGGACTTCGACCGCGGGCAGATGCTGGCGATGCTGCCTCAGCTCCCAGCGCTCGCCGCGAGCGGCCGACTGCTGCCGCTGATCGCGATCGACCCACGGTCCGGCGAGTGCGTCGGCGGTGGCACGCTGCACCACCTCGACGCCGAGCGCTCGATCATCGAGATCGGCTACTGGGTGCTTCCGGCGGCCCGCCGCCGCGGGCACGCGACGCGCATCGCGCGGCTGCTGGCCGAGCACGCGTTCGCGCTCGGTGTGATCAGGGTCGCCGCGTACGTGAACGTCGGCAACACCGCGTCCGAGCGCGTCCTCGAGCAGGCCGGCTTCGCGCGGGAGGGCGTCGTGCGGTCGATGCCGGTGCCCAGCGGCGCGCGGATCGACAAGACGCTGTTCTCGTGCCTTGACTCGACGCGGGATGATGAAGACGCATCCACGCGACAGCGCCACCGATCGATGGGGGACAACATGAGCAGCGTCGACGAGCAGAGCGCCAACGCGACCGGCAGCCCGCCGGTGAACCCGGGGGAGATGCGGCTCGAGGTCGTGGTCGTGCCGGTCTCCGACGTCGACCGGGCGAAGGCGTTCTACGAGTCGCTGGGCTGGCGGCTCGACGCCGACCTCGCGGTGGACGACGGCTACCGGGTCGTGCAGCTCACGCCCCCGGGCTCGGGCTGCTCGATCATCATCGGCAAGGGCGTCACGGCGGCCGCGCCCGGCTCGTTCGAGGGCCTGCAGCTCTCGGTGTACGACATCGATGCGGCCCGTGCCGACCTGGTCGCACGCGGAGTCGACGTCAGCGAGCCCTTCCACGACGTGACCGGGATCTTCCATCACGCCGGGACCGGCGGCCGGGCGGACGGGGCGGCGCCGGAGCACGCCGACTACGGCTCGTTCGTCGCCTTCAGCGATCCCGACGGGAACGGCTGGCTGCTCCAGGAGATCAAGACCCGGCTCCCGGGCCGCTGAGGGGGGACGGGGCCATGGCGACGGAGTACGAGTCGGTCGAGGATCTCGCGGACGCCCTGCGGCGCGCGGCGGAGGCACACGGCAAGCACGAGGAGCGGACCGGCGAGGCCGACGCGGACTGGCCGGACTGGTACGCGCTGTACATGGTGCGCGAGCGCGCCGGCGACGAGCTGCCGACATGAAGGCCGACTACGACGTGATCGTCCTCGGCGGGGGGTCGCCGGGGGAGCACTGCGCGGGCGCGCTGGCCGAGGGCGGCCTGCGCGTCGCCGTCGTGGAGCGCGAGCTGGTCGGCGGGGAGTGCTCCTACTGGGCGTGCATCCCGTCCAAGACGCTGCTGCGGCCGGGCGAGGCGGTCCACGGGGCGCGCGAGGCCGGCGCGACCGCCGAGGTCGACGTCGAGGCGGCGCTCGCCTGGCGCGACTTCATGGTCTCCAACCACACGGACGCCGGCCAGGAGCGCTGGCTGGCGTCCAACGGCATCGACCTCCTGCGCGGCACCGGGCGGCTCGCCGGCCCGGGCGCCGTCGAGGTCGACGGTGTGCGCCACACGGCCGACCACGTCGTCCTCGCGAACGGCGCCGATCCGGTGGTCCCGCCGGTGTCGGGCCTGCGCGAGCTCGAGGGCGTCTGGAGCAACCGCGAGGTGACCGCCATGACGGCCGTCCCGCGCCGCCTGCTCATCATGGGCGGCGGACCGGTCGGCGTGGAGATGGCGCAGGCGGTGCGCCGCCTCGGAGGCGAGGTGGCGATCGTCGACCGGTCCGGGCATCTGCTCGCGCGGGAGCCGGCGCCACTGGGCGACGCGCTCGGCGAGGTGCTGCGCCGCGACGGCATCGAGGTCGTGCTGTCCGCCAACACCACGGCGGCGCGTCGCGACGGCGAGGACTACGTCCTCGAGCTCGACGACGGGCGCGAGCTGCGTGGCGACCGGCTGCTCGTCGCGACCGGTAGGCGACCGCGGGTGCGAGGGGTCGGGCTGGAGACGGTCGGGATCGAGCCGGATGCCCACGGCGTCCCGGTCGACGCCCACCTGCGCGCGGGCGAGCAGCTCTGGGCGATCGGGGACGTCACCGGGCTCTGGCCGCTCACGCACGTCGGCAAGTACCAGGGCGACGTGGTCGCCGCGAACATCCTCGGGGAGCCGCGCAAGGCCGACTACGAGGCCGTGCCGCGCGTGGTCTACACCGATCCGCAGGCAGCCGCGGTCGGCGCCGACGCCGGCCGCTTCAGCGCGATGGTCCCGCTGTCGGAGGTCGCCAAGACGGCGACCTACACGCATGCGTACGCGGAGAGCAACGGTTTCCTGACGCTCCTCAGCGACGGCGAGCGGCTGACGGGCGCCTACGCGCTCGGTCCCGAGGCAGGCGAGTGGCTGCAGCAGGCGACGCTCGCGGTCCGTGCGCACATCCCGATCGACGTGCTGGCCGACACGATCCAGCCGTTCCCGACGTTCTCGGAGATCTTCGTCGCGGCGCTCAAGGCGCTGCGCCAGGAGATCACGGCGTCGCACAAGCCGGTCGACGCCGGCCCGCCGATGACGGTCTGACGGGAGGCGAAAGAGATGACCATCGAGCCGCGGTTGGGCGGGCAGACCGTCGTCGTCATCGGCGGCAGCGCCGGCATCGGCCTGGAGACCGCCCGGCAGGCACGAGCGGAGGGCGCCGAGGTGATCCTCGCCGGTCGCGATGCGGGCCGGCTGGAGAGCGCGGCGGCGATGCTCGGCGCGGCGGGGACCGCGGCGTTCGACGCCGACGACTCGGCGGCACTGGAGGACTTCTTCGCCGGTCTCGAGGGCCCGATCGACCACGTCATGGTCACCGCCGGCGGCCCGTACTACGCGACGCTCGCCGAGATGGACTTCGACAAGGGTCGGCGCGGGCTCCAGCAGCACCCGATGCTCATGGTCGGCGTCGCGCGCTTCGGCGCCCCGAAGGTCCGCCCGGGGGGCACGCTCCTCTTCATGGGCGGCACGGGCGGGCGCAACCCGGCGCAGGGCGTCGGGCTCGTCTCGGCGATGACCGCCGCCCTCCCGGCCCTGACCGCGAGCCTGGCGCTCGAGATCGCGCCGGTCCGCATCAACCTCATCGCCGCGGGGTTCGTCGACACACCGCTGTCGGCGTCGCTCCTGGGCGAGGGGCTGCAGGCGCGCCGCGACGAGCTCAGCGCCGCGCTGCCGATCGGGCGCGTCGTCGGTCCTGCGGACGTCGGCGCGCTCGCGGTGCACCTCATGATCAACACCGCGCTGACGGGCGCGACCTACGACATCGACGGCGGGCAGGGTCTGCTCAGCCTCTGAAGGAGAGCCGCGTCATGCGATCCGACATGGTTCCCGGGGCGACGTTCCCGGACTACGAGCTGCCCGACCAGGACAGCGTCCCGCGGCGGCTCAGCGAGATCGGGGGTGATGACCCGCTGATCCTCACGCTCGCCCGCGGGCACTTCTGCCCGAAGGAGCATCAGCAGCACCTCGAGCTCGCCGCGCTGTATCCGAAGATCGCCGTCGCCTACACGAAGATCGCCACGATCTCGACCGACGTGCATCACACGTCCCAGGAGTTCCGCGCGTCGGTCGGTGCGCAGTGGCCGTTCCTCTCCGACCCGGAGCGCGTCGTCCAGAAGGACCTCGAGATCCAGGAGTACACCGACCCCGAGAACGATCCGATGATCCCGCACACGCTCGTGCTGGGACCGGGCCTGGTCATCCACCGCATCTACAACGGCTATTGGTTCTGGGGCCGCCCGTCGACCGTCGATCTCTGGCACGACCTCCGCGAGGTCTCACGGCAGGTCCGGCCGGACTGGGATCTGAGCACGCCAGGGCTGCGCGACGCGTGGGACGCGGGCGACCGCTCGCCCTTCCACGGCTACTCACGGGGATCGAGCGGCGGCTCGGTGTCGTCGTAGATCCGGGCTGCGGCGAGCTTCCCGCTCGGTCCCCGGACGTAGACGGCGACCCCGGGCTGCGGCGGCATCTCGGTCCGGCCCCACCGGACGACGTTGAACTCGAGTGCGCACGCCCGGCCGTCGTCGACGACCGTGCAGTGCTCGAGCGGGATGCCGCCGTCGTTGGAGAAGAGTCGCTCGAAGAAGCCGCGCACCGCATCCGTGCCGTGGAACGCGGCGCCCGTCGGCGCGCGGGCGTAGCCGTCGGGCTCGAACGCGGCGACGACCGCGTCGAGGTCGCCCGACGCGAGCGCCCGCTGGTACTCGCCGACGACGTCCGCTGGGTGCAGGTCGGGGTCGGGCTGCAGCAGCGGCGGCCGTGCGCTGTGGCGACCGGTCAGCGGCACGGTCGACCAGTAGAGCCGCAGCTCCTGGATGCGCTCGCCCGCCGGGTGGTCGGCGACGAGCGCGAACGGCACCTCGACCCGCCCGCCGTCACCGTCGACGTGCAGGAGGACCTCCTCGAAACCATGGGTGCGCATCACGACGCGCTCGACGTCCTCGACGGCGACGTGGCGCTCCGCGTACCACGCGCTCATCTCGGCGACGAACGCCGTGAACGCCTCCACGCCCTTGATCCGCCCGCGGACCGGGTGGTGCACCTCAGGCTCGCCGGCGAACGACCCCACGAGCGCATCCGTGTCGCCGGCGACGAGCCCGTCGAAGAACGGGACGTCGACGATCGTGTCGCGCTGCTGCCTGTCCAGGAACTGCTGGAGCACCGGCGCGCTGAACAGCTCTGGCACCCACGGCATGCGGGGGAGCGTCCCACATCGCCGCGAGCATCCGGGGGAGAGCCCCCGGGCGACCCGGGCCGCTGTCCCCAGTGCCGCCGCGCCGGGCCGGACGTAGCGTCGCAGCATGTCCCCTCCGCGCCGGGTCCTCCTCCTCGCAGCAGCCGTCACCGCCTCCGCGCCGGCGAGAAGGTCGTCGGCGACATCCACACATCGGTCCGTGACGGCACGCTGCGCATCACCTTCGAGCATCACGGCATCGGCGACCCCGATCCGGTCGTCGAGGCCTCGGTCCCCCGGCTGTCGGGCATCGACGCCTCCGGCTCCGGCGACGTCACCGCCGACGGCATCGACGCCGACGCCTTCGACGTCCGCCCGACGGCTCGGCCGACGCCTCCCTGCAGGGCGCGGCCGGCCGCCTGTGGGTCGACATGGACGGCTCGGGCGACGCGAACCTCGGCGTTCTCAGCGCCCGGGTGGCGAAGGTGGCCGTCGGCGGATCCGGCGACGTCGAGTATCACGGCGACCCGTCGCTGACGAAGCACCTCGACGGGTCAGGCGACCTCTCGCAGGCGGGCTGACGGAGCCTGCTCGGTGGGCGCGTAGGCCGCCACGAACCCCTGGCGCCAGCTCGGGTAGCGCGGCTCCCAGCCCAGCTCGCGCCGGGCCTTCGCGTTGGACGCGCCGCGCGACACGGTCCCCAGCATCACCGCCGCCTCGCCCGCGGCGAGCTTCGCCAGCCAGCGCGGGACGTGGCGCGGCGGCTTCGCGCCCAGGACCTCCGCGAGGAACGGGAGCCACTCGCGGGTGGGCGCGGGATCGTCGTCGACGATGTTGAAGATGCCGCCACCGTCGTGGTCGAGGGCGAGGACGGTCGCCGCAGCCGCGTCGTCCAGGTGGATGAACGACATCACGCCACCGCCGTCGCCGACGATCGGGAACATCCGCTTGCGGACCGGCTCGACCATCCCGTCGTTCGCGGCGCCGTAGAAGCCGCCGTAGCGCAGCGCGATGCCGCCGGCCTCCGTGACCGCGCGGTCGAGGTGGCGCATCGCCGCGTCGCTCTCGCGCATCGCCGCGACCGGGTTGGGATCGAGCGGGTCGTCCTCGGTCTTCACGGGCCCGCCGGCGCGCTCGTAGCGGGCGCTGGCGAAGCTCTGGGCGACGAAGCGCCGCACGCCCGCCTCCCGCGCTGCGGCGAGCAGCGTGTCGGTGCCCTCCGTCCGCAGCCGGTTCGTCTGCGCGAAACTGCGATCGAAGTGCTTGAAGTCGGTCATGTCCGACAGCGCGGTCGCCTGGTGGACGATCGCTTCCGGCGCGGCCGCGCGGACGACGGCGCGCACGGATGCCCGGTCGAGCAGGTCGAGCTGCACCGGCACCGCCCCGAGGGCGCTGACGCGGGCGGCGTTGGCCGGGTTGCGGTGGGTGCCGACGACCTCGTGCCCGTGCTCGACGAGCTGCGCGACGAGCCGCGTGCCGATCGCGCCGCTGGCGCCTGCGACGAGAATTCGCATGGTGGTCTCCTTCGGTGTCACATCACCCGCGGTTCGCGGGTCCATCTCGTCGACACGACACGACGGAGGAACGTGACGGATGGACGAACGCGACCCCCTGACACAGCGATTCGAGGAGCAGAGGACCCGGCTGCGAGCCGTCGCCTACCGGATGCTGGGCTCCCTGAGCGAGGCCGACGACGCCGTCCAGGAGGCGTGGCTGCGCCTGCGCCGCACCGACGCGGGCGCGATCGAGCACCTCGACGCGTGGCTCACGACCGTCGTGGCCCGCGTGTCGCTGAACATGCTGCGGTCGCGTCGCACGCACCGCGAGGAGCCACTCGACGTCGTTCTGCCCGACCCGATCGTCGATCGCGCGGACGGGACGGACCCGGAGCACGAGGCGCTGCTCTCCGACGCCGTCGGACTGGCGCTGCTCGTCGTCCTCGAGACGCTCAGCCCCGCCGAGCGCCTCGCGTTCGTGCTACACGACATGTTCGCGGTGCCGTACGACGAGATCGCGCCGATCGTCGACCGCTCCCCGGATGCTGCGCGCCAGCTCGCCAGCCGTGCGCGCCGTCGCGTCCAGGGCGGGCACCTGTCGCCTGACGCCGACCTCGACGCGCAGCGCAAGGTGGTCGACGCGTTCTTCGCGGCGGCGCGCGACGGCGACTTCGAGGCGCTGCTCGCGGTGCTCGACCCCGATGTCGTGCTGCGGGCGGACGTCGGCGCCGCGTTCCCCGGTCTGCCGCGCGAGGTCCGCGGGGCGGAGGCGGTAGCCGGGCAGGCGCGGATGTGGTCGCAGGTCGGCCTCGTCGTCGTGCCCGCGCTGGTCAACGGCGCCGCGGGCGCCGTCTCCACGCGCGATGGCGTCCCGTTCTCGGTCGCCGGCTTCACGATCAGGGGCGGCCGGATCGTGGCGTTCGACATCCTGGCCGACCCGGAGCGGGTCGCCCGGCTGGACCTGTCGATGCTCATCGCCGGATCGTGATGGCGACCTCGCGGGTACGCTCCCGCCGCCATGCCCGACACCACGCTCATCGGCAAGAGCTTCGCCCCCGGGCTCTACGCGGTCGGACGCGAGAAGATCCGCGAGTACGCGATCGCCGTCGGCGAGACGAACCCGCTGCACCACGATCTGCAGGTCGCTCGCAACCACGGCTACGACGACCTCGTCGCACCGCCGATGTTCGCCGTCGTCTACTGCTCGTCGTCGATCGGCGCCGCGATGTTCGACCCGGAGCTGGGCATCGAGTTCGACCGTCTCCTGCACGGCAGCCAGGAGTTCCGCTGGGGGCCGCTCGTCATCGCCGGCGACGAGATCACGACGTCCGTGACGCTCAAGGACGTCAGCACGCGGGCGGGAATGGCCTTCTACGTCTTCGAGTCCGTCTCCACGAACCAGCGCGACGAGACGGTCTGCGTCGGGCTGTGGACCGACATCGTCCGGGAGGCGGCGTCGTGAACGCCGGCGACCCGATCCCCGAGCTGAAGGTCACCGCGGACAAGCTCACGCCGGTGCGCTACGCCGGTGCGTCGGGCGACTTCAACCCGATCCACGTCGACGACGAGTTCGCGCAGAGGGTCGGGCTGCCCGGGCGCATCCTGCACGGGCTCTGGACGATGGCGCAGGTCGCCCGGGCGCTCACCGACGCGGGCGGCGGCCCGCACAGCCTCGAGCGTCTCGACGTGACGTTCCGCGGCATGGCGCTTCCGGACCGCGAGATCACGGTCACGGGGACGGTCGTCGAGGTGGGGGACGGCCTCGCGAAGGTCGACGTCCGCGCCGAGCAGGACGGCAAGGCGATCGTCCGCGGCGGCGAAGCGGATCTGCGCCTGTAGCGGCTCTAGACTCGATGTCGTGCTGTCGCCGCGACAGGAGCTCATCCTCAGCAAGGTCGTCGTCTGCTACCAGCAGACCGAGGCGCCCGTGGGCTCCAAGGTGCTCAGCGCCGACCCGGAGCTCACCGCCGGCCCGTCGACGATCCGCAACGAGCTCGCCCTGCTCGAGGAGCACGGCCTGCTCGCGCATCCGCACACCTCGGCCGGTCGCGTCCCGACCGACGCCGGCTTCCGCTACTTCGTCGACAAGCTGCTCCCCGCGACCGTGGGCAACCCGGTCGAGCTGGACCTCGTCCGCCGCGAGCTCGACGAGGCGATGCGCGTCACGACGGAGACGCTGTCGCAGGTCACGAACCTGCTGGCCATCGTGTCCGCCCCGCCCGTGGACACGGCGACGATCCGCCATGTCGAGGTGCTCCAGCTGCAGCCGCAGGTCGTCATGACCGTGGTCATCACCTCCACCGGGGGTGTCACGAAGCACATGTCGACGTTCGCGGCCCCCGTCGACCAGGGCGTCGTCAAGTGGGCGGCGGAGTACCTCAACGAGCGCCTCGTCGGGCTCGGCCTCGGCTCGCGCATGCTCCACGCCCGGCTGCTCCCGCCCGACCTGAGCAAGAGCGAGGAGACGTTCCTCGGCGAGCTCGCGCCGGCGTTCACCGAGCTGGCCGCCACCGCGCACGACACGCTCTACGTCGAGGGCGCCGCGCGCCTGCTGCGCGAGCACCGCTTCCAGGACCTCTCGCAGATCAACGAGCTCATGCAGATGCTCGAGGAGCGCATGGCGCTGCTCGGCCTGCTGCGCACCGCCCTGGGCAGCCGCGACGTCCTCGTGCGCATCGGCGCCGAGAACGAGGCGCCGGCGCTGCGCTCGCTCGCGCTCGTCGCCGCGAACTACGGCCTGCCGCAGCGCGCGCTGGGCACCGTGTCGCTCATCGGCCCCGTCCGCATGGACTACGGCCAGGCGATCGGCACCGTGCGCGAGGCCGCACGGCAGCTGTCGCGATTCATCGCCGACGTGTACGACGAGGGCTGAGCGCAACTCATGCCGCGAGATGCCTATGAGGTCCTCGGCGTCCCCCGCGACGCGGACGAGGTGCAGGTCAAGAAGGCCTTCCGCAAGCTCGCGCGCGAGCTGCACCCGGACGTCAACGCCCACGACCCGCAGGCCGAGGAGAAGTTCAAGGAGGCCGCCGAGGCCTACGAGATCCTCTCCGACGCCGAGCGCCGTCAGGTCTACGACCGCTACGGCCACGAGGGCCTGCGCAACGGCGGCCGGGCGCCGAACTTCGATGCCTTCGGCTCCGTCTCGGACCTCTTCGAGGCGTTCTTCGGCGGTGGCGGGCGCACCGGGCCCGCGCCCGGCGGCGACGTCGCGGTCGCGCTCGACGTCAGTCTCGCCGACGCCGCCCGCGGCGCTGCGATCGACGTCTCCTACGAGGCGGTCGACCGCTGCGAGCGCTGCCACGGCAACGGCGCCGAGCCGGGCACCCCGATCGTCACCTGCGAGCGCTGCGGCGGCAACGGCGTCCTGCGCGGTGTCAGCCGCACGCCCTTCGGCCAGGTCATGCGGACCGTCGACTGCGACGTCTGCGGCGGCGACGGCAAGCGTCCCACCGAGCCGTGCGAGCGCTGCGACGGCCGCGGCCGCGAGGTCAGCGAGCGCACGCTGCGCGTCGACGTGCCGGCCGGCATCGCCGACGGCCAGCGCATCCGCCTGAGTGGCCACGGCCACGCCGGCGAGGCCGGTGCGCAGTCCGGCGACCTCTACGTGCTCGTCAACGTCGCCGAGGACGAGCGCTTCGTCCGGGACGGGGACGACCTCGTCACCGTGGTCGACGTCCCCGCGACGGTCGCCGCCCTCGGCGCGCGCATCAGCGTCCCGACGCTCGACGGCGCCCAGGAGGTCGGTCTCGACGCCGGGACGCAGCCGGGCGAGACCATCACGCTGCGCGGGCAGGGCATGCCGGTGCTGCGGCGGCCCGGCCGCCGCGGGGACCTCCGCGCGATCGTCAACGTCGTCATCCCACGCAAGCTGTCGCGCGAGCAGCGTGAGATCGTCGAGCAGCTCGCCGCGACGCTCCACGAGGACAACCTGCGCCAGGACGAGGGCCTCGTGTCGAAGCTCAAGCGAGCCCTGCGGGTGTGATCCGGCTGGGCATCCGCGTCGCGAAGGCGGACGCGGACCTCGTCCTCGCCGAGCTGCTCGAGCTCGTGCCGCAGGGCGTCGAGGAGCGCGAGCTCGGGCCCGACACGATCGAGTACGGCGTCTACGGCGCCGACGGGGAGCTGCCGGAGCTGCACGCGCTGCAGGCCGCGGCGGGCAGCGCGCTCGTCGAGGTCGTCACCGAGCAGGTCGCCGACGACTGGGCCGACCGCTGGCGGGCCTTCCACGTCCCCGTGGAGATCGCCGGGCGGATGCTGGTCCGCCCGCCGTGGTCGCCGCCGCCGGAGGACCCGGCGGTCGTCGACCTCGTCATCGATCCCGCGCAGGCGTTCGGCACCGGCGCGCATCCGACGACGAAGCTCTGCCTCGAGCTGCTGCTCGGCCTCGAGCCGGGCGGCCCGTTCATGGACGTCGGCTGTGGCTCGGGCGTCCTGGCCATCGCCGCGGCTCGCCTCGGGTGGACGCCGGTCGAGGGCGTCGACTTCGACCCGTTGTCGGTCGCCGCGACGATCGAGAACGCCCGGATCAACGGCACCGAGGTGAGCGCCCGGCGCTTCGACGTGCTGCGCGACGGGCCGGCGCCGACCGCGCCGACCCTCGCTGCCAATCTGCTGCGGCCGCTGCTGCTGGCGGTGGCGCGGGCGGGGTTCGACGGCCCGGCGCCCGAGCACATCATCGCCAGCGGACTGCTGCGCGCCGAGGCCGACGAGGTCTCGGCGGCGCTGGCCGCGCGCACCGGTCTGCAGGAGCGCGCGCGGCTGGAGGAGGGGGACTGGGCGGCGCTGCTGCTCGCCCGGTCGCCTGGCTAGGCCTCCTCGGGGTCGTCCGGGTACGGCTCCTTGCCCACGATGCGGCTGGACTCGGTGCCGTCCTGCTCCAGGACGAGCTCCTCGGTGATGACGTAGCGGCGCAGCCGCGCGCGGCGCGGCTGTACGAGGGTGCCGTCGATGAGCCAACCCTCGCTGAAGCGCTCGAGGGCCTGCTCGCGCGGGCGCTCGGCGAGCACCGGCGTCGGGGCGGGCGTGGTGTCGGACTCGACGGAGGTCGGCACGGGCTCGGGCTCCGAGGGCTCGGGGGCTGAGGAGAAGCTGGGGGTGGGCACGGGCTCCGGCTCTGGCTCGGGTGCGGGGGGATCCGTCAGGACCGGCTCAGGCTCCGGCTCGGGGGCCACGGGCTCCGGCTCCGGCTCCGGCGCGGGAGGCGCAGGCGTGACGGTCTGCGCCTCGACGGCGCCGAGCGGGTGCTCGGGACCGGGGGCGACCGTCTCGGGGACCGGCGTGGGCTCGGGCTCCGGCTCGGGAGTCGGCTCCGGCTGCGCGGCGGCCTTGGCGGCGCCGTAGTGATCGAAGAGGCGACGCTCCTCGTCCCTGGTCAGCTCGCCCTCGACCTCGGGCCGCGGCGCATCCTTCACCGCGGACTTCGAGTAGCCGAGCTGCACGTCGTTGCCCGAGACGGCAGCACCGTCGAGGGGAGCGAGGCTCGTGTGCGTCCCGAACAGCCCGGTCCTGATGGCGGCCCATGTCGGGTCACCGCTCTGGCGGTCCAGGTAGAACTCCTCCAGGGTGCCGACCTTGTCGCCGTCGGGGTCGACGACAGTACGGCCCTTCCAACCCTCGACGTCCTGCAGCGTCGGCATGAGTCGCGCTCCTCTCTTTCAGTCTCTGGCCGCCGCCGCCCAGACAGGCGACAGCGTGCGGCTTCCCTGCATTCCGCGGGATTCTACGGCCGCACAGCAGACCATGTTCCTGATGGTGTTCTTGCACGACCGCTTGCACGGGGACGGTCGACTACGATCGCCGCGCCGCGACCGTGCGGCTGAAAAGAGGAGGATCGATGGCGGGGCTGGTTGAGGGAAAGAGCGGTCTGGTGACCGGCTCGGCGGGCGGCATCGGCCGGGCGACCGCGATCGCCCTGGCGCGCGAGGGCGCCAACGTCATCGTCACCGACCTGCCTGCGCGCGCCCAGGACGGAGAGGAGACCGTGCGGCTGATCACCGCGGCGGGCGGCACCGCGCGATTCGTCCCGGGCGATGTGACGGTCGACGCCGACGCGAAGGCCGTCGTCGACGCGACGGTCGAGGCGTTCGGTCGGCTGGACTTCGCGCACAACAACGCCGGCATCGAGCTGCAGGCCACGGTCACCGGCACGACCGAGCCCGAGTGGGACGCGGTCATGAACGTCAACGTCAAGGGCGTCTGGCTCGGGCTGCGCCACCAGATCGACCGCATGGTGTCCCAGGGCGGCCACGGCGCGATCGTGAACACCGCCTCGCTCGCCGGCCTCATGGCCGTCCCGTCGCTCGCCGCGTACATCGCCAGCAAGCACGCCGTCGTCGGACTCACGAAGGCGGCCGCGATCGAGTGCGCCGAGCACGAGATCCGCGTGAACTGCGTCTGCCCGGCGGCGATCGGCACCGCGATGATCACGTCGCTGCCGCCCGAGCGGCAGCTCGAGCTGATGGCGCCTCAGGCGATCAAGCGCATCGGGAAACCGGAGGAGGTGGGCGAGGTCGTGGCCTGGCTCGTCTCCGATCGCGCGTCGTTCGTGACGGGCGTCGCGATGCCAGTCGACGCGGGCGCGATGGCCCAGTAGCGAGGTTGGGAGTTGCCGGGAGGGGCACAATCGCCCCAATGGCCTGGCGCGTCGTCATAGCTGGTGGTGGATTCGGCGGCTTCTACGCCGCGAGCTCCCTCGTGCGGTCGATGCCGCCCCACAGCGTGAGCATCACGCTGTTGACCGACACGAACTTCATGCTCTACACGCCGCTGCTGCCCGGGGCGGGCGGCGGCTCGCTGGAGCCCCGGCACGTCGTCGTCCCGCTGCGCGACGCGCTGCCCGAGAGCGTCGACCTCCGGCTCGGGCACGTCGTCGGCGCGGACCCGTCGCGCAACGTCGTGACCGCGCGGTCGGTCGAGGGGTCGATCGAGGAGATCGGCTACGACCACCTCGTGGTCAGCGTCGGCTCCGTCAGCCGGACGCTCCCCGTGCCCGGGCTGGCCGAGCACGCTCTCGGGTTCAAGTCGCTGGCCGACGCGATCGGCCTGCGCGACCGACTCGTCCGCAACCTGGAGATCGCCGAGACGATCGACGACCTCGAGCGGCGCAAGCAGTACCTCAACTACGTCTTCGTCGGGGCCGGCTACGCCGGGCTGGAAGGCATCGCCGAGCTGCAGGACTTCGCCGCCGACCTCCTCGACCGCTATCCGCGCTGTCGCGTGTCGGGCATGCGCTTCGTCCTCGTCGAGGCGACCGGACGCGTCATGCCTGAGATCTCCGAGGGGCTCGCGGAGTTCGCGATGCGCGAGCTGCGCGCGCGCGGGATGGAGTTCCGCATCCAGACCACGCTCGAGTCGCTCACGGAGACGGCCGCGACGCTCTCCGACGGCGAGGTCGTCCCCACCCGCACGCTCGTCTGGACAGCGGGCGTCAAGCCGCACCCCGTCGTCGCGAAGCTCGGGCTCCCGCTGAGCGATCGCGGCCGGATCGTCACCGACGAGTTCCTGCAGGTGCAGGGCCACGGCAACGTCTGGGCGATCGGCGACGCGGCCTCCGTTCCCGACCCCGCGAAGAAGTTCCAGCAACCGTCGCCGCCGACCGCCCAGCACGCCGTCCGGCAGGGCAAGACGGTCGGGCGCAACGTCGCCGCGGCCATGGGATCGGGGAAGCCGAAGCGCTTCGACTACAAGACCCTCGGCGTGTTCGTCGACATGGGGCGCGGCAAGGCCGTCGCCGAGACGGTCGGCATCCGCTGGCGCGGCCGTAAGGCCTGGCTGCTCGCCCGGACCTACCACCTGGCGCTCATGCCCGGCTGGGGTCGCCGGGCGCGGTTGCTGACCGACTGGAACATCGGGCTCCTGTTCGGTCGCGACCACTCCGACCTGGGCCTGCACGCCGGGAGGCTCGTCGGCGACGACGACGTCTGAGCCGGTCGTATCCTGGTAGGGAGATGACGATCACCGACCAGGTGAGGCAGGACGTCGCCGTCGCGATGAAGGCAAGGGAGCGCGAACGCGTCTCGGCGCTGCGGCTGATCCTGTCCGAGCTGCAGAAGGACCAGAAGGAAGGGACGGGCGACGAGGTCGCCGTGCTGCGCCGCGAGCGCAAGCGCCGCCTCGACGCAGCGTCTGCCTTCCGTGAGGGCGGCCGCCCCGAGCTCGCCGACGGCGAGGAGGCGGAGGCGCGCGTGATCGAGGACTACCTCCCCGCGGAGCTGTCCGACGAGGAGCTGCGCGCGATCGTCGCGGCGGCGGTCAAGGCCGCCGGCGCGAGCTCGCCGCGCGACATGGGCGCGGTCATGAAGGTCGCGATGGGCGAGGTCGCGGGGCGCGCGGACGGCAAGCGCGTGTCCACGCAGGTCCGGGAGGCGCTGGGTGCGTAGGCAGATCGAGCTTTCAGACGCGACGGCGCGCGAGCTGGCCGGCTCCGGCGACTCGGTGCTCCGGGCGCTCGACGGCCACGTCGACTGCGACGTCTTCCTCAGGGGCAACGTCATCACCCTCGACGGCGACGAGGCGGCCGTGGAGGCCGCGACGACCGTCGTGGAGGAGCTGTCCGAGCTCATCGAGCAGGGGCACGAGATCGCCCCGGGGACGATCACGGCGGTCACCCG
>Ga0070665_100004287_pt1 | contig 14990 bp, 10 predicted proteins | sample KBSS13metaG_FD_65862 | JGI IMG/M metagenome (GOLD analysis project Ga0070665, IMG submission 65862) | Switchgrass rhizosphere microbial communities from Kellogg Biological Station, Michigan, USA - KBS S1-3 metaG | ecosystem: Host-associated > Plants > Roots > Rhizosphere > Soil ... | reverse complement strand
CTCATCAACATCGCCTCCATCTACGGCCTCATTGTGGGGGATCCGGCACTCTATGGCGACTGGGGTGTCGATCTGCCTTCGTATGTTGCCAGCAAGCACGGTCTCATCGGGTTGACCAAACATCTGGCGGTCATGCTGGGTAACACGGGTGTCACAGTGAACGCACTCTGTCCCGGGATGTTTCCCAACACCGAGCAGAATGCAGCGAACGCGGCCGGGCTGGTGGCCGGGGTCGCAGCCCGTACACCGGTGAAGCGAGTCGGGAACGACACAGACCTGCGGGCCGCGATTGTGTACCTGGCCTCCCCGGGCTCGTCGTTCTATACCGGCCAGTCCATGGTAGTCGATGGCGGCTGGACCCTATGGTAGAAACTCAACCGATGTCTTTCGATGACATCTCGCAACTCGGCCCGGTCGAAGTGGGTCCTGCACCCAGGACGAAGTTCGGTCGTTGGGCGCGGGTGCGCCAGGTAGATCTTTCGAAACTGCCGCCGGTGCAGACCTGGGAGTGTCTGAGGACGGCGGAGCCCATCACGGTCGATGGGCGCCTCGATGAGCCCGTGTGGAGTCGTGCGAAATGGTCGGAACCCTTCGGGATGATGCACGATGGCGGCTCGACGCCGCTGGACACCCGGGTGGCGCTTCTGTGGGACGACCAGTATCTGTATGCCGCTTACCGCGTGGAGGATCCCGATATCCGCGCATGCATGACGGGATTCAACGACCACGTCTACTTCAACGACGAGGACGTGGAGCTGTTTTTTGAAGGCGCTGGTTACTACTATGAGCTCGGGTTGAATGCGCTCAACACGAGCTACCAGATCCGCTGGACCTGGGTCGAGCCCCTGGTGCGCGAGCAGCGCTTCGCCGAGATCGAGGAGCTCTTCAAGGCACCGGACGTTCTGTACTACGTGGCACGCGACGGGGAGAAGTTAGGGCGTCACGCAGACCTGAATTACCAACTGCCTGGTTGCAAGCACGCCGTATGCATCGATGGAACGATCAACAGCCCCGCGGTGCGGGACCGCGGCTGGACTGTGGAAATTGCGCTGCCCTGGCAAGGATTGGCGCAGATCGCCGGCGGCCGCACCGTGCCGCCCAGAGCGGGGGATTCCTTCCGCATGACAGCCTATCGCTGCCACCACGACCGGCCGACTCGCACCGCGAAGGGATGGGCATGGAGTGTCATGGGAAATGACAACATTCACATTCCGGAGCGCTGGCACAACATTGTCTTCGTCGACCGCGAAGCGTGACTCGCTCACGCGCGCTGCACATCATCCAGCGGGAACAGCGGTCGTTGCACTCTATGCAGCACGAGCCGCCGCATGTTGGGGCAGGTGGGCCCGGGGGTGTCGGCGAGCAGGATGCGCGTGGCATGGGGCGCGTACGAGACTTTGAAATGGGACGGTGATTTCACAAACATCAATGAGGCCTCTTCGAGCCGCAGGCCGAAGGCTGTGTAGATCCCGGTGTCCCATTCGTAAGCCGGATTTGAGCGGAGGACCATACGGATGTTTCCGATCGATACCACTGCAGTGAGCCCTAGATCGACTCGGGTTCCCCGGGCGCCGGCGTCCAACATGACGAAGGAGCCATCGCTGATCGAATGCACGTAGCACTGGATACGAAGCGGTTTCCCATCGTTGCGCGAGACTTTGTGCCCAACATCGAGTGTCAGTGTTGTGCCCACTCCGGCGCTCGCGCAAACCTTTGCGGCGTCCGCGTCGCACATCGTCAGATAGCTCCTGCGCGCCGAGCGGTCGGCGCCAGCATCGAGTAGCGCCTGCAGAACACTGGTGTTGTCCGCTGCCGAGCCGCCGCTCGGTGCGTCGCCTGAATCGGCGACAACCGTGGTGCCCTCTGCCGACAGCCCTACGTCGATTGCCTGCTTCAGATCGACCAGGTCGGGGTCGAACTCGTGGCGTTTCTCCCAGACCCGATTGGCCAGTTTATCGGCGGCGCGCTGGGCGCCGGCAGCATCGCCATTCGTGCACACGAGCACGCCGAATCCGAGACCCGGCAGATCGAGCCAGGGTTGCACCGGAAAGAGCGAGCCGTGGAGGATTTCGCCGTCTTCCTCCATCTTACGCACCACCTCCACGATGCCCTGCAGCGGCTCCTCGACCGTCCGCGCCTTCGACGGGCTGACAATCATCGGCAGCTTGGCGATCGCCATGCACGGGACGATTTCCCCACGTAGCACTGCGACCATGGTTTCTGCGAGGCGTACGCCCGTTTCATACATGTCAATGTGCGGGTAGGTACGGTAGCCGATCACGAAAACATTGGGTTTGAGCATCCTCTGAGTCACGAGACCATGCAGATCGAGGGACACACCAATCGGCGTACCCTCAGGGACCAACCTGGCGACCCGCTCGATGATCTCGCTCTCGGCGTCCGTTTCGTCTTCTATCGCCATTGCGCCGTGCAGCGCGAGTAATACCGCGTCGACCTTGCCGGCGCGCTCGAGTCGGGCTTCCATGTCCAACATGAGTGGCTCAAAGGTGGCGCGCGTTACAACGCCGCCGGCCAGGGCGCTGGTCGCAAGGAGCGGAATCGCTTCGATTCCCTCGCGCTCCAGGACCGACAGGTAGCCGGGAATCTCGATGCGAGCGCCGCGCAGCTTCGAAAACACATCCGCGCCGCGCCACAGGTAGACGGCTTCGAACGACTCGAGCGTCGTGGGTCGCGGCGAGAAGGTGTTGCTCTCCTGAAAGATGGCCCCAATTGCAATTCGCATGGAATTCATCAGCCTCGCAACGGTTGAAACCTCTGGTCGAGCCACTGACCCGGGACGAGGCGTGCCTGACGCGCGGCGGCATCCTCGGCAACGTCCTCAGGCGATGCAATCGAAGTAAAGCCGTCCTGCGGTGAGAAGCCCAGAATCTGCCGGGTGTGCGCCAGGTCCCAGCGCATTCCGGGATTGTTGGAAACGAGATTTACGATCGCGAACGGCACGTCGGATACCTCGATCGCGGCCTGCACGCCATCCAGGAAGTCGCGGTTCGAGAGCCACATCTGTTGGCCCCACAACCCGATGCCCATCCCGGCGTGGGGGATGTTCGCACCCGGATGAATATTGCCGATCCGCAGGGCGATGAATGAAATGCCCGTCTCTGCAGCGAACGCCCGCCCGGCTTCCTCGCAAAAGAGCTTGCTGACGGCGTAGGGATTGAGCGGTGAGGGCGGCAGAGTGGTTGTCACCAACACATCGGCGAATCGATAGCCCGCCATGATCTGGTTCGTGCTGGCGAAGATCACCCGGCGGACGCCGTGCGTGCGTGCGGCCCGCAGGACATTGCAGGTTGCGACGATATTACCTCGCTGTACCCGGTCCCAGGACGCCGTGGGTAACGGCTCCCCGGCGAAATGCAGCACGGTTGATGCGCCGGCAAAATGGTCCGCCCATGACGCCTCGTAGGTACTCAAATCAGCGGCAATCTCAGCATCGCCGGCGCGCAGATCCAGGCAGCGCAGGTAATACCTGCTTTTGAGCGCGCCTGCGAGCTTTCCGCCGAGGTTGCCCCGGGTGCCCGTCACAACAATGATTGGCTTGTCCATCGTTGGACTCTAGCCGATCCGCTGTAACGCTTGCTCGACAGCCGATACCGTCGCGGCGACATCCTCGTCTGTATGGGTAGCAGAAACAAACCATGTCCCGCGCGATGTCGGTCGCACGCCGCTGTCTACGAGTGCGGCCAGGAACAGTCCCAGCTTCTTCTGGTCGGCGGCGGCGTAAGTCGCGTAGTCATGAATCGGACGATTGGTGAAGCAGGTGTGGAAAGCAGATGGCAGTCCGCTGACCTGCAGATTGGCTCCGCTGCGACGCCCAGCCGCGCAGATGCCTTCCATCAGCGCCTTGCCCACGGAATCGATTCGCTTGTAGGCGGATCGATTGTTTGCGGCCAACTCGCGCAGGGATGCCAGCGCCGCTGAGAGGCTGACGAGGTTGGCGTTGTATGTGCCCGAGTGATTGACCCGACCGGTGGCAAACATTTCCATGATGTCGCGGCGGCCGGAGAGGGCCGCCACCGGAAATCCTGCCCCGAGCGCCTTCGCAAACACCGACAGGTCCGGCTGAATGTTGTACAGCTCCTGGGCGCCGCCGAGTGCGACGCGGAAACCGGTGATGACCTCATCGAAGATCAGCACAATGTTGTGTTTCCGCGTCACTTGTCGCAGATGATCCAGATAACCAGGCTTCGGGAGGATGCCCCCCGTGTTGAACATGATGGGCTCGGTGATGATTGCTGCGACGCGGGAGGCGTTCGCTTCGACGTACGCGTCGATAGCGGCAGTATCGTTCCATGGAAGGACCGAAACATCTTCCGATGCGTGCGGGGACTGTCCCGCGGACTGAAGGTATCGCGGCCGCGGTAGCGGATTACCACCGGCTGCCACAGGTGGGTTCTGGTTGATCAGGATGTTGTCGAACCACCCGTGATAGTGGCCTTCAAACTTGATGACCTCGGCGCGGCCGGTATAGGCGCGCGCGACGCGAATGGCCGCCTGAACCATTTCCGAGCCGCTCAGGCCGAAACGAACCAGCTCGGCGGACCGGACACAGGTACAGAATTCGTTTGCCAGCTCCAGCTCCATGGAGTGCTGCCCGGCAAAGAGTTGTCCGAGAGCCAGTGTCCGCGCCACTTCCGCAGTCACGGCAGCAGGGGCGTGACCCAGGATTGTGGGCCCCATCCCGAGTGCATAGTCGATGTAGACCTTTCCGTCCACGTCGGTCAGGCGTGATCCCTTGCCGCTTGCGAAACAGATGGGCGCGCTGCTGAGGCGAACGTTGCTGTTGACCCCTCCGGCGATCCGGCCCTTCGCGAGCTCGTGATATTGCCGTGACTGTGATGCGGCGGGTCTGCCGTCGTTCTTCTGGTCCGTTGTCATTCCGGTCACCCCCTCGATGGGCCAGCAGTATCTCACAGAATGGAACGGTAGAATCAAGCGGTGGGAGGCTCTCCGATGACAAAATGACCCCGGGAAACACCAACACGGAGCGCCATACGGTCGCTGCGGGCCGTTAATAGCGGCTTTTTCAGGGTCACAGAGCTACGCCGCATGCTTGCGTTCAACACTAACTGTAGTAGTATGAAGTGCGACTTGCGTTCCACACTGTGGGACGGTCACCGATACCAAGATAAAATAACGGGGGTAAGATGAAGAGCACAGGTCTGCGTCTGCGCATCCCGAGCGCAATCAGCTTCGCTCTCTGGGCCGCTGTAACCCAGGGTGAGGCAAAGGCCGCCGCTGCCGCCGCCGATGCCGACTCGTCGGTGCTGCAGGAAGTGACGGTCACCGCCCAAAGACGTGAGGAAAGCGTCAGCCGGGTCCCGATCAGCATCTCCGCGTTCAGTCAGCAAGATCTCGATACTCGCGACATGAAGACGCTCGGCGATATCGCCAGCGCGACACCGGGTGTCGACTTCCGCCCGGTGGGTTACTCAAACTGGTTCACCATCCGTGGTATCTCGCAGAACGCCGGCGGCGGCGTCGCCGGACTCGGTCCCAACACGACCGCACTGTACGTGGACGATGCGCCGCTTCAGGCCCGCTATGCGAACGCCGCGGTACCGACAGCTGTTCCGTATGTCTTTGATATCGATCACATCGAGGTGTTGCGGGGTCCGCAGGGCACCCTGTTCGGCGCGAGCGCCGAGGGTGGCGCGATCCGCATAATATCGGCGGCGCCCTCGCTGACCGAATTCTCGGGCCACATGCGCGCGGAGGGCTCCCAGATCGACGGCGGCGGCATCAATTCGGAATTCGGCGCCGCCGCCGGCGGGCCGATCATCCAGGACAAGCTGGGTTTCCGGGCCAGCGCCTGGACTCAGCACGATGGTGGCTTCGTCGATCAGAATCCCGCGCTGCTCGGTCAGCCGCCGGCGAACAGCGTTCCCCGCGGTCAGGTCGCGGGCGATCTGCTGCCCGCGATCGTCGGCGGGCAGACGGGTAACAACATCAACAAGGGCGATACGTATTCCGCGCGCGTGGCGTTGCTGTGGAAGCCGATCGACGCCCTCGGCATCGAGCCGTCGTTCTATTATCAGAAGCACGATCAGAACAGCGCCGATCTGTTTGATCCCACGATCGGCAATCCGTCCAAGGGCCGGTTTGTTTCCTCGCGTATTCTGACTCAGCCGATCTACGACAGCTTCTACACGCCGTCCCTGAAACTGACGTTCGACCTGGGTTGGGCCCAGGTGACCAGCCTGAGCAGCAACCTGCGGCGCGTGGACAGTCAGGGCTACGATTACACGCTGGTGCTGCCGCCCGCGTTCGGCTGGCTGTTGCCGACGTCGGCGGCCGATGCCGAGCCCGTCATCGTAGGCACCAACCAAAGCAACTTTACACAGGAGTTGCGCCTGCAGTCCCCGAACAGCAGCGAGCACTTCCACTGGACACTGGGCCTCTACTATTCAAATCTTCACCAACATGACTATGAAACCGCTGCCGGCCCCACCTACCCGCAGATGACGTTGGCGAACACCGGCATGACCATGGAGGAGTACTTTGGCGAGGGGCTCGTTCACGGCGACCTGACCTACATCTCGGACCAGTTCATTGTCGACAAGCAGAAGGCGGTATTCGCGAATGCCGATTACGATATCGGCAAGCACTTCGCAGTGTTCGGGGGCGTTCGTTACGAGAAGCAGGAGAATACCTACCGGACGGTGTCCGACGGCGCGTTGGCCGGCGGACCCAGCGACATCACCGCAGCGAGCAAGGGCCACGTGACTTCGCCGAAGGCGGGTCTCAATTGGAAGATTGATGACCTCACGCTGGTGTATTTCTCGGCTGCCAAGGGCTATCGCCCGGGAGGCGCGGGCATTCCAGTGCATCTGAACACCCAGGAGTGCACCGATCAGCTCAACCAGTTGGGTGGCGGTGCCAACTACGAAGCGGACACCCTCTGGAGCTACGAGCTCGGCCTGAAGACTCAGTTGTTTGATCGGCACCTCTCGATCGAGGGCAGCGTCTATCACATCGATTGGTCCAACATCATCAGTGCCGTGCACGTGCCGCTGTGTGCGACCCACATCTCCAAGAACCTGGGCGATGCGAAAAGCGATGGTTTCGACCTCTCCGTAAAAGCGCTGCTATCTGAAGGGTTCTCCGCCGGACTGTCCGTGGGCTACACCAATGCACGCTACTCGAGCGACTCCGAGATCTTCGGTGAGACGCTGGCGCGCTCGGGTCAGGCGATCTCCGACATCGCGCCGTGGAACGTGACGGCGGAACTGATGTATCAGCGGCTCCTGACGGACAAAGTCACCGGCTACGGGCGCATCGAGGATCGGTACACCAGCCGCAACAACCGCCTGGTACCCGCCGAGGACAGTACCACCGTGACCTATGATCCGTTCATCACTACCAACCCTGCCGTGAACCAGTTGAACGGCCGGCTCGGCGTCAGGTTCGGTGACGGATCGGATCTGGCCCTGGTCGCCACGAACCTGTTGAATACGCATCCGGTCCTGAACGAGCAGATCTTCCTGATCAACATCACCTCGGGCGCATTCACGGTCCGTCCGCGTACGTATGGACTGGCATACAGCTATCACTGGTAGACTGATCTCGCATGAGCATGCACACGAGTCCCGTATCGCAGGACAGCCCCGCCGCTCTCGGCGGGGCTGGTGTGCCGGGCGAGAAGCGCGCGTACAACCTGCGCTATGTAGCCGGCGTCGCGTTCGTGGCATCGGCCGGTGGTTTCCTGTTCGGCTATGACCTGGCGCTGATCGCCGGCGCACTGCCGTTTTTGACGCGCGATTTTGCACTGTCCTCGGCCATGGCGGGCTGGGCGGCGAGCAGCGCAATTCTCGGTGCAATCATCGGGCCGCTGCTCGGACTGTGGTTCGCCGATGCCATCGGACGCCGGCGTACGATGATGGCCGCCGCGATGTTGTTTCTGGTGTCCACCATCGGCTGCGCAGTCGCACCTTCGGTCTGGCAATTTGCGATCTGGCGTCTGGTCGGCGGCATGGGTGTCGGGCTGGCGATGATCTCCTGTCCCATCTACATTGCCGAGCTGTCGCCGCCCCATCTGCGCGGAACGTTGGTTAACGTGAACCAACTCGTCGGCGTCATCGGAATCAATCTGGCCGTGCTGGTGGGGTATTTCGTCGCGGAGTACGGCGGGGGATGGCGCCTGATGTTTGCATCGCAGGGAGTGCCTGTAGCGTTTCTGATCGTAGGACTGCTGATGGTGCCCGAGAGCCCGCGTTGGCTGGCGGCGAAAGGGTATTCCGACCGGGCGCTCGCTGTGTTGAAACGCATCAACGGTATCGATCGGGCGAAACAGGAGCTCGATGAGATCGTGCGGGATGTGCACGCGACGAGCTCCGCGGGAACTGCGGAAGTCTTTCAGCCGTACTGCCGCAAGCCGCTGCAGGTCAGCATCATCCTGATGGTGTTCTCACAGGTCAACGGCGTCAACATGATCCTGCTCTACGGGCCGACAATCCTGCACGATGCCGGGATCTCCTTCGGCTCGAATGCGGTGCTTTCCTCTGTTCCGACTTATCTGACGATCTTCATTGCGACGCTCATCTCTTTCCCGCTGATTCACCGCTATACCCGCCGGGGATTGCTGATCGCGAGCACCCTCGGCATGGGCTTCAGTCACCTGTTGATGGCCACGCTGCTCGGAGCACATGCGCCCGCGCTGACGGTGTTGTTACCGATGATGCTCGGCGCAGGTACCTTTACGTTGGGCCTCGCACCGTTGAGTTGGATCATCGTGTCGGAGATCTTCCCGAACCGTGTCAGGAGTCCGGCGCTCGCTGTCGTGTGCGTATTCCTGTTCGGCTCATCGTTTGTGACGGCGTGGCTGTTTCCGATCGCAATGGATTGGCTGCGGACCACTACGGGCACGCCGGCCGCGATGTACGTGGTGTTTGCGCTGATTTGTATGTCTTGCGCGCTCTTCACCTGGAAGATGATGCCCGAGACTAAAGGGGTCAGCCTCGAGGCGATCGGCGAGTTCTGGCGCACGCGCACCGTCGGCAGCAAGAGCAACGTGCGCGTGGGCTGAGGTTCAGGGATAGGCCTTGATGGGCGGCATCGAATGCTCGGCCAGCTCCGAGATGATCTCGCGCATCTCGCGCGCCACTTCTACTGTCTTGGACATCGGGAAGCGGGACGTGATGCCGCTGACACTGATTGCGTACTGGACTCGGGAGCCGGGGATTGCGATCGCCACGCAGCGACCCTCGACGTCGTTTTCCTGGTCATCAACAGCGAACCCGTGGCGGCGGACCAGCTCCAGGTGACTCATGAAATCGCCGACACGCGTGATGGTATTGGCGGTACGCCGCGGCAATCCCGTCCTCTGCAGCAGCGACCGGACTTCTGCCTCGGGAAGTGCCGCCGCAACGGCTTTGCCGAGCGCGGTCGCATGCACCATGTCACGATCGCCGACCCGGGCCGCGAGGCGAACGGTTTTGGGGCTCTCGATGATGTCGAGATAGACGATGTTGTCCCCGGACAGGATGCCGAGGTTGACTGTTTCATCGAACCGATCGCGCAAACGTTCCAGGTACGGTCGGGCGCGCAGCACCAGCAGCGGTGTTTCATTGCTGGCCAGGCTGACGATCCGGGCGCCGAGCCGGTAGGTCTGCGCTTGAGCATCCCGCTCGATGAAACCCTCCTGCACGAGCACTTCGAGATACCGGTGCACCGAGCTCTTGGGCATGCCGGTCTTCGCGACCAGATCCGGGAGCGTCGCGCCGGAATTCGCCGCGGCGCCGACCTCCCGCAGCACCAGACATGTACGCCGGATTGCACGGGTTCCGCCGATCGACTGGGCGTCGTCGTTAGACGAAGCGCGGCTAGTGTTCTTGGCCAACGATGACCTCTCCGTGGCATTTATGGAACGCGAGTCTCAAGAATTTGATGTTACCAACGCTCTCATTTCTTCCGCAATGAGGTCTTCCGCCCTGGCGGCGGCATCAATGTAGGCACCCAGCGTGAAAAACGGGTGATGCATGCCGCTGAAGCACTCATACCGGGTGGGAACGCCGGCCTGCTGAAGCCGCAATGCGTATGCCTCGTTCTCATCCACCAGCGGATCGAACTCGGCGCCGATGATCAAGGCACGAGCCAGCCCGGACAGGTCCGGCCGCAGCATCGGAGACGCGCGGGTGTCCAGCCGGTCCGCAGGATTCGGCACATACGTCGAGATGAACCAGTTCATGGCTGATCGTGTCAGCATGTATCCGGTGGCGTTGCGCTCGTAGGAGGGATATTCGCGACTCATGTCCGTGCACGGATAGATCAGTACCTGGAGCGCGACGTGGAATTCGCGGGAATCGTGGCTCATCTGCGCGAGCACGGCAGCCAGATTGCCGCCGGCGCTGTCGCCGCCCACGGCTATCGCGCCGGGATCGATGCGCAGCTGCGTCGCATTTTTCGCAGCCCACAGTGCGGCTGCGTACGCATCGTTCACCGCACCGGGAAACGTCGTCTCCGGAGCCAGCCGGTATTCCACTGAGAGCACTGCGCAGTTCGCCTTGTTCGCCAGTCTTCGGCACACCGTGTCGTAGGTATCAACGCTCCCCAGCATCCAGCCGCCGCCGTGAAAGAAAACCAGGAGCGGGCACCTCTTTTCATCGTTGTGAGGCCTGAAGAATCGCGCTGCTACGGGGCCGTCGGGACTCGGAATGGATATATCGCGAACCACGGCAATGGCGGGTGCCGGCGGCAACATCTTGATTCGCTGGCGGCTGTACTCACGGCGCAATTCGGACGGGGCCAGATTGGCAGGCAGGTCGCCGGCAACCCGGATGGCCAGGGCAGCCTGAGGATCTAGTGGCATAGGGGTATGTCCATGACAAGGTGATGTCAGGTATGCCCCCCAAGCGTAGCAGGCTCGGGCTGTTGGAATGACAGATTGTTTCAGCCCGGGCGCGGCTTGATCTTCGGCAAGGGATGCATCAGTATCCGATCATGGTAGCGCTATCATATCGGCGGACCATGCCGTGCAAGAGGGGGGTTTCGTGAGCTACGTTTCGCGCCTGTGTCTTTCGCTGACGCTGTTGGCCCTGACATCCGGGTCGAGTGTGTTCGCCGCCGATCTGACGATGCGGGTGAACGACAAGGGCTACCTCGACACTCGCGGTTTCAGCGTGTTTCTCTACGACAGCACCTACCATCCTGTTTTCGTGGACCAGAAAAACACGGCCATGGAGATGATTCTCCACGGCCAGCGCATTGCCACCAACGGCGATGTGCGCCTGATGCCAACACCCGAGCAGTGGGACCTGGTGGCCACCCTCAGGGGGCGCAAGGCCGATGCGGCCAACAACCGGCTGACCGCCGATCTCGCTTTTCCGACCTTTGATTTCAGCTACACGCTCGAGGTGGCCGCGGAACCCGGTGGCGTGAAGGTCAGCCTCAATCTCGATCAACCGCTGCCGCAGAAACTGGCCGGGCGGGCGGGCTTCAACCTGGAGTTTCTGCCGTCGATCTACATGGGCAAGGCTTTTCTGGTCGACGGCACGAAAGCCGGCATCTTCCCGCGAACGCCCAACGATCCCATGGTCACTGTGTTGCCATTGCCGGATGAGCCGAAGAAGGCGTACTACCTCGAGGACTGGGACAAGGCCAAGGGGTACACAGAGCCGCTGCCGTTCGCGCAGGGCAAGAGCATCACACTGGGTGTCGACGACGCGCTCGGGCGAATCAACGTCGAGTCGGATACGTCCGACCTCATGTTGTTCGATGGACGCGACCGCGCACAAAACGGCTGGTTTGTTTTGCGTTCGCTGATCCCTGCGGGCAAGACAACCGGCGCTATCGTGTGGCACATCCGCCCGGATGTGATTCCCAACTGGACGCGACCGCCGATGATCGCGCACAGCCAGGTCGGCTATGCGCCGGATTTCTCGAAAGTGGCGGTCCTCGAGCTCGACGCGAATTACAACGGCCCGAAGACGGCCAAAGTGCTGCGCCTCACGGAGGATGGGACTTACAAGCAGGTGTTTGAGGGTCCGATTACGCCTGCCACGGCGTGGCTGCGCTACGTTTATTCGAAATTCGATTTCACGGCAGTCAAAGATCCAGGCCTCTATGTCATCGAGTACGCGGATCAGCGTACTGCGCCTTTCCCCATCTCCAAAGACGCTTACGCCCACATCTGGCAGGACAGCCTGGACCATCACATTGCGGAGCAGATGGATCACGTGGCCGTCCGCGAAGGCTATCGCGTATGGCATGGGGCTTCGCACCTGGATGATGGCCGCCTGGCGCCTGTGGTTGGAGAGCAGTTCGACGGCTGGAATCAGGCTACTGCCACGGACGGGAAATACAAAGGCGGCGATCGTATTCCCGGAATGAATGTGGGCGGTTGGTACGACGCCGGCGATTACGATCTCGAGGAGCCTGCCCAACTCAGCGTGATTCAGAGCCTGGCCCTGGCCTACCGCGAATTCAACATCAAGTACGACGAGCTCACGGTGGATGAAGCTGCGCGTCAGGTTGAGATGCACCGGCCCGATGGCGTGCCCGACACCGTGCAGCAGGTCAAACACGGCGCGATGCTCATCCTCGCGCAGTTTCACAATATCGGCCACTCGATCCGCGGTACTCACGAACCCGACCTGCGTCAATACACGCACTTGGGCGATGCCGCGTCGAAAACCGATGGCCGAATCTACGACCCCACGCTCGGCCCGAACGAAGTGAAGGGCGACTACTCCGGCAGGCCGGATGATCGTTGGATTTTCTCCACGACGAATCCGTATTTGCAGTGGAATGCTATCGCTGCGCTGGCGGCATCTGCCGATGCGCTGAGAGGTTGGGATGATGCGTTGGCGAAGGATGCGCTCGATACCGCGATCAAGGCATGGAATGACGAAAATGCTCATCCAACGCCTAATCCAGCACGCAACAGCTCAGGAGCATCGGTGCCGGGCGGCAACTACGCAGCGGGTGTGTTGGCCGCTTCGCAAGGGGCGCTGGCTGGCGCGAAACCTGCCAAAAAAGAGCGCTCGTCAAAGCACAGAGCAACTGGCGCTGAAACGCCTCCGCCCGACGCCTTTGGTCGGGGCGACTTCGAAGTCGGACAAGTCTGGACCGCCGCTTTGGAGTTGACCATTGCCACCCACGGCGCCGAGCCCTACAAGTCGCGCCTGCAGGAGTTATTCCCGCAGATGATCACTCCACAACAGATGGAGCGTCATGGTTGGACTGCGGTGCGGGCGCTTCCCTATCTCGACGCGAGCGCGAAAGATCAGCTGCGCGAAGCGGTGAAGACCTACATGGCAACGGCAGGCAAGCAGCTCGATTCCACTCCGTTCGGCGTGCCTCCGAGTCTGCGAACCTGGGGCGGCTCGGGCGCAGTGGTCGACATGGCCATCCGGATGTACTTCCTGCACAAAGCATTTCCGGACCTCGTGAGCCCGGAATACACACTTCGCGCCGTGAACTACATTCTGGGCACTCATCCGGTATCCAGCACTTCGTATGTCGCTGGTGTTGGTACGGTCTCGAAGTTGAAGACGTACAGCAACAACCGCGGGGACAATGCTTACATTCCGGGCGCTGTGATCCCGGGATACATCATCATCAAGCCGGACTTTCCCGAGTGCATCGATGACTTCGGATTCCTCTGGTTTGAGGATGAAGCCGTCGTGGCCGGGTCGGCCAGCTGGGTCGTGGCTGGAAATGCTGCGGCCGCGCTCACTCAGGATACAAAGTAGGCAGGTCCTACTTGAAAGCCTGCGGTATCGGCGCCTGCGGCAATGTCTGGACCGGCAGATCCGGAACGGAGCTGGTGGGGCGGTCCGGGTTGCGAAAGTCCTCGAAAAGCGAGCCGTCCGGCTTCGGCTCCTGGACAACACAACCCCAGAACCCCAGGCCGATAACGCATCTGCCCAGGCGCACGTAGGGAAGGATCCCGACAAAACCGGCGCGTTTGTCCTCAGGGCGCCACTCTTTTTCAAAGCTCTCCTTCCTACATCCTGGGGGCAGCGGTTGCGCGAGTCGCCGGGCGGCGGCGCACTTCTCCTGGAGCTCGTTGTTCAACTGGGGCGCCATCGACTGTGCGACTGAATGCGCTTCCGAGATCCAATCCGGCGCATTTTTTGCCGCAGGCTCCTGCGGCTGCACTGGGGCAGCAGTCGCGCCCGCAGGCGGTTTTGTGCGGACGGGTCGAGACACCTGCGTGCGGGGGCGGCTCTTTGTTTGCTCCGGCTGCTCCTGTGGGATCTGAGGAGTAGAGGGGATCCATATCCAGGGCTCTGGAGAATCTCCAGTCAGGCTCCGCAGCTCTATGTGCCGGCTGCCTGAGAGCACTTCAATCAATAGCCAATGACCACCGAGAACGATGGTCAGAAATCCGACACGATCCCACGATCGACGCGTCGCCCGGTCCATTTGCGAGCCTTTCGCAAGCGCCTCGGTCTGTGACCGCTGTGGCACGTGCAGGTTCCGCTCATGACTGTGCTCTTGATGCAACAGGCAGCAGCAACACGAGGCAGCACGCATACATGCACGCTGCGACGATGCCGATCCGTGAATAGGATCCGTCGCCGACGATTGTTGCCGCCAGCAACGGCCCGGTCGCCAGCCCCAGGGCAAACATGCCGCCTGACCATGCGGCCACTGTGCCCGACGCGTCGAGCCTGGCGGCCAATGCATTGACGTAGGGCGCACCATAAAACCAGGCGAGCACAATCAGGATGGCCGACACTTGATATCCGGAATAACTGCGCGAAAAGACGATGGTCACCGTAGCAGCCACCGAGATGAGGAGTGAGATGATCTGCGGCCAGATCTGGCCCAACCGCTCGCGTTGGATGGCCGCGATGACCGCCCCCAGAATCCCAAACGCGGAGGCGGTACCGAGGAACTGAATGACCGTGGCTGAGTCAACCCCTAATGCCACTCCCATCCGTTCTTCGTAAGTCCAGATCGCAGTGTGCCCGGCGTAAAGAAAAGCCGTTGCAGCAAGGATGGCGAGCTTGGCAGGTCCGAACCGC
>Ga0070665_100004285_pt1 | contig 14994 bp, 11 predicted proteins | sample KBSS13metaG_FD_65862 | JGI IMG/M metagenome (GOLD analysis project Ga0070665, IMG submission 65862) | Switchgrass rhizosphere microbial communities from Kellogg Biological Station, Michigan, USA - KBS S1-3 metaG | ecosystem: Host-associated > Plants > Roots > Rhizosphere > Soil ... | reverse complement strand
CGGACGCATGGCCGAGGTCGCCGGCGAGCACCTGCAGTTCCTGGCGTTCCACCACATGTTCGATCCGGACGACCCCCGACAGCCGGTGCTGCGAGGCGAAGCCTACCGCCGCGATCCGGACGCCGCCTGGCATCAGCTGATGAAGGCCTGGGAAGCGGCCGACGCCAAGATCAAGACGGTTCGCCAGAGCCTGGGCGCGCACACGATTCCCCTGGCCATGACGGAATGTCATTTCGCGATCCCCGGACGGGACCGCGGGGACGTCGTGGCCTCGTGGGCCGCCGGCGTGTCGTACGCCCGCATCCTGCACACGCACGAGCGGCACGGCGACGTGCTGAAGATCGCGACCGCGGCAGATTTCTGCGGCACGCGCTGGCAGAACAACGCGGTCATCATTCCGACGCCGAAGAACAACAACAAGGCCTACCTGCAGCCGGTGGCGCGGGTCATGCGGCTCTATCGTCATCACTCGGGCACGCACGCGATCCAGGTGGGCCGAACCCCGGAGGGTCTCGACGTGACCGCCAGCCGGCGTGGAGAGATCGTGTATCTGCACGTGGCGAACACCCTGCGAACCAAAGCGGTGAGCGCGACGATTCAGATCGAAGGGCAAGCCATGCGAGCCGGACGCGTCTTCGAGATCGCCGACGATCCGATGACGGAAGTCTCGTACCTCAACAGCGCCGATGTGATGAAGGTCGTGGAGAAGCCGCTCCCGGCCGGCGGCCGGTGGGAGTTCCCCGCGGCATCGGTGTCGGCAGTCGAGATTCCGATCGCCTAGCAGCGCCCGACGATGCGCCGCGCCGGCCAGCCAAGGCCGCGCCGATCGGACGCCGTCGCGTGGGCCGGATATACTGCAGCCGTTCGGACCTGCACTGCGCGCCGTTGGCTGCCAGGCACATGCGGGCGAGAGGCTTTCAGGCCGCATGGCAGACTACGCGCAGGACCGCTCGCCCGTCACGGACCATCGGCGACAGTTCGTCATCGACACCATCCCGGCGCAGGTTTGGGTGGCGGCGCCCGATGGTGCGATCACCTACGTCAACCAGCAACGGCTCGACTACACCGGGTTGACGCTCGACGGAGCGCTCGGCTGGGGCTGGAGGGACATCTTCCACCCTGACGATCTGCCGCACCTGGTCGCCAGCTGGCGCGCCGCGCTGGCCGCGGTGCAGCCCCTCCAGGCGGAGGCGCGCGTGCGGCGGTTCGACGGCGCCTATCGGTGGTTCCTGATTCGCGCCGTGCCCTGCCGCAACGACCAGGGTGCCCTCGTCGAGTGGCTCGGCACCAACACGGACATCGACGATCACAAGCGCGTCGAACTGGAGCTGCAGCACGCCAGCGAGAAGCTCCGGCGCAGCGAGCGCGAATATCGATCGATCGTCGATGCGATTCCGCAGCTGATCGCCGCCTTGAGTCCTCGCGGCAGGGTGCTGTACGTCAATGCCGCGCTGCTGGCATTTGGCGGTTTCACGGCCGCCGACGCCGCCGACGGCTCGCGGCTGTTTCACCCCGACGACCTGGCGCGGGTCACGAAGGACCGGGAGCAGGGCCTCCGCCGCGGCGCCTCGTTCGAGTCGGACGCGCGCCTGCGCCGGGCCGACGGCTCCTATCGGTGGTTCCTGATTCACTACCGCCCGGTCCGCGACGACAGGCAGCGGATCATCCGCTGGTACGCCACCGGCACCGACATCGACCACCGCAGGCGGGCGGAAGAACGGGTGCGCAACGAGAATGTCGCCCTGCGCGAAGAAGTCGATCGGACCTCGATGTTCGAGGAGATCGTCGGCACCTCGCCGGCAGTCAAGGCGATGCTTCGGCAGGTCGGCCAGGTGGCGCGGACCGAATCGACAGTGCTGATCACAGGCGAGACCGGCACTGGCAAGGAGTTGCTGGCACGGGCGATCCACCGGCAGTCGGGCCGTTCGGGGCAGGCCTTCGTCACCGTGAACTGCGCCGCCATTCCGGCCTCGCTGATCGCGTCTGAGCTCTTCGGCCACGAGCGCGGCGCCTTCACCGGGGCGCTGCAGCGCCGCAAGGGCAAGTTCGAGCTGGCCGATGGTGGCACGATCTTCCTGGACGAGGTCGGCGAACTGGCGCTGGACACGCAGATGGCACTGCTGCGCGTGCTGCAGGAGCGCGAGATCGAGCGTGTCGGGGGCGAGCGACCCATCCGGGTCGACGTTCGGGTCATCGCCGCCACCAATCGCGACCTCACGTCAGCCGTCGCCGAAAAGGCCTTTCGGTCGGACCTGTTCTACCGGCTGAACGTGTTCCCGATCGAGATGCCGGCCCTGCGGGACCGCCCGGGCGACATTCCGCTCCTGGTCGAGTACTTCGCCCATCGGTTGGCCAAGCGGACCGGCAAGACGGTGACGGCGATCGCCGGCCGGACGATCGCGCTGCTGCAGGCCTATCCCTGGCCCGGCAACATCCGCGAGCTCCAGAACGTCGTCGAACGCGCGGTGATTGTGCTCGAGTCGAGCATCCTGGAGGTCGACGAGCGATGGCTCATCGCGCCGTCGACGGCGCCGGGGCCGGGGCCCGGGCCGGGGCCGGGACAGGCTCCGCTCGGAGACGATCTGGCCGCGCATGAACGCGTGCGAGTCGAGGCCGCGCTGGCGGAGGCCGCCGGAAGGGTGGCCGGGCGGTCCGGCGCGGCGGTCCGGCTCGGCATCCCGCGCTCGACGCTGGAATCGAAGATCCGCGCCCTCGGCATCGACAAGCACCGCTTCAAGTCCCGAACCCCGCGCTGAAGCCGCGTGGCGGCCGTTCGCCAAATGTCGATCTGTCGCCACTTCGCCCGGTGGCAGGTCGCGATTTTCCTCGCGAATCCGTTGGCAGGCAGGTTGCCTCACCACGATGGCAGCGCTGCACCATGACCTTCCGCATCGAGCGTCTCGCGTCGACAGACGCCGTCATCCTCGCCATCAGCGGCGAGATCGCCGGAGGCCGTCAGGCGGAGCTCCGGGCGCTACTGCACGCCGACATGCAGCGGAGCGTCACCATCGATCTCGCCGCCGTATCGAGGGTGGACCTGGACGGCGTGGCGCTCCTCTACGAGTACGAGGTGCGGGGCGCCGCGCTGCGCAACGTCCCGGGCTACGTCCGGGCCCGGATCGAACATCTGAGGGAGGAAAGGCGAATGGGACTCGAAGCAACACGCATTATCGAACAGGAGGGCACGATCACGCACAGCGATGGCACGCGTATCTTCCACCGCTCGTGGCAGCCTCCGGGTCGGCCCCGCGCCGCGGTCGTCATCGTGCCCGGCTTCAATTCGCACAGCGGATACTATCGATGGTCCGGTCAGCAGCTCGCCGGCCACCAGACCGCCGTCTACGCCGTCGATCTGCGCGGGCGCGGTCAGTCCGATGGTGAGCGCTTCTACGTCGAGAGCTTCGACGAGTATCTGCGCGATGTCGAGGCGATGGTCGGCGTGGCGGCGTCGCAGCATCCCGGGGTGCCGCTGTTCGTGCTCGGACACAGCGCCGGCGGCGTGCTGGCCTGCCTGTACGCCCGCGGCCAGCAATCACGGCTGGCGGGGCTGATCTGCGAGAGCTTCGCGTTCCAGACCCCGGCCCCCGAGTTCGCGCTCGCGGTCCTGAAGGGCCTCAGCCATCTCTTCCCGCACGCGCACGTCCTGCGCCTGAAGAACGAGGACTTCTCACGCGACGCGGCGGTGGTCGCGGCGATGAACGCCGACCCGCTCATTGCCCACGAAACGCAGCCGACGCGGACCGTGGCCGAGCTGGCGCGCGCCGACGAGCGCCTGGGCAAGGCATTCCCGGAGATCACGCTGCCGGTGCTGATCCTGCACGGGACCGCCGACCGGGCGACGAAGCCGAGCGGCAGTCAGGCGTTCTTCGACGCAGTCGGCAGCACCGACAAGACGCTGAAGCTGTACGACGGCGCCTACCACGACCCGCTGAACGACCAGGGGCGTGACCTGGTGATGGCCGACATCATCGGGTGGATTGATGCACGGCTTGCGGCGGACGCGCCGGCGCAGGCCGCCAACTGAGCTCGGAGAGACACACGACCATGCTTGCTTTCGACAACCGACTTCACCGCCAGTTCTTCGCCCCCATGCTCTCGTGCCTTGCCGTCGTGGCGATCGCCGGGGCCGTTCCCGAACGGACGTTCGCCGACGTCAAGCCCTTCTCGACCCGCTTTGCTGCACGCAAGATGGCCGTCACCGGAGGAACGCTGCACGTTCGCGTCGGCGGGTCGGGCCCGGCCGTCCTGTTGCTGCACGGCTTCGGCGACACCGGCGACATGTGGCAGCCGCTCGCCGAGCTGCTGGTCACGGATCACACCGTCATCGTCCCCGATCTTCGCGGCATGGGATTGTCGTCGCACCCCGAAGGCGGCTACGAGAAGGCCAGCCAGGCCCGCGACATCGCCCGGATCCTCGACGAGCTCAAGGCTGTCCGCGTCGCGCTCGTCACGCATGACATCGGCAACATGGTGGGCTATGCGTTCGCTGCGCAGTTCCCCGATCGCGTGAGCCGGTGGGCGGTCATGGACGCTCCTTTCCCCGGACTTGGGACGTGGGACCAGCAGCTTCTCAACCCCAGGGTGTGGCACTTCAACTTTCGCGGCCCCGACGTGGAGCGTCTCGTTGCCGGACGCGAGCGCATTCTGCTCGACCGGTTCTACAACGAACTCTCCGCCGATCCCGCCGGCATCGACGAGCCGACGCGCCGCCACTATGCCGCTCTCTATGCTCGACCAGGCGCGATGCACAACGCGCTCGGCGGCCAGTTCGCCGCCTTCTCGAAAGATGCCGAGGAGAACAAGGCGCTCTTTGCGCGAGTCGGCAAGCTCCGCATGCCGGTGCTGGCCATCGGCGGAGACCATTCGTACGGCGCCGCGATGAAGACGGAAGTCGAAGCGATCGCGAGCGACGTCGAAGGACTGGTGATTGCCGGCTCGGGTCACTGGATCATGGAAGAACGGCCGCAGCCGGCGATCGAGGCGATCGTCGCATTCGTGAGAAAGGGATGATCAGCATGATTCGACGAGGTGTTCGACCACTGGTGTGCGGGATGTCGGTACTCGTCCTGACGCTTCCGGCCACGGCGCAGGACAGCCAGGTCAGGAAACGGCTGGCACCGCCGGAGATCGAGGCACTCCCCAACGCGAGTGCGGGAGCCGGCACGTCAGGATTGCCGGCCGTCACGACGCGCGTGTTGTTCGGCGACCCGACCAAGCCTGGTCTCTACACGATCGAACTGCGAGTGGCGCCGAACACCGTCATCCAGGCGCACACGCATCGCGATACCCGCACCGCCGTCGTCGTCAGCGGGTTGTGGTATTTCGGCTACGGGCCAAAGAACGAAAGCACTTTGGTCAAGGCGCTGCCGCCGGGCGCGTTCTACTCGGAACCGGCAGGCGACTCCCACTTCGCGCGGACAGGCCCCGAAGGCGCCACCGTCAGCATCACCGGATATGGGCCGACGGACACGGTCTATACCAAGTAGGCAGGCAAGCTCTCGCCTCGACGAAGGCCGCGTCCTTCGTCGAGGCGGTCATCCGAGCAAGCCCCGATTCTCTCGGTGCCGGCTCGACGGCGCGGGTCCGACGCGTAGGCGTGATTCGCTTAATCTTCGCCAGACTCCCGCAGGAAGTGTGCAGAATTGACATCCCACCTGTAGTATTTCCGACATAGGTTGTGCAGAATGGGCCGCGCTCCCTTGCGCCCATTGCCCCCAAGGTCTGCCGATGAATGGGTCCGTCCGAGCTGTTTCGAGAGGTGAAATCCAGGATCGTTCGCACGCCGCGTCAACGCATCTGAGTTGCGGGCCGATTGACGGTCTGCCGACACTGCTCGAGCAAAGCTACCGCCTGCGTTATCAGGTTTATTGCCTGGAGCGGCGATTCCTTCCGGCCGAGTGCTATCCCAGCGGGCAGGAGATCGACAGATTCGATCGCCAGTCCCTCCATGTCGGTGCGATGAGCCCCTCAGGCGAGCTGGTCGGCACGGCCCGCGCGGTCAAGCCCAGCGAGATGGGCCTGCCGGTGTTCGAGTACTGCACGCCGTTCCCGCACGAAACCGAGTTCGACCCGGCCAACCCCCGGTTGGTCGAAGTTGGCCGGCTGGCGGTCGACCGGCGCTTCCTCCGGCGCCAGCGTCACGCGCTGTCCGGCGTGGCCACCACGTCACCGCCGGCTCGGCCCAGGGCTTTCCGCGGCCGGGAACAACGGCGAGTCGGCACCGACGTGCTCGTGACCCTGCTCGCGGCTATGTATCGAGAGACCCGGCGGATCGGCGCGAGCCACTGGCTGGCGGCGATGGAAGAGTCCCTGTCGTCTCAGCTGATCGCGCTGGGACTGCCGTTTCGGGCGTTCGGGCCTCCGTCCAACTACTACGGCATGATCGTGCCGTATCAGATGGCCTTGGAGGAGTTCGAGATGGTGGTTCACTCCGACCGATTTCCGGGGCTGCAGGGGTTGCTCGCCAGCATTCGACCCAAAACCCTACAGGCGGGAAAATCCAATTGACCGCCGCACGGCCGCGGCCGGGGTCCGGAACCGAAACCGAAGCGCTGGTGCTGGCCGCGTTCCGACGGGCCGCGGCCAGCGTGCCAGCCTATCGCGCGCTGCTCGACGAGCATGACGTCCGCGCCGCGCAGGTCACGAGTCTCGAGTCCTTCAGCCGCCTCTGCCCGCTCCTCTCGAAGAGCAACACCTTCGATCGGTTCGAGCTGGATCGATTGTGCGTCGGCGGTGCTTTGGGCGACATCGGCGACGTGCTGACGAGCTCCGGCCATGGCGGCCGGTTTTCGTTCGGGGTGATCAGCCGGAAGGAGATGGCGACCAACGCCGCGTTGATCGACCGGGCCTTCGATGACGCCTTCGGCGTCAAGACGCGCAAGACGCTGGCGATCAACTGCCTGCCGATGGGCGTGGGGTTCTCGTCGGAGTGCATGACGGTGGCGACCACCAGCGTCCGCGAGGACATGGCGCTCGCCCTGGTGGACAAATTCGGCCAGTACCACCAACAGATCGTCCTGTGTGGCGATCCGATGTTCATGAAACGGTTCGTCGACTTCGCCCGCGATCGCGGCGTCGATTGGAGCCGCTACCGCGTCAACGTGATCCTCGGCGAGGAGATCTTCGGCGAGCGGTTCCGCGACTACCTCGCGGCCAGCCTCGGCTTGCACCCCGATCGCCCCAGCCAGGGCTACATCATGTCGTCGTTCGGCGTGGGCGAGCTCGGCCTCCATCTCGCATACGAGACGCCGGCCACCATCGGTCTGCGGCGCGCGGCGCGGGCGCATCCGGCCTTCGCGCGCGAAGTGCTCGGCGACGGCGTCGGCGACGACACGTTCCTGCCGATGATCTTCACGTTCAACCCGGGCCGGACGTTCCTGGAGGTCGTCGCCCCTGATGGCGATGGCTACGGCCGGATGACCACGACGATGCTCGATCCCGCCGCGACGCTGCCGTTGCTCAGGTATCAGACCGGCGACGTGATCCGCCTGCTCGGCCGTGCTCAGGTGATGGCGTCGGCGCGCCGCCATGGCGTGACGCTGGAGGGAGACCTCCCGGCCGCGCTGCTGGCCTTGCGCGGCCGAGAAAGGGAGGCCTTACCCAACGGCTCGCACGTCGGGTTCTACAAGGACGTCCTGTATGCCGATCCTCGAACGGCGCAGCTGTTGACCGGTGCCTGCCGCACGATATTTTCGGACGGACGGTTCACCATGCACGTCCAGCTCGCGCCGTCCCACCTTCCGGACGAGGCGGTGGAGGAGAGCATCCTGCACGCCATACCGCCATCGAGGCGACCGGCCCGGCTCACGCTGTGGCCGTATGCGCGGTTCCCCTTCGGGATGAGCCTCGACTACGAACGCAAGTTCACCTACTTCGTGAACGGAGAGCAGGAGCCTGACGCAGCCGACGTCCCTGGTGGCGCCGACGGCCCGACGCACTGATTCGCCGCCGAACGCTCAGGGCTTCGAGGCGGAGCGGGCGATCTGATTGGCCGAGGTCACGAAGTGTCGGAGCACCTCTATCGTGCCGTGCGCGATGACCGACAGCCGATCCGACGCGGCCGTCGCGGCGGTCACGTCTCCGGAAGCGCCTAACTGCTCGAGCTCGGCGGCGGCGTGGGCGAGCGCGTCGGTCGACAGGGTCCTGGCCGCCCCCTTCAGGTCGTGGGCCGCGGCATGGAGGGCCTGGGCGTGCTGTTCGATGACGGCTTTGTGAATCGCGCCGAGTCGGGCCGGCAGGTCCTCGAGGAACAACTCGACGAGCTCGACCATCAACGCCTCGTCGCTGAAGATCCGCTGCCGCAGCGCCTCTGCGTCGAAGATCGACGTCGAGCCGGCCAGCACCGGCGTCGCCTTGGTGTCGCCCTGTTCGACGACCGCGAACAGGACCGAGGGGTCGATGGGCTTGGAGACATAGTCATCCATACCCGCGGCCAGACAGCGGTCGCGATCGGCGCTCATGGCATGGGCCGTCATGGCCACGACGCGGACGCGTCGGCCGGTGCCGAGCTCGCGGCGCCGAAGCTCGATGGTGGCGTCGATGCCTCCCATCACCGGCATCTGCAGGTCCATCAAGACCAGGTCGAACGTGTCGTGCTCGAGACGCGCCAGCGCCTCACGCCCATCCTGCGCCAGCGAGACGTGATGGCCGCGGCGGGTCAGCAGGCCGGCCGCGACCCGCTGGTTCACCACGTTGTCTTCGACGATCAGGATGCGGACGGGGCGATCGCCTTCACCCAGCCCGAACGCACGCGCCGCGGCGGTGGGCGGTTGGGCGGTCATCGACGGCTTCCGCCCGAGCGCGCGCCCGATCGCGGTCTGCAGGTCTGCCGCGTAGACGGGCTTGGTCAGATAGACCGAGACACCGAGCTCGGCGCACCGGGCGTAGTCGCCAAGTCCGCTGGCCGAGCTCAGCATCATGACGGTGGCCCCAGTGAGCTCGGGTCGCTGCCCGATGGCCGCCGCGACCTCGAACCCGCTCATGTCCGGCATGTTCGCGTCGAGCAGGACCAGCTCGATCGGAGACGTGGTGGTGGCTGCGGCGCTCAGGGCTTCGATGGCTTCGGGACCGCTCGCCGCCGTCACGGCCGTCATCCCCAGATGTTCGACCTGCTCGGTCAGCACGCGTCGGTTGACCGCCGTGTCGTCGACGATCAGGACGCGGAGATGCGGCAGACGGGCGTCCGGTGGCGCTGAGGGGGCCATGGCGGCCACGTCGACGACGACGGTGAAGTGGAACGTGCTGCCGCCGCCGGCCACGCTCTCCACCCACAGTCGTCCGCCCATCAATTGGACCAGCGTCGACGAGATCGTCAGTCCCAGACCGGTGCCGCCGAAACGGCGCGTGGTCGACCCATCGGCCTGACGGAAGGCCTCGAAAATGGCGCCCTGCTGTTCCACCGGAATGCCGATGCCGGTATCGCTGACGCTGATGTGCAGCGTCGAGACGCTCTGCACCCGCGACTGTTCGCGGACCGCCACGAGCACATGACCGTGCGCCGTGAACTTGATCGCGTTGCCGACCAGGTTGGTCAGCACCTGCTGGAACCGCACCGCATCGCCGGCGATCCCGGCCGGCACCTGCGGATCGATCTCGCAGATGAATTCCAGCCCCTTCTGCTCGGCGCGCAGCGCCAACGGCCTGAGGGCATGGGCAATCGCGTCGCGCGGCGCGAACGGGACCCGTTCGAGCTCCAGCTTGCGCGACTCAATCTTCGAGAAATCGAGAATGTCGTTGATGATCGACAGCAAGGCGTGCGCCGACGACTGGACAGTGGTCAAGCCATCACGCTGTTCGGCGGTCAGCTCGGTATCGAGCACCAGCTCGGTCATGCCGATGACGCCGTTCATCGGGGTCCGGATCTCGTGGCTCATGTTGGCCAGGAACTCGCTCTTGGCCTGACTGGCTTCCATGGCCTGATCGCGAGCTTTGGCCAGTGCGACGTTGCTGGTCTTGAGCTCGGCGGTGCGCGCGTCGACGGCCCGCTCGAGCGAATCGCGATGCTGCAGGAGCTGCTGATCGCGCTTCTCGACGTCGGACAGCATCGCATTGAACTGATCGACGAGCTCGCCGATCTCGTCCTCGTTGCCGGCCTCGGCGCGAACGTCGTAGCGGCCGCCGTCGCGGACCACGCGCATCACCTGGATCAGCCGCCCGATCGGCGCGAAGATCAAACGCGAGGTCGCGCGCGAGGAGGCGAGCGCAATCCAGAACGCGCCCAACAGCGTCCCCGCGACCAGCGCCACGAATCGCGCCGCGCGGCTCCAGACCTCGGTTGTGTCCGACTCGACCTCGATGCTGCCGACCATCTCCCGGTTGAGGAAGAGGGGCCGGACGACACGGAGCCGGCCGTCCGCGAACACCGCCGTCGCCGCGTCGGCCGCCCCACGGGCGGTCGCCGGCGAGGCCGGACGCGGGGAGATGCCTGGACGGGTGTAGGTACCGAGCAGCACGCCGTCGGCGGTGAAGAGACGGGCCTCGGTGATGTGTTCGTTGATGGCGTTGGCGCGCAGCGTGTCGGTGGCCGCCGCGGCATCCTTGAAGGTCAGGGCGCCGATGCTGTTCGCGCCGAGGATGTCGGCGAGCATCGTCACGTCGCGGACCAGGCGCGACCGCAGATTGAGGTAGTCGTAGGCCGCGAAGACCGTACAGGCCGCCACGAGCGTGACACCGCTGGTCATCAACGCGGTGGTGGTGAGCTTGCGGGCGACCGTCTGGCGTCGGAACCAGACATTCAATCTATTGAACATGGGCGTCGTCACGAGGCACCAGCTGGCCCCCTGGAGTAGGGAATCGGCGGGACGGTCGGTCGGCTCCATCCAAGGCATCGCCGGAGGTGCGTTCATGCTGAACTGTGCAGGTGCCGATGACATGGCAGGGCATGCTGTGAACCTGAGCGGGAGTCCGACCCTCGTCCGCGAACGCACCCGCCGCCGCGGGTGTGGCGACCCGGCCGCGCCACGCCCGCCCGCCTCGAAGAGGATCGGCCCGCAGCTGGCTTCCCTGTGCTCGTGCGCGCGCTTTGCAGCGGTGCTGCTGCTGGTGGCGATGCGAGCGGCCGCCTCCGCGCAGGACGTGACGGAGCCGGCCCTCAAGGCGGCGTACATCTACAACTTCGCGCTCTTCACGCAGTGGCCGGCGGATCTGGTGCCGGCCGGGGCACCGCTCGTCATGTGCGTGGTCGGCGACGCCGATGTTCGCAGCGAGCTGCTACGGGTGGTCGGCCAACGGCAGCTGGGCGGACGCGTGGTCGCCGTCGCTGAGCCGACGCCAGGCCCCCAGCGCGGATGTCACCTGCTCTATGTGTCGGGCCGCTCGAGCAACGAGGCCGGGCGGTTGATCGCGGGGCTGCGCGACGCGCCCGTGCTCACGATCAGCGATCTCCAGGGCTTCACGGCTCAGGGCGGCGTGGCCGAGTTCTTCTTCGATCAAGGTCGGCTGCGCTTCAGTGTGCAGCTCGAAGCGGCGCGCCGTGCGCGCCTGCAAATCAGTTCGCGGCTCCTGACACTGGCGAAACAACGATGAGCGCGCCCGTGTCTTCACGTCATTCTCAGACCACGATGATCACCCTCCGAGGCGGCGCGCGCGCACTCCTGTCGATCCTGTTGACGCTGCTGACGGCAGCGACGGCAGCGGGTCAGGTGCCGCTTTCCGACTTGAGCCTCGAGGAGCTGATGCAGCTCGACGCCGGTCAGGTCTACGGCGCGTCCGAACGCCTGCAGCCCTCGACCCAGGCGCCGTCGTCGGTGACGTTCATCACGGCCGAAGAGATTTCCCGGTATGGCTATCGCACGCTCGCCGACGTGCTTCGCAGCGTGCGCGGGATGTATGTCAGCAACGATCGCAACTTCAGCCTGATCGGCATGCGCGGGTTCGCCAAGCCCGGCGACTACAACAGCCGCATCCTGCTGCTGATCAACGGTCACCGCGTCAACGACAACGTGTTCGGCCAGGCCGAGATCGGCGCCGAGTTCGGCCTGGATCCGGCGATGTTCGAGCGCGTCGAGATCATTCGAGGGCCGGCCTCGTCGATCTATGGCGACAGCGCGTTTTTCGCGGTCGTCAACGTCATCACGCGCGACGGGGCGTCGCTCGACGGGGCATCGGTGACGGTCTCGGCGGGCACGCTCGGCACCCGCCTCGTGCGCACCAGCGTCGGCCGGCGCTTCGACAACGGCCTCGATGTCGCGGTGTCGGCGACCGGCGAACGCAGTGGGGGCGTCCAGGAGCTGTATTTTCCGGCCTTCGATCGTCCAGAGACGAACGACGGGCGTGCTGTCGGGCTCGACGGGGAGGCACTGCGCCAGTTCTACAGCCGCCTGAGCTTCAAGAACCTGAGCATCACCACCGCGTACGGCTCCCGCCGGAAGGATGTGCCGACGGCCTCGTTCAGCACGTTGTTCAACGCGCAGGATCCTCGGGAAGAGACCACCGATCGCCATGGCCTGGTCGACGCGGCGTATTGGCGCATGGTCAAGGGCGCGCGGCTGACGGTCCGCGGCTCCTACGATCGGTTCTCCTACGACGGGACCTATCCCTTCGAGGGGGACGACCCCGAGGGCCCGCTGACCGTCGCCCAGCAGCGCGCGTTCGGCTCGCGCTGGACCGGCAGCAGCGGCCTGAGCCGGGCATTCCGCAAACATACGGTCAGCGCCGGCCTCGAGGCGATCGCGAACGTGCACCAGGATCAGTCGGGGATCTACGTCAATCCGCCGCTGGTCGTGTTCGACAGCGATCGTTCGTCCACCCAGCAGGCCGTCTACGTCCAGGACGAGGCCAGGCTGACGCGCTGGCTGATCGTCAACGCCGGCCTGCGCTACGACAACTACGAGGATTTCACGCGGGTGACGCCGCGCACCGCGGTGATCGTCATGCCGTCTTCGACGGAGTCGGTGAAGTACCTCTACGGCGCGGCGTTTCGCGCCCCCAACGCCTACGAGCGCAACGAGGCGTTGTACGGTCCCCGCGTGGCGGCGCTACGGCCCGAAACCATCGATACCCACGAGCTCGTGTGGGAGCGCTACATCAACGACTGGCTGCGGACGTCGGCCTCGACCTACTGGTACAAGGCCGATCGGTTGATCACCGAGGTCGCCGACGACACGACGATCCCGGGCGTTTCGTTCGTCAACCAGGCGCAGGTGCGGGCCAAGGGGCTCGAGCTCGAAGCGCAGATGCGACTGCCCGGCGGTTCCCGCGTGGCCGGCAGTTACGCCTTGCAGAAGGCGGTCGACCAGGACACGCAGGCCGAGCTGCCGAACTCGCCGCGCCACATGGCCAAGCTGCGTTTCGGCCTGTCGGGCCCCACGCCGCGATCATTGGTCTCCCTCGAAGCCCAGTACCTGAGCGGCCGGACCACCCTGGCCGGCAATCGCACCGGCGCGGCGGCGACGATCGACGTGTCGATGGTGCAGCCCCTCGGGCGGTCCCTGGAACTGTTCGGCGGCGTCCGCAATCTGCTCGACGCCGACTACGCGGACCCGGTGTCGAGCGCGCTCCGCCAGGACGTCGTCCCCCAGAACGGCATCACGGCGCGCGTGGAACTGCGCTGGAAGCTCTGGGCCAAGTAGTTCCGCCGGGTCCGTCGCAGCCGCGACAGGTTCACACACAGTCGTAGTCCGGGCTCACCCGCCGCATGGTGTATACTGAACCACATGGTTCAGTATACATGGACCCGCTTCGATGCCTCGTTTGCCGCGCTGTCGGACGTCACTCGCCGGGGCGTCCTGGAACAGCTCGCCCGTGCCGACGCGTCGATCACAGACCTCGCCGACAGGTTCCAGATGACGCTGACGGGCATGAAGAAGCATGTCTGCGTCCTGGAGCAGGCGGGGCTCGTCACCACCGAGAAGCTCGGGCGCGTGCGGACCTGCAAGCTTGGCCTGCGCCGACTGGATGAAGAAGCGGCCTGGATCGAGAAGTACCGCAAGCTCTGGGCTGCCCGGTTCGACGAGCTGGACACGGTTGTCGAGGAACTGAAACGGATGGAGAAGGTCGATGGACGCAAGAAGAGAGAGTGAGCCGACGCCCATGAAGAATCGCACGACGGTGGAGCGAAAATCCGAGCGTGAGCTCGTCGTGACCCGAACCTTCAACGGGCCGGCCCGCATCGTGTTCGAGGCGTGGACCAAGCCCGAGCTGTTTCGGCGGTGGTGGGTGCCGAAGTCGATGGGCATGGTCCTGCGTTCCTGCGAGATGGATGTTCGGGTCGGGGGCACCTACCGTCTCGCGTTCGAACCCGATGGCGTGGCGTTCTTCGGCACCTACCTCGAGGTGACACCGCCATCGCGCCTCGTGTGGACCAACGAGGAAAGTGGCGAGGGTGGGCCCGTCACCACGGTCACATTCGAGGAGATCGGTGGCCAGACGCTGCTGGTCATGCACGAGCTCTATCCCTCGAAGGAAGCCCTCGACGCTGCCGGCACCGGAGCGGCCGATGCCACGGTCGAGACGTTCGCGCAACTGGACGAGCTTCTCCTCGCCCTGGGCGCGAACCTGGGCGTTCTGACGTAGCAGACAGCGCCGACGGGCCGACCCTTTGCCCTAGGTCTGAACGGCGACGAGTCAGCGAGCCGAGGCGCGGAACGCGCCAATGGCGAGGAGCACCTGGATTCGCATCTGAACGGCGAGGTCCGCGAAGCGGACCGGAGCCGTTCTGATTCAGAAGACAGTCCGGGGAGCAAAATCTCGCGAAGCGAGATTGGCTCCTCGGGCTGGATTCGAACCAGCAACCCTCCGGTTAACAGCCCAAGGAAGAAAGGGCGCAGAGGGTAACAGGCCTGATCTGGTGGGCGCAATCGCAAGCAGTGGCTGGCACCTGGGGCCGCGTCATCCGCGTTCTCTCGCACGTCGTTCGCACGCGTTTGGATGCCACGCGGCGCCCAGAATCTACCCCCACACCAGGGCCTGTGGCTCCGGTGGCATGTCGAGCTCCCTGAGCACTGTGTCCGACCACATTTCATCTTCGACATGCCACCGGAGCCACAGGCCCTGGTG
>Ga0070665_100004284_pt1 | contig 14996 bp, 15 predicted proteins | sample KBSS13metaG_FD_65862 | JGI IMG/M metagenome (GOLD analysis project Ga0070665, IMG submission 65862) | Switchgrass rhizosphere microbial communities from Kellogg Biological Station, Michigan, USA - KBS S1-3 metaG | ecosystem: Host-associated > Plants > Roots > Rhizosphere > Soil ... | reverse complement strand
GTCCCGACAGCCCTGAGAGCACGAAACGTGCATGCCCGACCGGCCACCCACACCAGCCACCCGCACCGGCCACCCGCACGGCCCCCGCACTCGTCAGCGCCCGAGGATCTCGTTGACGCTCGCCGCGTGCTCCGGCGCCCCGACGGGCAGGCCCGCGGCCTCGTCGATCGCCGTCGCCTCGACCTTGTGCGGCTGGATCCGCCCGTCGCGGATCGCCTCGGCGTGGTGGCACGCCACGCGATGCCCCGCCGCGGCCCCGTCGAGCTGCCGCAGCTCGGGCCGCTCCGACGCGCACCGGTCCTGCTGCTTCCACGGACACCGCGTGTGGAACCGGCAGCCGCTGGGCGGAGCTGCGGGCGACGGGAGGTCCCCGGTGAGCAGGATCCGCTCCCGCCGGTCCTCGATCTCCGGGTCCGGCAGCGGCACCGCGGACATCAGCGCCCGCGTGTACGGGTGCTGCGGGTCCGTGTAGAGATCGCCCGCGGGTGCCTCCTCGACGAGTCCGCCCAGGTACATCACGCCCACCCGGTCGCTGACGTGCCGGACCACGGCCAGGTCGTGCGCGATCACCAGGTACGTCAGCCCGAGCTCGGCCTGCAGCCGGGACAGCAGGTTCAACACCTGGGCCTGCACCGACACGTCCAATGCGGACACCGGCTCGTCGGCCACGATGAGGTCCGGGTCCACACACAACGCCCGCGCGATCCCGATCCGTTGCCGCTGCCCGCCGGAGAACTCGTGCGGGTACCGCCGCAACGCCCCCTTCGGCAGCCCGACGGCGTCCATCAGCTCCTGCAGCCGCGCATGCCCGCCGGTCAGCCCGTGGGCCTTCATCCCCTCCTGCAGCAGCGACTCGACGGACTGCCGCGGGTCCAGCGACGACATCGGGTCCTGGAACACCATCTGGAACCGCCGCCGCGCCCGGCGCAGCTCCTCCCCGCGCAACCCGGCGATGTCCCGGCCGTCGAACCGCACGGAACCCCGCGTCGGCTCGGTCAGCTTGAGGATCGCTCGGCCCAGCGTCGACTTGCCGCAGCCGGACTCGCCGACCAGCCCGTACGTCTCGCCCTTCTCGATCGTCAGCGAGACGCCGTCGACCGCGTAGACGTGCCCGACGGTCCGGTTGACCAGAATCCCCTGCGTGATCGGGAAGTGGACGGCGAGGTCCTCCACCTCGAGCAGCGGACCAGGTGCCGACGGCTCGCTCACGATGCCTCCACCGGGTTGATGCAGCGCAGCAGCCTGCCGTTCTCGGTCACGGGGGGAGTACCCGCCGTGCACGCGTCGAGCTTGCGGGGACACCGCGGCGCGAACGCGCACGCGTCCGTCCAGGGCAGGTTGTCGTTCACCGAGCCGCGGATCGCCGCGAGCTCCTCGCCGGGCGGCCCGTCGAGCCGCGGGATCGAGCCGAGCAGCCCGTGCGTGTACGGGTGCCGCGGCGTGCGGAACAGCTCGTGCCGCTCCGCCCGCTCCACGATCCGGCCCCCGTAGAGCACGTTGACCCGGTCGCACAGCCCCGCGACGACGCCGAGGTCGTGCGTGATCATCACCAGTGCCGTGCCCGTCTCCGCGACCAGCTGCTTGAGCAGGTCGAGGATCTGGGCCTGGATCGTGACGTCGAGGGCGGTGGTCGGCTCGTCGGCGATCAGCAGCCGGGGGGTGCAGGCCAGCGCGATCGCGATGAGCGCGCGTTGCCGCATGCCGCCGGAGAGCTGGTGCGGGTAGGAGTCCAGCCGCCGCCGCGGGTCCGGGATGCCGACCCGGTCCAGCAGGTCGGCGGCCTCGCGCCGGGCGGCGTCCTTCTTCATGCCACGGTGCCGGGTGAGCACCTCCGTGACCTGCAGCCCCACCGGAATCACCGGGTTCAACGACGACAGGGGGTCCTGGAAGATCATCGACAGGTCCTTGCCCCGCCGCTCCCGCATCGCGGAGTCGGACAGGGCGAGCAGGTCGTCGCCGTCCATCCGGATCGACCCGGTGACGCGGTTCCCACGCTCCGGCAGCAACCGCATGATCGCCAGCGAGGTCACCGACTTGCCGCAGCCGGACTCCCCCACCAGCCCGACGATCTCGCCGGGCTGCACGTCGAACCCCACCCCGTCGACGGCGACCGAGTCCGGCTCGCCGCGGCGGGTGAACGCGACCTTGAGGTCCTCGACCTCCAACAGGGGACTCATCAGCGCCGCCCCTTCGGGTCGATGGCCTCGCGCATGGCCTCGCCGAGCAGCGTGAACCCGAGCGCGACCAGGATGATCGCGACCGCCGGGTAGAACGCCAGGGCGGGCCGGACGTCGAGGTAGGCCTGGGCGTTGGCGAGCATGAGCCCCCATTCGGCGCGGGCCGGGTCGCCGTCGCCCAGCCCGAGGAAGGACAGCGCGGCGGCGTCCAGGATGGACGTGGCCAGGGTCAGCGTGGCCTGCACGATCACCGGGCCCAGGGCGTTGGGCAGCATGTGCCGCACCACGATCGCGCTCCGCTTCACCCCCAGCGAGGTCGCCGCGAGCACGTGGTCGGAGTCCCGCTGCGCGAGCATCGCGCCGCGCAGCAGCCGGGCGAAGATCGGCACGTTCACCAGCGCGACCGCGATGATGACGGTGGTCTGGCTGGGCCGGGCGGCCAGTGCCGCGATCGAGATCGCGAGCAGCAGCGACGGGATGGACAGCAGCACGTCGGTGACGCGCATGAGCACCGTGTCCACCCAGCCGCCGAACGCGCCCGCGAGCGCCCCGATGACCACGCCGAAGACCAGCCCGATCAGCGTGGCGAGCACGCCGACGATCAGCGTCTGCCGGGAGGCGAGGATCAGCCGGGAGAAGAAGTCGCGGCCGTTCTGGTCCGAGCCGAGCGGGAAGCCGGGCATGGAACCGGGGATCGAGTCCGGACGCAGTGTGCGCTGCAGTTCGGGGAAGACCGCGCCTGCGTCGTGCGGGGCGATCAGCGGCGCGAAGATCGAGATCAGCACGAACAGCCCGATGATCACCGCCCCGACGATCGCGACCGGGTTGCGCCGCAGCCGCACCAGGGCGTCGGCGGTCAGGGAGCGGCCGCCGAGATCGTCGATCCGGGTCTTCTTGCGGGACAAGAGGGTCGTCATCGCACCCTCACCCTCGGGTCGATGATCGCGTACGAGAGGTCGACGAGCAGGTTGACCAGCACGTAGACCAGGGCCCCCAACAGCACCACGGCCTGCAGGCGCGGGTAGTCGCGCCGCTCGATCGCCTGGGCGAGCAGGGTGCCCAGCCCGCCCCACACGAACACCTTCTCGGTGAGCACGGCGCCGGCGAGGAGCAGGCCGGTCTGCAGACCGATCGTCGTCGAGACGGGGAGCAGGGCGTTGCGCAGGACGTGCCGCTCGCGGACGGTGCTGGGCGCCAGACCCTTGGAGTTGGCCGTCCGGACGAAGTCGGAGCCCATGACGTCGAGCACCGAGGCCCGGGTGATCCGGACGATCACCGCGAGCGGGATCGTGGCCAGCGCGATCGCGGGCAGGACGAGGTGGATCAGGGCGTCCCAGGAGGCGTCGAACTCGCGGGTGATCAGCCCGTCGAGCACGGCGAAGCCGGTGACGTGGGTGGCGTCGATGTCCACCGCCTGACGCCCCGACGGCGGGAACCAGCCGAGGTCGACGGCGAACCACTGCTTGAGCAGGTAGCCGAGGAAGAAGACCGGGACGGCGACGCCGACGAGCGTCCCGATCACGGTCGCGGTGTCCAGCGGGCGGCCGCGGTAGCGCGCGGCGACGTAGCCCAGCGGGATGCCGAGCAGCACCGCGATCAGCAGCGCCGCGATCGACAGCTCGATGGTGGCGGGCAGCGCGCGGGCGATCTCGGTCGTGACGCGCTCACCGGTGATCAGCGAGTTGCCGAAGTCGCCGGTGAGCGCGCGGCCCAGGAAACGGAGGTACTGCAACGGGATGGGCTGGTCGAGCCCGAGCACGGTGTTCAGCTCGGCGATCTTCTCCGGGGTCGCCTTGTCCCCCAACAGCGCCGCCGCAGGCCCGCCCGGCAGCGATCGCAGCCAGGCGAAGAGCAACACGGACAACAACAGCAGGGTGGGGACGACCTGGATCAACCGCCGCACGATGAAGCGCAGCATGTGGTGGGAGTCCTTCCAGGCCTCGGCCGACGGCGCGGGTCACGCGCCGTCGGCCGAGGGACGTCAGCTCTGGGTCTTGCTGACGGTGTTGAATCGCTCGTCGGTCAGCGGGCTCGGGACGAGGCCCTGGATGGTCGGCCCGACGACGATCGCAGGCGGGCTGCTGCTGATCGGCACGGCGGGCAGGTACTTGGCCATGAGGTCACGGCTGGCCTGCTCGTAGGCCGCCTTCTTGCCCGCCGGGTCCACCACGGCGTCGGCCGCGGTGATCTCGGAGTACATGGCCGGGTCCTCGGGGCCGAACTCCGCCTTCTCGCGACCGAAGAAGGTCCCGATGAAGTTGCCTGCGTCGTTGTAGTCGCCGGTCCAGCCGAGCAGGTGGAGGTCCTGCTTGCCCGCGGTCTGCACGTCGTCCTTGAAGCCGCCGTTCCACGGCCGCGGCACCGGGTTGACCGTGATCCCCACCTGGCGCAGGTTCTCCGCGATCAGCTGGAAGATGTCGGTCGGGTTCGGCATGTACGGCCGAGAGACCTCGGTGGGGTAGTAGAAGTTCAGCGTCAGGTTCGACGCGCCCGCCTCGGCCAGCAGCTGCTTCGCCTTGTCCGGGTCGAAGGCGTACTGCTGCACGTCGGTCGCGTAGCCCTCGACGGTCTCCGGCATGAACTGGGTCGCGACCTCGGCGCCCTCGGGCAGCTTGGTCTGGACCAGCGCCTGCCGGTCGATGGCGTAGGCCAGCGCCTGGCGCACCCGGATGTCTCGCAGCGCCGGGTTGTTCTTCGTGTTGATGCCCATGTAGAGCACGTTGAACGGGTCCCGGATCAGCACCTGCTGGCCCGCGCTCTTGAGCGACGCGTAGTCGGCCGGGCTGGGCAGGTCGTAGCCGTCGATCGTGCCTGCGGTGAGCTCCTGCTTGCGGGCGTTCTCGTCCGGGATCACGCGGAAGACGAGCTTGTCCAGCTTCGCCTTCTCGCCCCAGTAGTTGTCGTTGCGCACCAGGGTGATCGTGTTCGCGGTCCGGTCGTAGGACTCGAACTTGAACGCGCCTGTGCCGGTGGGGTGGTCGGTCGCGTAGGCCGGGTAGGCGAACGAGTCGCCGGACTGCGTGACGTTGTTCGCGTCGTACTGCTGCAGCGCGGCCGGGCTCGAGATGGAGAACGCGGTGAGACCGAACGCCGCGGGGAAGGCGCCCTTGTACTTGGTCAGCGAGAGCACGGCCTGGTTGCCGTTGGCCTGGCAGCTGTCGTAGATGCCACCGGCACCCTTGAAGCCCTCGAAGACGTCCGCGTAATAGATCATGTTGCTCTGCGCGGCCTCGCTGGACATGGTGCCCCAGCGCTCGAAGTTCGCGCAGACGGCGGCCGCGTCGAGCGCGGTGCCGTCGGAGAAGGTGACGCCGTCACGGATCGTGAAGGTCCACTGCTTGCCGTCCGGGCTGGACTCCCACGCGGTCGCCAGGCCCGGGGAGAGCTCGGTGGTGCCCGGCTTGTAGGTGATCAGCGTGTCGTACATCTGACGGATCGGGCGGAAGCTCTCGCCGTCGTCGTTGAAGATCGGGTCGAAGTTCTTCGGCGCGCCGGCGGCACCGAAGACCATGGTTCCGCCGGTCGCCGCGGCGGCGCCGCCCGTGTCTCGCTCCGATGTCGCACAGGCGGCGAGCGAGACGGTGAGCGCGCCGGCGGCGATGGCGGCGAGCAGACGTCGTGTGGTGGGCATACGAGAGACACCTCGAGATCGTCGGGGTTTGTCGATGGTGGGAGACGCTAGTCACCACGCTTACCGACGGGTAGCCCTTGACGTCACAGTTGAGGCACAGCTACCTCAAGCGGACCTCAAATGCGTGAACCGCACGTAACATGCCCACGCTGTGTCACGGGGTGAGCGGGTCGAACTCACCGTTCTTGACCCCGGCCACGAACGCCGCCCATTCGTCCACTGTGAACTCCAAGGGCGCGCGGTCACGGGCCTTGCTGTCGCGGACGAGGAAGTCGCCGGAGGGGGCACGTCCGATCTCCACGCAGTCGCCGAGACTGCAGAAACTGCTGGTCTTGAACTCGGTCAACGCCCCGCCCCTCGAAGTTCCTGGTGGCGGCGAAGATAGCCCAAGATCATGTCCCGGGAGTCATCGGGCCCGAGCGCACGCGCGGACACGTCCGCGTGAACCTCGCGGTAGTGGCGGACCTCGTCGGGAGAGTCCATATAGGAGTCGCCGGCCGGGCCCTCGACGTAGACGACGTCGGCGAGCGAGTCCGGCAGCCCGAGGATCGTGAACGGCCCGGCCGCCGCGCGGTGCAGGCCCCTGTCGAACGGCAGGACCCGCAGATCGACGTTCTCGTGTTCGCCGAGCTCGGTGAGGATCTGGAGCTGCCGGACGGTGTCGGCGGGCGTGGCCAGCGAGCGGCAGAGCAGGCCCTCGTCCAGCACGGCTCGCACGCGCAGCGGCCGCACCGGGTCGACCAGGCGGAGCTGGCGGTGCATGCGCACCTCGACGAGCCGCGAGATCTCGTCCCGACTGTGGTGCGGCAGCAACTCCGACATCAGCTGGTTCGCGTACTCGCGCGTCTGGAGCAGGCCGTGCAGGAACGTCGCCGAGAACAATGCGACCTCGACCGCCTCGGTCTCCAGAGCCGGATACCGCCCCGGGTTGTCGAGGACGAACCGCTCGGAGTGCACGCCCTCGACGTACGGTTCCCACCATCCCGTCGTCCGGCCCTCGCCGACCAGGCGGCGGAGCATCTCCTGCTCGGCCTCCGAGGCGACATCGTAGATGCGGATGAGCTCGTTGACGTCCGGCATCTTCGGGATGCCCTTGCCGGTCTCCAGCCGCGAGATCTTGCTGGTCGAGCAGGTCATCAGCTCGGCCACCTCGTCGAGCGTCATCTCGCGCCTGAGCCGCAGCCTGCGCAGCTCGGCGCCCAGCCGCCTGCGCGGTCCCGCGGGACCTTGCTGAGGTGCCATGACTCCTTCACCGACCGTGGTGGGTGTGGTTGCTCCGAGAAGGTGATAGCGGTCTATGCAATTGCATGGTGGCTTGTCGTGCGGCACTCTACCGGTAGTGGGACCCGCAGTGGTTCGCATCACCTCACCCGGGTTCCCGAGGAGAGGAGGGCGCTCGTGACCAGCAGGAACGGCAGCCGCCCCCGCCCGTCCCGGCGCGTCGCGCCCTCCCCGGCCCCCCTCGATGGGGCCCGCTCAGCTCCCGGCGAGACGCCGGAGAGGAAGTCCACGAAAGGTGAGTACTCGATGAGCTCCATCAGAGCTGTTCGGTCCGTCGTCTCCAGCAAGGTCGCCCGCCGTCGATCCGGGAGGTGGTCCCCATGACCGTCTTGACACTCGTGTTGGTCGGGTTGGGTGTGTTGGCCGTCATCGGTGTGGTCGTCGGCGTCATGGACGCCGCACAGTCCCGCGCCTGGCGAAGGGTCGCCGCGCAGCGGCGTCGCAACTGGGAGGTCCGCCAAGGCGGCGGCTACCACGACTCCTGGGGTGACGACGACGGTGACTGAGTGCGCAGTGCCGGGGGGTTCCTGCGCACCGTCGGACCCCGGAACACCCCCCTGACCCGAACGGCACTCCCGAGACCCTCGGGAGTGCCGTTCCTCAGCTCAGTACGCGGCGGCCCGCGAGGGCCCGGCCCAGCGTCATCTCGTCGGCGAACTCCAGGTCGCCGCCCATCGGCAGGCCGGACGCCAGACGCGTCACGGACAGGCCGGGGAAGTCCTTCAGCAGCCGGACCAGGTAGGTCGCGGTCGCCTCGCCCTCGGTGTTGGGGTCGGTGGCGATGATGACCTCGGCGATGTCGCCCTCGTCGCTCGCCGGACCGGTCCCGCCCAGGCGGGCCAGCAGTTCACGGATGCGCAGCCCGTCCGGGCCGATGCCGCCCAGCGGGTCGAGCGCCCCGCCGAGCACGTGGTAGCGGCCCTTGAACTCGCGGGTGCGCTCCACCGCGAGCACGTCCTTCGGCTCCTCGACGACGCAGACGATCGTCGGGTCGCGCCGGGCGTCCGCGCAGTAGCGGCACCGCTCGTGCTCGGAGACGTTCCCGCAGACCTCGCAGAACTGCACGCCCTCCTTCACCTTCTGCAGGACCTCCTGCAGCCGGGTGACGTCCGCGGCGTCCGCCGCGAGCAGGTGAAAGGCGATCCGCTGCGCACTCTTCGGCCCGACGCCCGGGAGTCGGCCGAGCTCGTCGATCAGGTCCTGGACCGGTCCTTCGAACACCTCAGGCGCCGGGCAGGCCGAACCCGCCGCCGAGGTCGCCGAGCCCTCCGGTGAGCGGGCCCATCTTCTCGGCCTGCAGCTCCTGGGCCGCGCGGGCGGCGTCCTGGATCGCGCCGACGAGCAGGTCCTGCAGCGTCTCGACGTCCTCCGGGTCGACGATCTTCGGATCGATCTCGACGCTACGCACCTCGCCCGCCGCGGTCTGGGTGACGCGGACGAGCCCGTTCCCCGCCTGCCCGGTGACCTCGGCCTCGGCGAGCTCCTGCTGGGCCGTCATGAGCTGTTCCTGCATCTTCTGCGCCTGCTGCAGGATCATCGCCATGTCCGGCTGACCACCCGGTTGCACCACAAGACTCCTCGCGTGTCGCCCTCTGGGGACCCAGCGTAGCCGTGTCAGGCTGTCGGCCGTGTCCGCCCCGCGCAGAGCCCTCCCGCCGACCGGGGCCGTCTCCCGCCGGGCCACCGCCCCTCGACGCGCACGAGCGCTGGGGTGGGCCTGCGCGGCGGTCGTCGTCCTGGTGGCCTGCTCGGGGGGCGGGGTGCCCGCGGCGATCCCCGCGTCGGCCGCCGCGGCGAGCCCGGTGGCCACCGACGCTCCCCCTGCGCAGCCTGCCCTGCCGCTGGCCGGGCGTACCGTCGTCCTCGACCCGGGTCACAACGGCGGCAACGGGGCCGCCCGCGGCGAGGTCACCCGTCAGGTCCCCGACGGCCGCGGCGGCACCAAGGCCTGCAACACCACCGGGACCAGCACGGACGCCGGGTACACCGAACACGCCTTCGCCTGGGACCTGGCCCAGCGGGTGCAGGCCCGGCTGACCGCCGCCGGCGCGCGGGTCGTGCTCACCCGCCCGTCGGACGACGGCGTCGGACCCTGCGTCGACGAGCGCGGCCGGGCCGGGCAGGCTGCAGGCGCCGACCTGATGGTCTCGCTGCACGCCGACGGTTCGGCCGCCGGGAACAGCGGCTTCCACGTGGCGTACTCGAACCCGCCGCTCAACCCGGCGCAGTCCGGGCCTGCGGTGGTGCTGGCAGGCGATCTTCGTGACGCGCTGGTGGCGGGCGGGTTCCGGGTCAGCGACTACATCGGCGAGAACGGGCTCTCCCCGCGGCCGGACCTGGGCGGGCTGAACTTCGCGACCGTCCCGGCGGCGCTGGTGGAGTGCGCGAACATGCGCAACGCCGCGGAGGCGGCGGTCCTGGCCAGTGCGGACGGGCGGGAGCGCTATGCCGCCGCGATCGCAGCGGGCATCCAGAGGTTCCTCGCCGCCTGAGCCCGGTGGCGCCGGTGGCCCTCGCGCCGGCGAGAGCGCAGTCCATCCGGCGTCGCCGATACCGTGACGCCGGTCGGCGGCGGCGACGCCCGGTCAGCGCGGGGGCGATGGGTCGTCGCCTGAGCCCGCCCCGGTGCCGGTGGTCCTCGCGCCGATGACAGCGCAGTCCATCCGGCCTCGCCGATGCCGCGCCGACGCCGGTCGTCGGCGGGGACGCCCGGTCAGCGCGGTGGCGGCGAGTCATCGCCCCGTTCGACCCGGATCAGCGCTGGTCGATGGTCTTGGCGCCGAGGTGGGTGGCCAGGAGTTCGATGGCGACCTCCTCCGGGTCCCGACGCACGGCGCGCTCGGCCCGGGACGCGTCCGCCTCGGCGAACATGGCCTCCTCGTCGTCCGGCGGAGGCTCCTCGTCCGGCGGCTCGGGGGGCAGCGGCGGACCGTCGTCGACACCCCGGGGCGTGGACGGGCGCTGGTAGCCGCCCCGCTGCGGGGGACGCTGGGCGGACGTCCCCTGGCCGCCCGGCGCCTCCGGCTGCGGCGGCTCGGCCCGCTCGGGGGCAGGGCGCTGCTCGGGCCGCCGCTGGTACTCGGCGCGCGGGGCCTCGGACCTGGGGGGCTCGGCGGCTGGCTCGGGCCGCTCGCTCGGGGCGGGCTTCTCCCGGCGCGACGGCCTCTGGGGCGCGGCCCGCGGCGCGGACTGGCGCTGGACCGGCTGCGCAGGGGCGGCGGCGCCGTCCCCGGTCTCGACCCGGATGCGCCACTGCACACCCAGCACCGAGTGCAGGGCGGCACTGATCACGTCCGTGTTGCGGGGCTCGGACAGCCTGCGCGCGAGCGGCGGGGAGCCGATGCTGAGGACGAGGGTGTCCCCGTCGACGGCCCGCACGGTGGCGTTGACCATCAGGGCCTCGGTGCTGCGGCTGCGCTGCCGGGCCGCGCCCAGGATCTCCGACCAGACCCGTCGGACCGCTCCGGCGTCCAACCCGGGCGCCACGGCCCCGGACTCCTCGACCGCAGACTCCTCGACCGCGGACGCCTCGACCGCGGGCTCCGCGGCGACAGGCTCCTCGACCACCGGCTCGGGTGTGGACACGCGTGCGGGCACGGCCGCCGCGGGCACGGACACTCCGGCGAAGGCCCGCTCCGGCTCCGAGGACTCCTCCGGCTCAGAGGGCTCCGCCGCCTCCGAGCGCTCTGCCGACTCTAAGCGCTCTGCGGACTCCGAGCGCTCTGCCGACTCAGAGGGCTCCGACGACGAGGGCTCCGACGGCGGCTCCTCGACCCGGGACGGCCCTCGGTCCGAGGGCGCGGGCAGAACCGCATCGCCCTGTTCCGCCTCCCGCTCCTGCACCGACTCCTCTGCGACCGAGGCCACGACGGCGGTCGCCGGGAGCACCGGCTCCGGAGTGGCCCGCACGGCCGCCGGAGCGGACTCCGACACCTCGCGCGGCGCGGACTCCCCAGCACCACGGTCGGCGGTGGGCTGATTCCGAGCCGCCTCAGTGCCGACCCCCCCGGCCTTGTCGGACGCGGCGAGCCGATCGCCCTGGTCGTCGGAGGCCGCGGCATCGGCCGCCTGCTCGGCCGCAGCCGTGGGCGGCGCGGCTGCGGCGGGCTGCGGGCGACTCTCGACCGCGGGGCCACCCACCGACTCGCTTCGCGGGGCGCGGGCCGCCTGCTCGGTCGCGGCCGGAGCCTCTTGCGTGTCCCGCCGACGCGACGGGCGGACGAACTGGGACTTCTGCTCGCTCACGGGTGCCGCCGCGCGGGCGGGCTCCGGACCGCTGGACACCGCGGCGGGCTCCCCAACCGCGGGGCCCGGGGCGATCGCGTTCCGGCGCTCGATCCGCTCCAGGCGCTCGAGCAGGCCCGCGTCCGTGGTCGTGGCCGCGGGCAGCAGCATCCGGGCGCACAGCAGCTCCAGCAGCAGCCGCGGGGCGGTGGCGCCGCGCATCTCGGTGAGCCCGGCGTGCACGATCTCGCCGTAGCGGGCGAGTGTGGCCGGGCCCAGCCGCGCGGCCTGGTCGATCATGCGGTCCAGCTCGTCCGACGCCGCCTCGACCAGCCCCTGGCTCGCCGCCTCCGGCACCGCCTGCACGAGCATCAGGTCCCGCAAGCGCTGCAGCAGGTCCGCCGCGAACCGTCGAGGATCGTGGCCGGCCTCCACCAGCCGGTCGACGGCCTGGTAGACCGCCCCACCGTCGCCCGCGGCGAGCGCGTCCACGACGTCGTCGATCAGGGCGACGTCCGTGACGCCCAGCAATGCCATCGCGCGCTCGTAGGTCACGCCCTCCGGTCCCGCACCCGCGAGCAGCTGGTCCATGACCGAGAGGGTGTCTCGCGCCGACCCCCCGCCCGCGCGGATGACCAGCGGGTACACCGCGGGCTGGACCTGCACGCCCTCGTCCCCGCAGATGCGTTCGAGCAACGCCCGCAGGGTGCCCGGCGGGATGAGCCGGAAGGGGTAGTGGTGCGTGCGGGACCGGATGGTGGGCAGGACCTTGTCCGGCTCCGTCGTCGCGAAGACGAAGACGAGGTGCTCCGGCGGCTCCTCCACGATCTTCAGCAGGGCGTTGAAGCCCTGCGTGGTGACCATGTGCGCCTCGTCGACGATGAACACCCGGTACCGGGACTCGGCGGGGGCGTAGAAGGCGCGGTCCCGCAGCTCGCGGGCGTCGTCCACACCACCGTGGGACGCGGCGTCCAGCTCGACGACGTCGATGTTCCCGGGGCCCTCGGGCGCCAGCGCGACACACGAGTTGCAGACCCCGCAGGGATCGGGCGTGGGCCCCTCGACGCAGTTCAGCGAGCGGGCCAGGATCCGGGCGGAGGAGGTCTTCCCGCAGCCGCGCGGACCCGAGAACAGGTACGCGTGGTTGATCCGACCGGCCGCGAGCGCGACGCCCAGCGGCTGGGTGACGTGCTCCTGCCCGACCACCTCGGCGAACTTCGCCGGGCGGTACTTGCGATACAGAGCCAGCGCCACGGACCCGAGGCTACCCACCACCACTGACAGATCGTGGAGGGGGAGAGAAAGGGGACCCCGCGCACCCGCCAGAGCCCGCTGACCCTTGCTGCCTTCCGGCCCTGGGGGAGTTCACAGGATGGACGCCGCGCGGGATCCGTGGACGAGTGTAGCCGCATCGGGGTCCAGGGTCCCGCCGCGGGGGTGCCCGAACCCGTCCCGTAAGGTCTTCGGCGGAGGATTCGCCTAGTGGCCTAGGGCGCACGCTTGGAAAGCGTGTTGGGCGCAAGCCCTCAGGGGTTCGAATCCCCTATCCTCCGCGCTCAAGAGCAGCGACAACGCCGGGCGGCCCATCGAGGGCCGACCCGGCGTTGTCGCGTCAGTCGGGCGTCTCGCAACCCGGCGTCCGCGAGCAGCCGCTTCCAGTGGTGGTAGTCGGTGTTCGGGTCGTTCGTCTCCGCCTAACCTGCACCCGCCGCGGGCAGCAACCCGGGTCCGCCCGTGGGAGCTATTCGGAATGATCCGATCATGCCCGCAGTCACCGACCTGACCGACCTTCGCAGCCTCACCGACGCAGCCCGCGCAGCACCATCGCTCGACATCCAACTCGACGCGGACGCCGAGTCGGCGCTCAACGCCTCGCTGGACCGCACAGGGTTGCTCCTGCTCGGCGAAATGCACGGCGTCAGGCAGACACCCCGAATCATCGCTGCGCTCGTCGAGCTGCTCGACATCGAGACGGTGGCTCTCGAGTGGCCCGAACAGCTCACCCCCACCATCAACAGCTACCGCACCAGCGGTGACCTGGACGATCACGACCTGTTGTGGCTCGGAGACGGTCGGCTCACGACCGGTCACCTCGCTCTCCTGCGAAACCTCGCCGACCGTGACCCCGCAGTGGGCTGGCTTGCTTTCGACTCGTGGACCATGCCTCCCGAAGTGCCCGGCGAGTCACAATGGACCGCCCGCGACCACGCGATGGCCCGCCGCATCCTCGACCAGTACGAACCCCACCGCCGGACTCTCGTCATGGCAGGCAGCGCTCACACACCCCTCGCACGTACTGACAACGGGGTGCCGATGGGGGACTGGCTGTCGAGAGCGCGGCCAGGGCTGGCCAGCATCGAGGTCAACTACGGAGATGGGACCCTCTTCAACTTCGACACGATCCCGCTACGAACGTCCCGTGGAAAGCCCGCGGACTTCCGAATCCGTATGGACGAAGGCCGGCCGGTTCTCGATCACCCTGGTCCAGTCGAGGCGGATGTCCCCTATCGCCCTGATCTCTTCACACTGGGCGAGCCCCCGAAGCGATACTGAGCGCTCAGCTTTAGAGCAGTTCCCGGGGCTCCCCGGACCAAGCATCGCCAGTTCTCAGAGGTCGATCGACCACTCACGCGCCGTCTCTGTCAGCCGGACGAACCCCGCGCTCTCCAACACGCCCACCATCGCGGCATCGTCCGGGGTCGCGTAGGCCAAGAGACGCTCAACCCGAGCGAGGTACAACCACTCCGCGGCCTCGGCGATCAGCCACGTCCCGACACCCTGCCGACGGTGCTGCTCCGCGACCACCAGGTTGCCCACGTCGGCCCACGTCCCGGAGACCCGCCCGACCCCCGCGATGTTGGAGTCGACCTCGATATATCCGACGCTGACGTCGCCGACTCGGGCCGTCAGCCGGGTGCCGCTGGCCCCGAGCGTCCGGTCCACCCGGAACCGGGAGCGATCCATCGAGGCGCGCAGGCCCTCGACGGCTCCGAAGAGCACGAGCTCATGTCTCTCGCCCCGGACGAACCCGAGTCGCTCGACCAGAGCCCGTACGTGCGGCCACTGCTCCGGCAGGCCGTAGACCCCCGGCCCAGGCAACGTCCCGTCGACTCGCACCCGGTGGACCCCCCAACGCCGCATGGTCGCCAACGCAGCCTCCGCCACTGCACGTCCGGTCTCGGCGGAATCCGGCCAGAACGGCGCATCAGGCCAGAAGATCAACCACCGGATCTCGCCCACGCCCCGCAGCGCCTGGCCCACGCTCTCGTCGTCGCCGTACCTGACGAGGTAGGCAGCAGCAGTGATTCGCCCACGTTGTTCCACCACGAGCGCCGCGCGATCCACCACCCAGGGCTCGACGATGAACTCGCCCGGCTCGTTCTCCAGCTGGCTCATCACCGCGTTCACCGACATCGCCAAGCCCGGCACGACTGCCTGAGCGTGAGCGTTCACAAGGTGAGCGAGCTGATCTCGGTCGCTCCGGCGGAACGGCCGGACACCCTCGGTGGCCATACGAACTCCTGCACTCGTCACGTCTCAGGAACCCGCCACCCGTGCGGTACATCGGAAACCCTAGCGCGGCCGGATCTCCATCGTCGAGATCGCGGGCCCGGAGACCAGGGCCTCATTTCTCCTCGCGTCGCGCCGAGACCTCGTACGTCGAGGCGCCGCGACTCATCGGC
>Ga0070665_100004281_pt1 | contig 14999 bp, 14 predicted proteins | sample KBSS13metaG_FD_65862 | JGI IMG/M metagenome (GOLD analysis project Ga0070665, IMG submission 65862) | Switchgrass rhizosphere microbial communities from Kellogg Biological Station, Michigan, USA - KBS S1-3 metaG | ecosystem: Host-associated > Plants > Roots > Rhizosphere > Soil ... | reverse complement strand
GATGAAGATGGACGACAGCACGTTTCGGTGGTCGCATGGACTCGCGGGTATGCGGCATCGAATCCAGGCGATGGGCGGGACGTTTGCGATTGAGTCGAGCCCGGCGGAAGGGACGACACTGCGAATAGAAGTGCCTCGGGTGCGCGCTGGCTGATGCGCGGCGATGCTATCGGCGCTTGCGCGGCGCGAAGAAGGCGCTTTCTGAGCCGCCCGCGATTGAGGGCTTCTTAGTGGTTCGGGTGCGGCTGGGTCCACTTGGACTGGCCATCCGCCACGATGCCCTTCAGCATCGAGATGTCCCGCATCTTGTCGAGGAAGTAGTCAGCGCCCGCCGCGAAACAATGATCGCGCACAAAATCTGACGCGTAGTTCGTCAGCACGACAATCAGCGGCTGCCCTTCAGGGGGATACAACTGCCGCGCATGCCGAATCACCGCGACGCCGTTGCCTTCGGCCAGCTCGATATCCACCACCAGCACGTCGTAAGCCGACTCCTTAAGCCGCGTCACCGCTTCCGTCTGGGTGGCGGCCTGCGCAGCCACGGCCAGGCGACCCGGCTCCGAGAGAAGGTCCACCAGCCGCCTCGAAAGCACGTCCGAATCCTCGATCAGCAGGATGCGGCGTTCTGCGGCAGAGCCGCCATCGGTATCGGGAGCATGCAGTTCGGGGGGGCTCATCGCGTGGCTACTGCAACAGGTTGTTCTTGATCGCGTAGTACGTGATGTCCGCGTTCGTCTTCATGCCCATCTTCTCCAGGATGCGCGTCCGGTAGGTGCTGACCGTTTTCACGCTCAGGAACAGTTTGGCCGCGATCTCCGAAACGCTCTTGCCTTCAGCGAGTTTCGTGAAGATCTGAAACTCGCGCTCCGACAGGACACTATGCCGCGGCTCGTTCGGCGAGCCGCCCTGAATGCCGCTCACCAGCAGCTCCGCCAGCTCCGGGCTCACGTAGCGGCCGCCACGCACGGCGGCGCGAATGGCACGGCAAAGCTCGGCGTCATCAGCGTTCTTGCTCACGAAGCCGCTGGCGCCGGCACGGAGCACGTTCATACCGTACTGGGTCTCGGGGTATGCGGACAGGACGAGCGTCGCAATAGTTTCGTGGTGCGTTTTTATCTGACGCAGCACGTCGAGGCCGGACATGTCCGGCAGTGAAAGATCGAGCAACAGCACGTCGCAGGGGGTGCCCCGCAGCAGCGTGAGCGCTTCGCGGCCGGTCTTGGCTTCACCTGCCCAGGTGAAATCCGGCTGCGATTCGATGATCTGCTTCAGGCCGATGCGGACGAGCTGATGATCGTCGACGACGGCAACACGGGTAGCGGGCATGTGTCTAGGTTAAGGCGACGCAACTATCAGCGAAAGCATTATTACGGCAAGCGGGGCGCCCAGTGGGCGCCCTCGCTTGTAGGACTTGTCTGACAAGCGCCGAACGGCGCGTTCATCCTCGCGCCGATTCCCGTGCCACGTCGGCGGCATCCGTCGGGTCCATCTCGCCCTTCGAGCCTTCCTTGCCGTTGTACGCCTCGAGCCGGTTGTACAGCGTCTTCAGGCTCACCCCGAGAATCTCGGCGGCCTTGCGCTTCACGTGGCCACAGTAGACCAGGGTCGCCATCGTCACGCGGCGCTCCACCTCTTCCAGCGGCGTGCCGACGCGAATGGTGATCGTCGTGCCGTCGTCGCTGCGCGGCGCGGGGTCGGAAACCGCCACGTCACACTCGATGATGTCGTCCGCCATGATGTACGCGCGCTGCACGTAGTTGCGCAGCTCGCGCACGTTGCCCGGCCAGTTGTGCTGATAGAGCCGCACGAGCGCATCGCGCGAGAAGCTCTTGGTGGTGCCTTCGATTCGATTCAGCTCGTCCAGGAAGTACTGGGCCAGCTGCTCGATATCCGTCCCGCGCTCGCGCAACGGCGGCAGCCGGATCGGAAACACATTCAAGCGGTGATAAAGGTCCTCGCGCAGCTTGCCGTCGGCCACGGCTTTCTCCGGCTCGCGGTTCGTCGCCGCGACGACGCGCACGTCCGTGGAGATCGTCGACGTGCCGCCGACACGCATGAACGCGCCCGTTTCCAGCACGCGGAGCAGCTTCACTTGCAGCTCCATCGGCATTTCGGTGATTTCGTCGAGGAAGATCGTGCCGCCATTGGCACGCTCGAAGAACCCCTTGTGCTGACGATCCGCGCCCGTGAAGCTGCCACGCTCGTGACCGAACAGCTCGCTCTCGATGAGCTGCGGCGCCACGGCGCCGCAATTCAGCGGCAGGAACGGCGCTTCACGGCGACGGCTCAGCTCGTGAACGGTCGCCGCAGCCAGCTCCTTGCCCGTGCCGCTCTCGCCCACCAGCAGCGCCGTTGCAGACGTCGGCGATACACGGCTCAGCTGATCGTAGAGCACTTGCATACGCTGCGAGCTGCCGAGAATTTTTCCGAAGCGACCGAGCTTGCGAAGCGCATCGCGCAGCTCGCCGATCTCGTGCTGGAGCGCCGAGGTCTTCTTCGCATGACGAAGCACGGCCTGCACGCGTTCGAGATCCGCGGGCTTCACGAGGTAATCGCTCGCGCCCGCGCGCAGCGCGGCGACCGCGCTGTCGACGGTGGCGTGACCCGTGACAATGATGACTTCGGTTGCTTCCGGCTTCTCGAGCTCGCTCACGAGCTCGATGCCCTGCCCATCGGGCAGGCGCAGATCCGTCAGCAGCACATCCGGCCGCTGCCGCCCGAGCTCGATGCGCGCCTCACGCAACGACTGCGCACGCGCAACGGTAAAGCCTTCCATGCGCGCGACTTCCTGCAACCATTCAACGACGTCCGGGTCGTCATCGACAATCAACGCGTGTGCCATTGTTTCCCCGTAAAACCTGAGGCGGGCGCCACTGTAATGCGTGCCCGCGTGAGCGGAAAATGTCTGCCATGCCCGACAGGAACGATGAATGCTCGAGCCGTCCGGTCACGATTCAAACGAAAGTGGGTAGCGGATGAACTGGGCAATTGGGCTTTTGTCGGTCGGCGCGGTGATCCTGGGAACCACGCTCGATCGGCGCAGACAGCGCGAGCGCCAGAGGCTACCACGCCAGGAACTTCATCGCTGGGAGGATGAAGGCGGCGCGGTACCCGTGAGCCCGGCGCGCACGGCGGCGCAAACCGAACACTGACACGGTTCCCCGAAGCGTTGGCGTGAGCCTTCCCTGAGCGGCCGGGCGCTGTGCGCATGGGCGTTCTCCTGATGACTCCACGTTTGATGGCTAGCCTGACCACGCGGCAAGCACCCCGTTCAATTTTTCTGCGAACCGGACAACAACGCTTCAGAAGCCAATACGCTTCAGCTCATGCGCGCATTCCTCGCGAAAATTTTTTAGTTGTTTCGTTGCCCGCGCCCCACAGCGGCCGGTAAAAAGGAAATGCCCGTCTCGGATCACGTGCTGCGCACGCGTAGTTTTTTCATACACTGTACGTTTTACATGCCGTACGCCACTGGTCGGCGACGGAAACCACACGCCTTGGCCGCTCACTGGAAAGGCTAACTCGCAGATCTTCGCGCTGTGAGTGCCTGAGCGTGGCGCCACGGACGCTGGCGGCTCTACGGGCCGCAGAATGCCCCGTGTCGCGGGCGACACCGCTGGAATCGGTCCAAACCGTTGTTTTCGTGTGACGTCCATAGGGACTGTTGCGATCGCGAGCCGGGCACCGCTGACGCCGCGCCCGCTGCTCCCCAAGTTGTGTTGAGTTCGTGCCACCGCTGAAGCTCGAGCATGAACCGTGCCTACGCAGCAACACTCTGGCATACGCGTTGCATATTCATTCAGCGCCTTCATGGCACCTGACGAATTTGCATCGACGCCGCGAGCGCGGCGACGAAGCTGACCGAAGACCCCCCGTTTGGCGGGCTGTGGTGCGACCAGCCCGCTCTTTTTTTGCCTGCGATTTTCGCGTTCGAGGGCGGCTTCAGTTGTGCCGCGTTGCCATGCGCCGAATGATCGGCACGAACGAGTCGAAATCGACCGGTTTCGGCACGTGCAGATCGAAGCCCGCATCGATCGCCGCCTCGATGTCCCCCTGCGAGGCGTATCCCGTTACCGCGATCGCCACCAGGTTTTCACCCGCAGACAACTTGCGCAGCTTACGCACGAGCGAATAACCATCTTCGTCCGGCATGCCGATGTCGGTAACGAGCACATCGAAGTGACGGCCGGGCTCTATGAGATGCGCGAGCGCCGCACGCACGCTATCGCCGGTCGTCACGCGTGCGCCCTCGAGCCGCAACGCTTCCGCTACCACGGCCCGTGCATCCGCTTCGTCATCGACAACGAGAATGGAGAGCCCATTGAGCTGCTGCGACCGTGCGCCGTCCAGGATCTTCCCGGCGTGACCATCCAATCCAGTCGAGACAGAGGAGCGACTCGCGGCGGGTAGCGATACCGTGAACGTCGAGCCGTTGCCCGCTCCGGCGCTAATCGCGGTGATGCTGCCGCCATGAAGCGCGACGATCTCGCGCGCGAGCGTCAAGCCAAGCCCTAGTCCGCTGCTGCGACGCGTGGTCGAGCTGTCACCCTGGGTGAAGCGATCGAAGATGTGCGGCAGCAGCTCTGGCGTGATCCCCTCCCCGGTATCGATGACGTGCAGCTCCACACGCGACTCCGGCTCGCGCAAGCGCACCGCGATGCGTCCGCCGCGCGAAGTGAATTTCGTGGCGTTCGACAGGAGATTCGCGACCACTTGCAGCAGTCGATCGGGATCGCCCACCACCGCGCCCGTCGGGCCAAGCTCCAGCGTGAGCCGCAGACCCTTCGCTTCGGCTGCGGGCCGCGCGGCTTCGACCGCCATGCTCGCGAGCGTCGCCAGTTTCACCGGCCGCGGTGCAAGGTGCAGTTTGCCCGTGCCGATGCGGCCGAAATCCAGCAGATCATTGACCATCTTGAGCTGGGCCCGGGCGCTCTGCTCGATACGCGGGGTGATGGAGACGACCTCGGTGTCCTGCGCGCGCTTGATCGACAGGATGCGATTCCAACCGAGGATCGCGTTGAGCGGCGAGCGCAGCTCGTGCGAAACGACGGATAGAAATTCGTCTTTGGCCCGATTCGCGCTCTCCGCGCGCTCCCGCGCCTGACGCTCCTGCGCAACTTCTTTTTCCAGCGCGGCGATGCGCTGCGCGAGCGCCGCGCGCGTGTTCGCGTCCTGCGCGTCTGCCTCTTGCGCCTCCGCAGGTGCTGCCGGCTCCTGACCTTCGCCGGAACCGCTCTGCCGTTGGTGAATTGAACTCATGCTGTATTCATTGAAGTGTGTCGCACACCGACGACGACGGGGCGTTCTTACACGCCGTTGCAAGTTGTCCCGGCCGAAACGTGTGCCACCGCTCGCGTTCGCCGCGCAAGGGCCTCAAAAAGCGCGGCAAATAACGACAGCCCGCAGTTGGCATGGCTGTTGCTTTGATAGCTGAACGAATCGACTCGCAGTCGCGAAGGGTTTCTCTAGATGACTCAAGCCGGATTAGGGCTGCGCCTCAAGCAGCAACTCACCCTCACGCCCAGATTGCAGCAGTCCGTGAAACTGTTGCAGCTGTCTGCCCTCGAGTGTGTGCAAGAACTGAACCAAGCCATCGCGCAGAATCCGTTCCTTGAAGAGCAACAGGAGCGATCTGACGAGCGCACACAGGCCGAGGACGGTGCGAGCGAACAGTCTGCGACGTCCGACGATCTCGACTTCCCCTCGGGCAACGGCTCGGGCAGTGGCGGCGGCGAGGATGCGCCCGATTGGACAGAATGGACAGCGTCCCCTTCCACGCTGCGCGACTCGCTCCGCGAGCAGCTGCTGCTGCTCGGGCTTTCCGAGCGCGACTATGCGCTCGCGAACCTGGTCGTCGACGCGCTGGATGAAGACGGCTTCCTGCGTCAGCCCCTGGAAGAGCTGACCACTTTCTCGGATGCGCTGGAGCCTGGCGAGCTCGAGACGGCTCTGCGCATCGTGCAGACCCTGGAGCCGAACGGCATCGCCGCCCGCAGCCTGGGCGAGTGCCTCTCGCTGCAGTTGCAGGCGATGGATCGCAACGAGCCTGGCCGTGCGCTGGCGCTCGACATCGTGAACACGAAGCTCGACATGCTCGCCGCGCGCGATCACGGCAAGCTGCAGAGCGCCCTGCACTGCTCCGAGGCGGATCTGCGCGAGGCGATGGAGCTGATCCGCAGCCTCGATCCGCGGCCCGGCTCCAAGATCGGTACCTTCGAACCTCGCGCCATCGTCCCGGACGTGATCGTGCGCAAGGAAAAGAAGAAGTGGCTCGTCAGCATCAACTCGGCGATCTACCCACGCATCCGTGTGAACCAGCAGTACGCGGATTGCTTCCGTCACGCGCGTGACGGCGAGACGACGCTCCTCGCGCAGCATCTGCAGGAGGCGCGCTGGCTCGTGCGCAACCTCGAGCAGCGGTTCCTCACCATTCAGCGTGTCGCCGAAGCGGTGGTCGCGCGGCAGAAGAACTTCTTTGAGTACGGCGACCTCGCCATGCGACCGCTCACGCTGCGCGAGATCGCGGATGAGCTCGGGTTGCACGAGTCGACCGTCTCACGTGCCACGAGCCACAAGTACATGGCGACGCCGCGCGGTGTCGTTGCGTTCAAGCGGTTTTTCTCCCGTCAGCTCGCGACGACGAGCGGCGGATCCTGCTCGGCCACCGCCATTCGCGCGCTGCTGCGCGAGTTCATCGCGGCGGAAGACCGGCGCAATCCGCTGTCGGATGTGCAGCTCACCGAGCTGTTGGCCGATCGCGGTGTGAAGGTGGCGCGGCGTACGGTCACGAAGTATCGGCGGTCGATGCAATTGCCGGCGGTGGATTTCCGGCGCGCCTGAGTAGAACCGACCCACCGGGCCGGCGTCGACAGGACGTTGACGCCGGCCCGTTTTGCTTACTGCTTCGTCGTCTTGCTGCTTCCGCCCGAGGTCGGCGTCACGCCCGCCCCGGTCTGCACGCCGACTCGAATGCGGTTGTCGACGTCCTGCACACCCGCGGTGTGATCGGCAACGTCCTCGATCGCATGCTTCATGCTTCGCGTCGGCACTGTGCCTTCGAGGGTCACCTTGCCGTCCTTCACGGACACGCTCGCTTCGCTCGAGTCGATGCTGTCGGCCAGCATTAGCCGCTCACAGATGTCCTCACGAATGCGGTCGTCCGAGCGCGTATATCCCTTCGGGCCGGTGCGATAGCGTCCGCGCATTTCGCGCGCGGCATATTCGCGTGTGAAAGTATCTTCACCGAGCGAGCCTGGATTGCGACTGCGCCAGCGCTGGTCATAGCCGCCCGTAGAGCTTGCGCCGCCATCGCCGTAGTTGCCGGATCCGAAATACCCCGGCGATTGACTGGTGTCCGCGAAGGGACCTTCGCCAAACTCAGGCTCCGCCTGCTCGCCATACGGATCGAACTGCGCGCGTCGCGTACCGTACTGGCTCTCGCTGTAGCGACTGCTGTCGTCGCTATTCGAGGGACCGCCATAGCGCGAGCGCTCCGAGCCGCCGCGCGCGTTGTATGGCTCGCGTTGCCCGTAGCGCTGCTCGGACCAGCGCTCGCCGCTGCCGGACTCGGAACCGCGGCCCGATCGGTCGCTGCCCCATCGATCACGCTCCGACGGCGCGTCGCGGCCGCTCCATCGCCCACTCCACTCTCTCCCGGAGCGATCCGGTCCCTGCTGCCCCGGATAATAGCCATACGGGTTGCCGGAATACGGTTGCTGGTCGCGGTCGCCAGCCGTGCGGCCGGAGTCCCCGCGCGCCTCGAACCCGTAGTCTCGGTCGCGAAAACTTTCGTCCCGATCGCGATCCCGATCCCGATCCCGCCCGTGCCGCCAGAAGCGCGGCCGCCTCTCATCGTGTCGATTCATCGTGAGTGTCCTCCGTTCAGCGAATTGCCGGCGAGGCGCCGCTCGCGAAGCGACCCGACGCGTCGGAGAAAATCAGCTCCACGCGACGGTTCTGCTGTTGCCCGGCCGCGTTATCGTTGCTCGCGACCGGCAGGTCCTTGCCACGCCCCACCGCTTCCACCCGGCTGCGATCGATGCCGCGGAAGGCAAGCGCGTCCGCAACCGCCGTGGCGCGCCGCTCCGACAACTGCTGGTTGTATTCAGCCGAACCGCGACTGTCGGTGTGGCCTTCGACGACCACCTTCGTGCCTTCGTTATCCTTCATGAACGCCGCGACCCGATTCATGATCGAGTCAGCGCCCGGCTTCAACGTCGCTTGCGCGGTGTCGAACAGCACGTCACCGAGCGTGAGCACCATCCCGCGATCCGTCTGTTTCGCCTGCAGCTCTGCGAGCTGACGTTGCGCGGCCTCGGCCTCCTGTCGCGCGGCGTCAGCCTGCTGCGCCTGCGCCTGCGCGGCTCGCGCGTTCTGTTCAGCAGCGGCCTTCGCAGCCTCTGCGTCACGAGTACGAGCCTCGAGCAGCACGCGATTGCGTTCCGCTTCGCCCTTGGCGACTTCCTGTTTCGCGCGCTCCGCAGAAATGCGCTCCTGACCCGTCTGCGCTTGCTGAGAAGCGAGGTACGAGTAATGAAGCACGTCTTCTCGCTTGTGCTTCTTCATCGCAATGTCGGCAGACTCGAGTGACTTGCGAGCGTTGGATAATTCCTCACTCGCTGCCTGCTGCACCAGTGGATCGTTCGCCAACGCCTCGACATCCGTGTGTGCCTGATTGAGCGGCCCCACCGGTTCCGGGGTCGTGGCACAAGCCGTCAGCAGCAGAGCACTGACCACAGCGGAAATAGACAATTTTGCGTGTTTCATGACGTGCTCCTTCAAGGCACCGGCTGAGTCGGGACGGGCTGCGCAGGCGGCAGGCCCTGCGTACGCTCCGCCTCACGCTGCAGCACATCCGTGCTTCGCTGCACTTCGTCCGCAGCCTTCTGGGCAGTGCCGCTCTGCGCGCGCGATTGCGCCAGCTGAGCGTCTGCTGCGGCCTCGTTGGCACGAGCACGCGCCTCATCGTCCTTACCGTCGCGCTGAGCCGCGTTGGCCAGGCGCAGATTGCTCCGCGCGCTATTGAGCTGATCGGCCGCGTACTGACGCGCGCCCGCCTTCTCGGCCTCCTCGATCAGCGTCTGGGCGCGCGTAATTTCGGGAGTGGGCTGTTTGGTCGCGCAACCTGCGCACAGCAGCCCCAACGCGGCTGCGACCAGGAAACCGTTACGAGCTGACATGTGCATCCCCTTGAGTGAAAGTCCGATCTCACGATCGATTCTCACGCCGGGGTGCCGGCCCCCGCAGTCAGCGAACGTTGGCGTCGCCCGGACGCGAGCGCGACTCGGTACGTAGGATTCTTCCGACTTTTTCGGGATTTGCGTGCCGGAGCCAACAACTTTCTAAGCGCGAGCGGCGCGCTGGCGCCGTTCAGGAGCCGCAACTGCCCCGCTTCGTGCGCTGACAGAACCTGCGGATGGATGTAACACTTGCGACAGATCGTGGGCGTATTGCCGAGCTTCTCGGACACGGCCTTGACCGTGGCGAGCACCTGCTTCTTCGCTTCGTTCGCGCTTCCCGCGCGCGTCTTTCGGAGCATTTCCAGCGCTTCGAGCGTCGCGAACCAGGTGCGGAAGTCCTTCGCGGTGAAGGCGCCGCCGCTCGCGTCGCGCAGATAGTCGTTCACATCGCTGGATCCGATGGGTCGGCGCTCGCCCTTCTCATCGACCCACTGAAACAGCTCCTGCCCGGGGATGTCGCGGCAGTCGCGCACGATGTGCGCGATGCGCCGATCGCTGACGAGTGCACGCTGCTGGATACCGCTCTTGCCGCGAAATTCGAGAACGAGCGTGCCGCTCTTCAGCTCGACGTGACGATCGCGAAGTGTCGTGAGGCCGAAGGATCCGTTGGTGCGCGCGTACTCTTCATTGCCCACACGGATGAGCGTGCATTCGAGCAGACGCACGATCGTGGCGAGCACCTTCTCTTTAGGCAGGCCGCTCAAGCCCAGATCCTTCGCCACGCGGCGCCGGATCCGCGGCAATGCGCGGCCGAACTCCAGCATCCGATCGAATTTCGAGGCGTCGCGATGCTCGCGCCACTGCGGGTGATAGCGATATTGCTTGCGGCCGCGCGCATCGCGGCCAGTGGCCTGGAGATGGCCATGCGGGTCGGGACAGATCCAGACGTCCCGGTACGCGGGAGGGATGGCCAGCTTGCGAATGCGCTGGATGACTTGCGCATCCCGGATCAGCCGGCCGCGCGTATCGCGGTAGACGAACCGCTTGCCGCGCAGGGCGCGGCTGAAGCCCGGCTGGCTGTCGCTGGTGTAGCGCAGCCTGTCGATGTCAGTGGCTCGCGGTGACGACCGTTTCACTGGTTACAGCGACACTGTCCTGCTGGCCGTCGCACGGATTCAGGAGCAGATGCCAGGCGACACGACCGCGGGCCAGGCACATCGCGTAGTTCAGGGCCGCTGCTTTGTCATTGAAGCTCGCTACCGGGCGGGACCTCGGCTCCTGGTACACGTCCCAGCGGTCGTTCGAGACCGCGCAAACCCGATAGATATCAGCGCTTTTGATCTCATTCATCTCGTCACCGTTGCCTCCTGCGGCACTCCTGGGGCCCGATTCGAGCAAGAAAGGGACCTGTCGCCACCCGGCGTCACAAGCTTTGCCGTTCGTAGGACAGTTCTGACAGCCGCTTCAGAGGCTTGTTGCGCCAGCCTTCGGGGGGCTCCGACTCTGGCGAAGCCGCGCTGCCAGTAACTTGTTCCCCACCGAACGAATCCAAATTCCTGCGCGGAGGCGAAGCGAAAACTATGGTGACGCAAGAGATGGTGGCCCTGGTCCCTCAGATGCACACGTTTGCCCGTTCCCTGTGCCGTGACGGCGTGAAGGCGGATGACCTGGTGCAGGAGGCGCTGGCCCGAGCGCTCGCGAACATCGATCGGTTCCGCCCGGGGACCAACCTCAAGGCATGGCTCTTCACGATCGTGCGCAACGAGCACTACTCACAGCTGCGGCGTCGGAAGTTCGAAGCGACCGGTGTCGATACGGACTCGCTGCCGGAGCCGAGCGTGCCGCCGGATCACGATGGCGACCTCGAGCTGCGGGATCTGAATCGCGCGCTGGCGACGCTATCGCCGGGACAGCGAACGGCGCTGATTCTCGTGAGTGCGAGCGGGTTCTCTTACGAAGAGGCTGCGCGTATTTGCGGGTGTGCGGTGGGGACGATCAAGAGCCGCGTGGCGCGGGCACGGGATACCCTGATGGCTATCCTGGACGGCAAGAAAGTCGAGCGCGTCGATGGGGATGATGACGTCGAGACGTTCTCGACCCGTCGACCTATCGCGTCGACCAGTGCCATTCACGCCATGATGGCGTAAGAGGCCCTCAATCGCCGGGCGGCTGGGAAGCCGCTCGGCGCAGCGCCTCGCCATCCAGCCGGAAAATCGTCCACTCATCCATGGGCCGCGCGCCCAGGCTCTTGTAGAACTTGATGGACGGCTCGTTCCAGTCGAGCACCGACCACTCCAACCGCCCACAGTCCCGCCTCACTGCCTCGGCTGCGAGCCAGGTCAGCAACGCCTTCCCCAGTCCCTTGCCGCGCACATTCGGGCGCACGAACAGGTCTTCCAGGTAGATGCCGGGCTTCCCAACGAACGTCGAATAGTTGTGGAAGAACAGCGCAAACCCCACTGGCTCATCATCGAGACAGGCGAAAATAACTTCGGCATAGGGCCTCGGCCCGAACAGATCGCGCCGAACACGCTCTTCGGACGCCACCGCCTCGTGCAAAAGATGCTCGTATTCGGCCAATTCGCGCACGAATTGCAGCACGAGCGGAACCTCGTCTTCACGGGCCGGACGGATGGTGATGACGTCTGTCATGAGTTTGTTTTCCTCAACCGGTGCTCTGCAGACCCTGCGCGATGCCGCTGATGCTCGCGAGCAGCGCATCGAACAGATCGCGATCCTGCCGATCGGTGGCTCGCCAGCGCTGCAGCAAGTCCACCTGCATGAGATTCATCGGATCGACATAGGGGTTGCGCAGCTGAATGCTTCGCTGAAGCGTGGCATCCGAGTCGAGCAGCGCGGAGCAGCCCTTGATCGCGAGCACCTGATGCACCGCCGAGGCGTATTCCTCGCGGATCGTCTCGAAGAACCGATGCAGCGCGGCCGGCGCGAGCACGTTGTAGGTGCTGGCGATTTCCAGATCCGCACGACCGAGCATGGCTTCCACGTCGTCGATCAGATTGCGCAGGAAGAACCAGTCGGAATACGTCGCGCGCACCCGCGCGGCGCCGAACTTCTTGACCGCCGCATAGAGCCCCGTGCCGGCGCCATACCAGCCCGGCAGCATGTGGCGCGGCTGCGTCCATGCGAATACCCACGGCACGGCGCGAAGCGAATCCAGCGTGCCGGGGCCGGCACGATGCACGGGGCGCGAGCCGATCTGCATCCGCTCGATCACATCGATGGGTGTGACGGCCCGGAAGAAGTCGTAGAACTCCGGCTCGGAATGCACGAGCTTGCGGTACGCCTCGCGGCTCGCAGCGGCCACGGTTGCAGCGACTTCGAGATGATCCGCGCGATCGGTGCCGATCTTTCCCTGACGCGCAGCCGAGGTCGTCGTGCTCAGCGCGTTGAAGGCGCGCTCCAGCGTGCGCATCGCGATGGGCCGCAGGCCGTAACTTTGCTGAATGGCCTCGCCCTGCTCCGTGAATCGCAAAACGCCGTTGAGCGCCTCGACGGGAGCGGCTCGCACGAGCGCATCCACTCGCCCGCCACCGCGCGCGATGCTTCCGCCGCGCGCGTGAAAGATCACGAAGCTCTCGCCGTCCGCGGCCAGTGAGCCCGCCAGCGTGCGTTGCGCCTGATGCGTGGCGAAGCGCGACGCGCATGGGCCGTCTGCCTCGTTGCTGTCGGAGTAGCCGATCAGCACGCACTGGCGGCGCCCGCGCGCCTCCAGATGCCGGCGATACACGGGCTCGGCGAGAAGGGTGCGCATGACTTCGCCGCAGCGGTCGAGCGTATCTACCGACTCGAACAGCGGGGCAACGTCCAGCGCAATCTCGCCGGTGCGCTTATCGTAGGCTTCAGCCCAACGCGCGATGAGCAGTGGCGCGAGCACGTCATCCGCTCCACTGCAGCCGCTCACGACATAGTTGCCGATGGCATTCGGGCCATAACGATGGCGACTCTGCACCATCGCTTCGAATACGCCGAGCGCGCGCTTGCCGAGCGGATCGAGCTCCGCGCGCGGCCCCATGTCACGCGACAGCGCGTCGACCAGTCGGCGCGTTCGATCTTCCGGCGTGCGTTTGAGCCAGTCCGGATCGTCCAGCCCTTTGGCGAGCACCTGATGATGCACGTTCGTGTGCTGGCGAACGTCGAGCGTCGCGACGTGAAATCCAAACGTGTTGATCCGGCGCAGCAAGCGCTGGATGTAGAAGTACCCGGCGTTCACGCCCTTGTTCGTACGAAGGCTGTCGGCAATGAGCATGACGTCCGCGCGTAGCTGCGCGACGTTGGCGTAGCCGTTCGGCCGGCCGTCATAGCTATATTTCAGCCGCTCGCCGATCTGCGCGAGGAAAACGCGATATGGCATGCGATCGTGTCGCGCCGGTGTCGCCGAGCGCGCGCCTGGCAGCAACGAGCTGTACTCGTCGACTCGCTTCGCCAGCGCAGGCGAGACAGCGATGCGACTCGCGCTCTGCGAAAGGCGCTCGACGAGCTTCTGCGTTTCGCGGAAATAGACGCTGGTGATCACCTGCTGCTGGCGCGCGAGCGTTTCGCGGATCGTCTTGGCGTGCACATCGGGGCTGCCATCCATGTCGCCACCGACCCACGTGCCGAAACTCAGCAGATTCGGCAGCTCGACGGTCTCGGCCTGGACGCCGAACACCTTCTCCAGCGCGAGGGCGATCTCCTCGTAAAAGGCGGGCACCACGCGGTACAGGATGTCCGTGAGATAGAAGAGCACGTGCTCGCGCTCGTCCGCGACGGTGAGCTTCTCGCGCGGGTGATCTTCCGTCTGCCAGCCCGCGGTGAGCTCGATGCGCACTCCGCTCCACAGCGCGCGCATGTCGTTGGGCGTGAGCGTGGGATTGAGCCGGCCGAGCAGAAGCTCCGCGACGTGCTGCTGCTGGCGAAGGATGGTGCGGCGGGTGGATTCTGTCGGATGCGCCGTGAACACGGGCTCGATGCGCAGCTGCGCGATGAGCTTCAGCACGTCCTCGAGTTGCAAGCCTTCGACCTTGAGCCGCGCCAGCGCGTCCTGCACGCCACCCGGCTGAGGGCGGACGCTGTCTGCTACGAAATACTCGCGACGGCGGCGGATGCGGTGAACCCGCTCCGCGAGATTCACCACCTGGAACCAGGTGGAGAAGGCGCGCACCAGGTCCCGCGCGACGGCCGGCGGGCGATTCTTGACGAGGGAAAGCAGCTCAGCGTGCGCCTTGGGATCGCCATCGCGCCGATGGATGGCGGCCACGCGGTCCTGCTCGACGAAATAGAGGAGCTCGGGGCCTCCCTGCTCCAGCAGGATTTCGCCAACCAGCGCGCCAAGGGCGTGGACGTCCTCGCGCAGCGCTTCGTGCTTCGGAGGGAAATAGATCTGACTGCGGATCACGGGCCGGAGATTCTACCCCCGGTCACTTCCAGACGTTGGCTTTCTCAGCAAAATCCGGGCGTTGCGGATGGACTATGCAAAACCTCTGGCCGGTTGGGGCTTCCATGACCCACCAGCGGGGGAAACGCTTGACCTTCTTCGCCCCGAGTCCCTCGAGGCGCGTGGCCTCGGCCTCGATGTCGTCGGTTTCGATGTCCAGGTGCACCCGGCTCGGGTGCTCGACCTTCTGCACTTCGACATGCAGGGCCGTCGGGCTGCCGGTGTCGAGGTGGCGGTAGAGGCCCTGATCCCCTTCGAACGGGGCGAGCGGGTAACCCAAGGCCTGCGACCAGAACGCACCGGCGGCGTCGAGGTCGTCGGTCTTGCAGTCGATGATGAATCCGGCGAGACGGCTCTTGTGCATCTTCCGAAACTCCTTGCCTTAG
>Ga0070665_100004280_pt1 | contig 15003 bp, 8 predicted proteins | sample KBSS13metaG_FD_65862 | JGI IMG/M metagenome (GOLD analysis project Ga0070665, IMG submission 65862) | Switchgrass rhizosphere microbial communities from Kellogg Biological Station, Michigan, USA - KBS S1-3 metaG | ecosystem: Host-associated > Plants > Roots > Rhizosphere > Soil ... | reverse complement strand
AAGGCGACGGCGGCGGCGGCGACGGCGCGCTCCATCGACGAGCGGCTGCCCGAAGTCCATACCTCGCTGGGGCTGGTGGCGCTCTCGAACTGGGACTGGCGACTCGCGGAAGCCGAGTTCGCCCGTGCCATCGAGCTCGACAAAGGGCACGCCCTGGCCCACATGTACTACGCCTGGCTGCTCGCCTTGAGAAACCGTCCTCGGGAGGCGCTGATCGCGATCGACCGCGCACAGCGAGCGGACCTGCTGTCGCCGCTCGTGAACAGCGGCGCCGGATGGATGTACTTCCTCCTGCGTCAATACGGTCAGGCGATCGAGGAATGCAAGAAGTGCGAGGAGCGGGAACCCGACTTCCTCGTCGGCCTGTACGTGATGGCCATGGCCTACCTCCGGGTCCGCGAGTACGACAATGCCATGTCGTTGATCACGCGCGCGACGGAGCTGTCGGGCCGTGCGCCGTTCTACCTGGGACTGCTCGGCCAGGTGTACGCCGAGACCGGCCAACAGGAGGCGGTCGACCGCATCCTCGCCGAGTTGGACGCACGCCGCGAGAAATCGTACGTGCCGCCGCATTGCTACGTCTATATCTACGCGAGCTGCGGCGACAAGGACCGGGCGTTCGCCTGGCAGGAGAAGGCGTGCGAAGACGGCGCGCCGCCCTTCTACTTCATGTCGCCCGCCATCGACATGCTCCATGACGATCCGCGGCACCAGGCGCACCTGGCGCGGATGCAAGGCCAGGCCGTTCCCGGCGGCGGAAACCTCCTGTTTGGTTTGCCCCCCGACCGCGTTAATACCTGAAGAGGCCATGGCCGAACGGCTGTTCACGTGGGTCGTCCCGGTCGCTCCGTGTGCGCTCGCCCAGGTGCGAGCCGCGCTGGACGAGATTCGAGCCGATCCGTCCGCCAATTCCCTGCTCCCATTGGGGCAGCTGCCGATGGTGCACTTCGCCAACCTGACGCTGTTCGACGCCGATCCGGACCAGCCCCAGGCGCTCGTCTTCGAAAGCAACATCGACGGGCCCGTCCGCAACTATCTTCGCACCCTGGTCCTGGTCGGCCGCCGCGGCCTGAACGCGCTCTTCCCCTGCGCCGATGGCTATCCGTCGGCCGGCGAGTCCGATGAGCAGGTCGTCAGCTACCTCGCGCGTACGCGCAAGCGGCCGCAGCTCTATCACATCGGCCACCCGAATCTGTCGGTGGAGGAGATCCGCGGCGATCAGCAATTGAGGCGATCGCTCGACCACGAGCTCCGGAACAATGCGCCGCTCAGGGACAAGACCCCAGCCGAGATCGTCGCCTACCTCCGCGTCAAAGCCGGCTGTCCAAGCGTGTTCCGCCCGCTGGTGCGACCCTGGCATCCAAGCTGGGCGCAGGGCGCCCCCGACGAGCCGACTCCCCTCGAGAAGATTCAATGGTGGCCGGACAAGACGGGATGGCGCCGGTACGGGCGCGCGTTCGTCCTGCTGCTCATCGCGTGGAGCGTGGAGACTGCCTTCGTCCTCCTGATCGGTCGAGTCTTTTTGATGCCGGTGCGGGAGTCGATGCTGTTGCTGGGCGTGCTCATCGTCGGCCTCGTCTACATGAGCTCGGCCGACACCCGTCTGCTGCGCGGCATCCTGTCGGCCTTGCTGATCGCGAGCCTTGTGACCGCGCTCTTCTGGTGGTTCAAGTGGGATCCCGTCACCGGGCTGTCCATGCGGGTCCTGGTCAGCGCGTCGCTTGTGGCGGCGCCGTTCGTGCTCATCTTCTCGTCGTATCTACATATCCTCGCGCGGCTGAAGGTGACCGGCCCATTTCCGCAGCTCGACGCCGCGGCCGTTCAACGTCTGCAGGATCTGATCAACGCCGAAGATCGTCCCGAGCACAGCATCTACAACCACGTCGCCGGCCTTTCGATCCTGAGACCCGACTACCGCGGCCTGCGATGGCTCCGCACCCAGCTCGCGCTGCGGTTTCTCAATCTCTTCTATCGCACCTATTTCGTGAAGGGGAAACTCGTCACGATTCCGTCGATTCATTTTGCGCAGTGGAGCCTGATCGACGGCCGGCGGCTGCTGTTCTTGACGAACTACGACGGCTCCGCCGACAGCTACCTCGACGACTTCTTCAACTCGCTCGCCGCCGGTGTCGCATTCATCTGGTTCGACACCCAGCTGTTTCCGCGGACCAGCGACCCGCGGCTGTTGAAGCTCTGGGTCCGCGCCGGGCAGACGCTGGCGTCGGTTCGGTATCGCGCGCCGGTCTACGACGGGCTTTCCGTCGGCATGATCAACAACAACAACTTCATTCGCACTCGCCTGTTGCGCGGTCGGGGGCAGGCCAGCGCCCGCCGATGGCTTCGCCGCTTTGCGACCACGCCGGTCGAGCCGAGCGCGCTGTCGCGATTGATTGGCTGGCTGAGGGCGTCGGCCACCGACGCATCGTGAGCGCAATGGACCTGTCCGACATCCAGGGCCTGGTGTTCCACTCGTACAGGCGGCTGCCGCACGCCAGCTATGTCCTGCTGCGTTTCGGGACCTCGCCGCAAGCGGCGCAGCGCTGGCTCGCGGAGTTCGTCGACCAGGATCGGATCGACTGCGCGCTGCCGAAGGAGATCGGTCCACCCGGAAGCCCGCAGAGTCGCGTGAACATCGCGCTGACCTACACCGGTCTCGTCGCGCTCGGCTTGGACGCGGGGGCGCTGGCGACGTTTCCACTCGAGTTCGTCGAGGGGCTGGGGGCGCCATGGCGCCACGCCGACGACCCGGATCACCGGTCCCGCATCCTCGGCGACCTCGGCGACAGCCGGCCCGCGCAGTGGGAATGGGGATACCAGGACGAGGATCGGCAAGTGGACGCGATGCTGCTCGCGTTCTCGAAAGATTCGGTCGCGCTCGATCGGCAGGTCGCGGAATGGATTCGGCAAGGCGAAGCGTCTTGCGCGCTGCGACCCGGACGAAGCAGAACGCTCTGGGGCGAATTTCCCAAGGATCCGAATAAGCCGAACCGCGAGCCCTTCGGCTTCGTCGACGGCATCTCGCAGCCGATCCTGAAGGGTGCGGCCGGCCGGCTGCGGCAGACCGGGCGCCCGCGCCAGCCGGCGCTCCAGGAAATCGACGACGGCGAACTGCTCATGGGCCATCGGGACGGCAGCCGGCAGATCGCCAGGAGCCCGACCGTCGACGCCAGTTGCTGTCGCGCCCGCCAGTTGCCGGCGTCGCCGGACGGCGGGGATCGCCGCGATCTCGGGCGCAACGGCACCTATCTCGTCTTCCGCCAGCTGCTGCAGGACGTCAAAGGCTTCGATGAGGCATGCGCCATGTCGGCGCCGGCGCTCGGCCTGCAACCGGACCACGTCGCCGCGCTGGTCGTCGGACGCTGGAAGAACGGCTCGCCGCTGGTCAGCGCACCCATCGAGCACGACGCGGTCCTGGCCGCGGCGCCGGCCGCCAACGATTTTACCTACGGCGGAGATCCTCACGGTGAGCGGTGTCCGATGGGCGCCCACGTTCGACGCGCGAACCCCCGTGACTCTCTGGGAGACGATCCGGCAACCAGCCTGCAGGTGGCCAACCGCCACCGCATCCTGCGGCGGGGCCGGCCCTACACCGTCGGTCATCAACGGGGACTCCATTTCATCGGCCTGAACGCGAGCATTTCGCGGCAGTTCGAGTTCGTCCAACAGAACTGGATCAACAGCACCATCTTCGGCGGCCTCCTGGATCAGGACGATCCGTTGATCGGCTCCCATCAGGCTCGTGCGGGCGACGGCGGCCAGACGCTGCCGCCCCCGCCGGAGGACCGCATCGCGCGGCGACTCTCGGGTCTCCATCGCTACGTGACCGTCGTCGGCGGCGGATATTTCTTTCTGCCGAGCCTGACCGCTCTCCGCTTTCTGTCGCACGCCGCGCCGCCACCGGAGCGGCCGGCGCCGCGTCGGCCGATGCCGCAAGCCGTCACCACCGCGGATCGGGTTCGCGCGCTCGTGCTCGCGCGTTTTTCCATCCTGTCCGCCCTGGTACTGGCGGCCGCGCCCCTGGGCATCCTCTCGCCGGCCGCATCGGCGATCGTCCGCCCGACCTTCGAGCTGGACCGCCCATGGGAGATGCTGGCGGTGGCGGCACTCGCATCGCTGGCGGCAGCCGGCGCGCACCTGACATATCGCATCGTGCAGTTGTACGCGCGTGCGCGCTTCAATGTCGGCAGCATCGTCGCGCCGCTGACGTGGCGCATGGTGTTCACGTGGCAGGCGCTGTCGGTTCCGACCGTGGCGACGGCGCTGTGGCTGTCGGCGAAGGACGCGGCTTCCGTCCTCCCATCGCCGATGCGGTGGACGGAGGTGCTCTGGTTCGCCGGGGCCGCGCTCGGCGGCTATCTGTTGTCGTTCACGTTGATGTACGCGGCCGCGGCCGCGCGGGCGGCGAGCGTGCGGGGCGACAATCCCGAGGACAGCCTGCTCGTGCCGTTGAACGCGCGACTCGAACGGCTCAAGGGCCGCCGGTCGATCATCGCCTGGATGGCCAGGCCGATCGTCGATTTCTTCGAGAGCCGTGCCGCAATGCTGCGCGAGGGGGCAGGTGCGGGTTACGTCGATCGCGAGACGGTCCGGATCCTTCCAGGGCACCTCACGGTCCTGATGCTGGTGCTGACGCTGTTCCTCTTCTATGCGGTCGGATTTATTGTCCTGCGTCCGCCGACGAACCTTCAGCTCCCGCCGCTGGCCTACTTCCTGTTTGTCGTGCTTGCGATCGGGCTCGCGACGTCGAGCGCCGCATTCTTCCTCGACAAGTTCAGGGTGCCTCTCGCGACAATCATCCTGGCGTGGTTCGTGTTCGCGACGTTCATCGGGGGAACCGATCACGAGTTCGCCCTGCAGAAAGAAGAGTTGAACCGCCCCGCGAGCGTGGGCGAGTCGATTGTTCGTTCGGACGCCTTCTATCGCGCGAGCACCGGAATGGATTCCTCGACTCGCCCGGTCATCGTCGTCGCCGCCGGGGGCGGCGGGATCCGGCAGGCCGCGTGGACGGCACAAGTGCTGGCCGGGTTGACGAACCTCTGGGGCGCCGAGTTTTCCGGGAACGTCCAGCTCGTGAGCGCGGTCTCGGCCGGAAGCGTCGGTGCGCTGCATTTTCTCAAGGGCTACTCCGGCAAGGGGCCGCCGACCGACGACCTTCAGCGCGGCGTGCGCGCATCGGAGGCGTCAGCCAGCGGAGACATCTGGTGGGGGTTGACCTATCCCGATTCGCTCCGCGCGCTGTTCACGTTTCCGATCAGGCCGCTGACACGCACCATGGACCGGGGCTGGGCGCTCGAGGCCGCGTGGCAGCAGACGCTGGAGTTCGATTCCAGCGAGACGCTGAACAAGTGGCGAACCGACGTGTTCAACGGCTGGCGTCCCGGGGTTGCCTTCAACGCGACCGTCGTGGAAACCGGCAAGCGCGCCGTGCTGGCCACCTACGATGTGCCGGACGCGACGACCGCGGACGACGCCGGCGTGATTGCGTGCGATCGCGATCTGCTGATGGTGACGGCGGCCCGCCTGTCGGCGGCCTTTCCCTATGTCTCGCCGGTCGCGCGGCCGACGGGCGGTGCGTGTTCGACCAGGGGACATCTCGCCGACGGCGGCTATTGGGACAACTCCGGCGTCGTATCTGCGCTCGAGTGGCTGCAGGAGGCCGCCGGGATTCTGCAGCAGCGCGATGTCCTCGTCATCGAGATCGCCCCGGCGGTGCCCGATCAACCGCCGATCGCCGACCGGGCCTGGGTCTGGCAACTGACGGCGCCGTTGTCGGGGTTGCTGTCCGTCCGCACCGATGGCCAGCGTGCGCGCAAGCAATTCGAGCGCGAGGCGCTGCGCGACACCTGGCGGTTCTGGCAGGGGCAGCAGGCCGGCGCCGACACTCGCACCGGCCATATCGAGTTCGTCACCATCGCCGACGTTCCCGCCGGGAAACCGGTTAAAGGCGCGAAAGGAGAGGTCAAGACGTCGCTCGGCTGGCACCTGTCCCGTCAGGAGCGCTGCAACATCGAGCGGCAGTGGCAGAAACGTGTCGAGGATCCCCACGACGCCGCGCTGTCTAAGATCGAGTCGATTCTCAAGGCTCGTCGCGCCGGCGTGCCGGACGTGTCGATCGGCTGTGGACGATGACACCCGCATCGCTCGCCACCATGTCGGCGACGCCGGTCGAGGAGATCCCGGCCGGCGAACAGGACGCTATTGCCAAGATGATCGCGGAGCTGAAGAAACAGCTCACCGAGCGGTACATCGAGAAGCAGGAGCCGGTCCGGCGCGATGCGCACCCGAAGCTGCTCGGCCTTGTTCGCGCGCGCTTTGTGGTCAGCGACGACTGCCCAATGGAGCTTCGGCACGGCATTTTCGACGGGACCTACGACACCTTCGAGGCTGAGATCCGTTTCTCGAACGGCCACCCGGAGATGACGCACGATCTCGTCTTCGATGTCCGCGGGATGGCCATCAAGCTGCCCGCGGTCAACGGCGCCTTCTTTCCCGAGTGTGGCCAGGATTTCTTGCTCGCGACGGCCGAGGCATTTTTCGGCAGCAACGCCGTGGACTACGTCGGCTTCCCTGCCGCATCGACCTCGATCGGAAAAACGTTGCGGTATTTCATCGGCGGACGTCGCTTTCGCGGAGGCTGGCAGCTGATCAAATCGCTGCGAATTCCGCCAAGCCCGCTCGCGCTCGAGTACTACAGCCAGACTCCGTATCGACTGGGTCCGCACTGCGTCAAGTACCAGGCGCGGCCGCTGGCGGCCCGGCACCGCACGCACGATCCCTGGTACATGCTGCCCGTCTTGCGCCAGGCCTTCGGGTGGGCAGCACATTTTGCCCCGAAGGCTGTCGCACCTCTGGTGCCTGGCGATGCGCTGCGGAGCGCATTGGTGCGCGACCTCGCAATCGGTCCGGTGACGTACGAGTTCCTCGTGCAACGCTGGCCCGATCTCAGCCGGCTGCCGACCTGGGCAATCGAAGACGCCACGCGCACCTGGCCGGCTCCGTGGGTCCGGGTCGCCACCATCGAAATCGGTCAGCAGTGCCGGATCCCGGAGCGCGCCGCCCAGGCGGAACGGATGACGTTCTCGCCGTGGCACGCCCTGGCGGCGCACCAGCCGCTCGGCAGCATCAATCGCGCGCGGCTGGCAGTCTATCGAACGATGTCGGAGTTCAGGAACAGCAAGAATCCGTGAGCCGTCGCGGCCACTCGCGGGTTAACGTATGAGCGACCCGATGACGCCGGACGAATCCGAACCCAGGACCCTGCTCAGCGACCAGCCTACGATGGAGCTGATCGTCCTCGCCAAGACCGGCGACGACGAGGCGACCGAGGCGTTGCTCGAGCGGTGTCTGCAGCCTCTGCGGCGCTGGGCGCATGGTCGGCTGCCGAGTGCGGCGCGCGGCGCGCTCGACACCGACGACATCGTCCAGAACGTCGTCGTGCAGTGGCTCCGGCGCCTGCCGCACTTCGAACCGACGCGGGTCGGCGCGATGCAGGCCTACCTCCGGCAGTCGGTCGTCAACCGGATCTGCGACGAAGTGCGGCGCATTACCAGGCAGCCGCCGCCGTCTGAATTGCCGGACGACCTCGAGTCCGAGGCGCCGTCACAGCTGGAGCTGGCGATCCAGGCCGAAGACTACGATCGCTATTGCCGCGCGCTCACTCAGCTCCGGCCACGGGAGCGTGAGTTGATCGTCGCCCGGATCGAGATGCAGTGGACCCTTGCCGAAATCGCCGAGCGGTTCCACGTCGCCAGCGTCGAAGCGACTCGCATGGCGGTCATGCGCGCGGCGCGCCGCTTGAAGAAGGCGCTCGACGCGCCGCAACCCTAGGCGGTCGATCCCGGGGCGGAGAACGTCTTGATTTCCGCGGCGTCTCGGCCGATAGTCATCGATCATGAGTGTCATCACGCTTCAGGTGAACGGCGCACCTCATCGGGTGGACGTCGAACCCTCGACGCCGCTCCTGTACGTCCTGCGCAACGACCTCGGCCTGCAGGGTCCGAAGTTCGGCTGCGGGCTGGGGCAGTGCGGGGCATGCACGGTGATCATCAACGGGGTCGCGACCAGATCGTGCGTGACGCCGACGTCCGGCGTCAGAGGCGAGATCACGACCCTCGAAGGCCTCGCCGCCGGCGGCAGGCTCCATCCGGTGCAGCAGGCCTGGATCGACGAGCAGGTGCCGCAGTGCGGCTTCTGCCAGAACGGCCAGATCATGACGGCCAAGGCGCTGCTCGACCGCACGCCGCATCCGACCGACGCCCAGATCCGCGAAGGGATGGCGCGGACGCTGTGCCGCTGCATGACGTACTACCGCATCCAGGCCGCCATCAGGCGCGCGGCAAAGGAGATCGCATGAAGTCCCGCCGCGATTTCCTCAAGACCTCGGGCATGCTCGTGGTCAGCGTCGGCGCGGCGCGGGCTGCGATGTTCGCCGGCCCGCTCGGCGCCGCGGCGCAGGCCGCCGGTCCGTATCCCGATCCCGACTTCAGGCAACTGGATTCGTGGATCGTCGTGCACGGCGACAACACCGCCACCTTCTATGTCGGCAAGACCGATTGCGGCCAGGGCACCGGCACCGCGTTCCGGCAGATGATGTCGGACGAGCTGGACATCGCGTATGAGAATACGACCTGCGTGATGGGCAGCACCGACAACACCGTGGACCAGGGCGGGTCGGGCGGCTCCGATGCGATCCAGACCGATGGCTGGCCGATGCGCCGCGTCGCCGCCGAGGCCCGCCGCGTGCTGCTGGACATGGCGTCGGCGCGGTTCGGCGTGCCGGTCGACGCGCTGGCCGTCAGCGCCGGCGTGATCACCGTGAAAGCCGATTCGGCGGCGCCGCCGCGGCGCGTCACCTACGGAGAATTGATCGGCGGCAAGAAATTCCACGTCGCGCTGACGGGCAGCAACATCGACGCGACCACCGGCATCGCCGCGGTGAAACCGGTGCAGGAGCTGAAAATCGTCGGCCAGTCGCCGCAGCGCTACGACATTCCCGCAAAGGTCGACGGCTCGATGAAGTGGGCCGTGGGCGTCAACCTGCCTGGCATGGTGCACGCGCGCAACGTGAAGCCGCCGGTGGCCGGCGCAAAGTTCGTCAGCGTCGACGAGTCTTCCGTGCGCCAGATCCCGGGCTTCATCAAGGTCGTCAGCAAAGGCAACTACGTCGCCGTTGTCTGCGAGCGCGAAGAGCAGGCCGTCAACGCGGCACGACAGCTCAAGGTGAACTGGGAGAAGCCGTCGGCAGCGCCGTTCCCGTCCTCCGAGGATCTGCACAGCTACATGCGCGGCGCCACGCCCACATCCAGCTCGAAACCGACGATCGTCGGCGATCCGGACGCCGCGTTTTCCACAGCGGCCAAGATCGTCGAGGCCGAGTACGACATCCCGTTTCAGGGGCACACCGCGTTCGGTCCGGCGCACGCCACCGCGGATCCGTCGAACGGGCAGATGACGATCTACTCGAACGACATGAAGTCCTACGGCATGCGCAATGGCGTGGCGACCTTTCTCGCCATGCCGCGCGATCGCGTGCGCGTCGTCTGGATGGAGGGGCCGCAGGGGTACGGCCGTACCGCGGCGGACGACGCGGGGTTCGAAGCGGCGTTCCTCGCGAGAGAAATCGGCCGGCCCGTACGCGTGCAGTGGATGCGGCACGAAGAAACGGCGTGGGACACGAAGGCGCCGGCGTTCGCGTGCACGCTTCGAGGCGCGCTCGACGGCCAGGGCAATCTGGTCGGCTACGACTACGTCGCGCGCGCCGCCGACTACAACCATCTCGGCTACAACGAGCCCGATACCGTGCTCATCGCGCAGTTGACCGGATCGCGGCGGGCCCGTCCGGCGTCCGGCAGCGCCGCGCTGCCGTCGGAGATGTATGGGATCCCCAATCGCCGCATGGCGATGCACGTCGTCGGCCTGCCGCTGATTTGGGAGACGCCGCTGCGCACCGGCAACATGCGCGACCCGAACGGCCCGCAATCGACGTTCGCGTCCGAGTCGTTCATCGACGAGCTCGCGGCGGCGGCGAAGGCCGACCCGGTGGCGTTCCGCCTGAAGCTGCTTACGGCCGGCACCGCGGACGACAGCGGCTTCAAGCGGGCGCGATCGATCGCGGTCGTGAAGGCGGCCGCCGAGGCGTACGGGTGGGACACGCGCGTCTCTCCCAGGACGCCGGGCTCCGGCGACATTCTGAGCGGTCGCGGCTTCGCCTATTCCTTCCGCGGCCAGACGGTGGTCGCACAGGTCGCGGAGGTGGAGGTCAATCGCCGGACCGGCCGGGTCTGGGTGAAGCGGCTCGTCTGCGCCCACGACTGCGGCCTGGTGATCAACCCGGAAGGTCTCCGCCGTACGATCGAAGGCGGCATGCTCCATTCGCTGAGCCGCGCGCTGTACGAGGAAGTGCAGTTCGACACCGAAAAGGTGACGAGCGTGGACTGGAACTCGAGTCCGACATTGACCCACGCCGACGCGCCGGAACGGATCGACGTCGTCCTGGTCAACGGCGATCCGAATCCGGGGCGTCCGGACCTTCCGCCCTACGGGGCCGGCGAGACGATTTGCAAGCCGCTGATTGCCGCCGTCGGAAACGCGATCTTCGACGCGACCGGCGTTCGGCTTCGCCGCATGCCGTTCCGGAGTGCGCGAGTGCTGACGGCGCTGAAGGCGGCGCGCGTCTAAGATTCAGAAAAAACCGCAGCGATCGCAAAGGCCGCTGAGCATGGATATAGATTGTCATCGAGTCCTGGCCGCGGCCGCTGCGGTCCTGTTGACGACGGGTCTGCTCGCGTGCAGTTCACCCGGCGCCACCGAGCCGCCGGCGACGGCCGCCGCGTCCACGGCGTTGCCTGAGCGGATTCCTCCGCCGTCGAACGAGTCGCTGATCGCGCGCGCAAAGGCGCTTGAGCTCCCCACGCCGTACGAGCCGCCGCCTGGCGATCCGCTCGAGCACCAGACGTCCGGCTATGCCAAGACCATGTGCTCGGCGGTCTTCATCACCGGGCTGGATCCCGACGTCGCGGCCGAGAGCGTCGGCTACTTCACCGGGCCTTACGAGGCTCGGAAGAAAGTCAGCAAGCCGATCATCGACCGCGCGAAGCAGGAGGTCCGGATCACGCTGCCGAACGCGATCACCGTGGTCGCGCGCCGCTTCGGCTCGCAAGGCTGCATCGCGCTGCCGCGGGGCCGTGAGGATCCGTTCTTCACGCCGGTCACCGTCACGCCGAATCTGCCCGATGCCAAGACGACGCCCTGGCCGATGGGCGACGTGCTGCCGGGCGGGCCGCCGCCGGCCGGCATCGACGCCGCCAGGCTGACGCGCGCCATCGACGCCGCCTTCGAGCCGGCTGAAGGTCTTACCTCCGCGTTCGTCGTGACCTACAAGGGCCGGCTGATCGGCGAGCGGTACATGCCCGGGATCACCGCGACCACGCCGCTCGAGAGCTGGTCGATGGGCAAGAGCGTGACCGCTACGCTGATGGGGGTGCTGATTCAGCAAGGGGTGTATGCGCTGGATCAACCGGCGCCCATTCCCGAGTGGCAGAAGCCCGGCGATCCGCGCCAGCAGATTCGGATTCGCGATCTGATGCACATGTCGAGCGGCATCCGGATCAAGGCGCCCGACGACCCGGATTTCGATCCCACGAGCACGTATCCGGATCACCTGTACCTGTACACAGGCCGCGTGGACTCGTTCAAGTACGCGGCCACGCGCCCGCCGCAGTGGCCGCCGAACACCGTCGGCCGGTACCGGAACACCGATCCCGTGCTGACGAATTACCTCGTGCGCCTCGCGGTGGAGAAGCGCGGCCAGGAGTATCTTTCGTTCCCCCAACGAAATCTGTTCGACAAGATCGGCATCCGATCGATGGTCATGGAAACCGATCCCTACGGCAACTTCCTGGGGCAAGGCTACGAGCTGATGTCCGGCCGCGACTGGGCGCGTCTCGGGAATCTCTATCTGCAGGACGGCGTGTGGAACGGCGCGCGCCTCTTGCCGGAAGGGTTTGTCGGTTTCGTGAGCACGCTCGCACCGGCGTGGGCCGCGGACAAGCGCCCCGTCTATGGCGGCTTTTTCTGGATCAACGGTGACCGCGCCTTCCCGGTCCCCAGCGAGGCGTACTACATGGCCGGCGCGGGCGGACAGACGGTGCTCATCATCCCCTCGCACGATCTCGTCGTCGTGCGTATCGGCCACTACAAGGGCCAGTCGCCGGGCACGGAGGCGTTTCGGCGCGCGCTCGCGCTGCTGGTGGAGGCGGTGCCGGCGGGCGGCGGACGGAAGTGACTCGCTCACGACTCAGTCGAGGCCGAAAGCGCTGAAGGCAGCGGCTGAAAGAATTCCATCGCCGCTGCCCTACTCAGTGCATGGACCCACTGAGATCCGTCCGCTGGTTTCTTGTCTTCACGGCTTGCGTCGCACTGCTGGCGCGGCCGGTTCACGTGTTCGCCCAGGCCGTGGTGACCGACGACGCTGATGTGTCGACCAGCGGGAAGGGACAGGCGAACTCCGGAAAAAATCCGAATCTGAACGTCTCGCAGACGCGGACGACCTATCTGAAGTTTCAGCTGTCGTCCCTGGTGCCGGACCGTACGCCGGCGTCGGCGATCCGGAAAGCGGAGCTGCAGCTCTTTCTCGGCGGCGTGACCGCTCCCGGCCGGCTCGACGTCTTCGGGATCCTGGATCCCTGGGACGAAGCGACCATCACGGCAGAAAACGCGCCGCCCCCTGCGTTCCTCGTCGCCACCACCGAACGCATTCCGCTCGAGGCGCGGTCGCACTTCCTCACGATCGACGTGACCTCGCTCGTCCAGCAGTGGGTCGGTGACGGGAGCGCAGGAGGCAAGGGCCTCCTCAATCAAGGTCTCGCGATCAGCGCGCGCTACGAGGGGTCCGATGTCGCGAACGTGACGTTCGACAGCAAAGAGAACTCGCAAACGAGCCACGAACCGAGGCTGGTCATCCAACTGGCCACGACGGCCGGCGTCGCCAGCGTCAGCGCCGACGCGCCGATCTTCATCGATGGCGGAGCGACCACGCCGCACCTCACGCTCGGGACCGTGCCCGCCTCGGCCGGCGGCACCGGACTGGCCGCTCCGGGGACGGCCGGCAGCTTCCTGCGAAGCACCGGCTCCGCGTGGACGAGTGCGCCGCTGTCCGCCGTCGATGTTCCCGCGGGGAGTGGCGCCTACATCCAGAACGGCACGGCGCCACAGGCGCCGTCGAACTTCAACATCAGCGGCGTCGGCACGGCGGGACTGTTCAACGCCGGCACGCAGTTCAATCTCGGCGGCGAACGGGTGCTCGCCAACCCGGGCAACTCCAATCTGTACGTCGGCCGGAACACGGGAACCACCAACGGCGGTGCGGCGAACACGTTCCTGGGCAACAACGCCGGCAGTCAGATCACCACGGCGATTCGCAATACGTTCGTGGGTGCCGACGCCGGGCGGTTTACCACCAGCGGTGGCCAGAACACGTTTGTCGGAACCGATGCCGGGAAATTCAACACCGACGCCGGCAACAACGTCTTCTTCGGCGACAGCGCTGGAGGGCAGAATACGACCGGATCCGGCAATTCCTTCCTCGGCGCCTTCGCCGGCTCCGTCAACACGACGGGGTTCCGCAACGTGTTCGCGGGCTTCCAGGCCGGGGGAAGCAACACGACCGCCAGCAGCAACACCTTCGTCGGGACCGAGTCGGGCAAGTTGAACACGACGGGCGGCTTCAACTCCTACTTCGGAGACCTCGCCGGGGTGGTGACGACCACCGGGTCGGGCAACACGTTGATGGGATTCCGAAGCGGCGAGCATCTCGACTCCGGCTCCGACAATGTGTTCCTCGGCATCCGCGCCGGCGACCTGACTCTGGACGGAGACCGAAACACGTTCATCGGACGCGATGTCGCGTTCCAGAACGTCAGCGGCTCCGACAACACGCTGGTCGGCAGCTTCTCGGAATTCAGCGCGACGAATGTGACGGGGAGCGGCAACACGCTGCTCGGCGCGGGAACGACCGCGTTTCCGGAGATCTCGAACGCGGGTGCCATCGGGTTCCGGGCGCAGGTGAGGACGAGCAACTCGATTATCCTGGGCAGCATCAACGGGATCAACGGCGCGACCTCCGACACCAGCGTCGGCATCGGCACGAGTGCTCCGCAGGAGAAGCTCGACGTCATTGGCGGCAACATCTTCGTGGGCTCGCCCGGACGGGGGTTGGTCCTGAGATCGCCCGCCGGCACGGTCTGCCGCCGGCTCTCGATCGACAACGAGGGAACCCTGCTCGTCATCAACGTCCCGTGTCCGCCGGTGAATCCCTGAGAACAACCGGAGAGATCGCGATCAGGGCCGGTCGACGTCGATCCTGATCCGCAGCCGCGCTTCTCCGAGGACGAGCTCGTCGCCGGTCCGAAGCCGAACCCCGAGCGACCCCGGCGACACGGTCACGGTGCTGCCGTCGCGCACCACGCTCGTGCCATGCGCGCTCCCATCGTCGCAGAGGCGGTAGCTGCCGGAGGCCGGCTCGTAGGTGAGATGGGCGTGGCGTCGGGACACGCTCTGGTTGACCTCTCCCGATCCCTCGACGAACGCCACGTGGTTTGTCCGGACCAGGCGGTTGCGCGTATCTCGCACCTCGGCGCAGCGGCCGAGGTCGATGCGCGCGGCGGCAAACGAGTAGCTGTTTCGGTCGGCGGTCCCGCGCACCACCTTGAGATCGATCCGCACGAACGTCGGCGCGGGCCGGGCCTCGCTCGGCGCCGGTCTCGCGACGCGTGCAAAGACCAGGCTGAACTGCGGATGCCGCCAGTCCTTGGCTGCCCTGGCCACGTAGGCGACATCCAGCGTGAGGTCGAGGATGGGGCACGACTTCGACCGCAGCTGCGCGACGACGCGGTCCCGCAGCGAGGGCTCGCCGGCAAACACGGCCTCGAAGCGCGCGCGCTCCTCGCGGGACGGCGCCAGCACGGAGAGCGTGATGCTGTTGAACGGAAACACGCGCGTGCCGCG
>Ga0070665_100004278_pt1 | contig 15008 bp, 10 predicted proteins | sample KBSS13metaG_FD_65862 | JGI IMG/M metagenome (GOLD analysis project Ga0070665, IMG submission 65862) | Switchgrass rhizosphere microbial communities from Kellogg Biological Station, Michigan, USA - KBS S1-3 metaG | ecosystem: Host-associated > Plants > Roots > Rhizosphere > Soil ... | reverse complement strand
GAGTTCCCTCCACCCAGGCAAAGCGCCGCGACACCCTTCTTCGCATCGCGCCGAATCATCTCGTGAATCAGCGTGACCAGAACGCGCGCTCCGCTGGCGCCAATCGGATGCCCGATCGCCACCGCACCGCCATTGACATTCACCCGCGAGGCATCGAGCCCAAGTTCCTTCATCACCCCAAGCGCCTGAACGCTGAAGGCCTCATTCAACTCGAACAGATCCACCTCATCGCGCTCCCATCCCGCGCGTTGGAGTACTTTTTGCACTCCGGTCACCGGTGCGAGCATGACCCACTTCGGTGCGACTCCGCTGGTTGCCTGCGCCTTGATCGTCACCATCGGCTTCAGCCCAAGCTCCTTCGCCTTTGCCGCCGACATCACCACGACCGCCGCAGCAGCGTCGTTGACTCCAGGCGCATTGCCCGCCGTCACCGTTCCGTCCTTCTTAAACGCTGGCTTCAACGCAGCCAGCGCCTCAATCGAAGCATCCTCCCGCACGCTCTCGTCCCGCTTCACAATCGTCACTGCGCCCTTCTTGCCCGGTACCTCCACAGGAACCACCTCCGCATCGAACCGCCCTTCGCGCCAGGCGGCGCTCGCCTTGCGATGCGACTCCAGCGCGTACGCGTCTTGTTGTTCGCGCGTGATGTTGTGCTTTTCGGCGACCATCTCGCCAGTCATGCCCATGTGCCAGTCCTCGCACGCACACCACAGGCCGTCGCGAATCATCGAGTCCACAACGGAGGAGTCACCCATTCGTAACCCCCTTCTTGCACCGGGCAGAAGGTACGGAGCATTCGTCATCGACTCCATTCCGCCGGCCACAACGACCTCCGCATCACCCATCATCACGTTCTGCGCCGCGAGAGCAACCGTACGCAGGCCGCTGCCGCACACCATGTTCACCGTCAACGCGGAGACGGTATCAGAGAGCCCGCCGCGCAGCGCTGCCTGCCGTGCAGGATTCTGTCCTAGACCCGCCGGCAACACGCAACCCATCACGCACTCGTCTACGCTGGATGCGTTAATCCCCGCTCTGCGCGCGGCTTCCCGCACTGCAACGGCACCAAGCTCCACTGCCGACAACTCGTTGAAAGCCCCTTGAAATTTTCCCACCGGAGTCCGCACAGCAGAGACAATCACCACGTCATTCATCCCTACACCTCAATCGAAAATCTGCAGCAAAGAACGCGTCAGTATATTCCTCGCAAACATCCAACGACACTCCACGCAGGAGTCAACAAGCATCGTGGTCGTCGAAAGAGCGTCCGCGTTCGCTTCATCTCACCTGAAGCACCCAAAAAAAAATTCTCCAAAACGTTCGATTTTTCTTGACAGTGAATTTTCGTAAATCTATACCTTCGTTAGCTGCAACGAAGCGTGTTGCAGAGCAATGTCTTATCACTAGGGAGAATAGGCAAAATGGCAACGAAGAAGGCAGCCAAGAAGGCACCCGCAAAGAAGGCAGCAAAGAAGGCAACCAAGAAGAAGTAAACCAACTAAGGCAAAGCAGAACGGGGGACGCAAACTGCGTCCCCCGTTCTGCTTTTGCGTCATTGTTCACTACTGCGCTACAGCTTGCCTTTCGGCGTCGAAAGATAACCCGACACCTTGTTCTTGTCGATCGCGTTCACGACCAGTTCGTACAGCACCGGATCCTTGCCTGTGTAGAACTGCACCGGCTCATCCAGTCCTTTGTCCTTCTTCTCAATGATCTTGTCGTCTGAACTCACGTTCAGGGTATAGCGCGAGTGCTTCTGATCGGCCTTCTTCAGTTGCAGCTTGACGGTAGACAGCAGTGTGGGCTGAGCTCCCTTTTGCAGGGTGAACTCGTAGTAGTTCCGGTCGCCTTTGTGCTTCAGGACCTCAAGCTCGTCGTGGTTCTTAGCGATCAGGCCACTCATCACTCCGGCATCGCCCATCACGCGGGTAAGCTGTGTCTTGGTCTGCTCAAGGTCGGTCCTAGTGGCGGCAACGTCGGTCTTCACTCCGCCCACATCGGTCTTCACGCTTGAGACCTCAGTCGAGACCGCGCCAATCTGTTTCTGGGTCGCCGCCTGGGCTTCCTCCATCTTCGCCTGGGCCGCCTTCTGCTGAGCCATGATGCTCTGCGCCCTTATCTCAATCTGCTTCTGTGTCATTCCCACGCTCTGGCCCAGCGTCTCGCTGGTCGCACGCAGACGCGCGTTGGTCGCCTCCAGCTTCTGGGCCAGATCCACATTCTTCTGTTCGGCAGCCGCCAGTTTGGTTTGCGCGAGCCCGAGATTCTTCTGCAACGAGTAACACCACACCAGACCGCCCAGTGCGGCCAGAAGCGAAACCACTATGGTTACCAGCAGTGCCCCAGAGACCGACCGTTGCTCTTCCATGTACGTTTCTTCACTCATCGAAACTCTCCTTAAGACTGCCCCGTCACTTGGACGTTCCGCCGGCCTGATCATCACCACAAGCTGATAAACCGGGAAACTGATACAACCAGACTACATCGCGCCTCAGAAGCCATCTAGACTTAACCTATGGTTCAACCCGAGATATGCATCGCCGGAGCTGGCATCATCGGTCTTTCGCTGGCGCTCGAGCTGCAAAGCCGGGGAGCACGTGTGACCGTTCTCGATCGGGGCGAGCCTTTGGCCGAAGCCTCTTCCGCTGCCGCAGGTATGCTTGCTGCGTACGATCCGGAGAATCCACCGGGGCTCCTTCCTCTCTCCGAACTCAGCCTCTCACTCTATCCGGGGTTTCTCGATCGCCTGTTCGATCTCTCCGGCCTCGCGGTCCCCCTTCACACCAGCACGACCCTCCAAGCTCTCCCGACGACACACGAGGTCTCAGCAGAGCAACCTGTCCTCGCTCCGGAAATTCTGCCTCTCCTCGTCCCCGGGCTCGAGCCCGGAAGCGAACGCTTTTTCTTGCTTAGCGAGCACAGCCTGAACCCTCGTGAACTCGCCACTGCATTGTTAATGGCGGTCCGTTTGACGGACATTGACCTGCGTGCCAACACCCCCATTCGTCTTATTCGCTCCGACTCCGGCGTTGTCCAGATCCATACCCCCACAGAAGCTCTGCGCGCGGGCCGCTTTGTCGACTGCACCGGAGCCTGGTCGGCGGCCTCCACGCTTCCCTCTCACCTTCGCATCTCGCCGCGAAAGGGCCAGATGCTTGCCGTCGCTCTTCCGCAGTCCACTCCACTCCATGTCGTCTTGCGAACTCCCGAAGTCTATATAGTCCCGCGAACCACCGACGCAGCCGGAATCCGCGCCATCATCGGAGCCACTGTCGAGGACGACGGATTCGATAAGACCGTTCGCCCCGCCGACATTGCACACCTTCGAGCACTGGCGGCAAAACTGTTTCCCCCCATCGCAGAGGCACCAGAACTGGAGACCTGGGCCGGCCTGCGTCCTTCAACCCCCGACAATCTGCCTCTGCTCGGCCCTATCCCCGGCCAGGAAAACCAGTTTCTCGCCACCGGCCACTATCGCAACGGCATCCTCCTGGCACCTGCGACCGCCCGCGTCATGGCCGAGCTCATCATGGGAGAGCCACCGTCAGTAGATCTCGCTCCGTTTTCTCCGCTCCGCCCCCGCCGTCCCGAGCGCTAAAAAGACCTCGCACGTCGCTACCGATATTCGCCCGACCGTCGTGACAATCGTTTCTCCGCTGCGCTATAACCAGATGAACTTTAGTTTCGCCGGGAGAAGCTCACATTATGTCCACCGCCGTCGCACCGAAGGGCCTCGAAGGTATCGTCGCCACCAACTCGTCGATCTGCTGGATCGACGGCGACGCGGGGGTCCTCTCCTACCGCGGAATCGACATTCACGAGCTCGCCCAGCGCTCGACCTTCGAAGAGACCACCTACCTGCTCTGGTTCGGCAAGCTGCCCACCGCCGCCGAACTCGCCGACTTCACAAAGAAGCTCGCCGAAGCCCGCAAACTCGATCCCAAGATCATCGAATTGCTCCGTACCGTTCCCTCAAGCGGCTCTCCCATGGAGGTCTTGCGCACGGCAGTCTCGATGCTCAGCCTCTACGACGCCGACGAGAAGGACAACTCGCACAACGCTAACGTTCGCAAGGCCTACCGGCTCACCTCGCAGATCGCCATGATCGTCGCCACCTTCGATCGCATCCGCAAGGGCAAGCCCGTCGTCGAAGCTGACCCTTCGCTCTCGCACGCCGCCAACTTCCTCTGGATGCTCAACGGCGAGAAACCCTCCGACACGGCAGTCAAAACCTTCGACATCGCGCTCATCCTCCACGCCGACCACGAGCTGAACGCCAGCACCTTCGCCGCGCGCGTCATCGCCGCCACCCTTGCAGATATCCACTCCGCGATCACCGGCGCTATTGGCGCCCTCAAGGGACCTCTGCACGGCGGAGCCAACGAGGCCACCATGCGCCTTCTCTACGCCATCGACAAAGCGGGCGAAGATCCCGTCGCGCACGTCCGCAAGATGTTCGCCGAGAAGAAGAAGATCTCCGGCTTTGGTCACCGTGTCTACCACACCGAAGACCCCCGCGCCACGCACCTGCGCCGGATGTCCGAGGAGCTCAGCAAGGCCTCCGGCGATACAAAGTGGTTCGATATGTCGCGCCAGATTGAGCTCTTCGTCAAGCAGGAGAAGAAGCTCAACGCTAACGTCGACTTCTACTCCGCCTCCACCTACACCCTGCTCGGAATCGACATCGACCTCTTCACCCCGATCTTCGCCGTCAGCCGCATCGCCGGCTGGGCCGCGCACGTCATCGAGCAGCACGACGACAACCGCCTCATCCGTCCACGTGCCGAGTACCTCGGTCCCGCATACCCCGCGCCCTACGTCCCAGTAGCAAACCGCTAGGCCAAATCCAGACAAACGAAAGCCGTGGCCAGCGCTGGCCACGGCTTTTTCGTGTCCTTATCCGACAGCTACTTCTTCTCGCTGGCCGGAGGAATAACCCCGTTCATGCGCAGGTACTCTGCCAACTGTCCATAGTGATCGAACCCGTGCGCCACCAGGAAGCCTGCAACGCTCGCCCGTGTCGCGTCGGGCCCCAGGGCCTTGAAAGTTACGCCCTCAAAAGCATTCTGCGCCGTCAGTGTCGCCATCGCCTTATGGGCGAAGTCGAAAGATCCCTGAACCGCCGCCACGATCTGATCTTTGTCTTTCAGACTTCCGATCGCCTTTACATCTACGTCGGGCTTCATCCCGCTGACCATGCCCGCAAAAAAGTAGTTCGCCTGGGCGACATGTGCCACCATCTGTCCGAAGGTCCTCACGCCCTGGTTATTCGGGGAAAGATAGTCCGTCTTCTGCGACTCCGCAAAGATCGCCGCGCTCGGCGCGAAGTTATACTTCTCCGCCGGCATCGCCTTCGCCACTCCCATGAACTGTCCCTCAAAGGCAGTCAGCACACCATCGAACGACTTCGACGGTTCCATCGCAGCCTTCGGACTCGCCGCAGGCGCCTGTGCCTGCATTCCCGTTACGCAACAACCCATCAGGGCTATCGCCACAACCATCTGCTTCATCATGTCCTTCTCCCGTTCAACTAGATATGCGGTCAGCCTTCCCGCAGAAACCGCGCTAAGGCTACCAGAACCAACACACTCTCTCTATGGCGTTCATCCCAAAAAACCCTTATTCACCGTCGCGAAGTAAAATAGTTGTATGCAGCGCATTTACATGGACGCCAACGCCACCACACCTCTCCTTCCTGAGGTCTTTGAGGCAATGCGTCCTTTCTACCTCGAGCACTACGGCAACGCCAGTTCCATCCATCAGCAGGGCCAGCACGCACGCGCCGCCGTCGATCACGCGCGTGAGTCCATCGCCCGCATGCTTCACTGCCGCCCCGCCGAGGTCGTCTTCACCTCCGGCGGCACTGAGAGCGACAACCTCGCCCTCTTCGGCGTCCTCGCACCCGGCGACCACCTCATCACCACCGCCATTGAGCATCACGCCGTCCTGCACGCGGCCCAGTCGCTCGCCTCGCGCGGCGTCGAAGTCACCTTCCTGCCCGTTACCCCGCAGGGCACCGTCGAGCCCGCCGCGCTTCTCGCCGCGCTCCAGCCCAACACGCGCCTCGTCAGCATCATGTACGCCAATAACGAGACTGGCGTTATCCAGCCCATCGACGCCCTCGCCGGAATCGCTCACGCCGGCGGCGCTCTTTTCCACACCGACGCCGTCCAGGCCGGCGGCAAGCTCCCTCTCGACGTCAGCCCGCACGGCTTCCTCAAGGACGTCGACCTCCTCACCCTCTCCGGCCACAAGCTCTACGCGCCCAAGGGAATCGGCATCCTCTATGTCCGGCGCAGCGTGCGACTCTCGCCCATGTTCCACGGCGGCGCGCACGAACGTCAGCGCCGCGCCGGCACCGAGAACGTCCCCGGCATCGTCGGCCTCGGCAAAGCTGCTGAAGTCTCCACCGAGTGGATCAAGCACGACGGCCCTGCGCAGCTAGGCATCCTCCGCGACCGCCTCGAACAAGGCATCCTCGCCGCAGTGGATGAGACCGGACTGAACGGCGCAGGCGTATCACGCGTGTGCAACACCTCCAGCATCTACTTCGACCATGTCGAAGCCGAAGCCCTTCTCATCGCGCTCGACCTCAAGGGCCTCTCCGTCAGCGGAGGAAGCGCGTGCCAGTCCGGTGCGTCCGAACCCTCGCACGTTCTCACCGCTATGGGCCTTTCAGCCGCCCGCGCCCGCGCCACCCTCCGCTTCTCGCTTTCAAAGCTCACCACCGAAGCGGAGATCGAAGAAGCGCTCAAAATCATCCCCGCAGCCGTCGCGCATCTGCGCGAACTTTCACCCACCTATAAAAAGTCGGAGGCAGTCACCTCCGCATAAGTCAGGCCATCACTCGCTCCCGGGCCGCGATTCGCCAATCCCTCTGCGGAGCAAATCCATGCAGCCCACTCTGGCTTCCGGAAAACGCCTCACCCGACGTGTCCTCATCGCGCTGCTTCTATGCAGCGCGATTCTTCTCCCCGTCGCTCACGCTCAATCCGGCTTCGACGACGATCGTGTCATGCTACAGGGCTTCTACTGGGAGTCCTCCCGCTTCGGACACACCAACGGCCCAAAGCTCTGGTATGAAATCGTAAAGTCCGACGCAGCCGCCATTGCCGCTGCAAACTTCGACCTCATCTGGCTCCCCCCTCCCGAGTACGCCGGCGACTCCAGCGTCGGCTACAACCCCAAACAGTTCTTCGTCCTCGACAATGCTTACGGCTCCCGCAAGCAGCAGCAGGCCGCGCTCGCCGCCCTGCTTCAGGATGGCGTCGAGCCCATCGCAGACCTCGTCCTCAACCATCGTGACGGAACCAACAGCTGGGCCGACTTCAAAAACCCAACCTGGGGGCCATGGGCCATCTGCGCCGACGACGAGGCCTTCTCCAACCCCGCCTCCGGAATCACCAACACACCCACCGATCAGCGCGGCAAGTGCGAAGAGACCGTCTCCTACCGCTCCAGCGGAACCTACGCCTACCCATCCTTCCGCGATATCGCCCACACCGACGTCCGCGTCCGTCGCGACATCGTTCGTTACCTCCTCGCGCTTCAGTCACTCGGCTATCGCGGCTGGCGCTACGACATGGTCCACGGCTACGGAGCCCAGTGGATCGCGCAGTACAACAGCGCCACCAAACCCACCTTCTCCGTCGGCGAGTACGACTGGGACAAGCAAGCCGAACAACGCGGCTGGGTCTGGGCCACCGCAACCGACCCCGCGCCCACCGGCGCCGACCACCTCCACACCTCAAGCGATGTCTTCGACTTTCAGACGCAGTTCTCGCTGAAATCCATCGTCAGCAGCGACTACACAAAACTCTACGGCTTCGGCAGCGGCATCGGTCTCGTCGGCGACACCACCGACGGTCTCCCTTGGAAGCAGCGTGCCGTCACCTTCGTCGAAAACCACGACACCGGCTTCCGCACCAACGACGACGGCACACCGCAGTCCGACCACCAGTCCGACAACTTCGCCAACAACTGGCAGGTCGAGCAGGCCTACGCCGTCATCCTCACCCACCCCGGCATACCCTGCGTCTACTGGAAACACTTCTTCGAGTGGGGCCCTGATCTACAGGCAAAAATCAAAGCGCTCATCAACGCTCGCAAAGTCGCAGGCATCAACTCCGGCAGCGCCGTCGATCTCGAAAACAACGCACGCACAAACGGCGTCTACGCCGCTCACGTCCACGGCACCCATGGTGATCTCTACGTCCGCGTTGGCGGAGATGACAGCAAATGGCAGCCCTCCGACTCAGGCTTCCAGAACTACCGCGAATATGCCGCAGGCTCAGGCTGGCGTGTCTGGGTCGCCATTCCAGGAAACCCTCCCATCGTCACCGCGCCCCACCACGCAGCCTTCCCCGTCCCCACCTACAAACAGGCAAGCAAACAGAAGCCGCCGTTCTAGCGCCTCACAGATACCACGGAATATTCACCACAATAATCCGCTGATTCCCCTTCAGAAGCAGCAACAGCTTCAGCAACTGCACACGCTGATTATGCAGCGCGTTCTCCCACCAGTGTCGCACCACTAGCTCTGGCAGCAGCACTGCAACCTTCCGGCCCGGATTCGTCTGCTCCAATTCAAGGATGTAGTCCATCAGTGGATTGATGATGAACCTGTACGACGAAGGAATCGAGACCAGCTCCGGCATCGGCAGCCCTTCCTTCTCAATCGGTGCCTTGATCTTCTCGTCCCAATCATCCTCCAGCCCCGCATGCTCATCCTCCGAGTGCACATGCACGATCTTCAGATCCTTCGACAACAGCAGTCCAAACCGCAGCGCCTTCTCTGCAATCCGATCCCACCGCGCCATCGGAATCACCACCAGCGGCTGCTCCAGATTGGTCAGGTTCAGCGGAGTCATGTCCTTCATCTCCCGCTTCACCCGCGTGTAGTGGCGTTTGACAATCATCATCAGCCCGATCAGCACCGGCACCAGCAGCGCAGTCACCCACGCACCCGCCATAAATTTCGCGACTAGCACCACGATCAGCGTGATACCGGTCGCCACAGCGCCAAAGCCGTTCACAAAGGCGTGCCACAGCCGGCCTGGATGCTTTTCCATCTTCAGCCAGTGCACCACCATTCCTGCCTGCGAAAGCGTAAATGCAAGAAACGCGCCAATCGCATAGAGCGGAATCAGTTTGTCGGTGACGCCTTTGAACAGGATCAGGATGATCGCCGTAAAAGTCGTCAACGCATACACGCCGTGCGAATACAGGAGCCTTCTCCCCCGTATCGTAAACACGTGCGGAAGGTAGTCGTGCACCGAGATCGCGCGCGCCAGCCGCGGAAAATCCGCGAACGCCGTGTTCGCACTCAGCGAAAGCGCCAGCAGCACGCTGCCCATCGTCAGGTAGTAGAACCATCCGCGCCCGAAGACTGCCGTCGTCAGAATGCTCAGCACGCTCTGGTAGTTGTGCACCTCCGGCTCCATCGCCGTCACGCCATACGCCTTTGAGAGCCACGCAATTCCGAACAGCAGCACAATCAGCGTCACGACGATAATTGTCAGCGTCCGCTGCGCATTCTTCGCCCGCGGCTCTTCGAACGCCATCACTCCGTTCGACACTGCTTCCACGCCCGTCATCGCCGCACAGCCACTGGCAAACGTCTTCAGCAGCAGCCATATCCCCAGGTACTTCACCGTAGCCACAGCCGGCGGCGGCGGAATCACCAGCGGTGTCGGATGCCCGCCGCTGCTCCACGCGCGAAACGCACCCACACCGATCACCACCAGCAGCGAGGCCACAAAAAGAAACGTCGGGATAATGAACGCCGCGCCGGTGTCCTTCACGCCACGCAGGTTCACAATCGCAAGAAGACCCAGGATGACCAGGCAGATCGACAGCGTGTGATGATGCAGGCTCGGCACCGCGGAGGTCAGCGCCGTCACACCCGCCGAGATTCCTACCGCTGCCGTCAGAATGTAGTCGATCATCAACGCCGCAGCCGCCAGCAGACCCGCAAAATCTCCCAGATTCTCCGACGCCACGGTGTAACTCCCACCGCCATGCGGATACGCCGCAATCGTCTGCCGGTAACTGAAGAAAACGATCACCAGCAGAATCAGGATCGCCGAGATAACCGGCACAATATGGTCCACCCCGTGGACCCCCATCGGGATCAGGAGGGTCATCGCGGCCTCTGGTCCGTATGCCGCACTCGTCAGAGCATCCAGCCCAAAGATCGGAATACCCGCAGCTATGCCGATATGCTCGGCACGTTCCTCACTGGTCGCAAGCGGCCTACCAAAAAGTACATCTGTAAATGTCATGGTCTTCGTCAATCTTACTTGCACCCACCTAAAGAAGCCGTAAATTCTCCGGAAACCCCTCCCTGCATCAACAACCGCCGAACGATACACTTTACCTATGGCGAATATCTACGAGATTCCAGTCCAAACCATCAATGGCGAGTCCACCTCGCTCGCTGACTATCGCGGCAAGGTCCTGCTCATCGTCAACGTAGCGTCCCAATGCGGCCTTACCCCTCAGTACGAGGCCCTCGAGAAGGTCTACAAGCGTTTCAGCCCCAAGGGGCTCGTCGTATGCGGCTTTCCTGCCAACGACTTCGGCGCCCAGGAGCCCGGAACCAACCAGGAGATCTACAAGTTCTGCACCGGCACCTATGCCGTCGACTTTCCCCTCTTCGCCAAGATCGTGGTCACCGGTCCTGGCACTCATCCCCTCTACCAGTCGCTCATCGCAGCTCAGCCCAAAGCCATCGGCGACTCGCGCCCCGGCTTCCGCGACAACCTCAACAACTACCTCGCCTCTCACCACAACGGCGCCGCCACCAACCCCGAGCCCGGCATCCTCTGGAACTTCGAGAAGTTCCTGGTTGACCGCAACGGTAACGTCATCGCCCGCTTCTCCCCCGAGATCGTCCCCGACGACCCGGCCATAATTTCCGCAATCGAATCCGCCATCGCCTGAGGTACCATCTCGGACGCAGGCTGTATCAAACGTCTTCCGTCTCACCAGCAAGCCATCATCGCCTTTCAAGAAAGACAAAGCCCCGCCCATGTCCATTCGCACGACCGCTCTTCTGCCCCTCGCTCTGCTCGCCTCGACCGCCATTGCCCAGAAGGCCCCGATCACCATCACGGCCGACCTCTCTGACGCGCCGCGCAAGGTCTACCACGCCGAGATCGACATCCCCGTCAAAGCCGGCACCGTCTCTCTCACTACGCCGCAATGGATCCCCGGCAACCATCGCCCCACAGGCCCCGTCAGCGACATCACCGGCGTCGTCTTCACCGCGAACGGCAAGCCGCTCACCTGGCGACGCGACGAGAAGGACCTCTACCAATACCACGTCACCATCCCCGCCGGCGTTACCACGCTGCACGCACACCTCGACTGCATCGTCACCAATCGCGTCTCGCAGAAGATGGCAGTCCTCGAGTGGGAGAAGCTCCTCCTCTACCCCGCCAACACGCCCGTCAAAGAGATCGCCATTCAGCCTTCCGTCACCGTCCCCAAAGGCTGGGGCATCGGGACCGCGCTCACGCCCACTGACGGCTACGATCCCCAACACCCCGTAGGTGGAACCACGCATTACGCCGCCACCACCGTCGAGCAGCTGGAAGACTCGCCCGTCATCACCGGCGCCTATTTCCACGAGTTCGCCCTCGCCCCCGAGATCACGCCAAAGCACTACATCGACGTAGTCTCCGACCAGCCCGAGGACTCCAACCTTCGCCCCGCGCTGCTATCCGAGCTCTCGAATCTCGTCCGCGAGACCGGCGCCGCCTACGACTCCCGCCACTACAACGTCTATCACTTCCTCCTCACCCTCTCCGACGTAGCCGGCGGCGAGGGCCTCGAGCACGGCCAGTCCTCCGACAACGGAGTCGGCGAGAAAGGTTTCTCCGACGACGCTCATCAGCTCGCCGAAGCCGACCTCCTCTCCCACGAGTTCACCCACTCCTGGAACGGCAAGTACCGCCGCCCCTTCAACCTCTACCAGGATGACTTCTCCAAGATGCAGCAGGGCTCGCTGCTCTGGACCTACGAGGGCATGACCCAGTATCTCGGCAACGTTCTCGCAGCGCGCTCCGGCCTCAAGTCGCAGGCACAGTACCGCGACATGCTCGCCCTCTCCGCCGCCAACCTCGACTACAAACCCGGCCGCCAGTGGCGCTCTACCGAAGACACTGCCATCGCCGCCAGCATCCTCCGTGGAGGCAACCAGACATGGTCCAACTGGCGCCGCGGCCAGGACTACTACCAGGAGGGCGAGCTCTTCTGGCTCGACGTCGACACCCTCATACGCAAGCAAACCGACAACAAGAAGTCCCTCACCGACTTCCTCCACATCTTCCTCGCCAAGGGCGGCAACACCGGCCCGACCATCGTCACCTACAATCGCGACGAGCTCATCGCCGACCTCAACCAGGTCGTTAAGTACGACTGGGCCACCTTCATGCGCGAGCGCGTAGACACGCCCAACCCACACGCCGACCTCGAAGGCATCGAACGCGGAGGCTACAAGCTCGTCTATGCCGACAAGCCCAGCCCGTCTGAGCGCACCATGATGTCAACCGGTGGACGCCGCGGCGGCAGCCTCAATGTCTGGTATTCGCTCGGCGCCCGCATCTCCGGCGAAGGCGTCATCTCCGACGTTCGCTGGGGAGGCCCAGCCGACAAGGCCAACCTCGCCCCCGGCGCGAAGATCATCGCCGTCAACGGCAACGTCTTTTCGGCTGATGCTATGAAGACTGCGATCAAAGAAGGCAAGGGCAAGACCGAGCCCATCCACCTCATCCTGCAATCCGACACCTTCGTTACTACCGCCGACCTCGACTACCACGATGGCGAGCGCTACCCCATCCTTCAGCGCATCGAAGGCACGCCAGCCTACCTCGACGACATCACCAAACCTCTCACAACTCCGGAGAAAGCTCCGTCCGAAAAGAATGGGCTCTGAGGAGTCGGTGCGATATCGATAACAAAGCGCGCCCGATTGAGGCGCGCTTTTCCGTGCTATCGGTTCTACATCAACCGGGAATAAAACGCCGCTCAATCACCAAGCGCTCGCTCTTCGGTCCGGCGCGCGTGAGCTTTCGTCCCGTTTATTCCAATCTGGAGCAACGTCGTCGACATCTGACCAATAAGCTCTCGAGCCAACTCCTTCTCGCAAAGCTCGGCTCGACCTTGGGTCATCTCCGCCATTGCACTGTGTAGCTGTCGACCATCCGCAACGTCGATCAGTTCCATGCGCAAATACAAAACACCCTTATGCCGTGTCAGCCTGCCTGCGACTACCGCCTGCACTCCCAGCCGTTCTCCCGTGCGTCGTGGATCTTCGCCTTCAAGCCAATGGTTCTTCATAGTGCTCTCAGCGATCACCCGCACTCCTTCGATAGCCGAGATCTCATCGGTGAGCCGGGACGTAAGTCTGCTGGCAAGAAACACCTGCTCTCGATCGCCAACCGCCGCAATCGGCAGCACGGCCAGGTAGCTTATACACCCACCGTGGCCCCATCTTTCCGCCGCCCACTGCTCTGTCAATGTGGGTAGAAAGCGGTATCCCTGGGTCATCACCGTCTCAATGAATCGAGGCTGAGTGGCTGAATCATCAAGTGCTTCCCGGAGAGTGTGAACTACCTTATTCAGGCTGTGGTCAAAATCCACGAAAGTATGGTCTGGCCACAGCCGTCGCTGAATCTCTTCTCGCGTGCGCATCCTTACTGGTTGCTCCACGAGCACGCTCAGCAGCGTCGCCGCTTGAGGTGTTACTCGAACTTTGAGTCCGCGTCTTCGTAGCTCACGCGATGACGGATCGAATTCAAATGCACCAAACCGCAGGGGGCCCGGATCGAAGGAAAACATAACATCTCCTTCTAAGCCCAAAATTAATCAGGACCCAATCGATCCCTGGACCTATGTTTAGGTTGGCGAGATTAGCACTGCAATCGCTTGAAAGCAAACAAACATAGGTAACTTCAACCGACTCGAAGGAACATGCACCTCTAACTCCCGAGGCCGCTCCACTTACTTGGGAACCTTCATTTCATGCGAAGTGACACGAAGTTACTTGTTTGTTCGATTCCTCCAACTTACGTTTACCCCCCAGGGTCAAGGTTTCCCAAACCTCCCTCCCCGTTAAGAGACCAATGCCCTCGTGACTGCAAACCAGCACGATCGAAGGAGAAAATACGATGTTTCGATTTAAATATTTCACCCGTTCTTTGCTTTGGTCTGGCATTGTTGCTCTATCCTCAACGATCGCCATCGCACAAACGTCCCCCACCACGCTGATGCAGATCAACGGCAATGCAGCAAATGACAACCTGACATGCAGCTATGGAACACCCTGCGATTACTGGAACCTGCTGAACGGAACCGGTGGGACAAACGGAGCGCCTGGCAACGGTTCCTCTGCCGGTCACACTCTTATCCGCACATTCATTAACGGCATGACCGTCACCGACAGCTATACCGGTGGCGGCTCCAAAGATCCCAACGATCTCTCGCAATGGAAGTGGAGCGGTACCCCCACGCCAAACAAAGACACCCTCAACGCTGGATACGCCGCTGCATATATAGCGCCTGATTCGAGCTTCCATCTCATGTTTGGAGCCGATCGTGCCTCGCCCAACGGCGATGCCAACATCGGAATCTGGTTCTTCCAGAACTCCGTCTCCCTCAATCCCAATGGGACATTCAGCGGCGTCCATAAGAACGGCGACATCTTTGTCATCTCCGCCTTTACAGGAGGCGGTGGCAACTCCAGCATTCAGGTACTTAAGTGGGATACAACCTGCTCGTCCGGAGTTAACAAACCAACCCCCGGCCAGTGCGCCGACAGCAACCTCCGGCTTCTTGTACTCCAGACATCCCTCGGAGGCTGCGGATCCTCACCCTTCTGCGCCGTAACAAATTCCGCGACAACCAACACGACATGGGAAGGCCCCATCGCCTCCCCGCTCTTTTTCCAGGGTGGAGTCAATCTCTCTGCAGCGCTCGGTGGCGGCCCGTTGCCGTGCTTCAGC
>Ga0070665_100004274_pt1 | contig 15017 bp, 9 predicted proteins | sample KBSS13metaG_FD_65862 | JGI IMG/M metagenome (GOLD analysis project Ga0070665, IMG submission 65862) | Switchgrass rhizosphere microbial communities from Kellogg Biological Station, Michigan, USA - KBS S1-3 metaG | ecosystem: Host-associated > Plants > Roots > Rhizosphere > Soil ... | reverse complement strand
GTTACCCGTACCCTTGAACTCTTCGAAAATGACACCATCCATCTTGGAACCAGTATCGATCAGTGCTGTAGCGAGAACGGTGAGTGAACCACCATTTTCAATATTACGTGCAGCACCAAAGAATTGTTTTGGCTTCTGCATAGCGTTTGCTTCCACACCACCACTTAATACTTTACCGCTTGCAGGCGCTACAGTATTGTGCGCACGTGCCAGGCGGGTAATAGAGTCAAGCAGTATCACCACATCGTGACCTACTTCTACCAGGCGTTTTGCTTTTTGCAATGCGATAGTAGATACTTTTACGTGTTTATCAGCAGGCTCGTCAAATGTAGAAGCAATTACTTCCGCGTTCACGCTGCGCTGCATATCGGTTACTTCTTCCGGGCGTTCATCCACCAGCACTATCATCAGGTAACATTCCGGGTGATTGCGTGCTATGGCATTGGCCACTTCCTTCAGCAGCATTGTTTTACCTGTCTTAGGCTGCGCTACTATCAGTCCGCGCTGGCCTTTACCTATTGGGGTAAACAGGTCCATGATACGTGTACTATAGTTAGCACTTGTGCTGGTAAGGTTTAGTTTTTCGAATGGGAATAACGGCGTCAGGTAATCGAATGGCACACGATCGCGTATCTCATCCGGTAGGCGGCCATTTATTGTTTCCACTTTCAGTAGTGCGAAATATTTTTCACCTTCTTTAGGCGGGCGCACACTACCTGTTACAGTATCACCTGTCTTCAAACCAAACAATTTGATTTGTGAAGGAGATACATAAATATCATCAGGAGAGCTAAGGTAATTATAATCGCTGCTGCGCAGGAAACCATAGCCGTCAGGCATCATTTCCAGTACACCTTCGCTTACTACTATTCCTTCAAACTCATTGATACTAGCGGTGTTGTTATTATTATTGTTATTATGCTGCTGGTCACGGCGGGGACGGTTGCCATATGGCTCTCTGCGCTCCTGTTGTGGTCTTTCAGCAGTTTCTGTAGCTGCAGCTGTATTTTGTGCCTGCGGCTGCGGCTGTTGCTGTGCATCGCTGCTTTCTTCTGCTGCAGGCATGGTTATTCCGCTGGGTTCATCTCCTGCTTCAGGAGATACAGTTGCGGTAACAGTTACGTTCTGCGATACAGGTGTTTCATCTATATTATTCATCAGGCCGCTCCAGCCTTCTGCTGTATGTTGGCCTTCTGTGCCTTCTTCGCTCTCTTCTGTTTGTTCTGTCTTTGGTTTGCGGCCACGGCGTTTTTTGCCATCGTCGCCTTCAGTATCTTCTGTATGGGCAGCTTTTCTTTCGGCGTGTTTCTTTTCTGCTTCACTATCTGCACCTATTTTACTGTGCACTGCGTCTATTCTCGGCTTGCGGCCACGGCGTTTTTTGCCATCATCCGCTCCGTTTGCGTCATTTTGCGTATCACCTGCTTCATGACTTAAGGCTTGTTGATCCAATATCTTGTAGATTAATGTTTGTTTATCGAATGCATGGGCATTATTTATTTTCAAAGTCTCTGCTACATCCACTAGCTCGGGAACGAGCATATCGTTTAATTGCAAAATATCGTAAGGCATGCGTTGATTTTTTCTAAATAACTATACTATTCCTTGTGATTAATTTCTGAACTCTTTAAGATAACGGGAAAAAAATTCAGGTAACTGAATGAAAGGTTGGAACTTATTACGTTTCCTTAACTGCAAGTTTACAAATGTTTTTGTTAATAAAGAAAAAAATAATTATTTCTTAGCATTATCACTCAAAAATGCCGCTGCCATAGTATTTATGGTCGTTTCCATAGGTGTGTAGGAGTAGGAAGGGAAAAATCGGAGTAGTTTCTCATTGGCATAAAAACACTGCTTTTGCGCGCTGCGCGCAGTTTCAGGTGTTATTGTGGCCGGTCCGCCAAACAGTTTGCTTTTCAGCAGGCTAAGCCTTGCTACCAGTCCGGTCATAAAGGCATTTGCTTTAATAGAAGGGGGCTTCTTGCCTACAGCCTTAGCCATCATATTAAATATTTCCCGGTAGGCATGGTTGCCTTCATTCAGTATAAAGCGCTCCCCGCCTACACCGCTCTGCATCAGCATATACATTATATGCACCACGTCCTGTACATCTACCCATGCATTTACACCCTCCGTATAGAACGGGAATTCCCCGTATACTACTTTCATCAGGTTGGCAGAACCATCATTCCAGTCGCCTACGCCAAGTATAATCCCCGGATTTATTATTACTCCATCCATCCCTTCAGCTATGCCCCGCCACACTTCCAGCTCAGCCATGTACTTGCTTTTGCCATATACAGAGTTGTAGCCGCTTTCCTCCCATTCTTCTTCTTCCGTTATCGGCCCTTTTTTTTCATCATTCCTACCCAGGGCTGCTACAGAGCTCACGTATATCATCTTGCGTATACCCTGCTCCAGCGCCTGGTTCACTATATTGGCAGTGCTCTCTGTATTAAAATGCAGCATTTCTTCCCATCTCGCCGGATTGAATGATACGATTGCAGCACAATGATAGATATCAGTAACACCCGTTAACGCCTTTTCTACATCATACACATCGAGCAGATCATATTTCTCCCATGTAACGCCCGGCAGGGTTAACAGTTCTTCCACAGGCGGATGGTTATTGTATAAAGCACGCAGCGAGCAACCTTTTGCCGATAGATATTTAATAAGATGCTGACCTAAAAAGCCACTTGCCCCGGTAACAAGAACCATTATTTATCAAGATAAATTATATAAAGCAAAAATGGTTAAGTGATACTAACGTTTTATATCACCACCTTTTATGTTTTTAACAAGAGAATTTTATACTATTACAGTATTCAAAAATAATGAAAATAATTACCAACAGGAATATTATAATGCTTATAGTACTCCTATGCTTCATATCGCGTTTACCACAGCTACTAAGCGACAAGCTGCTGCTTGACGGGGATGAATGTGTAGTAGCCATCATGACAAAGCACCTATTAGCTGGCAAGGACGTTTCATTTTTCTTTTATGGCCAGGCTTATGGCTTCTCTTTTATTGAATGTCTCTTCATACTTCCCTTTTTTGCATTATTCGGTATCTCGACCATTTGTGTAAAAACAAGTATGCTGCTGCTATGGACAATAGGCGTAATATTTCTTTACAAAGCCCTTACGGCTATAAGCCGAAATACAACAACTTCGTTAATACTCATACTCACGTTCGTTGCACTACCTGCGTGGGCAGTATGGTCTATGAAGGCACGAGGCGGCTACCTTACTGCTTTTACAGTTACATCCATTATACTTTACCTGCTATTTAAAAAAGAAAATAATGCGCCTTTTACTTATTATATCATCGGCATACTGGTAGTATTAGTATATCAAAGCCAGCCGCTGTGGCTGCCCGGGCTTATTCCCCTTCTAATGTTTAAAGGTTTTGAGAATAAGAAGCGCTTGCTTCAAATGGCAATACCTATCATTATTCTATCACTCGCCTTTCTGCTTATTAAGCAAAGCCTGCCGCAGTTTTATGTACCCAAAGATTTTATATCTCTGCAGGAAAGCATTAAGAATATTCCACGTATCCCTACCTTCTTATATGCCTCCCAGCACGGCAAGTATTTTTTCGACCAGGTGCAGCAACCGGATAATATCACAGCACTTTGCGCCATTCTTCTTTGTGCTATTACGCTCACCTTACCAATAATAGCATTAATCAGTTTTATCAGGTCAGGAAAGATCACTTTGTTCACCGTTACCACATTATCTATTGTACTTACTCTATCATACACCATTATATCAGAAAAATTAGAACCACGCTATTTATTGCCCATAGCAGGTTTCACATTCCTTTCGCTACAGGTATTTTTAGTTGAACGGCCTTCTGTAGCTAAACTATTTTATCCTGTAGCTGCTATAATAATCGTCATGGGTGGCTGCTCTCTATACACTTTCAAAAACTTTGTATTCTGTAAAACCAGCGAAAAGCCATTCAGGCAAACCCTGCAATACCTGGCCGACAACAATGTCCATTACACTTATTGCAACGACAACTTACTTACCTGGCAAATAATATTTTATTCTAAGGAGCAGGTTCTTTGCCATGAAAGATTTCTTCCCGGCAGGTATCCTGAATACACCCATAAAGTGGATAGCGCCTATAACGCAGGTGCAAAAACAGCACTGGTAGGCTTTGAGCAGGAATACTATGGGCTTGACATACGTCCCTCACTAACAATGAATGGGTTCTTTATTCTTTACAATCCGCCCAAAACATTGCTGCAAAAAAACTTCCGTTTCTGGTAAGCTATATAGACTGGAATTGCCGCAGGAAGCGCACATCATTCTGCGAGTAAAGTCTCAGGTCATTCACCTGGTACTTTATCTGCGTGATGCGCTCTATACCCAGGCCAAATGCAAAGCCGGTATATACTTCAGGGTCAATATTGAAATTGCGAAGCATATTAGGGTGCACCATGCCACAACCCAGTATTTCAACCCAGCCTGTATGCTTGCACAGGTTACAGCCCTTGCCACCGCACACAGTACAGCTTATGTCCATTTCTGCACTCGGCTCTGTGAACGGGAAGTACGATGGGCGGAAGCGCAGCTTGATATCAGCACCAAACATTTCTGTTACGAAGTAATAAAGTGTTTGTTTCAGATCGGCAAAGGACACGTTTTTATCAATATACAAGCCTTCTGCCTGGTGGAAGAAGCAATGCGCACGTGCCGATATTGTTTCGTTACGGTACACACGGCCCGGGCATATTACACGTATAGGCAAAGGTTGTGTTTCCATTATACGCGCCTGTACCGATGAGGTATGGGTACGCAATATCCAGTCAGGATTTTGCGATACGTAGAATGTATCCTGCATATCGCGCGCAGGGTGGTTCTCAGGCATATTCAGCGAGGTGAAGTTATGCCAGTCGTCTTCTATTTCAGGGCCGGTTGCTACACTGAAGCCTATCTTTTCAAATATGGATACTATCTCATTTTCTACCATGCGCAGCGGGTGCCTTGTGCCTAAGGGCAATGGCGTACCTGGCAGCGTAATATCTACAGCAGTGCCTTTACTCTGGCCATTTTCCTGTAGATGTTTAAACGCTTCGTATTGTCCTTCAGCCAGTTGCCTGAAGGCATTGAGCACTTGTCCTGCTTCCTTTTTCTTATCCACAGGCACATGCTTCATTTCCCCGAATATCTGCTTCACTATACCTTTTGTACCCAGGTATTTTATGCGGTATGCTTCCAGCTCTGCAGCATCCTTAGGCTGAAAAGCCTTTATTTCCTGCTCATAACTGTTTATCTGCTCTTGTAGCGCGTCCATAAGGCAACAAAGATAACAGATTGCTGCTATTCTTTTTATCTCTTCACTATCGTGCTACCTTACAATAGCAACAGCAACTTAACATTTAGTTCATTTTTGCGGTCTAACTTTAACTATAAATAAATACTCTAATACGAATCTATTTATTGCTGATTATTAGTTAGTTAGGAATGGAAAAAATAATTGTAATATTAAATTACAATTTGTAAATTTATAGAAATAGTAGTTCTTAATAATACATTATCAGATACAATGAATTGCAAACAACTCAAACTATATCGTTATGCGTACTATTCAAAACCTGGTAGATACTTATTGGGTATCAGACGACAGACAAGTAAAAGTTGACTTCGACCCTAAACACATCGACGTGTTTATTTTTGGTAATGGCACTATGGAATTTCGTACAGAACAGGTGAAGAATGGAGAGGATTCTCTTTTGCTTATTACAAAGAACTACATGAGGGAAACAACTACTTTCGGCGTTAAGTTCATTGACGATTCAAAAATCATTTTTGCTTTCGATGGCCAGGAAAAAGTGCTGCAGGGCCACAAAAAACAAGTAGCAGTAGTATAAGGCCGCTTATACATTTTTTTAACCCTTGAAACTATTGATGTTAACAATGTAGCGCATGGGCTATACATTGTCTCGCCAACCCTTTATCAATACTTTCTCACTTACGCATTTTCATTCATATCTTATTCATGAGCTACTCGTGAACAGCCAGTTTATTGCAACAACCTGTCTATTTTCAATAGCCCTATTATCAAGGTTTATAAATCACTCTTCATTGCTGCTTGATTTTTCAATAAATTGTGTTGTTTAAAAGATTGTTCTTATGAATCGTGCCATTCGTACCGTAGCTGTTATAGGCAGTGGAGTTATGGGAAGCCGCATTGCCTGTCATTTCGCAGGCATTGGCGTACAGGTTATATTGCTTGATATAGTGCCCCCTGCCCTTACAGATGCCGAGAAGGCAAAGGGCCTGACCCTGGAAAACAAACAGGTGCGCAACCGCATAGTAAATGATGCATTGCAGGCTACCTTAAAGAGTAAACCCTCTGCTGTATATACACCGAAGGTTGCGTCGCTTATACGCACCGGCAATATAGATGATGATTTACACCTGATAGCTAATTGCGACTGGGTATTGGAAGTTGTAGTAGAACGCCTTGAAATCAAACAACAATTATTCGAAAAGATAGATAAGCTGCGCAAGCCGGGCACGCTTATCACGTCCAATACATCGGGCATACCAATACACCTGATGAGCGAAGGCCGCAGCGACGATTTCCAGCAAAACTTCTGCGGTACGCACTTTTTTAATCCCCCGCGCTATTTACGTTTACTCGAAATAATACCGGCACCTAAAACTAAACCGGAAGTAATAAACTTCCTCATGGATTATGGTGACCGCTTTCTTGGCAAGACTACTGTACTATGCAAAGACACACCTGCATTTATTGCCAATCGCGTGGGTGTATTTGGCTTTATGGCTGTGTTCAAGGCCATGCAACAGTTGGGCTTGAATGTAGATGAAGTGGACTCACTCACAGGGCCCATATTAGGCCGCCCGAAATCTGCCACTTTCCGCACAGGCGATGTGGTGGGTTTAGATACATTGGTGCACGTAGCGAAGGCTTTACCGGAAAACGCGCCTAATGACGAGGCTAAAGATATTTTCACCCTGCCCCCATTTCTGCAGAAGATGGTGGAAAATAAATGGCTGGGTGATAAAACCGGCCAGGGCTTCTATAAAAAAGTAAAGGTTCCGTTCCCGCAATCTCCTGAAGCAAGGGGCGATGAAAAGAAATCGGAAATACTGACTTTGAACCTGGAGACCATGGAGTATGGCCCTAAACAAAAATCAAAGTTTGCTACCATAGAAGCTGCCAAACCAATAGACGATTTGGCGCAACGACTAAAAGTATTATACAAAGGACAGGATAAAGCAGGCGAGTTTTACAGGCTATTCCATCACCTGCTCTTTGCTTATGTTTCTCATCGCATCCCTGAGATAGCTGATGAGCTATACAAAATTGACGATGCACTGAAAGCAGGTTTTGGCTGGGAGATAGGTGCATTCGAAAGTTGGGATGCGCTGGGTGTAGCTAAAGTACTGGAGGACATGAAAGCAGCCGGCTTCGCCGTTGCTGATTGGGTGCCACAGATGCTTGCAAAGGGTAACACAACTTTCTACAAAACAGAAAACGGTCAGCGTAAGTATTATGACATACCAAGCCAGTCTTACAAGGTAATACCGGGTGCGGGCTCATTCATATTACTGGAACATCTTGATGAAAAAGTAGTATGGCAAAACTCCGCCTGCAAGCTATACGATATAGGTGATGATGTAGTAGCCCTGCGCTGGAATACCAAAATGAACAGCATAGGCGGCGAGGTATTGGAAGGCCTGCAAAAAAGCGTAGGCATAGCAGAAGAAAAATATAAAGGCCTGGTAATAGCCAATGGCGGCGCCAACTTTAGTGCAGGTGCCAATGTCGGTTTAATATTCATGTACGCAGCCGAGCAGGAATATGACGAACTGGATTTTGCCATTCGTCAGTTTCAGGCAGGTACCATGCGTCTGCGCTATAGCAGCATACCTGTAGTGGTTGCGCCACATGGCCTTACCCTCGGTGGTGGCTGCGAAATGTGCCTGCATGCAGATGCAGTACAGGCAGCAGCAGAAAGTTATATAGGCCTGGTAGAAGTAGGCGTGGGCCTAATACCCGGCGGTGGCGGTACCAAAGAAATGGTAGTGCGTGCCAGCGACAGGAATATAAAAGAAGATGTTGAGGTAAACTATCTGCAGCAGCTATTCATAAATGTAGGTACAGCAAAGGTTTCTACTTCTGCACACGAAGCCTTTAGCAATTTCGTATTGCGCCCGGGCACCGATAGTATATCTATCAATCCGGACAGGCGTATTGCTGATGCAAAACGAAAAGTGTTATTGCTAAGCGAGAAAGGATACACACAGCCTGCAGCACGCAACGATATAAAAGTACAAGGCCGTGGCGGACTGGGTGGTTTGCTATCCGGCATACATGGCATGTGGCGTGGCAACTACATCAGCGACTATGATAAATTCATTGCAGAAAAGTTAGCTTACGTTATGTGCGGTGGCGACCTTTCGCAACCAACATTGGTAAGCGAACAATACCTGCTCGACCTGGAACGCGAAGCATTCCTAAGCCTTTGCGGGCAAAAGAAAACGCTGGAACGCCTGCAAAGCATTTTACAGACAGGCAAACCTTTGAGGAATTAAACTGATAATAACTGCAATTCAATAGTCAAAATAAAACAAGCTATTAATTAGCTTTCTATTTATTTTGACGGATACAAATTCGTTTACGACCATAATGAGAAATAGATTAAACCATTTCGTTTTACTTCTGTTGGCTATTTTATGCATTAGCAGCAATACTACTTTCGCCCAGAACACTGAACTCGCTGATGCACAAAAGGCAGAAAGCACAATGGTTGGCTTTCTGAAAAAAATGGATTACTGGCATAAACAAAAATCAAAGAGTAACCTCGATTCATTATATGCAGTTAACCAGCACCTGCGCGATTTCATAATGCAGCACAATAACCTGGAGTACATGCTTACTTATGATTTCAAAAAGCTTAAGGCAGCAGGGATGCAAATACATACCTCAGCCGATACGCTGTGCCGCACTTTTGTCTGGAATGTCACATTTACCGGCCCTATGCGGTACAGGAATGCCATGCTCATGTATAAGGCCAATACTTTTATGAGCGGCAACCTGTATGACAAAGGCTCCATAGTATCCGATATTATTACACTGCACATCAAAAGCGGCGAAACCATTTATCTCGTACACAATGAAGATGAATACCAGTTGGAGAACAGATACCAGGGCTATTATGCCTACGATATAAACGATGAATACTTTGAAACAAAAAGGATTTTCTTCATAGGCAGCGATGCCCAACCCAGCGCCGGTTACAGGTATGACATGTCCTCTTTTAACAAACCCTATGTTAAAACACAGCCTGTCACCTTCAGCAAAGACATGAAGTACATATATGTGCCCATTATCAAGAAAGATGGCATTTTCCCGGGTGATTATCTTATTTATGAGTTCGATGGCAATGGATACCACTACATTCGCGCCGGCAAAAAATAACGTAAATTGTGTAGTATAAACTCATGATGTAAATGAACCTGAGGATAGTTAGGCTGATAATTGTGCTGCTTGGCGCTTCTATATTCCTGCCATGTAAAAGCATTGCCCAAATGGGTGCTGCACCCGAGCCAACGGCTCCGGTATTACAGGCAAGGGATTATGCGGCGAATAAGGACTATGACAAAGCCTTAGACATTTTCAGGAAACTATACCAGCAAAACCCTTCCGATGTATCTGTTTACCAGGATTACTTAAGCACGCTCCTACAGGCGAAGAAATATAAAGACGCTGAAAAACTGGTACAAGGCCAGCTCAGTTTCAACCCCAGGAATTCTCTTTTATACATTGACCTTGGCCGCATTTACGATGCTGAGAATAAAAGCAAAAAGGCAAACGAACAATATGACCTCGCCATACAATATATTAGTGGCGACGACATGCTTACCCAGCAGATGGCAAATGCCTTTATGCTCATGAACAAAGATGAATATGCTGTACGTACCTATGAACGCTCAAGAGACATAATAGGTAATCCATATCTCTACACAGGCTCTTTAGCTACCCTCTATGCCAAACAAGGCAACATGGAGAAAGCGCTGGATATATTGATGGAAGGAGGCGCCATACAGTTTGGCGGGCTTGACAATACTAAAGCAACGCTCCTGCAGCTATTAAGTACAGACAATAAAAGAATGCAGCAGGCGCAAAAGGTGCTGATAAAAAAAATAAACCAGCAGCCTGAGAATACTGTTTATCCGGAATTGCTTACTTGGCTCTATACCCAAAAGAACGATTGGGAAGGTGCACTGATACAAATGGAGGCCCTGGATGCACGCAACGGCGAGAATGGCCGCCGCATGATAGACTTTGCGCGCAAAGCCCTGAAGGAAAAGCAATATGACATTGCAGTAAAAGCCTACGACGAAGTAATAGACAAAGGAAAAGCTAGCGAATACTACCCCCTTGCAAAAAGCGAACGCCTGAGTGCCGGCATGTTGCAAATAGAAAACAACCCGGCATATACACAGCAGCAGGTAACAGACCTTGCAAAGCAATATGAAGATTTTCTTACAGAGTTCCCTCAATACTACGGTACCGATATGGTGCGCGACTATGCTACCCTGGAAGCCCAGTACGCCAACAATCCACAAAAAGGGATAAACATATTAACCAAAGCCATAGAACAACCCAACGCCAGGAAAGATTTTGCAGCGCTCTGTAAATTACAAGCCGGCGACTACTACATACTGGTTGGCAAAATATGGGATGCATCACTTACCTATAGTCAGGTAGAAAAAGACTTTAAGCAAGACGTATTGGGCGAGGATGCGCGCTTCAGGAATGCAAAGCTTGCCTACTATCGTGGCGATTTCAGCTGGGCGCAATACCAGTTATCCATACTCAAGGCTTCCACCACTGAGCTTATTGCTAACGATGCCCTGTATCTTTCTGTGCTTATCACAGAGAATATAGGCCCTGACAGCAACTATGTGCCGCTGCTTCGCTTCGCTCATGCCGATTTGTTGTTATTTCAAAACAAAGACAAAGAAGCAGAAACATTATTAGATAGTTTGTCCTCCGCATTTCCCAAGCATCCACTCAATGATGATATTCTTATGCTGCGCGCAAAGATTGCCGAGAAACACCACGACTACACCAAAGAGTTGGCATGGCTAAAGCAGATATATGAGCAGTATGGTAAAGACGTGCTGGGTGATGATGCCGTATTTAAAATGGCCGAAGTGTATGAAAAGTATTTGCATCAAAATGATCAGGCAAAACATTATTACGAGCAGCTCATAATAGATTACCCTGGCAGCACCTTTGTACAAACCGCCCGCAAGCGCCTGAAAAATTTAAATGAAGGCACAGCACCCATAGTACCATAAGCTTTCCACAAATATTGTATTTTGAGTTCCCGTTACTATGAATCGCTGGCCACAAAATAAAGCCCAGTTCTGGGAAACTGCACCTTTCTTTCGCATACTATTGCCGCTAATAGCAGGCATTGTATGTGCTTATTATTTCCCGTCTGCATTTGCCATTAGCAGTTTATTGATTATCGTCTCTGTTGCATTTGTAGCCTATAGTATTTTCTCTTTTCAAAAGAAAACGAATAGTACAATCAGCCTGCTCCGCTTTATCCTGCTGAACACAGCCCTATTCTTTTCTGCATGGTCACTCCGCTATATCGATGATGTAAAGAATAACAATACCTGGTTTGGCAAAAGCCTTAATTCATCACAGGCTTATCTGGCCCGCATTACCGATGCACCGGCAGAAAAAGAAAGAACCTGGAAACTTTCAGTAACAATATTAAATGCGATACAAGGCCAAAAGGTTATTCCGGCTACAGGCAAAGCATTTATTTACATCTACAAAGAGGAGGCAAACTTGCCCTTGCACAAAGGAGACACAATACTACTACCCAACAAATGGCAGCCAATAAAGAATGCCGGCAATCCCTTCGAATTTAATTACGCGGCCTACTGCTCACAAAACAATTTATACTACCAACAATTCATTGCAATAAAAGATGTTAAGCCCTACGCGAGTACCAACAACAAGGACATCACAGCAATAGATAAAGCCCACGACTGGTGCATGCAGCAATTGGCCCGCTACATAAAAGACAGCAGCACTATGGGCCTTATACAAGCCATGCTGATAGGTGATGAAGTAAATCTCGACCCAGCACTGCGGCAAGCCTATTCTGAAACGGGCATTATCCATATCATTGCTATCTCAGGTTCTAATGTCACCATATTTTTCATAGTCATTGCATTCCTGCTTTCCTGGATCAGGAACAGAAAATATCACTGGATAAAATACATGGTGGCATTGCCACTTGTATGGTTTTATGTATTGATGGCTGGCGCAGCACCCTCTGCTATCCGTGCTGCCATTATGTTTACATTGTTAGCCATAGGTCTTGCCTTTCAGAAAAACAACAATAGTCTCAATCAGCTATTTGCCACAGCCGTTATACTACTATGCGCCTCACCCATGTGGTTATTTTCTTTAGGCTTTCAGCTATCGTTTTTAGCCGTATTATCGCTCATACTTTTCTACGGCCCTATTTACAGGCTATACATTACTCCATACTACATCCCTCGCAAGCTATGGCAAACTATTGCCGCGAGCATAGCAGCTGAGATATTGGTTGCGCCGCTTATCGTTTACTATTTCCATTTATTCCCGCTGTTCTTTATTGTATCTAATGTCCTTGCCTTTCTCTTCATGGGTATTGTTTTGGTATTGGGCATGCTGGTAGTAGTGTTTAGCGGCCTGCCCTACCTCGCTTCGTTACTTGCTACCATCACTATATTTATTGTAGTCCATTTCAATGCGCTTGTGTACAAGCTGCAAAAGTTCAATCCTCCATCTTTTCATTTCTTATCGCTTTCCACTATTGAGTTATTGGCGCTCTACTGCTGCATCGCAGGCGCTGCGGTATTCCTATTGAAGAAAGGAAAAAACGCGCTGTTCATTAGCCTCACTTCATGCTGCATCCTGCTCTGCCTGCTATGCACAGATGAGTGGACGGCCTTGCATCAAAACAAACTTGTTGTCTACAACATCAATCACACAGCACACGTCGAGCTCATCCGGGGCAAGCACTATAGCATCCTGCACACCGACACAGCTATTAGCCAGGATAAAAAAGATTACACCTTAAAACCCGCCCATACAGCATGGCATACCTGGCAGCAAATTCCCACAACAAACAATGAAATGCTTCAGTTTGGCAAATACAAGATCTTGCTACTGAATGAAGAGCCACCCTATGCCTCCCCTTCCTTCCCGGTCGATTATATAATTATTAATTATAAAGCCAACAATATCAACCTAGAGCAGCTACAGCACAGCTTCTCGCCCAAACTCATTATCCTCTCCGCCAACAACAGCCGGAAAACAATAGAAAAATGCCTGAATGTTGCCGCTGTAGCCCATATCCCGCTCCATGCAGTATCCTCAGATGGCGCTTTTATATTAGATGAATTTTAAGCTATACCCAAAGCTTAGTATCTTTGCGGCTCAAATTCCTCGTTTACATGGATCGTACAATAAAATCTGCGCTGATATCTGTTTTTTACAAAGATGGCCTGGAGCCGATAGTTCGCAAGCTGCATGAGCTGAATGTGCATATCTACTCCACAGGTGGCACACAGTCTTTCATCGAGAAGCTTGGCATTCCGTGCACAGCAGTAGAAACAGTTACCAGTTACCCCTCTATCCTTGGCGGTCGCGTAAAAACGCTCCATCCAAAGGTATTTGGCGGTATCCTTGCCAGACGCGATTTTGAAGACGATGAAAAGCACGTAAAGGAATATGAAATCCCCCTGCTCGATCTTGTTATCGTTGACCTCTACCCTTTCGAAGAAACAATAAAGCAGACCGATGAGGAAAAAACAATCATCGAAAAAATTGACATTGGCGGCGTATCCCTCATTCGTGCTGCAGGCAAAAACTTTAAAGATGTATGTATAGTAGCATCCCGCAACCAGTACACTGATTTGCTGGAGCTATTAAACACGCAGCATGGCGCCACTTCCCTCGAAGATCGCAGGGCATTTGCTGCAGCAGCATTCACTGAGTGCGCACATTACGACGTGGCAATTGCGGAATATTTTAACCGTACTTCGGTTTCACATAATTTCCAGATATCCTTCGGCCAAAGGCACCCACTACGTTACGGCGAAAACCCGCACCAGGGTGCATCCTTCTATGGTGACCTTGATGAACTGTTTGAAAAACTAAACGGAAAAGAACTTTCTTATAATAACTTGGTAGATGTAGATGCTGCTTGCCAGCTAATATCTGAGTTTACAGACCCTGCGTTTGCTGTTATCAAGCATACCAATGTTTGCGGCGGAGCTGTAAGAAAAAATGTAGTAGATGCATGGACGGCTGCACTCGCCGGCGATCCTGAAAGTGCTTTTGGTGGCGTGCTCATCACCAACCAGCATATTACTTTAGAAGCTGCACAAAAGATAAACGAACTTTTCTTCGAGATACTCATAGCGCCTGAATTTGAAGAAGAAGCGCTTACACTATTAAAAAGCAAAAAGAACCGCAACCTGCTAAGGCAGAAAAAAACTTTCTATCCTAAAAAAGAATACAAGCGTATACTCAACGGCGTATTGGCCCAGGACGCCGATACCGAAAACTATGCAAACTGGAACGAAGTAGGTGCACATGAATCCACAGAAGCGGAAAAGCAAGACCTGCAGTTTGCTAATATCGTTTGCAAGCACCTCAAATCAAACGCTATTGCCCTGGTAAAAGGTCAGCAGTTAATAGGCAAAGGCTGTGGTCAAACAAGCCGTATAGACGCCCTGCGCAATGCTATAGAAAAAGCTAAGCAATTTGGCTTTTCACTACAGGGAGCAGCTATGGCATCAGATGCCTTCTTCCCGTTCAATGATTGCGTAACCATTGCACACGAGGCCGGCATTACAGCTGTAATACAGCCCGGCGGCTCTGTGCGCGACAATGACAGCATACAATACTGCAAGGACAACGGCATGGCCATGGTACTAACCGGC
>Ga0070665_100004273_pt1 | contig 15017 bp, 13 predicted proteins | sample KBSS13metaG_FD_65862 | JGI IMG/M metagenome (GOLD analysis project Ga0070665, IMG submission 65862) | Switchgrass rhizosphere microbial communities from Kellogg Biological Station, Michigan, USA - KBS S1-3 metaG | ecosystem: Host-associated > Plants > Roots > Rhizosphere > Soil ... | reverse complement strand
TGCGCGTGCTGATCGAGCTGGGGGCGGATCCCTTCCTGCCCAATCTCGACTACACCACACCGTTGATGGCCGCGGCCGGCCTCGGTACCAGCGCCCCGCTCGAGGAGGCCGGCACGGAACCCGAGGCGCTTGAAGCGGTGCGGTTGCTGCTCGACCTCGGGGCGGACATCGACGCGGTCAACGGCGACGGCGACAGCGCGATGCACGGCGCGGCATTCGGTAACTTTCCGGCGATTGTCCGCTTGCTTGCGGATCGCGGCGCCAGCGCCGACATCTGGAAACGGCCCGACAGACTGGGCCGAACGCCGTTGTTCATCGCCGAGGGCTACCGGGGCGGACCGCTCAGGCCTTCCCGGCCGACGCTCGACGAGATCACCCGCCTCATGATCGCCAAGGGCCTTTCCCTGGAAGGGCCGAGACCGCTGGGCGTGGTGCGAGATACCTACGAAAAGCCGGCGGCCGTGCCTCCCAGGAAACACTAGGTCGTCACCGGGGTTTCGCGCGACGTTCCACCGGTTGCCAGACACCGCAGTAGGCGTCGCACCGATGGTCAAATACCGCCGCCGACAACGCATCGGCCTGACGATGGGCGTCGGTCAACAACTGGCATTGGCCGCCCTCATGGACCGTCAGACGCTCCGGCCCGCGCCAGGCGCAGATGGTCCACGTGCCCATTCCCGGCATCGGCGCGACCTCCGCCACGAGATTTGGCGAATGGTGCCTCCGCCACAGCCGAAGTTCAGTCATGCGACAGCTCGGCCCACGTGCGGGGGAACCGCAGGGAGGGCCATCGTCTTGCCGCAGGCTGCATGCATTTAGCGTAGCGAAGGAGGCGCGAGGAGACTGTTCCGTTTGGGACGCGGCTGCGGCAGGCGAAATCTTTCGACGGCACGCCGAGATGAGCTACTTTATGCTCCAATGATCGACGCACCTGAAGCGCCCCATCAACACCATCCTGCTCACTCGGGTCATCGTTGGCTCGACATTTCGCTCGGACTCACCGCGATGTTCGTGTCGGTGATTTCCCTCGTTGTCGCGATCGAGCACGGCCGGACGATGGAGCGCATGGCGGAGGCGAATGAGCGCATGGTGGAGGCGAATGGGCGCATGGTGCAGGCGAGTTCATGGCCGTTCGTCGAATTCAGCACGCACAACGTGGACGAGCGCGGTAGCCCGGACGTCAGGCTCGTCCTGACCAATGAGGGCATCGGTCCAGCGCGGATTGAGACCTTCGAGTTGTGGTGGAAGGGGCAGCCGATGGCCTCATCACAGGCGTTGTTGAACGCCTGCTGCGCGACGACGCCTGCTAAACGCGCCGAGCAGAAAACAGCGGTGATATTCCGCGGTCAGACTGCCCCGAGCATCCTGCGAGCGGGCGCCCATACCGATTTTCTCGCCATCGCCGATAGCCGGCCAGCGGAGCTCTGGAACAAGTTCAACGTCGAGCGTGACAACATCACCGTACGAGTCTGCTATTGCTCGGTGTTTGACGAATGCTGGAGTGGCTCAGCCATCACTACCCACGCGGATCGCGTCGCCAGCTGTCCGACGCCGGTCGTTCCCTTCAAGGTTGAGTGACTGCGACAATGAGGTAGCCATCCCCAATGCGTCAGATGCTTCGTCGGATCTGCTTCGCTCGTGGGGGTATTCGGCGTTCGTTCGCGACCAACACAACCGGCTGGTCGAAATGAAGGCTCGCGTCCATGAGCGAAACTACTGGTTCTTCCCTGCCGGGCACGGACCAGACTAGCGGCGGGTATCGGTCCCGCACCCATGGGCTGATCGTGTTGCACCCGGCGGTTGATCCCGATACACTCGCGCCGCTCGCGGTCATGTTCCAGCGCCGAACGACCTTGAACGCTGTGTCCAATCGAGAACCTTCCAGCGCGCCCTGGCCGCTGTGGTTGGGAGTCTGTGCTGCGCTCGTCAGCGCCTGCGGAAGCAGTCCCACGCAACCGGCGACGTCATCCGCGGTGTCATCCGCGTTGACGTCGTCTGTCACCACGACGTCGGTGGCGCTGACGTCCACGTCCGCGCACTATGCAGGCACGTTGACGCAGCCGCCGCCGCTGCCGCCCGTGCCGCTCGACCTGTCGTTGTTCTTCACGATTCCTGGCGGCAGCCTTCGTCCGGCGTCCGCGGCACGGCCGATTCACGGGCTCGCGATCAATTACCTGGTGACCGGCGGCTATGACACGGGGCCCGGCGGGTTCAGCGGGACGATTGCAGGGACGCTCGACGGCACGCCCGCCAACGGCACGTTCACCGGGACGTTGACAGCGAACCTGGCGACCGGCTGCGTGGCGAAGCGCAATTATCAGGGACCGCTCACGGCAGCCGCGTTGAACTGGGCGCCCGGCGATCAGATTGAGACGTGTGGGGGTGCCAGTCCGCTGACGTTCACCGTCGCACCGCCGGCCACGCCGACGCCCCCGACCACGTCGGCGCCGACGAGCACGATCCCAGGGTGCACCTACGCGCTGTCGATTGCGCCGACGATTGATGGCTACCCGACTGGGGGCACCTTCAGCGCCACCGTCACGACCGCGGCCGGCTGCACCTGGACCGCGTTCAGCAACGCCCCGTGGATCCACGTAACGACGGGGAGTGCCGGCAGCGGCACCGGCACGGTCACGTTCGTGGCCGACGCGAACGACTCACCAGCCCGAATCGGGACGTTGACGATCGCCGGCCAGATCATCACGTTCAACCAGTCCAGCGCGGGCACCACGACCACATCGGCGCCGGGACCCACGACCACGATTCCGACGACGTCCACCACGACGACAACCTTGACATCCACGACGCCGACGACGACAGCGACGACGACCCCCTCGACGACGCCGTCGACGACGCCGACGACAACGCCGACGACGACGCCGACGTCGACGCCAACAACAACGACAACGACGGTGGCGGTGACCGGCACAATCAACGGAACGGTGAGGGACGACACCGGCGGGGTGTTACCGGGTGTGCTGGTTCAAGTCTCCGGGCCCGTGGCGCGCTCCGTGACCACGAACAGTTCAGGGAACTATAGCGTCCCGAGCCTGCCCCTCGGCACTTACACGGTGACGGTGCCGGCGTTATCGGCGTCGAAGCCCGCGACGCTGACGAGTTCTCAGCCGAATGCGACGGTCAATTTCCCATGATTGAGCGTCTCCAGCCTGCCGCCGGCTGCTCTTAGCGGAGCCCGGAGAGTCACTGACCTCGGCGCACATAGGTGACCGCGAGTCCGCCGGGAAGGACGCTCACCACCACAGGAAACGGCTGCGCTTCATGACTCGTGACCGTGCGGCCGGCAATGATGCCGACGGCCGAGCCGAATACCACATCGCTCAGCCAATGGCGGTTTGCGGGCAGACGCGACGTGGCGACGTACGACGCCAGGAGGTAGGCCGGCACTGCGTATTTCCATCCAAGATGACGCTCGAGCGCCGTCGCAAACGCAAAGGTGTCGGCCGCGTGGCCTGAGGGGAACGACGTGGCACCGCTTCCATCCGGCCGCTCCCGCCCCGTCGCATACTTCAGTGATTCCGTGATGATCTCGGACATCGCGATCGCCTGAATCAGGTCCATGCCGACATGCGACACTTTCGGTTCGTCTTTCATGCGGCCCACGGCATACACAATCGAGGCGCTGCCCAGCAGCGTCGGCAGCGCGCCAAGGATCGCACCGGGCTTGAAAAACGCCTCGGCCGCGCTGTTGCCGACCAGCGCGCTGTTCACGTTGTCGTCCAGGGGATGGAGCGCAAGCGCCAGGCTGCCCCCGACGCCGGCCCACATGGCGTTCTCCTTGGACGGCAGATACTTGAAGTCGACGAACAGGCCTTTCACCATCGCCTTGATGCCGGTATGGCGCGGCGTCGGCGGCGGGCCTGCCGGCTGCAGCCCCTGGTCGAGGTCAAAGGGCGACGCGAGTGCTGCCGGATCCGAGCCGGGCGTACCGGACAAAACGACCGGACTGGGACGATCGGGCCGCAACTCGGCGTCGGTCTGAGCGTGCAGTGGCGCTGCGGTTCCGCAGGCGACGAGCACCGCCAACGCCACACACCGAAGGTTGAGACGTCGCATTCCGATCGTCGTGAGCATTCTCACCATAAGACTATAGACGTCCGCAGATGACGGCATCATGAACCTGACCACCACCTCATCGTGGCCTCGGCTGGCTCGCCGTGGGCGTTCGCACGTCCAGGACGTGCCCCCTTACTCCTCGCGCAGTGCTTCGCCGGGCGCTACTCTCGACGCGCGCAGCGCCGGAAGCAAGGACGCCGCGAGCACCGTCGCAAGAGATGCGGCTGCGGCGATCAGCAGCGTTCGGGAATCACCGGGGGCGATGCCGTAGAGTTGTGCCCGCACGAGCCGCGCGGCGGCCCACGCGCACGGAGCGCCGACCAGCACACCGGGCACCGCGATCGCCAGACCGTCCCGCACGATCATCCAGACGACCGTCCCGCGCTCGGCGCCAAGCGCCACGCGCACACCGATTTCTCGAATCCGCGCCGTGACGGAGTATGCGAGCAGCCCGTACACGCCCATGCATGCCAGCAGGCTCGTGAGGGCCGCTACAAATGCGGCCAATCCTGCCGTGAAACGCTCCCGCAGCAGCGCACTGTCGACCCAATCGGACGAAGTCGTGAAGAAGGGGCGCAGAGACCGATGACCCAGCGCCTTGATGACGCGCGTATACCCATCGCGCACCGTCGCGAGGTCGCCGCTCGCGCGGACGTACGCCATCGGAAACTGCGACCGCGCCAGGTCCTGCAGAATCGGCCGGAAGACGACGAACGGCCGCGGGTCGTCGAGCTTGCCGTACGGCGCATCGGCGACGACGCCGATCACTTCGATCTCACGACGCTCGGGTCCGGCGAGCCGGATGTGCCGGCCGACAGCGTCGCCTGCCGGGAACAGCGCGCGAGCCAGGGACGCCGAGACCAGCGCCACGTCGGGCTTCCCCGGGCCGTCGTCCCACGAGAGGTCACGGCCCTGCAGGCGCGGCAGCCGGAACAGATCGAAGAAGCCGGGCGACACGCACTCCGGCAGCGCCGCGACTTCCGGCGCGGCGGCGTCGTCGGCTCGCGCGTAGTGCTCCGTAGGGATCGGTCCCGTGACTCCGAAGTACGTCGGGTAATAGACCGACAGCGCGGCCGCCTCGGCTCCCGGCATGTGACCAAGATCGTCGACGAGCGTCCGGTAGTACTCCGGTGGCAACAGCGCACGGTCTCCGGGCTCGCGATACGCGCGCGAGAAGACGATGCGCTGCGACTGGAGCGACGTGTCGTTCGCTCGCAAGCGAGCCAGCGTGGCGGTGAAGAGTCCGGCCCCTGCGAGACACGTCATCGACAGCGCGACCTGTGCGACGAGAAGGCCGCGCCCGAAGCGTCCTAATGAGCCGATGAGCCCCCGGCCGGGACGCAGGCCTTCGTCGACGCGCACCGCGACCGACTGCCACGCGGAGACGACGCCCATGGCGAGGCCAATCAATACGCTCAGCAGCGCCGCCGCGGCGAGCACGCCGGCATCAGGCGTCACCGTCGGAAACTTCGCAAGGCCGAACATCAGGGACGCCGTCACGGCTCGGACGATCCCCCACGCCAGCGGCACCGCAGCAGCGAACGCCACGGCCGACAGCAGGATCCCGTCGAGCAGCAGCTGCCAGAACACGCGCCGAGCGCTTCCCCCCAGTGCGAGACGAATCGCGACCTGGTGCCGCCGGGTCAGTGAGCGCGCCAGGGTGAGGCCCGCAAGGTTGGCGCACGCCACTGCCAGGAGCATCCCCATCAGGCCCAGGAGCACCACCAGTGTGGTGCCGTACCGGGTGCGGAGAGCCGAAAAGCCCGACGCGAGCGCTGCCACGTCCAGCCGCTGACGGAGCAGCGCTTCCCGCTCGGGTTCGGACAACGTGGCCGGCAGCGTCGCCGACTGAATCGACGGCCAACGCGCGAGCAGTTCCGCGCGCGCCGCGCCGATGGATACGCCGCGCGCGAGTCGTCCCACCACGTTGCGCGATCGAAACGGCCCCACAGGGCCTGCCGGGCCGCCGCCGCCCGCTCGCCGCAGCGCGAATGGCACGATGATGTCGAAAGGCGCGTCGGATTGAAGACCCTCGAAACCGTCCGCCGCGACGCCGATCACGGTCGCCGGCACCGCGTCCACCTTGATCGTCTCCCCGACGCCGGGACCATTACCGAAAAGGCGCCGCCGAAAACCCTCGCTGATCACGGCGACCGCGTCGTCTGAGTCGCTGAAGAACCGCCCCGCCGACAGCCGCGCGCCGACCATGTCGAAGTAGGTCGGCGAGACGGTGTCCGTCACCGCGTCGAAGACGCCGGAACGGGTCTCGACGCGCACGAGTCCTCCGCCGGCGTACATCGACATCTGTGCGAAGGATCGCTGGGTGCTCCGGTAGGCCTTGAGCGTGTCTTCGTAGAAGTAGCCGGTCAGGTTCGCCCGCGGATCAAGGGCCGACAGGGCCACGAGCTGCTCGGGATTTGGAACCGCGAGTGTTCGCAGGACGATGGCGTTGAGCAGGCTGCCGACTGCCGTGGTCGCGCCAACCGCCAGCGCCAGCGTGACGACGACGATCAAGGAGAAAGCCGGAGCCCGTCGCAGACGGCGGAAGGAATGCCGAACGTCAAGGCGTAGGGCGTCCCACATGCGAGAAGTCTAGCGTAACGGCCTCCGCCGTCTGCGTGCTAATCGCCGGCTACGGCTGAGGACAGGGTCCGACGACGCGCGTACCGGAGAGCAACACCATGGTCTTTTCAAAACTCCCGATGACCTCGCCCGTGAACGTCGCGCTGTCCATCGCCGTGATCGCGTTGTCCGGCGCCAGCAGGATGCCCACGGCGGTCGTCGGCACCATCGTCGTGACTTTGGCTTTCGGGTTGGTGATGTTGTAGACGATGTCGAGCGGTCCGACGCCGCCGGCCACGCGGATGTTGCCGGTGTGCAGGTCGAAGTTGCCCGAGTCGTTGATGATGAACGACGTTCCGGGTGCGCCGGTGAACGTCAGGCTCGCCGATCCGTTGTCCAGACGGAAGTTGGACAGGTTGACGACGTTCTGTCCGGGCGTCCCGGTGATGGTCAGCGCCCTGGTGATCTGTCCGGTGCTGGGGAATTGCGCCTGGAGGGACGGCGTGGACGGCAGGCCCGCGAAGTAGGCCGCCGCGGCCTCCGCATCGTGCGCCGCCTGCGCAAGCTGTGCATCGTCGATGACGATCGGCCCATGCTGGCCGACCACGCCCCTGGTATCCACGGACGATCCGATGATGAGATCGCCCGTGACCGAGGACGGAGCGGATTCTTTGAGCGTACCGAAGTTGGGAAGGCCCACGTTGCCGACGACGGTCGCCAGATTGATGTTGATGACGGCGCCCACACCACCGAGGCTGAGGACCGTGAAATGATCAGGACCGGCGGCGCCCAGGTTGGTGAACAGCGTGCTGTTCGCGGTCATGACACCCGCCGGACATGTGGACTGCGACGGCGGAGGACACGAGGCCGTGAACGTAAAATTGAGCGCGACCGTGTTCGACGAGCTGCCGTCGGACACGGTTGCGGTTCCCGAAAACAGTGCGGCGTTCGAAGCGGTCGCGGCGAACGATCCGCTGCCGCTCGCACTGAAGTCGCCCGCACTATCCAAGGGTGCGACGGGAATCGAGCCACTGATGGTTGCTGGCGGGCCGCCGTCGGTAACGGTGAAACTGTAGGTAACGGTTCCCGGTTGGGTCAATCCATTACCTTGGACCGCAATCGCATAGGCGTTGCACGAGGCGCTCACCGTGACGACCGCGCCGCCCGAAGTATTGATTTGCACCTGGGAGGTCTGGGCCGCCGCCAGGCTCGCCACCGGCACGAGCGCCGCGGCGAGCGCCGCCACCCGCACGTGGCGGAGCGGTCCGTCCAGCAGGCGGTGCATTTTTTCGGCAACCTCGGAATGGCGGCGGTCTGACGGCATGGTTCGACCCTCCTCGAGGTCTTCCCATGGTTTGAGCACGTTCGATGCCGCAGGGTGCCGACGACAGGAGCGCGTGGTTTGGCAGAATCTCGGTCGCCGGCGGTTCTCCGGCCGCCACGCGACCCGACAGGTCTCGTCGGGGAGTTACAAGGATCGCCGTGAGCACGCGAGGGCATCAACCCCGCTGGGGAGTTTCGTCGGCTTCACGTCGGCTAGTCGACACGTAGTCGTGTCAAACCTCTCAGCGCATGCTGGTCCGCCGCATGGAGCGCTGTCGTAGGTGAACGACACAACCGAGCCGTCAGCGGTCCCGACGATGCCCCATGCGACCTCTGAATCGTCGCTCGCACCGCGCTGGACTACGCTGAACGCAAGGTGCCGCTGCGCCATCGTGGCCGCGCACTGAAGGGCGGTGTTCAACGTCTCCGACGATACGGGGGAGCCCGGCCGGATGCCGCAGTCAGCGATATTCGGCCCGGCTATCTGCTGAAGGTGCGCGTCGAGCGTCACCTTTGGGGGCCAGGGTGACTGCTGGCTCTGAGTTGCTGAACCTGTCGCACTGCCGATTGCGACGACCAGGAGAGCGAGCACGGTTCGTGGCATGAGAGGCACGGCGGCCACGGATTTAGCGGCGGCGGTCGTCGTGATCCTTGTGGTGGTCGCGATGTTCGTCCTTCTTTTTGTCTTTGTCCCAGTGGTGGTCATGGCCGACGTAGCCGCGATGGCCTTCCCAGCGACCGGCGTAATATCGTCCATCGAGGTGGTACGGAGCGATCCAGTACGCGCCTTCATACGGCGGTCGTGTCCAGTAGCCGTCGTGCCACCGGTAGTGTTTGCCCTGTGGATACCAGTAGCCATCGACCCAGATGTAGTCGGGGCTGGGCTGGCGCGGCACCACGTACACGCGCGGCGGCGGTGGTGGTTCGCCAATGCGAATGTCGACGGAAACCTGCGCATGGGCCGCCGAGCCGGTAAGGAAGAGCACTAGTGAGAGAGCGAGTCGCTGAAGAAGGGTTCTCATGACGGCGCTCTTGGTGCAAGTTGTAAGCCAGCTGATGTGAGCGCTCTTTATTTCACGCCCCTTCATTTCTTGAACAATCCACTCAGACCTTTCTTGAGCGCCTTCTGCGCTTCTTCGGTCGCGCGGTTGGTGATGGCCCGCTTCGCCAGGCTCGCGGTGTCAATCCGCACGTGCGGTGCCTCCGCAGGACCGGTGATGGTCGCGGGCAAGGTGACGCGTCCCCCCTCCTGTGTATAGCGAACCAGATCCCGGCCTGCCTGTTTGGAGAGCTCGTCGGACAACTGCACCTCGCCCGCGAGGTTGATGCCGCTGCCGTCCAGTCGGATGGTGCCGCCTGCAGCCAACTGCAGATCCTTCGACTCGAGCCGCAGATCCTGTGTGCTCGCCGATCCGTCCGCTACGGCCAGCGTGGCGCCCAGCTTGCTGAACGGCTCATCTCTGCTCCCGCTGCCTGCGCCGGCGGCGTCCGCGCGCTGAGACGTGGCGAGGACCACGCTGCGAATAAGACCCAGGTTCTTGATGACGCCATCGACGATGTCGACACGCCCGGTCCCGCGCACGGCTCTCCTGACCGAGGGGGCGTCCGTGCCACGGCCGCTGAGGTTGAGTCTTCCAGAAAGGCGGCCCGAGATCGTGCCAGGACTCCCCGCGAACGCGGTCGCCGCTGCCAGGTCGATGCCGGCCAGCGTGGCATGCAGCGTAAAGTCAGGAACCGCTCCCAGTGTGAATACCAGCGAGCCGTCGTAGTGGCCGCCGAATACTCCGAAGCCGATCGGTTCGAGCGTCATCGCATGGGCGGTGATGCGAGCCTTGCCCGCCATCTTATCGAGCCTCAACAGGCCGATGGTCGCGTGGGCGGCGTCGAGGGAGACTGAGATGTTCATGGGCGGGGCAGTGTCAGGTCCATTCGGACGTGTGGCACGCGCCGGAGCCGCGCGTGTCGCAGTGCTCGTACCCATTCCAGTACCCGCCGCGAAGTCATTCGCGAACGCAAGCAGCTGATCGAGATTCAGCGCGGCGGACTTGATGGCGATTTCTCCAACCGGACCCGACAGATCGGTCAGCCGCCCAGTCACGTCGATCGTCGCCTGGTCGGCGCGAACCGTGACCTTCCGCAGCGTCAGACCCCGACCCTCCGGCACGACGTCCACGTCGGCCGTCATCGTCCGCGCGCCGCTGATGATCTCGACACTGCGCAGCACGACAGCGTCGATCGACACGATTTCGACTGGCGCTGTGGTCGACGACCCGGACGGCGAGCCGCTGCCGATTGACAAGGCCGGCAGTGGCAGCTCGACACGAGCGCCCGAGAGCTCCAACCTGGCGTGTTCGATACGCCGCGACAGCAGCGCCCAGAAATCGGCGCCGACGTGCAGCGTCTGGATCTGAATTCTGGCCGGTTCGCCGATACTGACGTGTTCAAGATTGACCGTGACTCGAGGATAGATCGCAGCGTCGATGCTGCCGACCTTCACGGGTTGGCCGAGCGCCTTCGACAACTGTCCGGCAAGCGCCGTGCGCACGTTGTCCTGTGCGAAGACGGCCCTGGCCCACAGGAAGAGGCCAGTCGAGAGGAGAAGCATCAGAAGGAAAGTGCCAAGCAGAACTTTCTTGAGCATAGTCCTCTGCAGGGGCGCGTCCGAGGTCGACGCGATTGTACTTCTTCTTTCGAGGCGATGGCATGGGCGAGCCCGGGTGCGCACCTCGCAGCCGCTGCTGCAACAATCGCGATGTCGTGGGCATGAACGTGATCGAGTGTTGTGTCACAGGCGTCGATATTGACGTGCAACACTCGCAGATCATCGTTCTCGAACACCGCCGGATGACGAGGCTGGCAGACTGGATACGACGCGCGTTGGAACATTCATCGGCGGACTTCCTCTCGCCGATGATTTCAACAGACCGCCGGATCGCGTTGGGGGAACGTCGGGGTTTCGATTCCCCGATGGCAATTATTCGCTAGCGCTGTTTTGTCGGGTGTTTCTGAGTTGGCGGTTCATTCGAGGCGTCAGCCAACGGAGGCAGGCCCATTCGGTTGGTCGTGGCGTCCAGCATCAGTTCAAGGCGGCAGACGTGACAGCGATAGAGGCGACGCGGATCAGGTGCATCGCCGTCATGGCGAATCGCCGTCTCGCACGCGGGGCATTTCCACGCCATCGCGGCATCATGGTTCAATTTTCAGACCAGCGCGGGCGGCGGCCATTTCTCGCTTGAGCTTCAGGAACAGTTCGCGCTGGTCGGCGCTATCCGAGCAGGCTTTCTCCAAGGAATCGATTAGCGTTTTCATCCTCGCAAGCCGAGCGGCGGCGAGGACGTCCGACTCCGAGTCCGCCATTTACTAGCGCGCATCGTATGTCAAGATTTGTGAAGCTTCAACTGGAACAAATGCCCAGGTAGCTTTGAAGCCACTACTGAGGCGGCTGGCGAACCGCCTGCAATCGTTCGTCGCGCCAGAGCCAGCCGATGAAACGCAAAAGTTGCGACCGATGGTTTCCCGCTCGCTCCGGTCGCCACTGCGCGACCAGGCGTTACGTAGCGACCGCGACGCGTAATGCTTGGTCGAGATCAGCCCACAAATCCTCGACGCCCTCGATGCCAACACTCAACCGGAGCAGCGACGGAGGCAGGTGCTCTTGCCCCGGCACGCTTGCACGGCGCTCGATGGTGGACTCGACCGCGCCCAGGCTGGTGGCATGTTGAATCAACCGCAGCCCGGCGCAGACCGCGTCGGCGGCCTCGGCGCCCTTGTGGATGTCGAACGAGATGATCGTCCCAAAGCCCTTCAACTGACGACGCGCCGCTTCGTGCGTGGGGTGGCTTGCCAAGCCGGGGTAGCGCGTGATCAGCACGGCCGGATGATCGGCCAGCCGCCCCGCAAGGACCATCGCGTTCTGTTGCGCACGCTCCAGCCGCACGGCCAGCGTCCGCGCTCCCCGCACGGCGAGAAACGTCTCCAGTGTGCCTGGTGTCGCGCCGGCCAATTCCCGCGCCTGTCGCAACGCGATCAGCAGCGCCGAGTCGCGGACCGTGACCACGCCGCCGAGCAGGTCCGAGTGCCCGCCGATGAACTTCGTCACCGACTCCACCGCGACATCGGCGCCGAGAGCGAGCGGACGCTGGTTCAAAGGTGTGGCGAAGGTGTTATCGACGCACAGGATCGCGCCCGGCCTCCGCGGCGCTGCGCAGATCGTTCCCAGTTCTGCCACCGCGAGCAGCGGGTTGGACGGCGACTCCAACCAGATCAGATCGGACTCGGCGCAGGCCTGAATCCAGCCCGCTGTGTCCGCCACCGCGATTCGTCGGACGCCCCAGCGGCCTCGGCGTTGTCCAAGGGTGGCTAGTCCCGCCGCGCCTTGGTAGCAATCGTCGGGCAGCGCCACACTCGCGCCGGCTGGGAGTTGGTCGAACACCGCTGCGATTCCGGCCATGCCGGACGCGAACGCGACCGACGAGCCTCCCTCAAGGCCGCCGATGATCTCTTCCAGCGCCTCCCAGCCCGGCGTACCGTCGTCGCGCGCATAGGCCCGCTGGCCGCCCAGCACGAAGTTCGACGCCGGGCACAACGGAACGTTGAGCGGCGCGCCAGGGCGCCGATCCCGCCCCGCCGACACCAGCCAAGACTCAATCGAACGTGCGTCGCCCGCGTGGGCTTCGGTTGTATCACTCGGTCGCATCGCGCAAGTGTAGCGTTATCCACCGCCGGCAAGGTCTCGGCTAACGCCGTAGTGGCGACCGGCCGCTGTGCTGGATCGCTCTACCCATCGCGGCCACTCGTTAGATATCCGGCCCGAGAGCGTCAGAACGTCCGACGAACCGCCAATCAGTCGGAGGGGAACCAGCCCTCCCCCGATTCTCGCCAAGAAGATGGAGCGTTCTTCTTCTCGCGTTTGATCTGAACTGGGACCTATCGGCAGCATTTCACGGACAAGACGCGGACAGCAATTTCACCAGAGCGTCGTCACGTTGCGGTGAACATGAGAGAATCCGCAGGTGCTCCCATTGGCCTTGGCTGTCGGAATACACCTGGTGGTCGGGCAAAGCGACGCGCTGATTCTGTCATCCGGTGGCATCGAGGCTCGGCGCGAAGCGGTGTTGCGGATTTTGGCCACTCCCACCAGCGAACGGTCGCAAGCTGTATGGCAGGCGCTCAGACAGGAAGTTGATCGCCTTGTCTCGTGCCTTGATGTTCAACCGCCGACAACGGAGGCAGGGATGGAACTGCATTGTGAAGTTCGCCCGGGATCGGAGGACGATTACTTACCGAATCTGATAGAGGCGCTGAGTCAAAGTCGAGATCCCCTGATGATCCCTACACTCGTCAAGGTGACTCCGAGTGGCGGAAGACCTGCAGCGGCATTGGTGCATTTTGGCGACTTGGCCGTGCCTGCTCTTATCGAGTCTGCGCTGTCGTCACGCTCGGGACCTTGGGTGACTGAGGCTGGTGGTGGTATGTTTGCGCTCGCAGAAATACTGCACGGACCGGCGTTGAGCGATCGCAGTCGAACCGAAATCACTGCCACGGCGCGGACGCTGCTGCGCGAAAAGGTTATCGGCACCCACTGGATTCCGATTGTCATCCTCGCACTCTCGACGCAGGACGCGGACCTCAGATCAGAAGTGGAGAAACTCGCAACGGACTCCGCTGAATGGGTGAGGAGAGGCCTGACCGACTCAGCGCAGATCGCACGAAGGCAGAGCGGCATCCGCTTTCAGCTCACCCGCCAGCCGAAGCCTCAACACTAGACACGCCCCTGCGGTCTCTCGGCCCAATCTCCAAAGTAGCTCAGGCCGTGAGCGCTACTTGTCCCGTTGCTAGCCAGATGCGTGGCTGTAGATCGTTGCGAAGCACTGATTGAAAGTGCCTGTTCGAATCGTCGCCGTTGGTCAGTGAGGGAAGCGGCCGGATCGCCGTCGGTTCGGCCCCCATAAACGCCGATCTGGCGACCGATTCTGCGCGGGAACACTCGTCCCTACGCGACTACTCGTTACGTATTTGTCGGGGGAACGTCGGGACGGTCCGGTTAATCGTAGGACTCAGCCTGGGAGCGCTTACAACCCTCTCCGATGCTCGCCGATGAAACCCGGAAGACACGGACAGCGATCCCAATGCACTTCGGGTGTGCTGCCTTGGCCAAATCAGTGCTGTTGATAAACCTTGTCCCTAGTCACCGCCATCCTCTTGAACTCGTATCCCTCTTGGTATTCATCAACGAGGCACGCCACGGTCCCTCGAGTCGTCATTCGGCATCGAAAGAAGGGAATGGCGTCTCCACCAAAATCGACCCAAAAGCTGAGACTGGCCTTATCGTCGACGTCGGGCGTCATGGGTCGTCGTTCAGTGCCGCTTCCGACGAAGTGTGGTTCGAGCGAGTAACCATCAATGAGCATCGCCAGCTCAAACTTGCCGGTTTCCTCTTGGGTTATGCCGCTGCAGTTGAGCAAGACCAGCTCCCTGCCGTGGCTCTGCGCGGCTCCGAATATGCCGATGACCACCCATGACCCGGTAATCGCAGACGGGGATGGAAGTGTCGCAGTAGCAAACCTTGCTTTCAGCTCAGTCAGGGATTTCGGTTGGCCGCCGCATGGAGTGTTCGGTCGCCCAGGTGTGACTGGCGCCTGGCGTTCAATGGAGCCGCCCGCAAGCCTGACCGCCTCTACCGGCCCAACGAGGACAATGCAAATTGCGAGCGCTGTCTGCAGTATGGTCAAAAGTAGGTAGCGCACGTCGCGCAATGATACCGGACCTCTCAACAATGGGTTGCGAACCAGATGCGTGGCTGAAGTCATTGCGAGGGCACTGCCACTGGCAATGAAGGCGGCGGACGGCTCTCACGTCGCGAGGGATTGCGAGAACGGTTTCTTTGATCCAGTATGAATGCTTCCAATCACTCTGTATCGCAGTTTGGAGGCCGCACTTGATCAAGGTGAGCGTGATGTACCCCAATTCGCCTGGGGCGCGATTCGACCACGAGTACTACCGTGACAAGCACATGCCTCTGCTGAAGGCGCGCATGGGCAGCAGCTGCAAGTACTACA
>Ga0070665_100004272_pt1 | contig 15018 bp, 12 predicted proteins | sample KBSS13metaG_FD_65862 | JGI IMG/M metagenome (GOLD analysis project Ga0070665, IMG submission 65862) | Switchgrass rhizosphere microbial communities from Kellogg Biological Station, Michigan, USA - KBS S1-3 metaG | ecosystem: Host-associated > Plants > Roots > Rhizosphere > Soil ... | reverse complement strand
CTGTCGTAACGCGAGATGCTCAGCCGTTCGTGACTGAACTGCACAGTCAACGCGCCGGGAGACCAGAATCTCTTTGCATCGTACCGGTCCACGAGTCCATGATCGACGAAATGCTGGCACTCCTGCTCAGCGCGCTCATGGCATCGCAGAGTGCCGCTCAGACGCAGGCCCCGGGCCGCCGGCCAGACACGCGAACCTGGTACCAGGCGTACGCCGACGGCAAGCGCGCCTTCGATCAGAAGAACTGGCAGGCCGCGGTCGACAGTCTCGAGGCATCCAAACGCGCCGGCGCGCCGAAGCCCGGCCGGAAGATTCCGTTCTACGGCGACGTCTACGACGACTTCCTCCCGGACTATTACCTCGGCATGGCGTACGTGAACCTCAAGCAGTATGCGCAGGCCGAGCGCGCGTTCGCAGCCGTGCGCGCCAGCGGCGTGATCGGGCCGCGCGACCGTGAGTACGCGCAGCTCGAAACGCAGGCCACCGTCGCCAGAAACGGGCTGCAGACGCAGGAGGTGGCGCAAAACACCCCTGCCCCTCCCGCAACCGGCGCTGGTGCTCCGGCCGCCGCGCCGCCGACCGCCGCGGTCGTGCCGCCGGCGGTTCAACAGCAGCCGCCCGCGAACGCCGCCGTATTGCCGGGCGCTCAGCGGCCACCCGGCACGACCGATCTTCCGCCGGCGCAGGTACCTGTACAGGTTTCTCCGCGCCCGCCGGCCGCTGCCGGCAACACCGCCGCGAATATCAAGCGGCCGGGCACTGCCGCGCAGGTGCCGCGTCCATCTCCTGCGGTAGCGGACCCGAGCATTCCGTTCGATCCCGCCACCAACGAGCGAGAGGCGATCCGCCTGTACCTGTCCGGTCAGTATGCTGACGCGTCCAACCGGCTGGCGCGCGCGGGCGCCGGGGCGACGCCGCGCGAGCTCTTCTACCTGGCCTGCAGCCGGACGGCGCTGGCGATTCTCGGCCAGGGGGGCACGCCGGCCATAGACGAGGCGAAATCGCTGGTCGCGCGCGCCGGCAGCCCGGACCAGTTCGCCGCGGACCGGCGATACATCTCTCCGCGCGTCCTGCAAATGCTGGGGCTGAACCCGTAAAATGCGCCGACACCCGTACCTGCCGCAATATCCGTCTGCATGGGCCGTGTTCATCGCGGCGCTGATCGTCGTCGCGCCACGCACCTGCCTCGCGCAGACAAGCCTGCAGATTCCGCTGCAGTTCGATTTTCTGAACCCCGGCGCCAAGAGCCTCGCCGTCGGCGGCGCGTTCGCCGGCCTGGCCGACGACGCCACGGCGACGTTCGCGAATCCGGCCGGCCTCACGCAGCTCGGCGCCTCGGAAGTGTCGGTCGAGTTTCGCGGCTCGTGGGTGACGACGCAGTTCCTGCAGACGGGCCGGCTGTCCGGTACCGTCACCAACATCGGCGACGACACGATCGCCGGCCCGGTGTTCGGCGACAGCTCGGGATCGCATGTCGGCGTGGGGTTCGTGGCCGGTGTGTACACGCACCCGTCGCACCGCTGGGTTATCGCGGGCTACCGGCACGAGCTGGCGCGTGTCGATCAGCGGTTTCTGGCGAACGGCGTGTTTCAGACGGACGGTCCGACCGGCGTGACGCAGCGCGACCTGCCGCAGGAAGGCGACCGCCAGGTCAGCATTACGGGTTACGGCGTGTCCGGCTCGTACAGGATCTCGCCACTGTTAGCCGTGGGAGCCGGTTTTGCCGCGTATACATTTGATATGAACTCGGTGTTCCGCCGCTTCGATACCGTCGGGTTTTTCGGGCCTCCCATCCTGACTTCAGCACAGGCCTATGGGACCCAGACGGGCGACAACGTGAGCTGGGCACCCACGCTGGGCGTCATGATCGGGCGCGACCGGAGCCGTCTCGGTGTCGTGTACCGGCAAGGGGCCTCGTTCGACATGTCGACGCAGACCGGACCGGTTGACGCTCCCCAGGTTCAGGCCGGCACATTCCGTGTGCCGCATACGCTGGCCTTCGGCGCGTCGTTCCGGCCGCGGCCGCTGCTCACCCTGTCCGCCGAGGTGACGCGCATCTGGTATTCGCGGCTTCGCGAAGACTTCGTCACCGCCCAGGCCGCTCCGACGGGCCGGCTGGACAGCTTTACCATCGACGACGGCACGGAGATTCACGGCGGCGTGCAGTACGCCGTGCCGCGCTGGCGTGGCCTGCCGCGCTTCCGGGGCGGCGCCTGGTTCGACCCCGACCACTCCGTGCACTACACGCCTGCCGGCGGGAACACGTTCGGAGATCGTCTGTTCGACGAGCGCCTGACGACGGCGCTCTCGACGGGCAAGAACCAGGTGCACGGGACGGGCGGCATCGGCCTGACGTTCGGCGCGCACCTGGAGGTGAACGCCGGTTTCGATCTGTCTTCCACGCTGCGCATCTTCTCGACGTCGGTGATCATTCGTTGAATCTCATGGAGATGGCCATGCTCTGCAGAAACACGTTCGCGCGGCCGTTCGTTCTTGCCGCGGCCCTTGGCTCGATGTTCACCGTGGTTCAATGCGGGGGGAACAGCACGACGCCTCCGTCGCCTCCTCCGACTGCGCTCACGATCACGGGCGTGTCGGTCAGTCCGACGAGCATCGCCCCTGGCGGGACCGCGCAGGGGTCGGTGACGCTCAGCGCCTCGACCGGCTCGGCGGTCTCCCTGTCGAGCAGCAACCCGGGCGTGGCGACGGTTCCGGGATCGGTGAACGTCGCCGCCGGTGCGACGTCCGCCAATTTCACCGTGACCGCCGGCGTTCCCGGCACGGCGACCATCGCGGCGTCGATCAGCGGCAGCCAGGCCAGCACCACGATCACCGTGACCGCAACCCCGCCGCCGGCGCTGGGATTGACGTTGAGCGCGCCGAGCGTGGTCGGCGGCAACCCGGTGACCGGAACGATCATCCTGTCCGCGCCGGCTCCCGCAGCCGGCACGGCGGTCTCCCTGTCCAGCAGCGATCCGGTCACGGTGCCCGCCAGCGTCACGGTGCCCGGCGGCCAGACGACGGCGACGTTTACCGTCAACACGCGGGCGGTCGGCGGGACGTTCTCCAACGTGCCGATCACGGCGTCGGCCGGCGGGGTGTCGACCACCGCGACGCTCACCGTCACGCCCGTGGCGCCGGTCGTGCCGACGGCCAGGTTCACCGTGAGCGGACCGGACAGGTGCACGCTGACCAACAACGGCAACTCGTTCGATTGCACGTTCGACGGCAGCGCGTCCACCGCCTCGGCGGGCGCAACGGTCAACTTGTGGAACTGGACCTACACGATTGGCGGCACGAAATCGGAGAGCACCACCGTGCCGACGTTGACGCCCTCACCGGGAGGGTGCAGCCTGATTCCGCCGGCGAGCTCGGCGCCGCCCGGGGCGACGTCGCTGCAGATGACCGTGACGCTGCAGGTGCGCGACAGCCTCGCAGCCAACAGCACGGTGGTGACCAACGCCAACGTGAAGATGCTGCCGAACAAGCTGTGCGGGTACCCGTTCTGACGTGAAGTAGTGCAGGCCTTGAGGCCTGCCTCAGTGAGCGGGCAATAGGAAAATGCCCTCTAGCGCGCTCGCGAGAGCTCGGCGGCCTTGCCCGACGGATCGAAGCCGGGCATCGTGAAGCGGAATACGGTGTCGGCCGGCGTGACGGTGATGGTCTGACTCATGGCCGGCGTCACGCCGCCGTTGTCCAGCCGGAGCGTGTAGGGCCCGGGCACGAGGGCCGCTGAAAACGGCGTCGGCTGGGCGGCGATGGTCGCCCCGTCCCGCTGGTTGGTGATCGTCACGTTCGCCCAGGGCGACGCGTCGATCGACACGACGACGGCCGTGTCCGACGGCACCCAGACGGCGTTGCTCACCGCGAGGTTCCCGCCCGGCAGCGCCGCACGCGCCTGGTAGAAGTGGCCGGTGTCGGCCGGGGCCAGCTCGATGGTGGCTCCCCCGGCCGCGGGCACCGTGACCGCCGGTCTGAAGACCTGCGCGTCCTGCAGGACGCTGACGCTCGACGGCACCGTGGACGCGTCGCGCCGGAACTGCAGCTGCAGCCGCGCCGGCGTGCCGCCCTCGATGTAATCGAGCTGGTAGGCGTCCTGCAGATGATCCAGCGCGCGCGCCGGGAACACCTGGAGCAGCTGGCCTCCCCCGAACACGATCGCGGCCGCCATCGTCGCGGGCACGACTTCGCGCAGCCCCGGCCACGACCACGGCTGCGGCGCGCTGGCCACGGCCTCGGCGCCAGGGGGTGGCGACGCGTCCCCGCCGGTGACGCCGAGCGCCGCGTCAAGGCGGCGGGCGAGGGTGACGTCGGCCGGCAGGCGCCGGGCGGCGGCGCGGACTTCTTCCCACAGCGGGCTCGCGCCCAGACTTCGAATCGTGGCCAGCGGCGCCGTCATGTCGGCGTGCTCGACGTCGGCCAGCTGGAGCTGCTGCAGCGCGATCGACAGCTTCCATCGCTGGTGCGCCGTGGAGCCGGGCACGGGCTGCGAGTCCGCCAGCACGCCGATGATCGTCTGGCGGATCGAGGCTTCGAGCTGCGGCGTCTCGAGCCTCGTGGCGGCCAGGCATCGCCGCACCTCCTCGTCGCTCAACCGGATGACCGGCGTGGACGGTCCACCGCCGTGCTGCATCAGGTGCAGGATCGCCGCGTCCGGGACGTCGGGCGCAAAGCGCCGCCTCAGGACCTCGAGCAGTTCGGGTGTGGGATGCGGGACGAGGCTCGCGAGCCGCTTCATCCGCTCCACATCGTCTTCGGCGATTGCGCCGGCGGCCCGCAGATGGGTCCGGAGGCGTTCGGGCGATTCGCCTTCGATGCCCGCGAGATCGTTCGCCATGCGGGCGAGCCCGAGGCGCGTCATCGGCCAGACGTGCAGCCCGAGCTGGTGCGCGTCGAGAACGGGCGGCCACAAGCGCAGATCCGACACCGGCGTGAGCCAGCTTTTTCTCGTTGACTCATGGAGGGCCTGCAACCAGAGGCGGTCGCCGGTCGCGAGCGACGATTCGATCCCGCTGCCGGTGCTGATGATGAGGACCGGCGCGCCCGGTCGCTTCCGCAGCACCGTTTCGAAGCCGACCGTCGCGCGGAAGGGAAGGTCGGCGACGCGTCGTGGATCGCCGTCGAAGTACCAGCGATCGAACGGCACGCCCTGCCGAGCGAGATCGGCGAGGAGCGTGTCGATCTTCGGCCGCCAGATCCGCATGTCCTGAGACACATCCTGGAGCACCAGGATCGGTTGGGCGGTACGCCTCGGCTTGTAGACCAGCTGCGGCAGCATGCCGCGGCGGAGCGTCATGCGCACGCTCCGGCGCACGTCCAGCTGGCGCGCCAGCGCGTCAGGTGTGAAGGTGCGGCCGAGAATCGTGGCGGCGTCCTCGACGTCGGCTCGTGGCAGGCGCGTCGGCGGATCGCGCAGCACCAGATCGAAGTGGTACGGCCCGGGCGTGGCGGCCAGCGCCGATGCCCAGGTGTCCCGCAGCCACGCGTGCGTGGCGTGCCGTGTCTTGAGGGCCCAGAAGATGGCGAGCGCGGCCAGAAAAGCCGACGCGACGATTTCGGAAGTGAGCGCGCGCTCGAGCCGTTTCGGCGGAGCCGGTAGCGGCGGCGGCGAGGGCGGCGGCAGCGCGACCGGCGTCACGACGGGAGGCGGCGCCGCGTCCTGGCCTGCGGCGGGTGGCCTCGGCACCGGTGGCTGCGGCGGCGGGGGCGGCGGTTGATACAGAGCCCAGAGCACCGTGCCGATGACCGCGGCCGCGCCGAGCGGCGCCAGGAGCCAGGCCCAGCGCCGCGGCACCGGGCCGGGCACGGCCACGGGCGGCTCGACTCGCGCCGTCGGCGGCGGCGTCAAGTAGATCTCAGCGAACAGCCGCCGGATGCCCTCGACCTCGTCCTCGTTGCGCGCGACGAGCGCCGCGATCGCGTCCCCGAATTCCCCGGCGTGCGTACGGTCCCAGTGCGCGAGCAGGTTGGCCAGCGCGACGTGCTCGTTCAGCCCGACGCCGTAGCCCTTGCTCCTGAGGATCTCCAGGAACCCGGTGAACGGAAGGACCATCAGTCGATCGCGCGCGCCAGCAGGGACGAATCCTGATCGGATTTGGCGAGCGCGCCCACGAACGGAAGCTCGGACACGCGGAGCCCGGCCAGCGCCGCAGGCTCGATGCCCGACGCGTGCAGCACCCGCACCCACGCAATCAGTTCGGCCGTGGACGGTTTCTTCTCGATGCCCGGTACCTGCCGCACCTGTTCGAAACGCTTCGTCGCAACCTCGACCAGGTGATCGGCGAGGTTGAGGTGCGCGAGCCGTTCCCGGAGAATCGCCTGCAGGCGTTCGCCGGTTGGAAACTCGATCCGGTGGAAGATGCACCGCCGGAGAAACGGATCGGGGAGCTGCCGTTCGCTGTTGCTCGTCACCACCACCACGGGCCGGCGGGACGATTTGCAGACCAGGCCGAGCTCGGGCACCCGGAACTCCATGCGGTCGAGCTCGTCGAGCAGATCGTTGGGGAAGTCGCGCGGAGCCTTGTCGACTTCGTCGATCAGCACGACGCGCGGCGTCTCGGATCGGATGGCCTCACCGAGCGCCTGCCAGCGGACGTACGACTCGAGGTTCTCCGCGCGTGCGTCCCGCGTCTGCGCGTGGTAGAAGCGCAGGAGGTAGTCGAAGTCGTAGAGCGTATCCCGCGCCTGGTTGTCGCTGCGCGTGTGGAATTCCAGGACCGGGCCGAGCCCGAGCTCGCTGGCGATCGACCAGGCGAGCATCGTCTTGCCGGTGCCCGGCTCGCCGGTCACCAGCAGCGGCTGCTCCACGGCGAGTGCCGTGTTGACCGCGGTCACCAGTTTCGGGTCCGCGAGGTAGCGGCCGGTCTCGCCCCTGTTCTGCACGGCCGCGTCCGACGGCGTCGAGCCATCGCCCTTGTACCGAATCCACGTCGTCGCCGGCGTCATGTCACGCTCCTCGCATCGGGCAGGTAGTCGTCGATGGCCTGAAAGACTTCCCGCGGCGTTTTCGGGCTCCGCATCGTGATGCGCGACAGCAGCCAGGCTCTCTGGGGGTCGCTGAGCTTCATCACGTCGCAGAATTCCTTGAGATCGTCGTCTGTGATGTCGTTGAGATCGTGGAGCCGGATGGCAGGCAGGGCCGGCCTGGCGCCCGTGCGCACCCGGCCGATGAGCTGCTCGGCTTCCGGGCGCCCGTCTTCTTCGCCGGACCCGCGCAGCCGTATCCACGTGAGGAGCTGTGCGGCCATGCCCGCGTCAGGCGGCCACTCCACCGGTTGCAGGCATTTGAGGTTCATGAGCGGCTGGCACTCCTCGATGAGCTCCGGCAGCCACTCGGTGTAGTACCTCACGACCGCGTCGTCCACGAACCTGGCGCGAAGGCAGGGGTGCAGCAGGACGATGTTCGCGCGGGCCAGGCGAAGGCCCAGTTCGCGGGGCAGCGACGCCGGCGTGACGTTCAGCGCCCTGGCCAGCGCCTCGCGGAATTCGTCGCGGCTGCGCGGGCGGGTCGGCCAGTCCACCGTTGTGACGCTGCGCGGCGGATCCATCCGGAGCAGGAGCTGCACCCGCTCGAGGAAGTGCTCGTGCGCCTGACCGGTGACGCCCGGGACCAGGATGATTTCGTGCGAGGTATCGGTCGCGAGATCGTCAACCGTCTTCCACTGGAGCGCGCGGTTGCACCGCAGCGACGGCCTCACGGGCGCTGCCGGCGCCGAGCGGCGCGGCGGCGGAATCGCCGCGGACGAGGCGCTCAGCGTGCGGCCGCGGAAGCTCCACTCGGCCGACGGCCCGGGCGCCGTGGCCGTCAGCGCGCAGTGCAGCTCCCAGAACCGGGCATCGTTGTCGAGGTCGCCCTCCAGCCACACCACGCCCGTCATGTTGGTGAGCGCCGGCGGCACGGTCACGCGCTCGCGGGGGAGCCGGAAGACGGGAATGCGTTTGACGACGGCGGGGTCGCGCTTCTTGAACTGTTCGACCTCGAACGCGGTCCATTCACTGGCCGCCCACGACGGCGACATCAGGAACACGCCCGCGTCGCTCGCGGCGATGGCGCGTTCGATGTCGGCCTGGAGCAGGCCGCCGGCCGTCAGCGATTCTTCGTCGAGCCACGCGTCGATCTTCAGGTCGCGCAGCCGCGCGGCAAGATACCGCGCCAGCTCGGAATCGGCCGGCGTATGCGCATAGCTGATGAACACCTGCATGCCGATGCGACCAGAGTATAGTCAAACCCGTCTGCCGCACCACCGCCCGCGCCGGTTCCCGTGCACGTCCCTTGCGCCCTCCGGAACGGAAGGGGCGCTATCGCAGGGAGTGCTCAGCCCTGCCGGCGCAGCTCGGTGAGCAGCGTGCGATGGTTGGTGAGGCGGCGGTTGAGAATCGCCTTGGCCACGCTCAGGAGGTCGGCGATTCGCGGATCGGCCAGCGCGTACTGCACCGACGTCCCCTTTTTCCGGCTGACGACGATGCCGCTGGCGCGCAGCCGGGCGAGCTGCTGCGACACGATCGGCTGATCCAGATTCAGCCGCGCCTGCAGGGCCTGCACACCCTGCTCGCCGTCCGCCGACAACACCTCGAGCAGCCGGATCCTGGCGGGGTGCGCCAGGGCGCGGAAGAATTCGGCCTTGAGGGTCTGCAGCTCGAGCGACGGGCGGTTCATGCGCTGGCCTCGTGTCGTTCCGCGCTCGATCGCCGCAGGCGCTCCGCGTGCAGCGCCTCGGCTCGTGCGATCGCGTCGCCGATATTCTGGCAGATATTCTCGTCGCCGACGTGCCGGTGAAAGTCGGCGCGCTCCATCAGGTGGGCCGGCTGCCGCCGCGCGCCGCACAGCAGCAGCTCCCGTCCGGATTCGCGCAGCCGGTCCGCGAGCTCCTCGAACGCGAGCAGGCCGGTGCCGTCGATCGCGTTCATGTTCCGCAATCGCAGCACCACGATTTCCGGCAGCGAGTCGATGTTGTCCGAGACCTGGTTCAGCTTGTCCGTCGCGCCGAACAGGAACGGGCCGTGGATGCGAAAGATCCGGATGTACGGGGGAATCTTCAGCCGGTGCAGGCTGTGGTCCAGGCTGTCCTTGATGTACTCGTCGGTCACGGCCGCGACGGTGGTGGTTTCCGCCACGCGGCGGATGAACAGCAGCGCCGCGAGGACCATTCCGACTTCGACGGCGACCGTCAGATCTGCGAACACGGTCAGCGCGAACGTCGAGAGCCACACGGCGATGTCGGCCTTGCTCAACCGCAGCAGCTCGGGAATCTCGCGCCACACGCCCATGTTGTAGGACACGACCATGAGAATGGCCGCGAGTACCGCCATCGGGATGGCGCCGGCGAGCGGCGCCGCGACGAGCAGGATCACGAGCAGCGTGAGCGAGTGCACGATGCCCGCCACCGGTGTCCTGGCGCCCGACCGGATGTTGGTGGCCGTCCGCGCAATCGCGCCCGTCGCGGGCAGGCCCCCGACCATCGGCGACACGAGGTTGGCGACGCCCTGGGCGACGAGCTCCATGTTCGAGTCGTGGCGATCGCCGCTCATCTTGTCGGCCACCATCGCCGACATCAGCGACTCGATGGCGCCAAGCAGGCCGACCGTGATGGCCGGCATCAGCAGCGAGGGAATCAGCGACGCGCGAAAGGCCGGCACGGCCAGGTGCGGCAGCCCGCTCGGAATGCCGCCGAACCGGGATCCGACGGTTTCGACGCCCAGGCCGAGAAAGTGCGCCGCGGCCGTGCCGGCGCACAGGGCGACGATGGCGCCGGGCACGCGCGGCAGCCACCGCGCGAGGGCCACGATGATCGCCAGCGTCACGATCGCGACGCCGGCGGCCTGCGGCGTCAACGTGCCGGCGTGTGACGCGAGAGCCGTCATGCGCGGCCAGAACTCGCCCGGGACGTCCGTCATCCTGAGGCCGAAGAAGTCGCGCAGCTGGGTGCTCGCGATGAGCACGGCGATGCCGTTCGTGAAGCCGACGATGACCGGGCGGGGGATGAACCGGACGGCGGAGCCCATGCCGGTGAACCCCATGACGACCAGCATGACGCCGGCCATCATCGTGCACATGAACAGGCCGTCCACGCCGTGCTTCGCCACGATGCCGGCGACGACGACGACGAACGCGCCCGTGGGCCCGGCAATCTGCACGCGCGAGCCGCCCAGCGCCGAGACGAGGAAGCCGGTGACGATGGCGCAGTAGATGCCCGCCTGGGGCGTCAGGCCGGAGGCGATCGCGAACGCCATGGCGAGCGGCAGCGCCACCAGGCCCACCGTGACGCCGGCGGCCACGTCGGCCGCGGCGGTGCGCCGGTCGTAGGTGCGCAGGCAGTTGACGAGACGGGGAGTCAGCGGGCCAGCCTGTGACATCGATCTAGTATATATGAATATATCTATGTATGAGCCAGCCTCAGCCGGTATTTCGGCGCCCGGCAGGCGCGCGCTGACGGAAACCCGGAAACCATCCGGTCACATCACGGTCAGTGACAGCCGTCAGTGACCGGCGAGTGTCCTCGTGGTGACCGCTCCGGCCGATCCGGCCGCCGCATACGAGCGTATGTTCGATCGAGGGGGATGGTATGAAGACGATGTTTGCAGGAATGGCCGTCGCGACCGCGTTGGTCGCCGGCAGCGTGCCGGCGGCGGCCCATCACTCGTTCACCGCGGAGTTCGACGCCGCCAGGCCGGTCAAGCTCACCGGCACGGTCACCAAGATCGAGTGGACGAACCCGCACGCCTACTTCTTCATCGACGTGCGCGACGAGTCCGGCAAGGTGACCAGCTGGGCGCTCGAGATGGGGAGCCCCAACGGCCTGATGCGGCAGGGCTGGGCGCGCACGTCGCTGACGATCGGCGACGTCGTCACGGTCGATGGCAGCCGCGCCAAGGACGGCTCGAACGTCGCCAACGCGAAGAACGTCACCCTGGCGAACGGCCAGCGCTTGTTCGCGGCCTCAAGCCAGGGCAACGGCCCGTAGCGTCATTCCGGCCACGTCGCGGCCGGATCCATGTTGAGGATGGCCTGAGTCTGGAGCGTCGGGATCATCGGCCGGAGATACGGCCGCCCGACGCTCTTGTGGCACGCGTAGCAGCTTTCGAGCATCGTCTTGTAGGTGGATGCGAACTCCGCGCTGTCCTTGTGCTCGATCGCCGTTTTCACGGCGGCCAGGCTGCTCGTGTCGACGCCGTCGAAAATGCCGGCAATGTCGACGTCCTTCTGATCGAGCTGCGACTTCATGACGGGCGACTTCCGGATCAGCCACTGAATGTGGCCGCGCGTCTCGTTGAAGTAATACTGGGCGAGCGGCCAGTTCTTCTTCTTGCCGGCCCACCAGAGGTTGGTCCAGTGGAACTGCACGTCCATCATGATGTGCGAGTTCGACGGCACCAGCGCCTTGAGCTGCGCGACCTCCGCCGGCAGCTGATCCATCGTCAGCGGGGCCGGCCCGCGGCGCCCGCCGCCTTCCCGCTGCTGCGCCGTGGCCGCGGACATCACGCCGCGCTCGATTGCCACGCCCAGCACGATACCGATCGCGATCAGCGACGCGCTCTTTAGTAAAGTATTCATAAGCAGGCCCTCCGGAGGTACGCGGCGGAATTCTAACTGATCGAGAGGGTTGCTCCCTCGTCCGGCGTCCTCGCGCGTATTGAAACGTGGGGGCAACATGCGCACGACCGCCATCGTCTTCGTGACCGTCCTGCTTGCCGCCGCCGCGGCCGTCGCGCAGCCGCCGCTGCCGGTCCTCCAGTACGACGCGCCGCCGAACTTCTACAAGAGCGCGATGACCAACCCCGAGGACTTCTCGTCCAGCGAGGTCAACGCGTCGGTTCAGGTCTACGCGTTCCGGCCGTTCGCCGGGAACATCCAGCAGCTCGTGGGCCAGACACTCCTGCGCGACTGGATAGACCCGCGCTACCGTGAGGAGAATGTGGCGAGCCAGCCGGACTTCAGAAGCGAGGTCGTTCCCGGTGCGCAGGCCGCGTTCCTCGTGAGCTTCTTCGAGAACAGGGTCGGTCTGCCGAGGCCCCACGTCCGGCTGGTTGTCGTCGCCGGAAACGCGGCCGCGATTGTGGATGCGTCGGCGAACAGTCCCGCGACGCTGCAGCGTGTCGCCCCGGCCGTGAACGCCATGATCAGTTCCGTCCGGGTCGTCGCGGGCGTTGCGGCGCCCTCGATGACACAGGGATCCACGCCGGCGAACCGCGCCCAGGCCGGCATCTACATGGGCTACAAACAGAAGTTCCAGGTGAATCTCTGGGGAGGGGTCGGCAGCGGCACGTTCACGCCTGCGCCGCACTTCTACCTGTTCTCGCCGGACGGCCGCGTGTACCGCACGTTCGACATTCTGAAGGTTCCCCAGAACGGCGTCAGCGGGTTCGATTTCGCCACGGCTTCACGCACCGACCCGGAGAACTCCGGCCAGTTCGTCCTGCAGGGCACCCAGCTGATCATGCAGTTTGGCGGGGCGAATCCCGAAACGATTCGAGCGCCGGTTTCAGCAGGGAGCTTTACCGCCTACAGCGTGACGTACACGCGGCAGTAGCGGCTACTTCTGATCCTTCGCGGGGTCTTTCACTTCGAGGCCGCCCGTGACGCCGGTGACCTGGTGGCCGACGGCGGTCGCCCGCATCCGGGCGATCTCGGCCGGCGTGGCGACCTTGGGATCCACGTTCGCCTGCGCGCAGGTGAATCCGCGCAGCGTGCACTCAGACGTCGGATGCGGGATGCCGCGTTCCTTCATCAGCCGCGTCATCAGCGCCACGGCGTCCTCGTGGATGATGACGGCGTTGTTGGGCACGAACGTGCCGACGCCGATCGCGTAGTCGATGGGCATCAGCGGCTCGACGCTGGCGCCGAACGCGCCGTCGTTCTTCTTGCCGAGGTCGAATGCGCCCAGGTCGGCGCCCTTGTCGACGAGATACTGGATGATCCGGGTGTCGCCCATGTTCGCCGCGACCATCAGCGGCGTGATGCCGAAATCGTCGGCGGCGTTCACGTCGGCGCCGCCTTCGACGAACAGCTTCACGACCTCCAGCCGCTCCGCGGGCGTGCGGCCCTTGCTGTAGCCCTGGATGAACCCGAGGCCGGCGGCCGCCTCGACCATCGTCTCGCCGTCCTTCGACGTGATCCGCGGGTCGGCGTCGTGCGCGAGCAGCAGTTTCACCAGGTCGAGGTCCCCGGAAAAAGCGGCCCGCATCAGGGGCGTGGCGAAGACGATGCGCGGCGAGCCGGCGCGCATCCGCGCGCGGGGTGTGTTGTTGACCAGGGCGTTCGGGTTCGCGCCGGCGTCGAGCAGTTTCCCGATGAGCGGCAGCGGATCCGCTGTGACCATCCAGGGGAAATTGGGCGCTGTTTCCATGTTGCGGCGGTCGACGGCCCAGAAGAGCGGCGTGAAGCCCTGGGTGTCCGCCCTGTTGACGGAGGCCCGGCTGTCGACGAGCAACGACGCCAGCTCGTAGTTCCCGTTGAAGATCGCCAGCCCCAGCGCGTCCTTGCCGTCGCCGGCCACCGCGTTCACGTCCGCGCCGGCCGTGACGAGCAGCCGCGCCGACTCGACGTCGCCTTCGCGGGCCGCGAACATCAATGGGGTCAGCGACCCGCTCGCGAACTCCTCCGCGTCCTGGCCGGAGGCTCGGGCGGAAGGCGTCCGTCCCTCGAAGCCGCGGCCGTTGGCGGCCGCCACGAACTTCGATCGCGCGTTGACGTCCGCGCCGTGGTCGATGAGCGCCTTGACCGCCGCGGGGTGGCGCTCGGCCGCGGCCCACATCAGCGCCGTCGTGCCGCCCCAGGTCTCGGCGGCGTTGACCTTCACGCCGCCTTCCAGCAGCACCGCAATCGCGTCGGTCTTCCCGGTGCGCGCGGCCATCATGAGCGCCGTGTCCCCGTATTCCGTCAGCGGCGCGTTCGGATCGGCGCCGGCCTTGATGAGGCGCACGATCATCGCGGCGCTGCCGTTGGCGGCCGCCAGCTGCATCGGCGTCATGCCCTCGCGGTTGACGGCCGAGGCACGGGCGCCCGCGCGAATCAGCAGGTCCGCCATCTCGCCGTCGTCGGCGCGCACGGCCCAATGGAGCGCCGTGGTGCCGTCGACCTGGGGCGCGTTGGCGTCGGCTTTGCGCGCCAGCGCGGCGCGGACGGCGTCGCGATTGCCTTTCATCGCGGCGTCCGCGACCTCGCTGGTGGCGGCGCCGGCCCGTACGGCGATGAGCGCCGCGGCGAGCAGGGATCCGAGCACGCGTGGGATGGTCATGTCGTCTCCGCTAGCGCGTCACGTGTTCGAGGATCGCCGGCGTCGCGGCGTAGTTGTCGAGCGCGAGCGTGTGCGCGTCGCTGTCGGCGACGACTTTCGCGGTGAGGGACGTCTTTCCCTCGCCCGAGCCCTTTCCGTCGAGCCGGATTTCGACGAGCGTGAAATCGTAGTCCAGCGCCTCGGCTGCCGGCTTCGCGGACGCATCGGCGCTCTGCACGGGTGTCCACCCGGGCGAATACGTGCCGAGCCGCCGGTCGGTGGCGAGCACGATGCGCTCGCCGCCGCCGGGCCACGGCGCGTGATAGGCGTATTTGATCGAATATCCGGTCACGTCCGTCGTCCAGAGGTAGCCGACGGTGGGCGCCCGGCCGATCGCGGCCGCCAGCGCGGCGATCGGGCTCTGGGGCGCCGCTGTCTCGCCGCGGCCCCGGCCACGCCCCCGGCCTCCTCGGCCCCGCCCGGCGGCTCCGCGCCCCGAGGAGTTCGCTGCGTTCGCCGCGCCCGCATCCGTCGCGGGCGTCAACGCGGCGAGCACCGGGCTTCGCTCATCGTCGGTGGACCAGCGGTTCAGTCGAATCCGCACCGGGCTGCCCGGTTCCTTCACATTCGCGGAGGTCGCTGTGAAGATGATCTCGTGGCTTTGCGCGAGCAGAGGAGTGGAGGCGAGCGCAAGGAGCAGCAAGCCCGCCCGACGCCCCAGACCTGCCCGACCCGCCTGGCCTGCCCGGCCCGCCCGACCTGTATTCATTGGTTCGGATTCGTCCCCTTGACGCGTCCCAGCCAC
>Ga0070665_100004270_pt1 | contig 15023 bp, 12 predicted proteins | sample KBSS13metaG_FD_65862 | JGI IMG/M metagenome (GOLD analysis project Ga0070665, IMG submission 65862) | Switchgrass rhizosphere microbial communities from Kellogg Biological Station, Michigan, USA - KBS S1-3 metaG | ecosystem: Host-associated > Plants > Roots > Rhizosphere > Soil ... | reverse complement strand
GCGCGCGTCTGATCGTCTCCAGCGACAGCGCCGAGATCCAGGCCGAGGCGAAGCGCCATGGCGCCGAGGTGCTGTTCGACCGCCCTGCCGAGCTTGCGAGCGACACCGCCTCCTCCAACGACGTGGTGCTTCACACCATGGACTGGTTCGAGAGGCATGAAGGACGACGCTACGATGCCATCATGCTGCTGGAGCCATCGTCGCCGTTCGCACGGCCCGAGCATTTCGACGAGGCGGTCGAACTGTTCGCCGCGCGCAAGGCGAGCCTTGTGGTCGGCATGCGCGAGACCGAAGTGGCCTCGATCTTCGTCGGGACGTTGGACGCGAATGGCTCGATCGGCGGCATCGTCGAGAAGATGCTGAAAACGACGGCGCAGCGGCGACAGGACCAGGCGCCGGAAGTCACCATGAACGGCGCGCTCTACCTGATCGGCTGGGACGCCATGCGCAAGCACCGGAAGATCTATGCCGATCCCACCGCGAGCTACGGCATCATGATGGACCGCCTGCACTCGATCGAGATCGAGAGTGCCGCCGACCTCGCCTACGCATCCTACGTCATCGAGCATGGTATGCTCGATGCATCGCCATGGCGGAAATCCGCATGACCACAAGCCGACGCATCGCCGTCGTCACCGGCTCGCGGGCCGACTACGGATTGTTGCGCGGTATCCTGACGCGGCTGAATGCGATGGATGACGTCTCGCTGAGCATTATCGCTTGCGGCATGCATCTGGTGCCGCGCTTCGGCGAGACCTGGCGGGCCATCGAGGCCGACGGTTTTTCGATCGCGGCTAAGATCGATCTGCAGCTGAGCGACGATCGCGCCGAGACGGTGGCGCGCGGTACCGGCATCGGCGTTTCCGGCTTTGCCGAAGTGCTCCCGCAGCTTGCGCCCGATGTTCTGGTGGTGCTCGGCGACCGCTACGAGGTGCTGGCAGCCGCGGTCGCGGCGACGCTGCTGAACATTCCGATCGCGCACATCCATGGCGGCGAGATCACCGCCGGCGCGTTCGACGATGCGATCCGCCACGCGATCACGAAAATGGCCGCCCTGCATTTTGTCGCGGCCGAGCCCTATCGGCAGCGCGTGATCCAGATGGGTGAAAACCCCGACTTCGTCTTCAATGCCGGCGCACCGGGCCTCGATCTCGCCGGCACGGCGCCTGCGCTCAGCCGGACCGAACTGTTTGCTGAGCTCGGCGTCAGCGGCCCGGAACGCTTTTTGCTGGTCACGCTGCATCCGACCACGGCGCGGCCGGATACGGACACAACCAATGTCACCGCGCTCCTCGATGCGCTCGCCGAGGTCAGGGACCGCAGCATCATCTTTACCGGCGTCAACGCCGATCCCGGCTATCGCGCCATCGACGACGCCATCAAGGCCTTCGTCGCGGCACGGCCGGACCATGCCTTTCACTTCACCTCGCTCGGCAGCGAGCGCTACTGGTCCGCGCTGCGGCTCGCCGACGCCGTGGTCGGCAACTCCTCCAGCGGTATCCTGGAGGCACCGGCCGTCGGCGTGCCTTCGATCAATATTGGCGACCGCCAGCAGGGCCGGCTGCGCGCCGCCTCGATCATCGACTGCCCGGCCGATTCGGCCGCCATTCTCGTCAGCCTGACGCGCATCTTCGAAGGCCGGTTCCAGCCCGAGCCGGACGTGGAGCCTCCCTATGGCCGCGGCGGCGCGTCGGAGAAGATCGCCGGAACCCTCCGGAAGATCGACCTCCGTGGCGTTTTCCCGAAGCATTTCCAGGATTTGGCCGTCGCGCCGGAACGCCCCAAAACGGGCTGATAAGTGCCGGCCGCGGTTGCCTGTGCAATGCGCCGGGCTGTATAGATCGGATGGCTTTGAGACGATCCGCGGCAAGTCCGGAGAAACCCGACATGACGACAATCGATTCGCTGACGGATGCCGCGCCCGCGACACGCGCCGTTAATGTCGGTGAGCTGCCGATTCCGCCCTATCGCGGCGACACCCTGCCCTCGATCGACTATGACACGCATCCGGCCTATGGCGGCATGCTCGCGCGGCCGACGTTGCGCGAGCGGTTTTACGCACTGAATGTGTTTCTGCGGACCTTCGCCTTCGTCACCATCCGCCGCATCGTCGATTACGACAACATGCCGCTGTTGACCAAGGAAGCCGGCTTCAGCGGTCTCAATGCTCGGACTGCGCTGCGCTACATCTCGATGTTTGCGCGCATCCGCGCCAGCCGTGCGATCGGCAGACTGACCGGCGCGCGACGGCCCGCGATGCCGGCAAACCCGGCCTTGCTGAACAAGATCAAATCAGACGGCATCGTCTGCCTGACGCTCGCGCCGGATGAACTCGACAAGATCCGTAGCGTGACGAACCCGGGCTTCGCCAAGCTCGACGGGCGTCGTGCCAACATTCCGCCGGAGAAGCGCAAGTTCGACGACAACGTCTACTGGTGCACGCGCTCGGCCGATCCGGAAGCCTTCGCGGCGGTGGAGACTATCTTCCAGCGCTACGGCATCATGGAGGCCGCGAGCGCCTATCTCGGCCGCCCGGTCGGCGTGAAGCACGTCAATGCACAGATCAACGATCAGGACCTCGCATTCTGGAAGCGGGTGTTCCCGGACACCCAGCTCCAGGACCCCTGGGGCAGCTACCTGCATATCGACGCCACCTACGGCATGCTGAAATGCGCGATCTACGTCCACGACATCGGCCCGGACGGCGGACCGTTCTGTTACGTCCGCGGCAGCCAGAATGCGAAGATCGGCTGGTTCGAAGGCATGGTGCGCCGGACCAACGACTTCAGCGGCTTCTCGGGCCGGCGGCCCGACGCCCGCAAGAAGTTCATGGCGCTCCCGGCGTTCCTGCGCAGGAAGGCGGATTTCGGTGGCGATCTGCAGGACAACTCGCCCGACGTGGCGCGGCTGCGCGAGGGACACTTCGCCGCGACCTCGAACTACGGCAATTGCGTATTGTTCGACGGCAACGGCATGCACCGCGGCGGAATGGTGAACAAGGGCGAGCGCCGCTGCCTGTTCATCCTGCTCGCTGAAATCTGAGGCCAGCGCGGCCAGCGACGTGACGAACGATCAGCCCTTCGCGCCGTGCAGCTTGCTCGGCCGCGTCAGATAGTCCGCGAGTTGCTCGGGACTGAAATAGGCCGACTGGCTGCGCAGCGGGCTGTCCTTGCGGACAAAGGCGAGATCGATCTGGGCGAGCGCGCCGTCGAGCGAGCGCATGTGGCCCTCGAGCACGTCATAGACCGCGAATCCCTCTTCGTCGCAGAAGCGTACGATGTCGGCGAATTGCGGAATGCCATGGCGCATCGGCATCATCGTGGTCTCGAGTATCATGAGGTCGATCTCGCTGATGCGCGAGCCCAGCCCCTTCAATACCTCGATCTCGGCACCCTGGGTGTCGACTTTGATGAATACGGGATGCTCGAGCTTCTCCGGTAACAATGAATCGAGGCGGCGCATCGGCGTCTTCCGCGCCTCACCGTCGAGCGCCTTGCCTTCGACCTGCGCGAAGATGCTCGAGCCCGAGATATCGTCGTGAACGTTGAAGGTGATCTCGCCGTTCTCGGCGCCGGCGGCGACGAGAAAGTATTCAGCGTCGAGCCGCTGCTTCAGCTGCTCGAGCACAGGGCGGCATTCAGCGACCGGCTCGACCAGAAAATATTTCGCGCGCGGAAACGCATCGTAGATCGGTGAGGTGCCGAACGCGATTCCGACGTCGATCACCGTCTTCACCTCGAAGCCAAGGGACTTCAGGTGCTTGAAGAACAGCGCGAAGTTCCGGACCGGCGCATTGGTGCGCATCAGGCGCAGCCCGATCGGTTCCAGGACGCGATTGATAGCCTGGAACGCGGCTGAGACGAATGCCTTCATGAAACGTGCGCCGGTTGAGCAAGAGCCGGGGATGAAAAGACCAAAACGGCCGGCAGAAATTTGCAATCGATGGGTCGATTTGGTAGATCAGCCGGAGAACCCGGTCAAGCGACCGCTTTTTGTCGATGACAGCGAACTCAGCATGAAAGTTCTCGTGACCGGAAGCTCCGGCTTCATCGGTCAGGCGCTGGTGCGCCGGCTACAGGCTGAAGGGTTTGAAGTTGCGGGCCTCGACAAGGGTTCCGGCGCAACTACAACCCATGTGTGCGACATCCTGGACGCCGGACGGCTCAATCAAGCAGTGCAGGAATCCTCGCCGGATGCGCTGGTCCATCTGGCCGCGCGCATCGACCTCGATGAAAAAACTGATCTCGCGGGCTACACGGCCAACATCGAGGGCGTGCAGAACGTGATAGCCGCCGTCCGGCTCACGCCGTCGATCAGGCGCGCGATCTGGACGTCATCGCAGCTTGTGTGCCGGGTCGGCTATGTCCCGCGCAATGACACCGACTATACGGCCGACACCCTCTATGGGCAGAGCAAAGTCCGTACGGAGCAGATCGTTCGAGAGCAGGACGGAGCAGGACGCGAATGGTGCCTCGCCCGTCCGACGACGGTCTGGGGACCGGGAATGAGCGCGCACTACCAACGATTTCTTCGCATGATCGAGCGGGGCTACTATTTTCACGTCGGCAACCAGCCGCTGTGGAAGTCCTATAGCTATATCGAGAACATCGCGTTCCAGTATCTACGACTGCTCGAAGCGCCGGCCGAACTCATCCATGGGAAAACGTTCTATCTCGCGGACTACAAGCCGATCGATCTGCTGGCCTGGAGCGATGCATTCCAGCGCGCATTCAATTCACGCGCGATTCCGCATATGCCACTCAGCATCGCGCGCATACTCGCCGGTTGCGGTGACGCCGTTAACGCCATCGGCCTTCGCAAGTTTCCATTCAATTCGTTCCGACTCAACAATGTGCTGACGCAATATCAATTCGACCTCAAACCCACCGAAGCGGTCTGTGGACCGCTGCCGTACAATATGGAGCAAGGCGTCGAAGAAACCGCGGCGTGGCTCAGGGAATTACCGCCAGGCCCGGATGTCGCTGGACATCCTGATCACCGTATCGCGGGCAAACCGCCTGTCGAGAAGATACATCCATGACGGACATTCAAGGAAAGGTTCTGTTTGGACTTTTCGTGTTGTCGGTCAGTTTCGTCCTGCTTTTCACCAGTACATATACCCTTGATCTGAAGTTTGGAACCAATACGGTGACGCTGCTCACTGCGTGCCGAATCGCGATGCTCGTCGTCGGAATCTGGTTTTTGTGCCTGGAGCGTAAAAACCTGTTTGGTGGCCTGGATTTGATCGCCGCAATTCTGTTGGCGATCATTTTTGCAGGCGCGCTCTCCGGGCTCATCGAAGGCAACGATCCCTCGGCGTACCTCCGACACGCATTTCAGTATGTGTTCATGCTGACCTTCTATCTGATCGGCAGAATACTGGCTCGATATGAAATACCGGTCTTTGCATTCAGAATCATCTTCCGAGCGATACTGTTCGGATACGGCGTCGCGATTGCAATTTATGTGATGACGCCCGGTATGCAGGCAGGCGCCTACAGCTTTCAGCCGAACCTTGCACTGTTGCCCCTGGCACAAAACGGCAGTTGGATCACCTCGGCACTTTCGGCGCTCGTCATCATCATCGGCAATAAACGGGCGGTATTCGTTGGCGGCTGTTTTTGCGTCGCAGTTTTGATCGTATTTGCCATTTCAAAAGACCGTGGCGGCGGGATGCTCGCAAAGACCACAGCTATCCTCGTTCTTTCACCGGTGATCACGCTCCTTACCTTTCTGGGACTGTCGAGTTTAAACCAGCTTGGAGTTCCCGTTGTTGGACTTGTGGCCGATCGGTTTTCACCGGCGCCGTCATTTTCGCCTGCAGCGGTGCACTCGGCGAACCCCGAGAAATCATTGGAGGACATCAAGCAACTCGAGGCCGGCGTGGACCCGGTGCTGCGCTTGACGAGTGCACGCAATGTAGAGGCGGTAGCCATTTGGAATTTGCTTCAGGACAAGCGAGCAGGATTGTTGATCGGCGCCGGCTTTGGTTCCAATTTTGAAGTCGACTATACGTCGCCTAACAACTACCAGAATGTGAAGTTTACTCGGGATCAGGCCGACGTCATGCCCGCTCACATCGCTATGACGAGCGGAGTGCCTCTCGCTGCACTTTTTACGATTGTGCTGGTCTGGGCTTTTGTGAAGCTGTTCCTGCGCCTTGATCGGATTTCGAGTATTGAGAGCACAATTGCGTTGTTCTCGATCAGCCTTGTGCCGGACACGTTTCTTGGATTCAACGGTACCAATCCCCTGGTCTGGGCCGCCACGGGTTACGCGATCATGCGCGGTTCGGGAGCCAGCGCTCCGCACTCGTCTGAGCATCCAGTCCCGGCGCTTTCTACAAAATGACAGTATTGCTCCAGCCCGCAATACTAATGACTGCCGTGTGGGCAGCCTTTGTCACTATCTATGTTTCAGTTCCCATTGTTTATGACCACATTCCTGGAGCCGCCGCGTGGTCCATAATGGCTGGTGGCGTAGTCGTGTTTGGAGCCGGCGCCGCAATGGCCGGCGGCGGAGACCCGACTGATCGGTCGATCCACGACGAAATGCGATATGACCACACCATCATGGCATGCGCCGTGATCGGTATGCTCGGGATAATCGCAGTGGTGGTGGACAAACTGTTCCTGAGCGGGATCGATTGGTCGATCGGGATAACCAACGTGCGCGAACGGCGTGCCGTCGAGGTATTCGAGAATGTCCCCATTCACCGATCCCTGCTGCTCTATTTGGGCTATCTCACGTTTTCATTCTCGTGTGTGTCCGTAACCCTTTTTATCCTTGTCGGCGAGCGGCTTGGGCGGTTCGCAGCTCTGAGCGGTCAAATCTCGGTCCTGCCGATGATTATCTACGCGCTCGCTTACGGCGCGCGTATGCCCATTCTGTTGCTTATCCTGCTTTGCGTAGGCGCCGCATTGACGCGGGCGGTGCAAGGCAAGTCATTTCTGCCATCCGGTCATTGGATGTGGCTCAAACTAATCATCGCATGCATCGCATTTCTGATTTACACGAATCAGGTCTGGCAGAATCGCCGCGACACAAACCGGATTGCGGATTATTCGATATTCAAAACCGTTTCGGCTTCTCGCTGGGAAATGCAACCGAGTCCATGGCTCGATGAAGCTGTCAGTGATGGTAAGCTGCCTGCCGGCCCGGTGATGGACTGGCTGAGCATTGGAATGTACATCACTCATTCTCCGACGACAGTTCAGCGAATGGTCGATCATTGGAATGAAATCTCCATCTATGGAGGTCTCTATCAGGTAGGCATACTTTCACCGCTCACCGACGTCCTCGCGCCGTCATTGAAATTGTCGCAGAACATGCGATCGCAATTGATGAGCGCCGGCATATATGGCTGGTTTCCAAATACATGGGGGGCGTGGATCGGCGACGCGGGCCTGGTGTTTGGAACGATTTGCGTATTTGTGTGGGGGTTTCTATCGGGATGGGTTTATCGTGCCGTCCGCTCGGGAGCCTCTGTACGAACTCAGCTCATGCTCGCGTTTGCCTACATGACTATCCTGATAAGCCCGCTCAACGGGCCGTTTGGCATGGCCAATTCATTCCTCATCTTCGCATCATTTTCGGCTATCGGATTTGTCCCTTTGATCAAGACCGCCGCGTCGTCAATACGCACCAGATTCCTGCATAGAACCTGACGGGCTATTCGCCGGTTCTCGAACAGGTCGACTAATCCAGATGCACGACGGACGGTTCACCGCTAGAGCACCTCCAGATCAGTCGGAAGGCCGACAGTACCCGGCGCAGCGGCTTTCTTGCGAGTTTCGCGCATGCGGTGATTCGCCAGTGCGGCGAGCGACAGCAGCAGCACGGCGCTGGCGATGCCGCTGGTAACCGCCGCACCGTAGATGCCATACAAGGGAACCAGCAGAAGGTTAAGCAGCGTCGATACCACAGCCGAGCCGAGATTGCAGATCAGGAGGGAACTGTCCGACCGCGCGGCATAGAGCGCGTAGGAGGGAACATCGGCCAACATGCGCAGGAAGATTCCAGGCAGCAAGGCATAAAACACCCCGACCGCCGACGCATAGGTGGATAGTCCGAGCACCGACAGCATCGGAGCCATGGCAAGGGCGCAGACGACTACGGTTCCCGACGCCAGCGCCAGCATCGACCAGAAGAACGAGCGGAGAGCAGCGCGGTAGGCGTCGACGCCCGCCGCATATCCCGCGATGACCTTCGGCAGAAACTGATGCGATACCGATCCGCCCAGCGACAGCAGGCCGATCAGGATCGTCGAATAGAACGTGTAGACGCCCAGCGCGTCGCGGCCGACGAATATGTCGATGACGAAGCGGTCGACATAGGAGATCACCAGCGCGCCGGCCGCTGTGAGCATGAAGGGGCGCGCCGTCCACAGGCCTTCGCGGATGGTCGACCAGTCGGGCCGGTATCCCCTCAACTCGCGCCATGGGAGCTCGAAGAGCGTGAGGGCGGAAAAGACAATCGACAGCACACCGCCGAGCGCCCACAAGACCAGCACGGTCTCGAGGGTCCGGGTCCAGGGTGCTGCGAACATCAGAAGTGCGACCGCATAGACCCAGATGCCGCCGCGAAGGAACACGCCAATATAGGCGCGCACCGGCCGCTCGGTGATGATCAGGATCCGCGTCGCCTCCAGCGAGACATGCTCGGTGATCAGGATCACGACAAACCAGGGCGCAAGACGGGCCGGGAACCACCCCGCGGCGACCGCGGCCAGTACCATGACGCCGATCGCAAGCAGCGCCGCCGAGCCGAGGGCGATCTGGTCCGCGATGATCCGCGCGCGCTGCACAGGCGTCGCCGGCACCATTTCGCGCAGTGTGTAGGAGTAGAATTCGAGTCCGACCGCGAGCAGCGCGAACGCCAGCGTCGCGGTCAGGAGACCGTACTCCCCCATCTCGGCCGGCGACAGCATGCGTGCCAGCAGCAGCGACAGCAGGAAGCGGCTCGCCAGCGTCATTGCGCGCAGGATGAGGGCCGCGCCGGTGCCCGCGATCGCAGGCCGGGTCACGAGGTCAAGCAGGCGAGATCGCATCACGCTGTTCCATCCCCATAGGCCGTCGGCATTGGTTACAGCGCATTCCCGGCCTGATCGTCAGGCGGCGGTTCTGCAGGATTTCAGGAAGCGCGGCAAATGCGCGTTCAGCGAACGCGCCAATGGCTCGACTGACGCGCGTGCTGCCGCATTCGTGGGATCAAAGTTGCGCCAGCCGAAATAGTCGCCCTCGACACTGATTCCGGCAAGATGCCGTACGACCTCGCGCCGCGTCGTGGCGAGGTCGTCTGGCTGGCGCCATTGCGCAACGCGCTCGGCAAGCGCGTCGATTTCGCCGACATCCCGAATATGCACGAAGTGCTGCTCGGTCGCATAATACGGTTCGGTCGCGACCGAACATAGTCCCGCCAACGCCGCCTGGAGTCCGATCGTCCCGGTGAACGTCACCGACACTCCACACTTGCCAATCAGCAGATTGGCTGGAACATCATAGGGCACCAGCGTAACGAAAGGCAGTTTCGACAGCCGCTCGAACAACTCGCGCTGGCGGAAACCGAACTGCAGCGGATGATCCTTGACGAAGATGCGATAGCCTGCCCGGCCAAGCACCTCGCAATAGCGCACCAGCACGTCGTCATGCGCAAGCATGCCCTGCAGCTTCAGCCAGTAGTCCATCGAGGCTTCTGGGAACAGTTGCAGTCCGAGAAACACCCGTCGCTCGCGCGGCAGGCCGGCAAGCTGCTTGTCCCAGTCATGGTCGAACAGCTTGAGTGCGGCGGCGTCGCGGGCGCGCACCTTGTGCTTCAGCCGCTTCAGCGCATCGAGATAATGGCAATTGTAGCGGTCGCGCTTGAGGAAGCGCCAGACATTGAAGAAGGCGCCCCGCACCGCGTAATAACCGAATATTCGCCAGAACCTGGCCTGCGAAAAGCGCTTGGCACCACGCACATAGGCGGGCGCGAAGTCCTCGGTGCAGAGCTGGCTCACCGCCGCATCGATGTCCTCGCTGGCGGGCTCGCGCAACCAAGCCGGCCGGCCGCGCCGCATCAACATCACCTGATCGGGAATGATCGATGTCGTCATTTCGAGGAAATCGATGCCCCGGCGGCGCGCGATGCGCTCCATCACGTCCATGACATAGCGGTCGATGGTGAAGGTCATCACGAGCTGGGGATCGAGCTTGTCGAAGGCCTGCTCGATTGCCTGGGTCATGCCGCCGATCATCCTGAGCGCGAGATCGCGGTCGATGCTGCGGAGCACGCGGCAGCGCAGGATGACATCGGCACACCCCTCCTCGCCAAACCGCGCCAGCGCGACAGACGCCGCGTCGCCCTTGTCGATAAAACGATAGAAATCGTCGACCAGCGAATAATCGCCGTCGTTGCGCAGGTCGCTCAGCACGACCGCGTCGGCGAACTCCATGCGTGACGCAAGATATTTCCACCACGGCGTCGTGCTGTGAATGGTGAAGAAGACGACGCGGGCCATCAGATCCTGTTCGCGCTTTCCGCCAGGAACGGGCTGCTCGGCAGGTTGATGCAGCGCGTCTGCATGTCTTCGGCGACGGGCAGCGGCGAACGCGGGCAGTCGCGGTACATCGGCAACAGGTGCATTGGCGTCCACAGCGGCCTTGCGCGGATGCCGTTACCGTGCAGGGCTTCGAGCAGCCGGTCGCGCTCCGTGGCGTATTCGCGGTCGAGCACGAGCGTGTTGAGCCAGTAATTGCTTTGCGAGCCCGTCGGCTCACGATAGATGCGCGCCCAGGGAAAATCCCTGAAGGCATGCAGATAGCGCTCAGCAAGCACGCGCTTGGCCTCGACCATCGCCGGCAAACGCTCCATCTGCGCGCAGCCAAGTGCCGCGTTGATATTCGGCAGCCGGTAGTTATAGGCGACCTCGTCATGGTCGAATGCCCAGGCGTGCGCTTTCTTGGCCGTAGAGGTGAAGTGCCGCGCGTGACGGGCGTGCGCCTCATCGTCGGTCACGATCATGCCGCCACCGCCGGTCGTGACGATCTTGTTGCCGTTGAAGCTCAGCACGGCGGAATGGCCGAACGTTCCACAGCCCTTCCCGCCAAGGATCGAGCCGAGCGACTCGGTCGCGTCCTCGACAACCACGAGATCGTACTTGGCCGCCACCGCGCCGAGGGCGATCATGTCCACCGGATGCCCGAAGATGTGTACCGGAACGACCGCGCGGAGCCGGCGGCCCGTCTGTTTGTTCACCCATACGCCGTTCCGCCGCACCGCGACGGCTTCGAGATGGGCCTCGAGCGCCTGGGGATCGAGCCCAAGCGTGTCCCAGGTCGAATCGACGAAATGCGGAATGCCGCCAGCATGGCTCACCGCGTTCGCGGTGGCGACGAAGGTGATTGAAGGCAGCAGCACCTCGTCGTTTTGCTCGACCCCCTCAAGCACCAGTGCGGCGTGAAGCGCAGCAGTGCCGTTGACGATCGCCACCGCATGCCGCGAGCCGGTCGCTTCCGCAACCATCTCCTCGAAGCGAGTGACATACTTGCCCGCCGACGACACCCAGTTGGTGTCGATGCAATCGAGCACTAACTCGCGCTCGCGCGCACCGAAGCGCGGTTCGTGCAACTCGACCGGGCGCGCGGCATCGCCGAGCACGACATCCACGGCGTCGAGCATGGGCTTGAAGTCAAGCACGTTGGGACGATCCTGGCTCGCCTGGGCGGAGGAGATGCTCATCTTGTTCACAGCGTGTATGCATTGGTGCGATAACGAGACAGGTTCTCCTGCTTGGTGAACCAGGCGATGGTCTGCTCGAGGCCCTTGCGCAGGCCATCCACGCCGGCGAAGCGCGGCGACCAGCCGAGCAGCTTCTGCGCCTTGGCGTTGCTTGCCCACAGGCGATCGACTTCGCTGCGCTCGGGACGGACACGGACGTCGTCTTGCTCGATCTCGATCGTCACGCCCATCAGCTCGGCGATCATGCGCGCCGTATCGCCGATCGAGATCTCGAACGCGCTGCCGATATTGATGACCTCACCGAGGCCGGCCTTCGAGTCGAGCGCTGTCAGGAAGCCGCCAACGGTGTCGGCGACATAGCTGAAATCGCGCGTCGGATGGATACTGCCGAGCTTGATCTTGCGGGCACCCGCCGCAATCTGGGTAATGATGGTCGGGATTACCGCGCGCGCTGACTGCCGGGGACCGTAGGTATTGAACGGCCGCACTACGGTCACCGGTGTCCCGAACGAACGCTCGAACGACAGTGCCAGCTGATCCGCGCCGATCTTGGTCGCGGAATAAGGCGATTGTCCCTGCAGGCGATGTTCCTCGGTGATCGGAACGAACTGCGCCGTACCGTAGACCTCGCTGGTCGAGGTATGCACCAGATGTTCAACGCCGAGATCGCGCGCCGCCTGCAGTACGTTGAGGGTGCCGCGGATGTTGGTTTCGACGTAGGTGTCAGGCGAATGATACGAATATGGGATCGCAATGAGTGCGGCGAGATGCAGGACGGCGTCGCATCCCTTCATCGCCGTGCGCACGCCGTTTGGGTCGCAAACGTTGCCTGCGAATATGTCCAGTTCCTTGCGGATCTCGGGTGGCGCGGAATCGAGCCAGCCGTGCGAGCCCATGCTGTTGTAGTGCACAAAGGCGCGGACCGCGAAATTGCGGCGAACCAGTTCTTCCGCGAGGTGGGATCCGATAAATCCGCCGGCGCCTGTCAGCAAAATCTTTCGCAACATTCGGCTCCCTTCGGCAGCCAAACTACCCCGCATGTGAGGTACCCGGGCTGATATGGCCGCTTCTAAACAGTCCTCCTGCGGGAGGCCAGCCGGAACACACAGAAAATATCGGTCCGACAGTTTCTTAGGCCAGCGAATCGACCTCTCGGCAGCACGTTGATCCGACTAACAATGACCGGGATTATCAACGCGATCGATCACTACCATAATACCGCAACTGATGTTCAGCGAAACTCGCGGATCAGGTCGACTACACTTTGCAGTTGTGTGGCGGCGATCTCGGCAAACATCGGCAGCGACAGGATGCGCCCCTGATCGGCGAACGCATTTGGAAACTGCTCGGGACCGTGACCAAAGCGCTCATAGGCGGTAAGGAACGGCAGCGCCGTCGGATAATTGATCGCGGTTTGAACGCCGTTGGCATTCAGGTGTGCCGCCAGCTCGTCGCGGCGCGGATGCCTGATCGTGTAAAGGTGATAGACGTGGTCGCGGCCCGGCGCGACCTCCGGCACAACCACGTCCTCGATCTGGTTGAGACCGGCGTCGTAGACGCGGGCGGCGTCCTGCCGGGCTTTTGTCCACTGCGCGAGATGCGGCAGTTTCGCCGACAGGATCGCAGCCTGCATGCCGTCGAGCCGGCTGTTGATGCCCTCGATATGATGCTGGTGCTTCACCAGCCCGCCGTGCCGCGCCAGCATGGTCATATGTTCGGCCAGGGCGTCGTCGTTGGTGACGACGGCGCCGGCATCGCCCATCGCGCCGAGATTCTTGCCCGGATAGAAAGAATAAGTCGCGGCCGCGCCGAAGGTGCCGACCTGCCGGCCTTTATAGCGGCCCAGATGCGCCTGCGCGCAATCCTCCACCACCCAGAGCTTGTGCCTGTTCGCGATCGCCATGATCGCATCCATGTCAGCCGGCTGCCCATACAGGTGGACGGGAATGATGCCGACCGTGCGCGGCGTGATCGCGGCCTCGATCGCTGCGGGATCGATCGTGAACGTCGTGCCGTCCGTGTCGCAAAACACCACGGTCGCGCCGGCATGGGTGATCATCGCAGAGGTGCTGATCCAGGAATGCGCAGTGGTGATCACCTCGTCCCCCGGCTTGACCTTCAGCGCCGCCATGGCGAGGTACAGCGCGTCGGTGCCGTTGGCGCAGGAAACGCAATGCTTGACATCCACCGCCGCGGCAAATTCCCGTTCAAAGGCGTCGACGTAGGACCCGCGAATGAAGGCGTTGTCGCGGATCACGGCCGATATCGCGCCGTCGATCTCGCTCTTGATGGTCTGATATTGCAGTTGCAGATCCGCAAAAGGCACCGGCATCTTCGTCTTTCCTACTTGTCGGTCAGCAGCCGGCGCGCCGGATTGCCGGCATAAGTCCCTGGCACCGTGATGTCGCGGGTGACCACCGAGCCCGCGCCGATGACGACGTCGTCGGCGATCCTGACCGGCATGATCGTGGCATTGGAGCCGATCGAGACGCGGTTACCAATCACGGTTTCGCGCCACAATTCCCTGTTGCCGCGGGCCGGGCCGCCGGTTGAAAACGTATCGTTCACGAACATCACCCCATGGCCGACAAAACAGTCTTCGCCGATGGTGACAAGTTCGCAGATGAAGGCGTGCGACTGCACCCGGGTGCGGGCGCCGACCACGACCCCCTTCTGGATTTCGGTGAACGGCCCGATAAAGCAGTCGTCGCCGATCCTGCAGCCATAGAGATTGCACGGCTCGACGATCTTGACGCCGGTGCCGAAATCAACGTCGCGCACCGCGACCTGATGTATCTCGGGCCGGTTCACGGCACGACACCAAGCCGGCCCACCCGCTGCGCAAACCGCAGCGGTACCTCGGCGCCGGTCTCGATCGATTCGTAGAGCGCCGAAATCAGTTCCAGGCTCTTGCGCCCTTCAAGCCCGTCGACCAGCGCCGAACGCTGGTTCACCAGACAATCGATCACATGCTGGTAATAGGCCTGGTGGCCGAAGCCGTAGACGTTGGGCGGATTGACCGAAAACTTCTCGATCACGTCCTTGTCGGACGGAAGTTCATCGACAAAGCGCCAGTGCCGGATCTGGTTGACGGCGAAGCCCGCGATTTCCACCGTTCCTTTTTCGCCGAGAATCGAAAGCGAGCCTTCGAGATCGGTCGGCCGCACTGCCGTCGTCGCCTCGATGATCCCAAGCGCGCCGTTGCTGAATTTCAGCGTGGCGACCGCGGTGTCCTCGGCTTCGATTTTTACCAAAGCGGTCACGGCGCGGGCATGAACGCTGACGACGTCGCCGAAGAACCATTC
>Ga0070665_100004266_pt1 | contig 15034 bp, 12 predicted proteins | sample KBSS13metaG_FD_65862 | JGI IMG/M metagenome (GOLD analysis project Ga0070665, IMG submission 65862) | Switchgrass rhizosphere microbial communities from Kellogg Biological Station, Michigan, USA - KBS S1-3 metaG | ecosystem: Host-associated > Plants > Roots > Rhizosphere > Soil ... | reverse complement strand
GTTCAGCAGCGCAGTGGTGAGCCGCTCGTCGAGGGACATGGCGAGGCCGCCGCCGGTCGTCAGCTGCACGATGGCGTCGGTCGCCGCGCACAGCCGGTCGTGGATCTCCCGGTAGATCTCCTTGTCCATCGTGTTGTGGCCGTCCGGGTCGCGCGCGTGGACGTGCAGCACCGCGGCTCCGGCCTTCCATGCCCGGATGCCCTGCTCGACGATCTCATCGGGCTGCTCGGGGAGGCCGGGGTGCGTCGTCTTGTCGTGGTAGCCGCCCGTGAGCGCGCACGTGATGATGGGCGGGCTCACGATCCCTCCTGGCCATCGATGAGGACGAACGCGATGCGACACGGCCGGTCGCTGCGGTTCGCCCAGGCGTGGTTCGTCCCGCGCTGGATGAGCAATTCACCGGTGCGCATCAGCGTCTCGTCCTCGTCGAGCAGCGCCCACACCTCGCCGTCGAGGACGATCGCGTAGTCGAGCGTCGGCGTCTTGTGGAACCACCGATGCCGAACGTCGCCGCTCTCGACGCCGGCCTCCTGATGGCGCGCGCCGCCGATCTCTCGGAACAGCTGCCCCATGTCGACGTCGTCGTAGGCGCTGTCGGGGGGGAAGTCCGCGATGCGGAGGATCGTGCCGTTCGCAGGCGGGGCCATCGGCGGGACACGACCGGCGGGCGCCGTGTCCTCCTCGCCGTCGAGCGGTGCCGGCGTGCCGTCCGTCGTCCACAGGACCGTCGCGACGAGCTGCGGCATCGCCGGCGGAGCGCTTCGGCACGGCGCGGGCCCGTCGCTCAGGATCACCGACCGCCCGTCAGCGCGGTGACCGGTGACGATCCGTCGCACGGGGGACAGCGCCTGCTCGGGTTCGACGGAGACGACATCCGCGCGACCGGTGTGCTCGTGATCGGGCATGTCGCCGCTCAGCTCCGGGCGGCCGCGAACGGGTCCGCCTGTTCCGTCGGCCACCATGGGTACTGCTCGGCGGTCGCGGTGAAGCGGCTCCGTAGCGTCCCGACGCCCTCGACCTCCAGCTCGACGACGTCTCCGGCCCGCAGATGTCGGCCGAGCTCGAGCGCCGAGCCGTTGCCGACGGTGCCCGAGCCGATGATGTCCCCCGGCTGCAGCCGGTCGGCGATCGAGACGTACGCGATGAGCTCGGCGCCCGAGTAGATCGGTCCCTCGGTCGTTCCGGTCGCCAATTCCTCACCGTTGACCGACGCGCGAACCGACAACGCGTCGAGTGCCGGGAACTCGTCGATCGTCGTGATCCACGGCCCGATTCCGTACGCGAAGTCCTTGGACTTCTGGGGACCCATGCCCATCCCCATCTCCCGGCCCTGGATGTCTCGCGCGCTGAAGTCGTTGAAGATCGTCAGGCCGAAGAGCGCCTGTTCCGCCTCGTCGGGCGTGAGGTTGCGGCCGGTGGTGCCGACGACGTAGCCCAGCTCCAGCTCGTAGTCGATCTGCTCCGCGAAGCTGGGGTACGGGATGTCCTCGTCGTGGCCGTACACCGAGCCGGTCGAGCCCTTGAAGTAGCCCGGGGTCTTGAAGAACTGCGCGCTCGGCGGCCCTGCGCCAAGGCGCTCGCCGAACTGCTTCATGTGCAGCGGGAAGGTCAGCGAGTCGCGGATGACCGGCGGATCGAGTGGGGCGAGCCAGCGGACGTCGTCGACCGACATGGACGCGTCCACGCCAGCCGAGTCGTCGGCTGCCTGTGCCGCCTCGAGAAACTGCGTCCCCAGGGCGATGGCCGCGGCCATGCTGGACGGGAACAGCGCCGCGCTCAGCCGTCGTGCCGCCTCGGTCGTCGCTCCCCGCCGCTGCAGCCGAGCGCCTTCGGCGGTCGCAAGATGGACCACGCGCCCCTCCTCGGGGTGTACCGCCACGATGCGCGCGACGTCCCCGTCGGGGCCCTCCCGCCAGATTCGACCGAGCTTCATCCAGCCCTCCCTTGATGTAGACGAGCCGTATCGTATCGGTTAGTCGGCATCCGCTACGCGTCGTACTGTTGACGCATGGTGTCGCGAAGCGAGACGAGCAGGAAGGCGATCCTCGAAGCCACGAGTGAGCTACTCGCCGAGACGACTGTGCAGAAGCTGTCGATCGAGGCGATCGCCAGGCGCGCCGGGGTGGGGAAGACGACGATCTACCGCTGGTGGCCCAACAAGGCCGCGGTCGTGATCGACGCGTTCGTCGAGCATCATCTCGTCCACACGCCGATCCGCGACGACGTCCCGGTGCCCGAGGCCCTGCGCGAGCATCTCGGGTCTCTCATCGAGCAGTACGCCGGTCCTCAGGGCCGGCTGGTCGCTCAGATCATCGCCGAGAGCCAGTACGACGAGTCCACGCTGCACGAGTTCCGCGAGCGCTTCTGGGACGGGCGGCGCGCCGCCACCGTGTCGCTCGTGCACCGGGGGGTCGCCGAGGGGTCTCTGCGTGACGACCTCGACCCCGGGCTCATGGTCGAGCTCATGTACTCGACGGTCTACGTCCGTCTGCTCTTCCGCTACGAGAAGCTCGACCGGTCCTTCGCCGAGCAGATCGTCGCCACGGCGATGGCGGGCATCGGCGCGAGGTCGGCCGTCGAGGCGTAGCGCTCCCGCTTCTTGGATCGGCACGCTCAGGTCGACGAAGCGCAAGCCCACGACAACTCCCCTCTGGTCGGACGCGCGGGAGGCCGGCCATGAACGAATCAGAAGCCGAGTTCGGTGTCTTTACCGGAGCACACGGCGCGAGCCGAGATCACCCGAGGGGTACCAACATGGCATCACTACGCACAGCCGCTCGGCTCGCGTGGACAGGCGATGGAGGGATCGAGGCATGACACCCAGCGACGGCATTGCACCCATCCTCGCCGGCACCAGGGTCGATGACGTCGTGGCCGAGGTGCTGCGCCGCGAGGGCGTGGAGGTGCTGTTCTGCTACCCGCTGAACTCGATCATCGAGGCCGCCGCGCGCGCCGGGATCCGCCCGATCGTGGTCCGCCAGGAACGCGTCGGCCTGCACATGGCCGACGCGCTCAGCCGCGTCACGTCGGGCGAGCGGATCGGCGTGTTCGCCATGCAGAACGGGCCAGGCACCGAGAACGCGTTCGGCGGGGTCGCGCAGGCGTACGGGGAGTCGGTGCCGATCGTCGTCCTCCCGGCCGGCTACGACACGAGCGTCGCGTTCACGCCGCGCAACTTCAACGCGTACCTCAACTTCCAGCACGTCACGAAGGCCGCCGAGCACGTCGGCCAGGCGGCGAACGCGCCGGCGGCGCTGCGGCGCGCGTTCACCCAGGTCCGCAACGGCCGCCCGGGCCCCGTCCTCGTCGAGCTGCCCCACGACGTGCTGGCACAGCCGCTGCCGGCGGATGCCGCATACGAGCCCGCCCCGGTGACCAGGTCAGCCCCCGATCCGGCCGCGGTCGACGTCGCAGCGGGCGCGCTGGTCGCCGCCGACCGCCCCGTCGTCTACGCCGGCCAGGGCGTGCACCACGCGAAGGCGTGGCCGGAGCTGCTGGCGCTCGCCGAGCTGCTGGAGGCCCCGGTCACGACCAGCCTCGGGGGCAAGAGCGCGTTCCCCGAGACGCACCCGCTGTCGCTCGGCACGGGCGGCCGCACGTACCCGAAGCCGGTGATCGACTTCCTCTGGGACTGCGACGTGCTGTTCGGCGTCGGGTGCTCGTTCGGCGCGACGCCCTTCGGCGTGCCGTTCCCGAGCGACAAGACGGTCATCCACGCCACCCTGGACCCCGGCGACCTGAACAAGGACCTCCCGGTCCGGCACGCTCTCGTCGGCGACGCGAAGCTGACCCTCGCGATGCTGATCGACGCGGTGCGAGACCGGCTGGGCGGTACGCCGCGCGGACGGGGCGAGACGGTCGGTGCGGAGATCGCGCGCGGCAGGGAGGCGTGGCTGCAGGACTGGCGTGGGAAGCTCGACGACGACTCGAGCCCGCTGAGCCCGTACCGCGTGCTGCGCGATCTGCAGGCCACGGTCGACGTCGCGAACACGATCATCACCCACGATGCGGGCAGCCCGCGCGACCAGCTCTCGCCGTTCTGGCAGTGCACGACGCCGCTGTCGTACCTCGGGTGGGGGAAGACCACCCAGCTGGGCTACGGGCTCGGGCTCGCGCTGGGCGCCAAGATCGCGGCGCCCGAGAAGCTCTGCATCAACGTCTGGGGCGACTCCGCCATCGGCTTCACCGGTATGGACTTCGAGACCGCCGTCCGCGAGCGGATCCCCATCCTCTCCATCATGCTCAACAACTTCTCCATGGCGATGGAGCTGCCGGTCATGCCCGTGTCCACCGAGCGTTTCCGGTCGACGGACATCAGTGGCGACTACGCGATGCTGGCGAGCGCCCTGGGGGGCTACGGCGAGCGGGTGACCGAACCGGGCGAGATCGTGCCCGCGATCCGCCGGGGCATCGCGCAGACGCAGGCGGGGACCCCCGCGCTGCTCGAGTTCATCACCCAGAAGGAGCTCGGGCTCTCGCTCTACCCGAGGTAGGAGGACGCCCTCAGGGCACGAGCACGATCTTCCCGCGTGTGTGGCGCCGCTCGAGCTCCGCGTAGGCGTCGCGGACGCGGTCGAGTGGGTACGTCGCGGCGATCGGGACCTCCAGCTCGCCGGCGGCGACGAGGCCGGCGAGCTCGGCGAGGACCTCCGCCGAGGCGCCCTGCGCATTGCCCTCGGCGTGGATGCCGTCACGGGCCTCGGGCGGGATGATCGTGTTGACGCGGTCGGGCGCGACGCCCAGCTCGCCGAGGGCGAGGTCGAGGTAGCCGCCGAACGTGTCGACGAACGCGTCGACGCCGTCGGGTGCGTGTTCGCGGATGCGCTCGGCGACGCCGTCGCCGTAGGCCACGCCGATCACGCCGTGACTGCGCAGCCAGTCGTGGTTGGCGGCGCTCGCCAGGCCGATGACCCGCGCGCCGGTGCGCTGCGCGAGCTGGACCGTGAGCGATCCGACGCCACCCGCGGCGCCGGTGATCACGACGGTCTCGCCGGGCTGCGGGGCGACCGCGCGCACGCAGGCCCAGGCGGTCGTCCCGGCCACGAACAGCCCGCCGGCGACCTCCCACGGAACCTCCGGTGGCTTGGCCGTGAGCTGCGTCGCCTCCGTCACGACGAGCTCGGCCTGGCCGGCGCGCTCGTCGGTCCAGCCGATGACCTCGTCCCCCGGCGACCAGGCCGTGACCGCGTCGCCGACCGCCTCGACCACGCCGGCGAGGTCGCTGCCCTGGCCGGAGGGGAAGCTCGCCGGCCACAGCGCGTGGAACACACCACGCCGGATGGTGGCCTCGCCGGGGTTGATCCCGGCCGCCTTCACGCGCACGAGCACCTGGCCGGGACCGGGTGTGGGATCGGGGACGTCCACGACGTCGAGGACGTCGAGCTCACCGTAGTCGTCGAATCGGACCGCCTTGGACATGGCGGCAGTTCATCGTATGGCGGAGTCACACACCATGCTGGAACCGCAGCGATGCATGTGCGATCGTCTCAGGCGATGGACGTGCTCTCTGATCTCCTGCAGCGCTCCCGCGCACGCGGGGCGGCGTTCTCGCACTCGACGGTCCGCGGCTCCTGGGGCATCACGTACCCGCCTTCCTTCGGGATCGCGGTGCACGGGATCGTCGACGGCGAGGCGCACCTCTGGACAGGCGATCCGGCGGTGGCCCGGCGCGTGCTGCCCGGCGACTTCGTGCTCGTCCGCGGGACCGTCGAACACCACATGGGGCACGAGCCCGGCGCCGCATGCCGGCCGATGTCGGCGATCGATGCGTCCGGGGCCGAGGGTGCGGCATCGCGCAAGCTGGCGATCGACGACCGCGGGAGCGGGCCGGGCGCGGTGTTCTTCTGCGGCGCCTACCGGTTCGAGGGCGACCTGTGCGCGCCGCTGCTCGACGGCCTGCCCGAGGTGATCCACCTGCGCCCGAAGGTCGGCTCCAGCCTGCGAGCGACGATGGACATCCTCGGCGCGGAGCTCCTGCAGGCCGCGCCGGGCCAGCAGGCGCTGCTGGACCGGTTGCTCGACGTCGCGCTCGTGCAGGTGCTGCGCGAGCAGTTCGCGTCCGACGTCGGCGCCGCCCCGGCCTGGTTCCGCGCGATGGACGACCCAGCGGTCGGCGCCGCGCTGCGCGCGCTGCACAGCGACCCGCAGCGACCGTGGACGGTGGCCGCGCTGGCGGCCGAGGCGTCCCTGTCACGCGCGACGTTCGCGCGGCGCTTCGGCGAGCTGCTGGGCATGGCGCCGCTCACGTACCTGACGGACTGGCGGATGGCGCTCGCCCGCGAGCACCTGCGCGACGGTGACGCGGGCCTCGCGGCGATCGCCCGATCGCTGGGCTATGCGTCCGAGTTCTCGTTCGCCGCAGCCTTCAAGCGCCACGCGGGGATCGCGCCCGGCCGCTGGCGCGTCGCCGCGCGGGCCTGAGCCAGGATCGCGCATGCGGCACCGTGCGACGATGCGTCCGTGACGGTCGCCCTGCGCGAGCCCATCGAGGGCCGGATCGCCCCCGGACACGAAGCGCTGCTCGTCCGCGGAGAGGCGGACGCGTTCGCCCTCGTCGGCCGCTGGTCCGGCGGAGGCGGACTTGTCGGCTCGCTGCCGGTGCGGCGCGCGGCGCCGACCGCAGACCCCTTCGCCGTGATCGCCGCTGCGGGTGATCCGCCGCGCGACGCCGAGGAGGGCTTCGTCGGCGGCGGGTGGTTCGGGTATCTGGGCTATGCGATCACCGAGGGTCCTGCCCTGCGGCCACGGCGCCTGCCACCGTTCGCGCTCGCGTACTACGACCATCTTCTGCGCCTCGACCCCGAGGGACGCTGGTGGTTCGAGGCGCTGTGGACGCCAGAGCGCGACGCGGTCCTGCGCGCGCGCCGCGACGAGCTCGCCGCCCGCCTCGCCGCGGCATCGTCGCTGGAGCCGGGCGACACGAGCACGGTCGAGTGGCGTATGACGCCGTCGCCCGCCGGTCACGCGCGGGCGGTCGCCGCGGCGCGCGAGCGCATCGTCCACGGCGATCTCTACCAGGCCAACGTCGCGACGCGCCTGGAGTCGACGCTCACCGGCGAGCCGGTCGATCTCTTCGCGCGGGTCGTGGCCCGCTTGGCGCCGGACCGCGCGGCCTTCCTCCACGGCGCCTGGGGCGCGGTCGCGAGCCTGTCGCCCGAGTTGTTCCTCGAGCGTCACGGCGACGAGGTGTCCAGCCGTCCGATCAAGGGCACCCGCCGCCGGGGCCCGGGTGTCGGCGACGACGCTCGCGCCGAGTTGGCGGCCAGCGAGAAGGACCGCGCGGAGAACGTCATGATCGTCGACCTCGTCCGAAACGACCTCGGGCGCATCGCGCGCTACGGCACCGTGCACGTGCCGGAGCTCATGTCGGTGGAAGCGCATCCAGGTGTGTGGCACCTCGTGTCGGAGGTCGCGGCGGTCCGGCGCGAGGGAACCGATGACGCCGACCTGTTGCGCGCCGCCTTCCCGCCCGGCTCGGTCACCGGCGCGCCGAAGATCGCCGCCGTGGAGGTGATCGACGAGCTGGAGACCAGCGCGCGGGAGCTCTTCACCGGCGCCATCGGGTTCGCGTCCCCGGCCGCAGGGCTCGAGCTCAGCGTCGTCATCCGCACCTTCGAGATGCACGATGGGCACATCTGGCTCGACGTCGGCGGTGGCATCGTGGCCGACTCCGATCCCGACGCGGAGGCCGTCGAGGCACTGAACAAGGCACGTCCACTCATGGAATCGATCGGCGCGAGGAGGCCGTCGTTCGTGACCGGAAGCGCTCCCCAGCCGCTGCGGCTGTCGACGCGCGCAGCACAGCGCCCCGACGCTCGCGGCGGTCTGCTGGAGACGATCAAGGTCGTGGGCGGCGTGCCGGTCTTCGGAGAGCTGCACCTCGCGCGTCTCGAGGCCTCGATGCGCGAGCTCTACGGGACGGCGCTCCCGGCGACGATCGACCGCGAGATGGCCGAGGCCGCGGCCGGCGCCGGACGTCTGCGGCTGCTGGCGGATCGCGATGGCCGGGTCGTCCTCGACCCGGGGCCGGCCGTCGCGGCCGTCACGGCCGAGGCGATCGAGCCCGCCACGGTCCCGGGCGGGCTCGGTGCTCACAAGTGGCGTGACCGACGCTGGATCGACGCGCTCGCCGACGCGGTCGCCCCGGCACACCCGTTGCTCGTCGACCTCGACGGCCTCGTGCTCGAGGCGGGCGCCGCGGCGGTCCTGGCCGTCATCGGCGGAACGCTCGTCGCGCCGCCGCTCGACGGCCGGATCCTCCCGAGCGTCACCAGGACCGTCGCGCTGCGACGGGCCCGCGCAGCCGGCGTCTCGGTCGCCATCCGGCCCTTGCTGCTGGACGAGATGAGCTCGGCGAGCGAGGTCATCCTGGCCAGCGCGCTGCGCGGCATTCGGGCGTGCGGTGCGTCCGGCCCCGTCACCGCGGCGATCGCGGACCGGGCCCCGGTCGCGCCGGCTCCGTGGGCGGCGTCCAGGTGACGGGCATGCTGAGCCGCAGCGGCAGCATCGCCAGAGGCGCGAAGTCGAGTGGCTGATCGGGGACGGCCCGGAGATCGGGGAGTCGCTCGAAGAGCACGCCCAGCCCGATCTGCGCCTCGACGCGGGCGAGCGGCGAGCCTTCGCACGCGTGGCGTCCCTTGCTGAACGCCAAGTGGTCGGCCGGATCGGGGCGATGGATGTCGAAGCGCTCCGGCTCGGCATACGCGGCGGGATCGTTGGAGGCACTCGCCAGCGAGAACCAGACCCAGTCGCCCTCGGGGATCGTCACGCCCGCGATCTCGACGTCTCGGGTGGCGCGGCGTGACACGAACGGCGCGGACGGGCGCCGGCGCAGGGCCTCCTCGACGACCCGGACCCACAGCCCGGGATCGGCGATCGCCTCGGCGACCTGATCGGGGTGCTCGGTGAGGAACATGACCGCGTTGCAGATGAGCTGCGCCGTCGTGTCCGTCCCCGCCGCCGCGATCTCCGTCACGTGCAGCGCGATCCACTCGGTGTTGAGCACCGGCCGGCCGTCGGCGTCCCTGGCCCGCGCCATCACGGAGATCACGTCGCTGCCGTCGCCGTCGCGTCGCTCTTCGACGATCTCCCGCAGCCGTTCGTGCGCCGCTGCGTAGCGGTCCCACACCTCGGTGACCTCGTCCTCCGGAATGGGCTCCTGCGCGGCGGCGAGCACCCGGAAGCTGTCGAAGCGGATGCCGCGGAACCACGCCTCGTCGCGCGCCGGGAGGTCGAGGAGGGCGCAGATGGTCTGGGTCGTGAGCTCGAGCGCGTAGGCGTTCATCAGGTCGCAGGAGCCGTCGGCCGCGAAGTCGTCGATCAGCCGGTGCGCCCGCTCGGTGATCTCCGGCCTCAGCGCCTCCATGTGCCCGCGCGTGAACCCCCGTTGCACGACCTTGCGGCGGACGGTGTGGTCGGGCGGGTCGAGCGAGACGATGCCCTGCACGAGCAGCTCCGGTGCGATCCGGTGGCGATACGCCGGGGGCACGGCGCCGGGGTCGAAGTTGCCGACGTTGGAGAACGTGGCGAAGTCGCCGATCCAGCGCTCGACGTCCTCGCGCCGCGACACGATCCACCGCGCGATCGGCTCGTAGAAGAACACGGGAGACTCGTCGCGGACGGTGGCGAAGAGACCTGCGGGGTCCGTAAAGCTCGCCTCGCCGATGAGGTCGAAGCCCGCCGGCGCGGCCAGGCGCGAGGTGTCCGGCATCAGCTCGCCGCCAGCGTGGCGGTGTCGACGTCGCTGTTGCGCGGGTCGGTCAGATACGGGAAGCGCTCGACGGTGGCGCGGACGTCCTTGATGCGCCCGCCGTGATCGCCCCACTGGACGATGACCTCGTTGCCGATCTCGGCCTGGTCGACGTCGAGGCAGGCGTGGGAGAGGATCTCGCGGTAGTAGTAGCTGTAGATGGTGCCGGAGGACCAGCCGATCGACGCGCCGTCCTTGAGCAGGTGGTCGGCGTGGCTGTTCATGCCCTCCGTCCACGGCGGTGAGGTGGGGAGGTCGATGGTCTTGTACTCCTCGCCGGGTTGCAGCAGGGAGGCGTAGATGTCGACGACGTCGTCGGGGTTCCAGCGCAGCGTGGCGATGGTGCGCTTGGGGTTGGCGACCTCCTCTTCCAGCGCGGCGCGGCCGACGAAGTCGTGGTCGAACTTCACGGCGCGTGTCCAGCCGACCTCGACCGGGGTGCGCAGGCGTGCGCGTACGTCGGTGGGGTCGACGCTGCCGGAGATGTTGACGGGCGGGCTGAACCCGCTTGCGGCGACCATCGCCATATAGCCCGGGTCCAGGTCGGCAGCGCTGAAGAACTGCCAGTTCATCTGGGGGAAGCCGCCCTCGACGTGGTTGACGAGGTACGTCTTCCAGCCGAGACGCTGGATGCCGAGGTCCTTGCCCGCCTTGACCACCGCGCCGTAGATGTCCGGGCCGTCCTCGAGCGGGCCACGCAGCTCGTAGGCGAGGTTGCCCGACATGCCGATGCGGCCGACCTCGACGGTCGTCCCGCCGATCTTCGCCTCGCGGAAGCGCAGGAAGGCGATGTCGCGCAGCGATTCCCCGGTCGCGCGCTCCAGCGTCTCCAGCGATGTGGGCCCGGCGATCTGGAAGAGGTAGGCGGGGCTGGGGTCGATCTCGACGTCGTAGCGGCCGCCCGAGCTCATGAGCTTGTAGTGCGGCCAGGGCTGGCCGGCGTAGAAGCGGTACTCGTGCTCATCGTTGCGCTGCAGGATCGCGTGGGCGGTCATCAGGCCGTCGTCGTTGCAGTAGATCCCGTGCTTCATCGACCCGACCGGGAAGTTCTCGAGGCTGTTGACGAGGATCGAGGAGAAGAACTCCTTGACGTCGGGACCGCGGAAGATCGTCTGCTGGCGCGACAGGCCGCCGTGGATGTAGCAGCCGGCCTTCCAGGACATGCTCTCCGGCTTCCAGCCCTCGAACTCCCACGCCCACAGCTGGCCTGCGAGGTTCATGTGCAGGCTGGGTTCGTCGTAGTACGGCAGACCACGCAGGTCCGCGAACGGGGACAGGCTCATGCTCCGCACACTCTCCAGACGTCGTTCGGCTCGCTTCCCTGGCCCGGACCATATACGGTTGCCGCGTCAGTCGACAACTGTCGTTCGAAAGCGAGAGGGATGATCCAAGGATGAGGGCCGGGTTGGTCACCGGCGCGGCGAGCGGCATCGGTCGCGCGTCGGCGATCGCCTTCGCGGCCACGGGCGCCTCGGTCGTCGTCAGCGACCTCGAGTCCCAGCGCGAGGGTGGGGAGGAGACGGTCAGCCGGATCGCGGCAGCCGGCGGCACGGCGACGTTCGTGACCTGCGACGTCGCGGTGGCGCAGGAGTGCCAGGCGCTGGTCGACGCGACGCTCGAGCACTACGGGCGGTTGGACTTCGCGCACAACAACGCGGGTATCGACCACGCCGCGCTCATCGTGGACACCGATGACGTCGACTTCGAGCGCGTCCTGCGTGTGAACGTGTGGGGCGTGTGGTCCGGGATGAAGGCGCAGATCCCGGCGATGATCGACGGGGGTGGGGGAGCGATCGTCAACACGTCCTCGCTCGCGGGCGTCATCGGGGCGCCGACGCTGGGCGCATACGTCGCCAGCAAGCACGCCGTGCTCGGCCTGACGAAGACGGCGGCGAAGGAGCACGCGGCGCAGAACATCCGCGTCAACGCGATCTGCCCGGCGGCAGTGCGCACGGGCATCACCGACAAGCTGCCGCCGGAGATCCACGACGTCCTCCCGGAGATCCAGGCGATCAAGCGCTACGCGGAGCCGGAGGAGATCGCAGCCGCGGTCGTGTGGCTCTGCTCGGACGCGGCGTCGTTCGTCACCGGGGTCGCCATGCCAGTCGACGGAGGAGCCACCGCATGACCATCCAGCACACCGCACGCGGCCTGGACGCCGAGCGCCTCCAGCGGCTGAGGTCCCGCGTCGAGCAGGACATCGAGGAGGGGCGCTACGACGGCGCGGTCGTCATCGTGGCCCGCCACGGAGAGGTCGGCCTGCACGAGGCGATCGGCTTCGCGCACCGCGAGACCGGACGCGCGGCGCAGCACGACGACGTGTTCCGCATCTTCTCCATGACGAAGGCGTTCACGAACGCGCTCGTGCTCAACGCCGTCGACCGCGGACTGCTCGCGCTCACCACACCGATCGCCGATGTGGTCCCGGAGTTCCTGGGCACGGACCGCTTTCGCGGCATGCACAAGCCGCGTGTGACGATCGCGGACCTGCTGACGCATCGCGCAGCGCTCGTGCCCACACCCACGCCGGTGCCCTACGAGCAGCTCGGCGACCTGTCTGCCGTGATCACCGCGATCGGCGAGCTGGATCTCATCGGTGAGCCGGGCGACCGGGTGCAGTACTCGCCGGCGCTCGCCCATGCGCTGCTCGGCGAGGGGGTGCGGCGTGTCCATGGCGCGGGCAGCTTCCGCGAGGTCCTCGACCGTGAGCTGCTCGAGCCGCTCGGGATGACCAGCACGCGGCTCGGTGCCCCGAAGGCGTGGGCGGACCGCCTGGTGCCCGTCGTGGCGCGCTTCCCCGCGGGTGGCTGGCTCGGCCCGGAGGACATCGAGGTGATGAACGACATCATCGACGAGGACGCCGAGATGCCGTGGGTGGGATGCGTCTCCTCCGCGGAGGACGTCTTCCGCTTCACCGAGATGATCCGCCGGGGCGGCGAGCTCGACGGCGCACGGGTTCTCTCACCCGGGATCCTCGACCTGGCGACGCGCAACCAGACTGGCGACGCACCGAACGAGCTGTACAAGATGCTCTACACGGCGATGGGCTGGGAGGTGCCGGCGGCGTCCGTGGGGCTCGGTTTCATGCTGCGCGGGGAGGGGATCTTCGTCGAGCCCTTCGGGACGCTGTCGACGCCGCGGACGCACGGCAACTTCGGCGCCGGCTCGTCGCAGTTCTGGATCGATCCGGAGCGCGACCTCACGTTCGTCTGCCTCACATCCGGTGTCATGGAGGAATCGGCGAACCTGCAGCGCTTCCAGCGCCTCTCCGACCTCGCCCAGGCCGCCGTCGTGGCGGCCTAGACTCGCCGCGATGGCCGACTCCGCAGCGAGTGAGCGCCGCCGCCGGCGTCCGGAGCCGGCCGGTCGTGGGACGCTGCGCGACGAGCAGCGCAGGCTCACGCGGCGGCGGCTCGCGGACGCCGCGCTCGAGCTCTTCGAGGAGGTCGGCTATGCCTCGGCGACCGCGGACGGCATCGCCAAGCGCGCAGGGGCGAACCGCGCGACCTTCTACCTGCACTACGGCGGCAAGGCCGACGTCGTCCTCGCGCTCATGGACGGGATGCACGACGACGTCATCGCGACCGTCGCACCCGTCGGCGCGCTCGAGGCTCCGACGTTCGACGACGTCCGGGCCTGGCTGGCGCGAGTCCTGTCGTTCTTCGAGGCCAACCGCGCCCTCGTCGACGCCCACCACCAGGCGATCCCTGTCGAGCCGAACGTCGCTCGCCGCTGGTGGCAGGGCCTGGAGCAGATGGTCGACGCGATGCCTCGCCTCTGGGAGCACCTGTCGGGCGAGGAGCGCGAGCGTCAGCGCGTCCGCGTGGTGTCGAAGCTGGTCGGCCTCGAGCGCATGTGCTGGTTCGTCGTCATCGGCCATGCGCCGGTGGACCGCGATCTCGTCCTCGACGGGCTCGCGGACGAGTGGCTCGCGCTGCTGCGCAGCGTCTGATTCGTCGGTCGAACAGGCGATCGGACACCTACGGGTGGGTCAGGCGCCGGGCGACGCCCGGCCGATGGCGCCCTCCAGCGTGAGGATCCGCCGCGCGATCGCGACCGTCGCCGCGTACGTCGAGTCCATGCCGTAGTAGGACAGCCCTCGCGCGCCGAGCGTGCGCGCCTGCGTGTACGGCGTGTCGGAGGCGTAGTGGATGATCCCGAGGTCGATCGGGAGCTTGGCGAAGTTCACCGCCTCGCCGGTCGGGTGACGATCGACGTCGGCGATCTCGTACACCGCGTTGCAGAAGGGCCCGGCCTCCATCTCGACGACGGTGAAGGCCTCCCGGTAGTAGAGGTCGAGGTACTCGCGGTTCTGCAGGAACGTCGACTTCACGGTGACCGCCCGCTGGTTGTCGAGCCCCGATCCGAACAGGAGGTAGGGCGCGATGTCCTCGACCGAGAAGGCGTTGTCCAGCCAGTACGTCGAGCGCGAGTGCTCGTCGAAGATGACGCTGGACAGCATCACGTCGCCGACCGCTGCGTTCAGCGTCGCCGCCTTGCCCAGCACGTAGACGCCGCGGAGGGTGTCGGACGCGGTCGTGATCTCGCGCAGGATGTTGTAGGCCGCGAGGCCGAGTGGGTACTCGATGTTGACGATGACGCCCCCTGCGCCGGCCAGCGCTGCGGGGTCGACGTCACTCAGCCGGGAGTCGAACAGCTCGGGCCGGAGGCGTTCGAGCGGCATGACCTGGGCGCTCACCCGGAGCGCGGTCTCGCTGGAGAGATGCATCACGCCCGTCGCACGCTCCTCGGCGCTGCGGGGCTCCAGCGCCTCCCGCCCGGCGTAGTAGAGGAAGTTCTCCCACGAGCCGCGCGCCCGCCCCTCGCGGAAGCGCCCGAGCTCGTCGCGCAGGTCCTGGGGTCCAGCACGGTCGATCCAGCGGACCACCTCGTCCTCGTGCGTGCGCGGGAGACCGCTGAGGAGGTTCGCCAGGGAGTGGGTGTTCGAGGAGACGAGGTACAGCGGCCGGTCGGCGACACCCAGATCGGCGAGCATCCGCCGCACCGGCGTCCACCAGCGTCGTGTGATCCGGGCGTAGCCGACCGCGCTGCCCCCGAGCATCCGGATGCGCAGGTCGAGGGAGGCGTCGCGCACCTCCGCGAGCGTCGCGCCCAGCGCGTCGAGCAGCCGGTTCCAGTCGTCCTCGGTGCCGCCGAGCGTCGTGGCGCACGTCGCCGCGTCGGCGTCGGCGTCGACGTGCGGCGCGGTGATCAGCAGCCGGTGCAGCTTGTTCCACTCGAGCTGGTACGCAACGAGCGTCGGGACGAGGTCGTCGAGGTCCGAGC
>Ga0070665_100004265_pt1 | contig 15035 bp, 16 predicted proteins | sample KBSS13metaG_FD_65862 | JGI IMG/M metagenome (GOLD analysis project Ga0070665, IMG submission 65862) | Switchgrass rhizosphere microbial communities from Kellogg Biological Station, Michigan, USA - KBS S1-3 metaG | ecosystem: Host-associated > Plants > Roots > Rhizosphere > Soil ... | reverse complement strand
TCGGTCCGCGAGATCGCCGACGGCGGCACGGTGCTCGACCCCGAGGTCGTCGCGGTCATGGTGGCCCGGCTGCGCGCGGCGGGGCGGTCGGCGTCAGAGCTCGACCCGCTCACCGTCGCGCGCGTCGCCGGCGCGTTTGTGGCCCTGGGGAGCGACGTCAGGGGGCGAGCGTGAACGTGTCGGTCGAGCTGCCGTTCCGATGCTGGACCGACGTCCACGTGCCGCGCAGGCCCGCGTAGGCGCCGGTCCCGCCGAGCACGGTGCCGTGCGATGTCGACGCGGCGAAGTTGAGCGGGAGCGTCACGTAGAGCCTCCCGGCCTTCATCTGGAACACGCCGAGGCAGTCGGCCGCCGCCTTGTCGAACCCGCCGGCCTTCGTGATCGCGCAGCTCGCGCGCACGGTCCCGATCGGCCGGTTGGACGTGTCGCGCAGCGGGTTCGTGATGACGAGCGTGTCGTCCTTGGAGAGCTGCCGGTCCGCGCCGCCGCTGGGGGACTTCGGCGGATGGTCGACGACGTCGCTCGTCCCGCCGCGGGCGGTCTCGGTGACGGTGAGCGTCTGCGACTGCGCCGCAGCGGGTGCCGCGGCAGCCAACGAGGCGAGTGCGGCGAGGAGGGCGACCCTTCGGACCATGACGGAGCTCCTTACGTAGGGACGGACGCCGAGATGCAGTAGCGCAATACGGAGGCACGGCGTCGGCGGAATCGGGATGGTTGCACCAACACCCGTCAACTCGTCTCCAGGAGCCTCCGATGTGGACGCAACCCGCTGCCCCCCAGGCAGGATCCTCGAACAAGCAGCTCGTCCTCGTCGCGATGATCTTCGCGGTCGCGATGATGTTCATCGACCAGACGATCGTCGCGCTGGCGATCCCGGATCTGCAGAAGGATCTGTCGCTCTCCTCGACCGGCGCGCAGTGGATCGTCAACGGCTACCTCCTGTCGCTCGCCGCGCTGTTCGCGCTCGGCGGCAAGCTCTCCGACGTCCTCGGTCATCGACGCATGGTCATCGTCGGCATCGTCGGCTTCGCGGTGTGCTCGGCGCTCTGCGGCGCGACGCCCACCGGCAGCATCGGCGAGGCCTGGATGATCATCTTCCGCGTCCTGCAGGGCGCGTTCGCCGCGCTCATGTTCCCCGCCGCGCTGGGGATCGTCGTGAGCGCCTTCCCGCTGGCCGAGCGCGGTCGCGCCCTGGCCGCCTTCTTCGGCATCACGGGCGCGCTGACGGCCGTCGGCCCGCTTGCAGGCGGCTACCTCACCGAGTGGACGTGGCGCGCGATCTTCTGGATCAACATCCCCGTCGCCATCATCGCGCTCATCCTCACGTTCAAGGCAAAGCCGGCCGAGACGCGTGTGCCCGGATCGATCGACTACCGCGCCGCCGTGCTGATCTCGGCGGGCATGGGCTTCGTCGTCCTCGGGCTCCAGCAGGCGGGCGTCTGGGGCTGGACGGACGTGAAGACGCTCGGATCGATCATCGTCGGCATCGTGCTGCTCGTCGTGTTCGTCGCATCCGAGCTGCGCCAGCGCGAGCCGCTCATCCGGGTCCGGCTGTTCGAGGACCGCGGCTTCTTCATCGACAACGCCGTGCTGCTGCTGATGTCCGCGGTGTTCGTGCCGTTCTTCTTCTTCGCCAGCGTCTATGCGCAGGCGGCGCTCGGGTACTCCGCGACGAACGCGGGCCTGTTCCTGCTGGTCTTCTTCGGCGGCTTCGCCACCGCAGCGCAGTGGGGCGGGCGGATCTTCGACAAGCGCGGCGCCCGCCCGGCCGTCGTCCTCGGCTGCGCCGTCTCGGCCGTCGGCTTCTACCTGTGGGGCCGGCAGCTCCCCGACCTGGACTTCGGGGGTCAGTGGTACTGGGTCGTCGTCGCGGGCGCCGGGCTCGGCCTCGTGCTCGGTCCCGTGAGCACCGACGCGCTGAACCGCGCGCCGGGCGCGGGCTACGGCGAGGTCACCGGCATCACCCAGACGATCCGCAACCTGGGCGCCAGCCTCGGCCTGGCCGTCATGGGGTCGCTGTTCGCCAGCGACAACGTCGACCAGGTCGGCTCGACGCTGCGCAGCAACGGCGTCCCGGCGGCCGAGGCCGACCGCATCGCGCACTCGATCACCGCGGGTGGCAACACCGGTGGCGGCGGAGGCCTCGCGTCGCAGGCCGGCTCCGGTGCCGACGCGATCCTGCACGCGGTCAAGGTCGACATCGCCCAGTCCACGCAGACCGTCGTCTGGATCATGGCCGGGATCATGGCCGCGGCGTTCATCGTCGCCCGGCTGCTCCCGAAGTCGGCTCCAGTGCCGACGGCCGAGGAGCCCGCGGAGCAGATCGACGCCCCGGAGCAGGTTCTGCACGAGGCGTGAGGCCGTGCACTGCGTGCGCTGACCTGCCGGGTCCGGTAGAAGAGGCATATGGGCCTCGCTGACACAGCCACCGACCTCGCCGTCTCCGTGACCCGCGAGGCCATGCGTCCCGCACGCGCGCTGGACCGTCGGTTTCGGCCGTCGGCGCAGCGTGCTGCGCTCGATGCGCTCGATCGTGTGCTCGACTCCCCCGTGACGGCGATCGCCGTGGACCGCATCCTGCAGAGCCCGCTGGTCGAGCGTGCAATCACCGGCGTGGTCGCCGGGCCGCTCGTGGACGCCGTCGCCGACGTCCTCATCCGCGACGCGGTCATCGAGCGGGTCTCCGCCGAGGTCGTCCGCGCGGGGGTCGCCGAGCGCGTCGTGGAGGGCCTGGTCGCGGACGGGGTCGTCGAGCGCTCCCTGACCGGGGTGCTCGCCGATCCGCGCGTCGAGGCCCTCGTCCTCACGACGCTCGAGAGCGATCGCGTCGAGGTCCTCGTCGGCGCCGTCGCCGACAGCCCCGGCATGGAGCGCATGGTCGCGCGCGTGCTCGAGAGCAAGCTGCTCGACGTCGGTGTCCGGCAGCTCCTGGCGAGCGAGGAGCTCTGGGAGATGATCGACGAGATCGCCAGCAGCAAGGCCGTCACCGACGCCATCGCACACCAGACCATGGGTCTCGCGGACGAGGTGGCCGACGAGGTCCGCATCCGGTCGCGGCGCATGGACGACTGGCTCGACCGCGCGACCCGGCGAGCGACGCGCCGGCGTGGTCAGCCGGGTCCCGGCCAGGACCTGCCGGGCGGCGCATCGCCGGCCTGAGCGCGTGGCCGTGGCGCCCCCGAGCGTGGTGCCCTACACGGGGCTCGTCACGCGTGCGATCGCGCTCGCGGTCGACGCGCTGATCATCCATGTCGTCGCGCTCGTCACCGGCACGGTGGTCGGGCTGATCGTCACCGCCCTGCACGTCCCCGACACGGTCGACACGATCATCAAGGCGGTCGGGGGGGCGGCCTACCTCGTGTGGGCCGCGAGCTACTTCGTGTTCTTCTGGAGCACGACGGGTCAGACCACGGGCGCGCTCGTCATGCGCTTCCGGGTCCTGTCCGACAACAAGCGGGAGCCGATCTCCGTCCCGCGGGCGGTCTTCCGCTTCGTCGGGCTGATCCTGTCGGCGATCCCGTTCTTCGCGGGCTTCTGGCCCGTGCTGTTCACGCGCCGACGCCGCGGGCTGCCGGACTGGATGGCGAACACCGTCGTCGTCGACACCGACGACGCGCTCCTCTAGCGCCTTCCCGGCAGCCACCAGTTCCAGCGGCCGAACAGCGTGACCAGCGCCGGGACGACCAGCGCCCGCACGACGGTCGCGTCCAGGAGGATCCCCGCCGCGAGGCCGGTCGCGAGGATCTTGATCTCCGTGTTCGGCCCTGCGCCCAGTGCGACGAACGCCAGGAACAGGATGAGCGCGGCGCTGGTCACGAGGCGGCCCGTCCGTCCGAGACCCCGGATCACCGCCTCGTCGGTGTCGCCGGTCGCGTCGTACTCCTCCCGCATCCGGCTGAGGATGAAGACCTCGTAGTCCATGGAGAGCCCGTAGAGGAACGCGAAGATCGCCAAGGGCACCCACGTCGTGGTGGCGCCGGTGGCGGGGACGCCGCCGATGAGCTCGGAGCCGAGGCCTTCCTGCCAGATGAGCACGACGACGCCGAACGCGGCGCCGACGGACAGCACGTTGAGCAGCACGGCCTTGAGCGGCAGCAGGACGGAGCGCAGCGCCCGCGCGAGCAGCGCGAAGGTCACGACGGCGATGAGCGCGACCATGAGCGGGAACGCGGCGTAGATCGCCTCCGTCAGGTCGCGGTCCTGTGCCGCCGGCCCGCCGACGACGCCGCGGCCGGGGAGCGACAGGTCGCGGACTGCGTCGAGCGTCGAGCGTCCGGCGTCGGAGGCCGCGTCCTCCCTCGGCAGTGCGAGCATCGCGCGCCGTTGCCCGTCGCGCCAAGCCGCGACGTCCGGGGCGACGACGTCGCGCACGCCGTCGACGTCGTGGAGTCGGGCGGCCGTCGGCTCCGGCGCATCGGTGAGGACCTCGATCGGCGTGACGGTGCCCGCGCCGAGCCCGGAGTCCTCGAGCGCTGTGAGTGCCGTGCGCGCATCGCCGCCGGCGGAGAGCGCGTCGACCGACGGCTGCCCTGGGCGTAGACCGGTCGCGACGACGGCGAGGGCCACGAGCACCGCCAGGCCCACGATCGCCGCGGGCCAACGGCGACGGACGACGAAGCGCGACCAGCGCGTCCACCCGGCGCCCGCATCGCGCTCGCGGCCCTGCCGGCGCCGGTCGAGCCGGCCGCCGAGCGTTTCGAGCACGACGGGCAGCAGCGTCAGCGCGGCGAGCACGGACACGAGCGGAATGAGCAGGCCGCCGAACCCGATCGAGCGGATGAACGGCACCGGGACGACGACGAGCGCGAGCAGGCCGATGGCCACCGTCGTGCCGCTCACGGCGACGGAACGCCCTGCGGTGGCCATCGCGCGTGGCACGGCCTCGTGCTCGGCCGCGCCGCGGTCGCGCTCCTCGCGCCAGCGGACGACGACGAGCAGCGAGTAGTCGATCGCGACGCCGAGCCCGATCAACCCGACCAGGAACTGGACGACGAAGGACACCTCGGTCAGTTCGGCGAGGCCGCGGAGCAGCAGGAACGTCGTGAGGATCGACACCGCGGCGACGACGAGCGGGACCAGCGCCAGCCAGGACGCGAAGACGACCACCAGCACGACGAGCGCGCCGACGCCGCCGAGCAGGATCTCCACGAGCAGACCGATGCCCTCGCCGTCGCCCGAGTCGCTCGCCAGCGCCTCGGTGCCCGTGATCTGCACGCGCGCGTCGCCGACGCGCAGGTCGCGCGCCGCGTCACGCGCGGCGGCGAGCGCCTCGGGGTTCTCGTCCGGCGCCGGGCGCCCCGGAGGCGGAAGGACGATCGCCGCTGCGGTGCGCCCGTCGTCGGAGACGAGCTCCGGTCCCGCGGCGAGGCGGGAGCCGGGCACCGCCTCCGCGATGCGCTCGAACGCGCGTGCGACGGCGGGGTCGCGGGCGTCGGCGCCGTCGATCACCGCGACGATCGGCGCGATCACGCCGCCGCTGCCGAAGCGCTCGACGATCTCCCGGTTGGCCTCGAATGCCGGGCGCCCCGGCGCGTCGAACGACTGCGACAGCGCGCCCGAGAGTCCGCTCGCGGCCCACACGCCCGCGATCGCGAGCAGGAGCCACGCGCCCGCGACGAGCCGCCGCCGGCGCAGCACGAGATCGGTGAGGCGCGTCACGGCACCCGTGCGTGCACGTCGCTACAGATTCCCACGGAGGATCGACGTGCCCGAATGCGTCGGGGGACCGTCGTCCGGCTCGACCGAGATGTCGACGAAGGCGAAGTCCGCGAGATCGGCGTCGACGGTCATGTGCACGTCGGCCTTCCCGTCGGCGCCGATGCGGAAGCTCCCCATCGGCACCATCCGCCCGCCACGCTCGGCCAGCCAGGCCTCGTAGTGCTCGTGCGTCCCGTTCGGCCGCAGGCCGCTCGCCTGCAACTCGGCATCTCCCGACGCGTGCACGACGAGCTCGGCGGCTCCGCCGCCGCCTGCGACCGGCCGCAGCAGGAGCGCCGTGGCCACGGGCGGCGCCGGGTCGCTCCGGGTGCCCGTGCTCCACACCACGATCACTCCGGCGAGCAGGACGGCGAGTGCGACGGCCGATCCGAACGCGAGCCGCCACCGCGGCCTCCGCGACGGCCGGGGGGCGACTGCCCTCGTGCGGCCGGTCGCCCGTGCGAGGTCGAGGGCCGGTGCGGCTGTCGGCGACCAGGCGAGCGCGTCCATCCCCGCGAGTCCAGCGGCCGTGTTCCTCAGCCGCTCGACCTCGGCGGCGAAGGCGGGGTCGTCGCGCAGCAGCGCATCGGCGATCGGGAGCTCGTCGGGATCGAGGAGGTCGAGCGCGACCGCTGCCGGATCGACGGGCCAGGGACCGGAGCTCACCGCAGCCCCTCCTCGTCCATGCGCTCGCGCAGCCGCGCGAGCGCGCGGACCATGCGCGTCTTCACGGTGCCCAGCGGGAGACCGGTCCGCGCGGCGATCTCGGTCTGCGACAGCTCGTCGTAGAACCGCAGCTGCAGGAGCTCGCGTTCGAGCGCCGGCAGCGAGCCGAGCAGATCCGCGACCAGCCACCGGTCGATCTCGGCGTCGTGCTCGGGCGGCTCCACGGCCTCGGGCAGGGCGGCCGGATCGACCGGCCACGGACGACGCCGGCGCTGCTCGTCCAGCGCGCGTGAGCGGGCGATCGTGAACAGCCAGGTGGTCAGCGCGCTGCGGGACGGGTCGTACTCGAGCCGCCGCCGCCACACCTCGGCGAAGACCTGCTGGAAGACGTCCTCCGCCGTCCCCGCGTCGCGCAGGACGCGACGCAGGTAGGAGAAGACGGCAGCGCCGCTGCGGGCGTGGATCTCCTCGAGCGCACGTGGGTCGTCGCCGAGGAGCCGTGCAGCGAGCCGGCGGTCGGAGACGCCCCCGCCGTCGGATCCGGTGTCCTCGCGCGCCTGTGACGACTGGCGGAGGGGTGTCACGGAGTGATCGGTCGCGAAGAGCACCTCACGAGCGATGTACGACCGGCGAGGCGGATCGGTTCTCGCCCGAGCGCATTCTTTCCTGGCGCAACGAAGCTCAACCGGTTCGGGGGCCGGTCGCGTACCCACGGACGCCCATGCAACAACTCCCTGAGGAGGGCTCTCGATGAATCGACGCCTCGTAGCGTGTCTTGCCGCCGTCGGACTCGCCGTCGGCGTGCTGTCCGTGACCTCGGTCTCCGGCGCGGCCACCAGCCCCCACAAGCAGGCTGGGACCAACAAGACGCTCGTGGAGGTCGCCGCCGGCGATCCGCAGTTCTCGACGCTGGTGTCTCTGATCAACTCGGCCGGGCTCGCCTCCACCCTGTCGAGCGGCAGCTACACCGTCTTCGCGCCCACGAACGCCGCGTTCGCGAAGGTGCCGAAGGCCACGCTGGACGCCCTCGCCCAGGACAAGGCGAAGCTCAAGGCGGTGCTCCTGTACCACGTCGTCCGCGGGCGCGTGCCGGCCTCGAAGGTGGTCAAGCTGACGAGCGCGAAGACGCTCAACGGCGCCAACGTGCGGATCTCCGTGCGCCGCGACAAGGTCTATCTCAACGGCTCGACGCGCGTCACCAAGACGAACGTCCGCGCGTCGAACGGGATCATCCACGTCATCAACAAGGTGCTGCTCCCGCCGTCCTGAGCAGCTCGGCGGTGCCGTCGCGCCGGACGTCCCGGCGCGGCGGTCGCCGTCGGTCAGTCGCGCTCGACGCGGTCGCGCACCTCAGGCTTGTCGTCCTTCTCCTCGAACGAGGACCGGAACCCGCGGATCGCCTCGCCGAGCCCCCGCCCGGCCTCCGGGAGCCGCTTCGGTCCGAGGACGATCAGCGCGATGACGAGGATGATGATCAGGTGCGTCGGCTGGAAGAGACCTTCGATCACCGTCCGGACGCTAGCCCGCGTCCCTGAGCCTGGGCTGAGAGAACGTCAGGTCGACGAGGCCATCACTCCCACGGGGTGCCCCTCCGGGTCCAGGAAGACCCCGATCACGAGCCCGTCCATGACCTCCATCGGGCCCATGGCGCGCGTGCCTCCCATGCTCTCGGCCTTGGCGAGCGACGCCTCCACGTCCGGGACCTCGACGTAGAAGGTGAGCGCGCCCGGCGCGTCCATCCCCTCCGGCATCTGCCCGATGCCACCGCCGATCCCGATGCCGTCGGCGCTGAGGTTGCGCTCGCGGTCGATGATCCCGTAGTTCATCGGGTTGTTCGAGTCGATCTCCCACCCGAACAGCTCGCCGTAGTAGCGCTTCAGCGCCTCCCCGTCCTTGCCCATGATCTCGAAGTGCACGACCGGCTGGCCCATGACGGCTCCTCTCGTGGATGACCCGACCGTACGCCTCGCGTCGAGGCGGGGGATAACCCCCGAGCGAGGCCGGGGGGCGGCGGCGCGAGGACGGGGGAGCGCGGGACCGACACGGCGGCGCTCCGGAACGAGAGTGCTGCCATGCCCTCCACCTCCCCTTCAACACCACCGGGCGTGGGCGTCCTCGGACGTGCCACAGCTGCGATCGCGGGCGCCTCGGCCCGCCGCCCGAAGACGGTCATCGTCCTCTGGCTCGTCCTCATCGCCGGTCTCGTCTTCGCCGGGACGACGGTCGGCACCAAGTCCCTGACCGAGGCCCAGAGCGGCGTCGGCGATTCGGCGAAGGCGCAGGCCCTCCTGGATCGCGCCGACCTCCGCGATCCCGCCGTCGAGAGCGTGCTCGTCCGCTCCGGCGACCGGGCGACCACCGCCAAGGCGACCGCCGACATCACGCGACGCGCCGCGACGCTTCCCGAGGTCGCGAGCGTCCGCGGCCCCCAGGACGGCAAGTCCCTCTCCACCGCCGGCGGGAAGACCACATTGGTCCAGGTCACCCTGCGCGGCGATCCCGACGACGCCGGCAAGCACGTCGACGGTCTGAAGACCGCCGTCGCCGACTCGGGCACCGCCAACCCGGGCGCCCGCGTCCAGGTCGCCGGCCCCGGCACGATCGACGCGACGATCGACCAGATCGTCGAGAAGGACCTGCAGAAGGCGGAGATGATCTCGCTGCCGATCACGCTCGTGATCCTGTTCATCGCCTTCGGCGCGCTCGTCGCCGCGTCCGTGCCGCTGCTGCTCGGCATCACCTCGGTCGCCGGAGCGATCGGCGGCATGGGCCTCATCTCGCAGGTTGCCCCGATGGGCGACGCCGCGGGCTCGCTCGTCGTCCTCATCGGCCTCGCGGTCGGCGTGGACTACTCGCTGTTCTACGTCCGGCGCGAGCGCGAGGAGCGCCGCAACGGCCGCGAGGCGGACGCCGCGTTGCGCGCGACGTCGGCGACCGTCGGCCGCGCCGTCGTCGTCTCGGGCCTCACGGTCATCGTCGCCCTCGCGGGCATGCTCGTGACCGGCCTCGCGGTGTTCGCCTCGATGGCGCTCGCCACGATGCTCGTGGTCGCGATCGCCGTCGTCGGCTCCGTGACCGTCCTGCCCGCCGTCCTGGCGAAGCTGGGCGACGGCATCGACCGCGGTCGCCTGCCCGGCGCCCGTCGCCGTGCCCGCCGTCGCGCCGCCCGCCCGCCGCGGGTCGGCGTGTGGGGGCGCATCGCCCACGCCGTCACCGGCCGGCCGGTCGCCGCGCTCGTGGTGACGGTCTGCATCCTCGGCGCCATCGCGGTGCCGGCGATCGACATGCAGCAGTCCGAGAACGTCAACAGCCTCCCCGACCACGAGCCGGTCGTGCAGGCGCAGCACGCGATCGAGGCCGCGTTCCCCGGCGCGCCGGACAACGCCGAGCTCGTCGTCCGCGCGGACGACCTGAGGTCCCCCGCCGCGAAGAGGCGTCTCGAGGCGCTGGGCGAGCGGGCGCGCGCGGTCACCGACGGCCGCGGCGACATCTCGGTCCGGGTCGCCGAGAACGGGCGCACCGCGCTCGTGAGCGTCCCGATGCCCGACGGCGACGACGACGCCCAGAAGGCCGTGGTGAGCCGGCTGCGGGCCGACGTCGCCCCGACCGCCGAGCGGGTCGCGCCCGGCGCGACGATGCGCGTCTCGGGCGATGCGGCGAGCAGCGTCGACGTCACCCGTCGCATGCGCGACACGACGCCGCTCGTCATCGGCTTCGTTCTCGTGCTCGCGCTCGTGCTGCTGCTGGCGACGTTCCGGTCGCTGCCGCTGGCCCTGGGCGTGCTCGCGCTGAACCTGCTGTCGGTCGGCGCCACCTACGGCGTGCTGACCGCGGTGTTCCAGCACACCTGGGCGGAGAAGGCCCTGGATTTCACCTCGTCCGGGACCGTCACCGACTGGGTGCCGATCACGGCCTTCGTGATCCTGTTCGGGCTCTCGATGGATTACACGATCCTGGTCCTCGAGCGCATCCGCGAGGCGCGCCGGGCAGGCCTCGATCCCCGCGCGGCGGCAACGGAGGGCGTGGCGAAGACCGCACGCACCGTCACGAGCGCCGCGCTGGTGATGGTCGCGATCTTCGCGACGTTCGTGACCCTGCCGCTCATCGAGCTGAAGATGCTCGGGATCACGCTGGCGGCGGGCGTCCTGATCGACGCGACGATCGTCCGCGGCATCGCGCTGCCGGCCGTCGTGACGCTGCTCGGCGAGCGCGGCATGCGCGCCCCTCGGCGCGCGACCCGGCGCGCCGGCCTGCAGGTGGCCCCGGATGTCCGCTGAGGCCCTGACCCCGATGCCCGGCGAGCCCATGGACGACCGCTCGGCAGCCCTCGCGATCCACGTCACGGTCACCGCGCTCATCGGGTTCGTCGTGACGATGATCTGGGGCCTCACCGACGCGGGCGAGTTCTGGCCCATGTGGGTGTGGTTCGGGCTGTGCATCCCGCTCGCCGTCCACGGCGGACTCTGGTCGGTCTGGCGTTCCACGCCGGCCGGCCGGAGCCGGGCCCTCGCGATCCACGCGGTGATCACGGGGATCGTGGCGGGGATCCTCATCGTGCTGTGGGGCCTGACCGGGGCCCACGGCGCCTGGCCGGCGATCGCGCTGCTCGGCCCCGCCGCGATCCTCGCGACGCACGCCGTCGGCCGCAGCATCTGGCTGCGGCGCGGCGGCGGCCGCGAGCTGGAGCTCACCGAGCGGGTCGACACGCTGACCCGCACGCGGCGCAGCGCGCTCGAGGCGCAGGCGGCGGAGCTGCGGCGACTGGAGCGCGAGCTCCACGACGGCGCGCAGGCGCGGCTCATCACGCTGAGCATGAAGCTCGGGATGGCGCAGATGCTGCTCGTCGACCAGCCCGAGGTCGCCCGGCTCCTGCGCAGCGCCAACGACGAGACCCGGGCCGCGATCGCCGAGCTGCGCGACCTCGCCCGCGGGATCGCGCCGCCCGTCCTCGCCGACCGCGGCCTGGCCGCGGCCGTCGAGGCCCTGGCGTCGAGGTCGGCCGGTGAGGTCACGGTGCATGCCGACCTCGACCGACGGCTCGCGCCGGTGGTCGAGGGCGCTGCGTACTTCGTCGTCTGCGAGGCGCTGGCCAACGCGGCCAGGCACGCGCCGGGCGCACCGGTCGAGGTGACGCTGACCCTGCAGGACGACCTCCTGCGCGCCACGGTCCGCGACGAGGGCCCAGGCGGGGCGGACCCGTCGGGCAGCGGGCTGACCGGTCTGCGTCACCGCGTCGAGGCGCTCGACGGCGCCCTCACGGTCACGAGCACGGCCGGCGACACCACGATCGTCGCCGAGCTGCCGTGCCCGTGATCCGATGAGTCCGGGCCGGCCACCTCGTCCTGGATGGCATGGGAACGATCACGGTGGTGAACCATGTGACGCTCGACGGCGTCATCCAGGCCCCGGCGGCTCCCGACGAGGACCGCCGGGGCGGCTTCGACCGCGGCGGGTGGGCGAGCGCCAACGCCGACGCCGTCATGGGCAAGGCGATGGCCGCGCGCGTGCCGGACGGTGAGAGCGCGCTCCTCATGGGCCGCCGCACCTACGAGGATCTCGCGAGCGTGTGGCCGAACGCGTCGCCCGACGAGCCGAACACCGCGCGCATCAACGCCGCGCGCAAGCACGTCGCGACGAGGACGCTGCGCGACCCGCTGGAGTGGGAGGGAGCCTCGGTCCTCCAGGGCGACGCCGCCGAGGCGGTCGGGGCGCTCAAGGAGTCCGTGCACCTCACGATCCTGGGCAGCGGCGAGCTGATCCGCTCCCTGCAGCCTCACGGCCTGATCGACGAGTACCTCCTGATGATCCACCCGCTCGTCGTGGGCCGCGGGGTGCGGCTGTTCGGCGAGGGGTCCGACGCCGACCTCGAGCTGGTCGACTCGGTCACGACGACCACGGGCGTGATCATCGCGACCTACCGGTCGCGCTGAGCCGCGGCCGCGACGAGGTCGTCGACCTCCGCCTGGGCGAGCAGGCCGGGGTCGAACTGCATGTCGACGAGGATGCCGGTCGGCAAGCGCCTGCGCCCCGCGCGGTATCGCGCCCAGGCGCGCTAGGGCGCGCCGACCCCCAGGCGCCCGCAGAGGCTCGAGAGCTCCTGCTTGGCGCCCACCGGGTTGAGCGGCAGCGCCTCCAGCGCGATGAGCCCGGCGCGCAGGTCGTCGAGGGTCGGGCGTCGCTCCACACAGAGCCGCGCCAGCCAGCGGACGGCCGCGCGCTCGAAGCGCCGGTCCCCCTGCTGGGCCATCAGCACGCAGATGCGCAAGGCATCGGTGAGGTCGATCACGGGGAGCTCCACCGCCGCCGCCCGGACGCCCGCGAGGTCGCCGCGCGCGAGGCAGCGGCGGAACCATGCGTAGGAGCTTCCCTTGGCCGTCATGCGAACGTATGTTCGCATAGATCGCGGCGGTCAGGCGAGCGGCCGCCCGATCTCCCACTCGTGGCCGAAGGGGTCCTCGATCCGTCCCAGCCGCCACCCGTGCTCGTCGGCCACCGGGGCGAGCTCGGTCCCGCCGGCCGCGATCGCCCGGGCCGCGAACGCGTCGGGATCGTCGACGACGAGCAGCGTCCTGCCCGTCGTCCCGCCGATCGCCGGCGGGCTGAACCGCGGGCCGCCGGCGGATGCGGCCGACACCCAGAACACGGCGTCGTCCACCGCGAGCTGGGCGACGATGTCGTCGCCCTCGCCGACGCGCAGCAGCACCCGTGCGCCGAACGCCGCCTCGTAGAAGGTCACCGCCGCGCCGGCCCGATCGACCCAGAGCTCCGGCTGGATGCCCGTCACAGCAGCCCCTCCCGTTCCAGGAACTCCTTGGCGACGGCCGCGGGCTCGCGGCCGTCGATGTCGACCTGCGCGTTCATCTTGCGCATCGCATCGGTCGTGAGCTTCGCCGACACCGGGTCGACCGCCTTCGCGAGCCCCGGCGTGCGCTTCAGCACCGACGTGCGGACGACGGGTGTGACGTTCTGGAAGCTGAAGAGGTTGCGCGGGTCGCGCAGGATCACGTACTCCTCGTCCTCGAGCATGCCGTCGGTCGCGAACACCGCGGCGGCGTCGACGCGGCCCTCGTTGAGCGCCTTGTACTGCTGGCCGATCGGCATGGCGACGACCTTCGCCCGGAGCATGTAACGGCTCCGCAGGCCCACGAGCCCCTCGAAGCGCGTGCGGAACTCCGGCGGCGCCGCGATCGTCGCCCCGCCGGGGATCCGGTCGAGGTCGCCGATCGTCCGCAGGCCGTACTTCATCGCCGTCTTGTGGGTGACGGCCAGCGCGTTGGAGTTGCTGAACGGCGTCATCGCCAGGAGGTCGTAGCCGCGCGTGCGCTCGAACTTCTGGGCGGCGGTGAACGTCGCCTCGGCGGAGGGCGGCCGCCGGCTCACGCCGGCGATCTCCGAGAGCAGCACCCCGGTGTACTCGGGGTACATGTCGAGGCTGCCGATCTGCATCGCCTGGTCGACGATCTCCGAGCTGCCGATGTCGCTCTTGAGCTCGACCGGGATCCCGTGTGCGCGCAGCGCCTGCGCGTAGATCTCGCCCAGGATGTACTGCTCGGTGAAGTTCTTCGTGCCCAGTCGGATCGCGTCCGCGCTCTGCGCAGGACCCTTCGGCGGGTCGGCGCTCCCGCCTCCGCAGCCGGCCAGCGCGAGCAGGACGCCGAGCGCCAGGAGGGTTGCGAGTCGCGCCCTCATGCGGCCGCTGCGTGTGAGGTCTCGGCCTCGTCGTGCGTCGTCGTCGGCGGCGCGGGCGGCGACGGGCTCTCGCCGGCCAGCGGCAACGTGAAGCGGAACGTGCTGCCCGCGCCCACGGTGCTCTCGGCCCAGATCCGCCCGCCGTGGTGGCTGACGATGCGCTGGCAGATCGCCAGCCCGATCCCCGTGCCCTCGTAGCGATCCTCGCCGTGCAGCCGCTGGAACGGCTGGAAGATCCGCTCCGCGTGCTGCGGGTCGATCCCGATGCCGTTGTCGCGCACCGCGAACTGCGCCTCGTCGCCCTCGATCGACGCCGTGACGCTCACGTGCGGCGCGTCGTGGTCGCTGAACTTGATGGCGTTGCCGAGGAGGTTCTGGAACAGCAGGCTGAGCTGGCCGGGATCTCCGCTGACGATCGGCAGCGGCCCGGCGCTGACGTCCGCGCCGCGCTCCTCGATCGGGCCGGCGAGGTTCTCGAGCGCGCGGTCGAGCACGGCGCGCGTGTCGAGCGTCTCACGGCGCGGCTCGCCGCGGCCCACGCGGGCGAGGTGGAGGAGGTCGCGGACGAGCGAGCGCATGCGGTCCGTCGAGCCGCCGACGCCGGCCAGCAGCTGGACGAGCTCCTCCTGCGAGGCGTCCGGGAGGCGGCGCTCGATGAGGCGCAGGTAGAGGTCGATCGTCGCCAGCGGCGCCTGCAGGTCGTGCGACGCCATCTGCGCGTACTGCTCGAGGTCGTGGTTGGAGCGCTCGAGCTCCTGGTGGCTGCGGTTCAGCGCATCCGTCATGTCGTTGAACGAGCGGGCGAGCGTGCCGATCTCGTCCTCGCGGTCGGCGGGGACGTGGACGGTGAGATCGCCGTCGGCCACCGCGCGGGTGGCCAGGGCGACACGTTCGACCGGTCGCAGGATCGAGCGGCGCAGCGCGAGCCACATGGCCAGGGCGACGAGGGCCACGAGGCCCATGCCGATGAGCCCGAGGACGAC
>Ga0070665_100004263_pt1 | contig 15038 bp, 13 predicted proteins | sample KBSS13metaG_FD_65862 | JGI IMG/M metagenome (GOLD analysis project Ga0070665, IMG submission 65862) | Switchgrass rhizosphere microbial communities from Kellogg Biological Station, Michigan, USA - KBS S1-3 metaG | ecosystem: Host-associated > Plants > Roots > Rhizosphere > Soil ... | reverse complement strand
CGAGCAAATGAGGAGGGCAGTTTTAGTGGATAACAAAAATGCGCTCGCTGTAGCGTTGGTCCTCGACATAGTGCTTGCCAGCATAATCACACTGAGTGTTTGGACCGGACATACGACACTCGATTCGACCGGCTTTAATCCGGTCATGGCGCCAATTGGAACAATCCTGATTTTCGCATTGGTTTTTTGGACGGCGCGGCTAGATTTTTCTAAAGCGTCTTATGCAGAGCAAGACGATCCACTAAAGAAATTCAAAAATCAACTTCCGCTTTGGATTTGCGCTGCGTCAGTCGTGACCTTACTCGAATTCTCGTTCTGGCTTTTGGCACATCCGATTCGATTGCGGGACCTCTCAATGGCCTGGACTATCATCGCCGCCGTACTGGTGCGCGTCATTCAATACCGCACCACTCTGCCGGATAATCCAAAGAAGCCTTCGGCCTCTTTCTAGTAATGGTTTCAGATCGTAAGATGGGTTTCGCTACGCTCAACCCATCCTACGAAACAGAAGGCAGTCGGCCCGCCGACCTATTTCTCCTTCATCGTCCACACACCCACCCAGTCGTCCTCGGGCGGGTGGTCGATCATGTAGCGGCAGCGGTCGATATAGGTGTTGGACAGCTTGTCCTTCGGGTTGCGCTCCAGGGCCGCCTCGAACTTCTCGATCGCCTTGTCGAATTGGCGGTTGCGATAGATGCGGATGCCCTCGTTGAAGTAGTTCACCACGTCCATCAGGTTCGGGAAGGTCTCGGCGGTGTGATAGTCCAGAACCTCATAGACGCCGACCGGTTCGGTCTTGCCCTTGACGATCACCATGTCGATGTCGCGCACCCGGTACGTGCCGCGCAGCCGCTTATAGGTGTTCTCGCTGATCAGGATGCGGGCCGAATACTGCTTGCAGGCGCTCTCCAGCCGTGAGGCCAGGTTCACGCCGTCGCCGATCAGCGTGTAGTCCATGCGTCGGGCCGAGCCGATATTGCCCGACACCACCATGTCGGTGTTCAGCCCGATGCCCATATCGACCGGTACGAAGCCCTTGGCGACGCGCTCGGCGCTGTATTTCCAGCATTCGCGGATCATCGCGATCGAGGCGCGGACGGCCCGGTCCTCGTCGTCGTCATGCGGCATCGGCAGGCCGAAGGCGGCCATGATCGCGTCGCCGATGAACTTGTCGAGCATGCCCTCTTCCTTCGAGATCAGCTCCACCATGATGGTGAAGTACTCGTTGAGGAACGAGACGGTGCCCTGGGCGCCCAGCTGCTCGGTGATCGGGGTGAAGCCGCGAATGTCGGAGAACATGACGGTGGTGCGGGTGCTCTGGCCGCCCAGCATGCCGCCGTCGTCATTCTCCAGCATCCGCGCCGCGATGGTCGGGTCCATGTAGCGCGACATGGTGGCCTTGACCCGCTTCTCGGTCGAGATGTCCTCGATCATCATCATCGTGCCGAGCTGCTCGGCATGATCGGTCTTCAGCGGCAGGACGGTCAGGTTGACGGTGGCCGTCTGGCCGGCGATCTCCAGCGCCACGTCCATCTGGATGTCGGAGGTCTTGGCGGTCTGCACCTTCTCCAGCCGCTCCATGATCCAGGCATTTTTGCCGGTGAAGAAATCGTCGGCCTTCTTGCCGATGATGTCGTTCGCCGCGCACTGGAACAGCTTGAGGCCGGCCTCGTTGCAGGTCACGACGACATGCTGCTCGTTGAGCGTCACGACGCCGTTCGACATCGAGAGCAGCATGCTCTCGTTGTAGTTCTTCATCTTCTGGACGTCGTCGAACAGCTTGGCGTTCTCCAGCGCGATGGCGACCTGCGCGGTGAAGGCCTTCAGCCGCGATTCGTCCTCGTCCGAGAACGGGCCGCCGCGCTTGTTCAGCGCCTGGGTGACACCGATCACCTTGCCGTATTTGTTGACGACCGGCGTGCACAGGATGGAGCGGGTGAAGAAGCCGGTCTGCTTGTCGAACCCCGGATTGAACCGGAGGTCGGCATAGGCGTGCGGGATATTGACCGTGCGGTTGGTGGTGAACACCGTGCCGGCGATGCCGGCATGGCTGGGCAGGCGGATCTCGCCCACCTTGTCGCCCTGGGCGACGCGGGAAAACAGCGTATCGGTCTTCTCGTCATGCAGGAACAGGGTCGAGCGTTCGGCGTCCAGCATGCGCGTCGCCTCGGCCATGACCCGGGCCAACAGCGAGTCCAGCTCGAGTTCCGAGGTGATGTCGGCGACGACGTTCAGGAATTCCATTTCCTGGGCGCGCACCTTGCGCATGCGCTCGACGAACTGGGAGCTGCGCAGCGCCGGCACCGCCATCTGGGCGATGTCGCCCAGCAGCACCTGGTCGTCCTCGTTGAAGGCCTGGCCGTTCAGCTTGTTCAGGCACTGGGCGACGCCGATCACCTCGTCCTTTACCGTGCGGATCGGGACGCAGAGGATGTTGTTGGTCTTGTAGCCGGTTTCCTTGTCGACCTCGGCGTGGAAGCGCGGGTCGGCATAGGCATCGTCGACGATCAGCGGCTCGCGTGACTGGAATACCGCGCCGCCGATGCCGTCGTCGCTGGCGAAGCGGATTTCGCGGCGGTGAATGCCCTGGGCGCTGCGCGAGAACAGCTCGTTGGTGTTGGGGTCGAACAGGAAGAAGGAGCTGCGATCGGCGCCGATGGCGCGCGAGGTGGTTTCGACCAGCGCGTCGAGGATCTCGTCGAGCGATTCGGTGCCCGACACGCGGCGCGAGACATTGAGCAGGATCTCGTTGTGGCGCAGCTGGTTCTGCAGGTCGGCGATCTTCGGCCGCCGTCCGTGCGTGCGCAACATCTCCATGCTTTCATGTTGTCCCAGGTTACCGTCTGCCATGTTTTTCCAGCTCCGCCCTCAGCGCGACGATCGTGTCCTGCAGTTCCGCCAATTCGGCGCGACGTGCGCGCTCGGCGGCCTGGATTTCCTGATCGTGCCTGACCTTCATTCCATCGATTTCGTCTCTCAACAACTGAACGACCGTCTTTAACTGTGCGACCTCGTCATTGGCGGCGGCCTGTATCTTCTGTTTCTCGACTTGGTGCGTATTGCGCTGTTCCTCGTTGACACCGCGCATCTGCTGAATCGTGTCGCGCAGATGCTTGTTCTCCTCGCGCACTGCCGCGATCGCCAGGTTCGCCGCATCCTCGGCCTCGACCGCCGCATTCTCGATCGCCTGGCGCATCGAGCCGATGGTGTTCCTCAGCTGGACCATCTCGGCTTCGTAGGTGGACCGCACATCCTGCGTCTTGTCCTTCAGCTCGACGGCGGAGAGCTCCAGCTCCTCGCGCAGGGCAAATACGGCCGCGCGCAGCTGGCGGATCTCGGTTTCGAGATCCGCACGCTTGGCGTGGGCGTATTCGGTGACGGTGTTCACCCTCGGCTCCTGCTTCCAACTGTGTCCTGCGGCCTTCTTTTCGTGGCCTCAAGGTATCACAGCGTTATCACCATTCCCTCATGCGCGATAACGATGTTTGCGTCCAGCTTTTCCAGCTCGGCCGCGATCTCGTCCAATATCGCGTCGCTGTGGCTCGGATCGTGGTGGAAGAGGACCAGTTGCTTGACCGATGCTTTTTCGGCGAGACGCACCGCTTCCTGCCAGGTCGAATGGCCCCAGCCGGCATGCACGATATATTCGGATTCCGTGTAGGTCGCGTCATAGATCATGACGTCGACCCCGTCGACCAGGCTCAGCACATTGGCGTCCAGCGCATCGGGCCGGTGCTCGGTGTCGGTGATATAGGCCATCGTCCGGCCTTCCCATTCCAGCCGATAGCCGGTGGCGCCGCCGGGATGGTTGAGCGGCGCGGTTTTCAGCGTGATGCCGTCGCGCGGGGAGAAGGTTTCGCCGCTGGCGAAATCGACGAATTCCAGTTTGGCTGAGATCACGTCCAGCAGGTTGGGCAGGAACGGCTCGGACAGGGACGTTGCCAGGACGTCGTGGATATGATGCCCAACCGGCAGGTGCCCGGCCCAGAAACGCAGATGGTTGGCGGGGCTGAAGCAGGGGGCGAAGAAGGCGATGCCGCAGATATGATCGAAATGCGTATGGCTGAGCAGGATTTCGGCGGCGACCGGCTTTTTCGCGGCGGCGAGCGATCCGCCCAGGCCTCTCAGGCCGGTGCCGCAATCGAAGATCAGCAGGTCCTCGCCGCACCAGACCTCGACGCAGGAGGTATTGCCGCCATAGCGGACGGTGTTCGGCCCCGGGCAGGGCACGCTTCCCCGCACCCCCCAGAACTTGATTTGCATTTGTTCCAAGTCAGCCAACCCCATCCCTCAAACTTGGTCCAGGTCCACGTTACAACGTAACGGGCGGTGCTGGAAAATGGATCATGCAGTCATTGTCGAGGCCCTGGTCAAAGTACCCTGGCAACTCTGTAATATAAAGGAGTTTTAGTGATTACTCAGGAACTCCCGGGCGGCTGGCCTCGGCGCGCAGCGTCGCCGTAATACGGTCTATGCCCGATTGCGCCGCCCGGTTGCCCGGATCGGCCGACAGCGCGCGTTCATAGGCCGGCAGCGCCCATTTCAGCTTTCCGGCCTTCTCCGCCGCCGCCGCGTATTCCAGGTTCAGCGCCACATTGCGGGGATCGTTTTGCAGGCGCTGATAGATGTCGGCGACCGCGTCGGCGCGGGCGGGGGCCGCATGCAGGAGGGCGGGCGCGATTCCGAGGACGACGACGGTCCGCCAAAGCTTTGATCGGTTTGCACTTTCGGACATCATCGCCAGGACTATATTTTCCGGCGGCGCCCCTGACAATTCCATCAAATTTGTTTGCGGACGGCTGTTTAACCGGTAACTTGCGGATAAAGGACCTCCCGGAGTCACTCGATGCGCATTTCAGGCCGCCTCTTATCCTCTGTCAGCGCAATTGCGATCGTTTGTCTCAACGCTGTGGGCGTGGGCACCGCAAAGGCCGACCTGCCGAAAGCCGGCGCCGCATCGACCGTGAAGGGGCCCAACGTCACCGGAGTGGTTGGCACCGACACCAACGTCATCCTGGTCGGCAAGGATGTCTTCTCCGACGAGATCGTGAACACGGACGAGGCCAGCGCGACAGAGCTGATGTTCCTCGACCAGACCAACCTGTCGATCACGCCCGGCTCGTCGGTCAAGATCGACAAGTTCGTCTTCGATCCCAACGGCAATAAGGGCGGGGTGGTGCTCAATGTCGCGCGCGGATCGCTGCGCTTCGTCACCGGCTCGCAGGACCCGACCAATTATGAGATCAAGACCCCGGTCGCCACCATCGGCGTCCGCGGCACGATCGTGAATTTTATCACGACCTCTTCCGGCCTCGCGGTCCAGCTCGAGGACGGCAAGGCCGCCGTCATCGGCGACGACGGCAAGCTGACGCCGATGACGCCGGCGGCACAGCTCGCCGTCTTCGGGAAAGGCGGCACGGTGGCGACCGCGACCCGCGGCAATCTCGTCGCCGCGGTCGGTGCGCTGCTCGCCAGCTCGACCAACAAGGCGACGACGGCGGCCGCGCTGCTGGTGGTCGCCGGCAATGCCAAGGGCGCGGTTGCCAACGCCGCCGCCAAGGCGGTCGCCGCTGCCATCGCCCAGGCCGGCATCACCGCGGCGCAGATCACTGCCGCCATTGCCATCGCCGTATCGACCGCGACCAATCCCGCCGCCGCTGCGGCGGCGATTGTCAGCAGCTCGGCGTCGCTCCCGGCCAGCGTCGCTTCGGCCGTCGGTTCGGGCGTGGCGACGGGCGCGACGGCCCTCGCTGCCCAGGGTGACGCATCGGCGGCGGCGGCGGTGACGACCGCCCAGCAGAGCTCGACGAATCCAGCACTGGCCGCCGCTCCGTCGGTTCCGTCGGCGCTTCCGCCGCCACCGCCTCCGCCAGCGGCGGCGCCTCCGCCTCCGCCTCCGCCTCCGCCGCCCCCACCGCCTCCGCCGCCGCCCCCGCCGCCTCCGCCGGCCGTGCCGCCGCCCTCGGTCAGCCCGAAGTGATCCGGGCCTGAAGAAGGGACGCGTCGCTTTAGAAGAGCCCGAACGGGGATGAGGATGTCAGGATCGAAAGTGGGGTTAGCGTGCTGAGTTTTGCCCGCCACGGCCGCAGGCTGCTGTACCCGCTGTTCGTCACCGGCTTCCTCGCCCTGTTCGTGGCGGTCGGGGTGTCGAACCCGTTCTCCGTCCAGTCGATCCGGCTGCTCGCCTTCGACAGCCTGCAGAAGCTGGCGCCGCGCGCCTACGACATCCGCCAGCCCGTGCGCGTCGTCGATATCGATGACACGTCGCTGGAAAAGCTCGGCCAGTGGCCCTGGCCGCGCACGGTGATGGGCAGCCTGATCAAGAAGATCGGCAACGCAGGCGCGGCCTCGATCACCACCGACATCATGTATGCCGAGCCGGACCGGACCTCGCTGGTCCGCTACACCAACGGCCTGGATGGGGACAAGGCGCAGCAGGTGGCGGCGCTGATCGGCGGCCCGCTCGACAACGACACCGCCTTTGCCGAGGTCATCAAGCAATATCCTGTCGTGCTCGGGACCGTGCTGATCAATGACGGCAACCCGCAGAAGCCGACCCAGAAATCGGGATTCGCCGTCGCGGGCGACAATCCCAAGCCCTTCCTGCACGGCTTCACCGGCGTGCTGCGCAACCTGCCGGCGCTGGAGGCGGCGGCCTCGGGCCTGGGCGCCACCAACTGGATCCCCGACCATGACGGCATCATCCGGCGCGTGCCGCTGATGTTCCGCGCCGGGCAGAGCTACGTGCCCTCGCTGGCCGCCGAATCGCTGCGCGTCGCCCAGGGCGCCGGTTCCTACGTGCTCAAATCCTCCAATGCCAGCGGCGAGACCGCCTTTGGCGCCTCCACCGGCCTCAACCACATCAAGATCGGCCAGATCGAGGCGCCAACCGATGCCGACGGCGGGATCTGGCCGCGCTTCCGCCATTTCGATGAGCGCAGCTACATCCCGGCCTGGAAGGTGATGTCGGGCGAGATGGACAAGGATGCGCTGAACGGCGACATCGTGCTGATCGGCATCAGCGCCCCCGGCCTCAAGGACGTGCGCTCGACCCCGCTCGACGCCGCCGTGCCGGGCGTCGAACTCCATGTCCAGATGCTGGAGCAGTTGCTGGAGAATGTCAGGCTGACCCGGCCCGACTATGCGCCGCCGCTGGAGCTGGTCTTCACCATCGTGGTCAGCATCATCATCGCCGTGCTGCTGCCGCGCATGGCGGCGTCCTATTCGCTTGGGCTGGTGGTGGCGGTGCTCGCCGGCATTTTCGGCTTCACCTGGTATGCTTTCACCAAGCAGAGCCTGCTGATCGACCCGGTCAACCCGGCATTGGGTGTCATCGTCATGTTCGGCGCCTGCACCGCCTGGACCTATCGCCAGACCCAGAACCAGCGCGGCGAGATCCGCCGTGCCTTCGGCCAGTACCTGTCGCCGGACGTCGTCCAGCAGCTGATCGCCAATCCGGACAAGCTGGCGCTGGGCGGCGAAGAGCGCGAGATGACGATCATGTTCTGCGACGTCCGCGGCTTCACCGGGATCTCCGAAACGCTCGACGCGCAGGGCCTGACCCGCTTCATCAACATGCTGCTGACCCCGCTGACCGGGGAAATCCTGGAGCGGCGCGGCACGATCGACAAATATATGGGCGACGCCATCATGGCGTTCTGGAACGCGCCGCTGCCCAACGAGGACCATGCCAAGTTTGCTGTCGAGGCCGGTATCGCGATGGCCAACTCGATGGCTCATTTCAACGAGATCTGGAAGGCGGACTGCGAAGCCGGCGGGCGCGTCTATAAGGAGGTCAAGATCGGCGTCGGCCTCAATACCGGCATCGCTTGCGTCGGCAACCTGGGATCGGACCAGCGCTTCGACTATTCGGTCATCGGCGATGAGGTGAACATCGCCTCCCGCTTCGAGGGCCTGACCAAGCAGTATGGCGTGACCATGGCGATCGGCGAACGCACAGCCGAGATGATCGCCGATACCGGCATGTCCCGGCTGGAAATCGACCTGGTCCGGGTCAAGGGCCGCAACAAGCCCTCGCGCCTGTTCACCCTGGCCGAGACGCTGCAGGTTCCCGACGGGCGCATCCCCGAACTGCTCGGCCACCACGAAGCCTTCATAGAGGCTTATCGCAGCCAGCGCTGGGACGAGGCCGAGACTCATATGCACGCGGCCGAGGCGATCGGCGCGCCGGGCCTGGAGAAGCTCTACCACATCTACGCCGACCGCATCGCCGAGTACCGCGCCGAGCCGCCGGGGAACGACTGGGACGGCGCCTATACGGCGACAGAGAAGTAGTGCGGGTTAGCTTTCCAGCGTGAAGCCAACCTTCAGCGTTACCTGGTAGTGGCCGATTTGGCCGCCTTCCATATGGCCCCGCACCTGCACGACCTCGAACCAGCGCAGATGTTTCAGCGTTTCATTAGCGCGGGCGATGCCGCTCTTGATCGCGTCGTCGACCGATATCGCCGATGTCCCGACCAGCTCGATGACCTTGTAGACATGGTTGGTTTCGCTGTCTGTCGCCATGGTTAGCCTCCCTGCGGCGGTGCGGTCGCCTGGAATGAAACCCATGTCAGAAGCGACAAGGTCCATGGATATTGTGGGCGCAGGTGCTTATGACGATGGGCGTTCTTTTTGAACTGGTAACGATCCGTGCCATTTTACAGGCCGATTTGCAGGTATATCGATGGTTCTAGCCGGACCTGACCGCACAGGCCGCATTCCGCGCGCCGTGCTGCATGCCGCCGCCTTCGTCCTGTTCGTCGGCGTCTGGTGGGGCCTGTCGGCCACCGCCGGGCACGGCTTCGTGCCGTCGCCGCTCGCAACCGCCCAGGCGGCGGTCAGGATGGCGGGCGACGGCTCGCTGGAGGACGCGACGTTTCAGAGCTTCGTCACCCTAACCGCCGGCTATCTGCTGGCGATCGTCGTCGCCATCCCGGTCGGCATGGCGATGGGCGGGATTTCCGTCGTCGGCGCGGTGCTGAACCCCTATGTCGACGCGCTGAGCTCGATGCCGCGCATCGCCTTCCTGCCGCTGATCATCGTTTTCCTAGGGTTGGGCTATGAGGCCAAGATCTTCATGGTCTCCTTAGGCGCCGTGATGCCGATCCTGATCAACACCTATGCCGGCGTGCTGCACAGCGATGCCGAGCTGATCGAGATGGCGCGCTCCGCCGGTGCGGGCAACAGCGCGATCTTCCGCAAGATCGTGCTGCCCGGGGCGCTGCCGCATATCATGACGGGCCTCAGGGTCGGCGCCTCGCTGGCGCTGATCAACACCGTGGTGGCCGAGCTTTACACCGCCGTTTCGGGACTGGGCGGTCTGTTGTCGATATATGGTAACAGTTTCCGCATGGCGCCCTATTTCGTCGTCGTCGCCGTTCTGGCCTTAATGGGGATGCTGCTGATCTATGGCGTGCGCCTGGTCGAAAGATGGGCGATGCGCTGGCGGATCGAGCATTCCGCGTAAAAGTCTCCCTGGGGTTAAGAGCAATCATGACCGGTTCCGTGCTGAGATTCCTGGCCACGCTGCTGCTGTTCCTCGTGCCGGCGCTGCCCGCCGCCGCCGAGCCGTTCCGGATCATCGTCACCGAGCCCGAGACGCCGCTGGTGCCGAACTCGGTGGTCGATCTGGCCGATCAGCTTGGCTACTACAAGAAGGCAGGGGTCGAGGTTGAGCTGGTCCGGGTCAAGGCGACACCGGCGGCGGTCGCGGCGCTGCGCTCCGGCCAGGGCGAGATGGCCAATATCGGCCTCGACATCGCGCTGCAGCTGATCGCGCGCGGACAGATGGACCTGAAAGGCGTCATCTCGCCCGACAAGGCGCTGCCTTTCGCCGTTGTCGCCAAGAAGGATATCGCCGGCCCCAAGCAGCTCGAAGGCAAGGTGTTCGGCGTCGGCCAGGTCGGCAGCGTCGATTATGTACAAAGCCGGATGGTGCTGCCCAAGCTGGGGATCGATACGGCCAAGGTACAATTCCTGCCCGTCGGTCAGCCGCTGATCCGCGCCCAGGCGCTGGCAGCGGGCCGGATCGATGCCACCGCCGTCACCATCGGCACCTGGCTGACCCTGCCCAGCCAGGACGGGCTCCATCTGCTGATCGACCAGGCCGCCTATTACCAGGCGGCGCCGCTGATCACGAAGCTGAACGTGGTGACCGCCGAGACGGCGAAGAACCGGCACAAGGATGTCGCCGCGGTGGTGCAGGCGATCCTCATGGCCTCCCGCGACTTCGCCAAGAACCCGGAACTGTGGGTCGATGCGATGACCAAGGCCAGGCCGGACGTGAAGCGGGAGCAGCTTGAGGCGCTCGCCAAGGCCTATGCCAAGAGCTGGTCGGTCGATGGCGGGCTTGACGAGAAGGAGTTGGAATTCACCACCGACGCCTTCTACGGCAGCGCCGATTTCAAGGACATTCCCAAGCGCGTCGAGCCCAAGGACTGGATCGACCGGAGCTTCATCGAAGCGGCGGGGAAATAGCACTCTCGTGACCGAAGCCCCAGAGACTTCCGTCTGTCCAGCGATTTCCGTCCAGAACGTCAGTAAGACCTTCCGGCGGGCCAAGGCCCAGCATGGCGTGAAGGCGCTGGACGGCGTGTCGTTCGACATCGCCCCCAACCGCTTCGTCTCGATCGTCGGCCCGTCTGGCTGCGGCAAGACCACGCTGCTCAGGATGCTGAACGGGCTGATCCATCCCGACGAGGGCAGCGTGCTGGTCGACGGCGCCGCGCCGACGCCCGGGCCGCATATGGGCTTCGTCTTCCAGTCCTTCCGGCTGATGCCGTGGCGGACGATCCGCTCCAACGTCGCCTTCACGCTCGAGGTGCACGGCGTATCCGAGAAGGAGCGGCTCGAGCGGGTGGACCATTACATCAACCTGGTCGGGCTCCGCCGCTTCGCCGACAGCTATCCGGCCGAGCTTAGTGGCGGCATGAAGCAGCGCGCCGCCCTGGCCCGCGCCCTCATCGGCCAGCCGCGCTACCTGCTCCTGGATGAGCCGCTGGCCAATCTCGACGCCCAGACCAGCGAGTTCATGCAGATCGAGCTGATGAAGATCTGGCGCCAGTACCAGGGCGTGATGGTGCTGGTCACCCACAGTGTCGACGAGGCGGTGCTGCTTTCCGACCAGATCATCCTTCTGAACCCCCGGCCCGGCCGCGTCGCCGAAATCCTCGACGTGCCCTTGCCCCACCCACGCTGGTCCTACGACGTCCGCGCCCAGCCCGAATTCATCGCGATGCGCGCCCATCTGTGGAGCCGGATCAAGGCCATGGTCGCCAGCGATCCGGAATCGGAATTCTATCTCCGCGATGTCGCGGTCAGCGGCGTCGACCCATAATTCCCTCTCCCCATAAATCCCTCGCCCTTCGGGAGAGGGATACGAAGGCTTGGCGAGCAAAGCGAGCTTAGCCGAAGTAGGGTGAGGGTGACCCTGTCGCAGTACCGTACCCTCACCCTCCCAGCCCTTTGGGCCGGGCCCCGCCCTCTCCCGAGGGGGGAGGGATTTTTAACGTTCGTCCGGCCACCCCGACGTCCCTTCCGAAGTCCCGCTCTGCGTATAAAAGATCGCCTCGATCTCCGTGATCAGGCCATGCTCGACCTTGAAGCGTTCCGCCAGGTGGACGGTGATCGGCGGCAGCGGCTTGGCGCCCGGTGGCGGGGCCGGTTGGCTGGCGTCGGTGGCGAGGCGCAGCAGGGTGAAATAGACGACCTGGTGCGTCTCCAGATCGGTGACGAAGCGCGTGTTGGCATAGCCCAGCATCGCCGGCTCCTTATCCAGCCGCGCCCTGAGCTCGGCCTCGCCCCGGCCACGCTCGACGCCTTGCTCAGTGCGGGCGATACCCGGCGCGAACAGCACCTTCGATCCATCGTGATGGACCAGTGCATCGAGATAGGAGGTCGCGGCCACGATCATGCAGGTACGGGAATTGTCGGTGCAGGTCGGCTTCACCTGCTGGGCGTAGGCGGCGCCCGGAAACATGCACGACACGGCGGCTGCGATGGCGAATTGTCTCATTCTTCCCCTCCCGTTTCGTAATTTTCGTAGGATGGGTAGAGCGTAGCGAAACCCATCGTTCAACGCACCTGACGATGGGTTTCGCTACGCTCTACCCATCCTACGGCCCACAGCTATAATTCGCGGAATTCGTGCAGGGGTGGGGCCATGACAGTCGGCAGGTTGGCGTTATCGCTCTGTCTTATCTTGTCCGCCGCCGTGACTCACGCCGCCATGCCGCAGCCCGCCTACACGCGCTATGACGATCCGGTCTTCTGCTCCGGCTGGCTGCGCACCCATCCCGGCGAGCCGGCCTCGTCCGACCGGCGCAAGCATTGCGTCATCGCCGTCGCCACCACCTATATCGATGCCGAGGAAAACAGCCTGCCGCCGGAGAAGCAGCTCTTCGCCGACGACGTCTCCCGCCATCATATCGGCACGCCGCCCGATTTCATGCCTGGCAACCGGGCCAGGCTGATGGCCGAGGATTCGCACAAGGTGATCTCCGCGATCCGCAACCGCCGCTGGACGGTCGAGGGCGACGTGGCCTGGATCCTCTATGACGGCTATCTGAAAAAGGACCCCGACAAGATCGGCTTCTATGTCGCGGAGCGGATCACGCTGGAAAAGGGGCAGATCCACGAAATACTAGTGGCCGACATCACCTTGCCTAAGTGAGTTTCATGCGCCGCTTTTTTCTCGCTCTGGCGTGCCTGCTCGCGGGCAACGCCGTCGCCCAGATCACGGCCCAGAACGTCGCGAACCTGAAGCCCGCCTGGTCGACCGAGCTCAAGGGCGGGTCGCGGGCGACGGTGGTGTCGGATGGGCAGGCGCTCTTCATCCCCAACAGCAACGGCTATCTCTACAAGATCGAGCCCAAGACCGGCGCGGTGATCTGGGAGGTCGCGCTGGCCGACAGGCTGGGTATCCCGGGCGCCTCGGCCAGCAAGGGTGTGGCGGTGACCGGCAATGCCGTCATCTTCGGCCTGCACAATGCGCCGGTTGTGGTTGCGCTCGACAAGCAGAGCGGCGCGGTGCTGTGGACGGCGACGGTCGACGATTATAAGGGCGCGGTCATCACCCAGACGCCGGCCGTTTCCGATGGCCAGGTCTATGTCGGCGTCTCCGGCCTGGGGGAGGAGGTGTCGGCGACGACGCCGCCTTATGAATGCTGCGGCTTCCGTGGCAGCATGCAGGCGCTGGACCTCAAGACCGGCAAGACGATCTGGAAGACCTACACGATGCCGGAGCATTTCGCCGGCGGCGCTGTCTGGTCGTCCTATCCGCTGCTCGATGCCAGGCGGCACACGCTGTTCGTCACCACGGGCAACGCCTTCCGCGTGCCGCCCGAGGTGCAGTCCTGCATCGAGGCCAACAAGGGTGACACGGACAAGCAGCGTGCCTGTTACCCCAAGGATGTCTGGTACGATTCCATCCTGGCGCTCGATCCCGACACCGGCAGGATCAAATGGGGCTTCCGGGCCGAGGAGGCCGATATCTTCACCGGCGCCTGCCTTGTGAAGATCGGCGGCTATTGCGGGGGCGGGGAGGATTACGATTTCGGCAACGGCGCGCTGGAATGGCATGCCGGCGGCCGGGACTTCGTCGGCGCCGGGCAGAAGGCGGGCGTGTTCTGGGCGCTCGACCCCGACAGCGGCAAACTGATCTGGAAGACCAAGGTCGGGCCGGGTGGCCCCACCGGCGGGATCGAATATGGCTCGGCCGCCGACGGGCAGCGGGTCTATGTGTCGGAAGGGAACACCAAGCAGGTTGGGCATGAGGCCGGCACCTACACGCTGCCCGATGGCCAAACCATCAATTACGGCTCCTACGCCGCGCTCGACGCCGCGACCGGCAAGATCCTGTGGCAAGTGCCGGACCCGGCCGGGGCCCAGAACATCGACAACGGCAAGCCCTGCACCCGCGACGGCCCGCGCGAGAACTGCTCAGGCGCTTTCCCCAAGGGCGCGGTGACGGTCGTGAACGGCGTCGTCTATGGCTGCTCGACCGCGCCTACCGGCCCGCTCTATGCCTTCGACGCCGCCACCGGAAAGCTGCTGTGGAGCTTCGACGGCGGCGCCAGCTGCGACACCAGGGCGACGGTGATCGGTGACGCCGTCTATTGGGCTGCCGGCAAGACGCTTTACGGCTTCACGCTGGACGCCGGCCCGATGCGCGTGAACGCCCAGGCGGTGTCCGGCGGCCGCTCCACGCGCGACGGCGTCTACAGCGCCGCCCAGGCCGAAGCGGGCAAGGCGCTCTACGCCAAAAGCTGCGCCGAAGGCTGCCACGGCCTGAACCTCGCCGGCGCCGGCCCGACGCCCAGCCTCGCCGGCAAGGATTTCCTGGCGCGCTGGTCGGGGCTGAGCGTGGGCGAATTCTACAAGCGGGTGCGAACGACGATGCCGAAGAACGCGCCGGGGAGCCTGGGGGATGAGGCGTATGTGGACGTGATCGCCTATCTGCTGTCGGCGAATGGGGCTCCGGCGGGGCAGGGCGGGCTGGGCGATATGGATGGGGTGACAATAGCCCCGGCATTCACCCTCACCTCACCTCCCCCATCGAGGGGGAGGGACATGAAAAACTGAGCCCTCCCACTCGATGGGGAGGGTTGGGTGGGGGTGAATGTCAGAGCATGCGCAAATTACTCCAGCAACAACCCCCTCAGCCTTTCCCGCTTAGCCGCATCGAACCCAGCCGTCTGGGTCAGATATCCTTCCAGCGACCCGTATTCCTCCTGCACAACCGCCAGCGCGGCGTTGAGATAGTCCGGGCTGGTGCCGCAGAGCAGGCGTAGCATTTCATGGTCGGCCTCGACCTTGTCGCCGACGATGTCCTTCAGATAGGCACCGGCGGCGGCCATCATCCGGTCCATGTCGCTATAGTGCTCGGTCAGCGCATAGTCGTACTGGACCTGGTCCAGCGACACGCCGAGGGTCAGCAGGATGACGGCGGTCATGAAGCCGGTGCGGTCCTTGCCGGCGGTGCAGTGGATCAGCATCGGGAAGTCGCGGCCGGTCAGCATGTCGTCCAGCACCGGGCC
>Ga0070665_100004262_pt1 | contig 15040 bp, 17 predicted proteins | sample KBSS13metaG_FD_65862 | JGI IMG/M metagenome (GOLD analysis project Ga0070665, IMG submission 65862) | Switchgrass rhizosphere microbial communities from Kellogg Biological Station, Michigan, USA - KBS S1-3 metaG | ecosystem: Host-associated > Plants > Roots > Rhizosphere > Soil ... | reverse complement strand
GGCCGCGATCGACCTCAACGCCGACTCGGCCTCCACGTACGACCCGTACGGCCGGCCGGGCGCCGAGGTCGGCAAGGCCCGCTGGGCGGTGGACGGCAAGGACGACACGATGTGGGACGTCACCGTCCCCGCCGACGGCCAGCCGATCGGCGTCGGGCTGCTCATCGACCTCGGATCGCCCCAGGCGGTCGGCTCGATCGAGCTGACCGCGCCGACGAACGGCTACAAGATCGAGGTCTACGCCGCCAAGCACAAGGCGCCGAAGTCGGTGACGAGCGACGCGTGGCAGCACGTCCTCGACATCCCAGCCGTCAAGGAGAAGCAGACCATCCCGCTCACGAAGCTGAAGGGCCCGGTCCGCCACATCCTGCTGTGGGTCACGACGCCCGCCCGGCCCGACGACCCGCGCGCATCCATCTCCGACCTCATCGTCCGGAAGGGGTAGCCATGTCCGCAGTGACCATGAACACCAGCGAGGGACCCGTCACCCTCGAGCTCTTCGACGAGGACGCTCCGAAGACCGTCAGCAACTTCAAGGACCTCGCCGACAAGGGCTTCTACGACGGGCTGATCTTCCACCGCGTGATCAAGGACTTCATGATCCAGGGCGGCTGCCCGCAGGGCACCGGCACCGGCGGCCCCGGCTACTCGTTCGAGGACGAGATCAACGACCACAAGGTCGAGCGCGGCAAGCTCGCGATGGCCAACGCGGGGCCGAACACGAACGGGTCGCAGTTCTTCATCGTCACGATCGAGGCCGCCCCGTGGCTCGACGGCAAGCACACGGTCTTCGGCGAGGTGACCGACGGCATGGACGTCATCGACCGCATCGAGGGCACCGAGACCGACGGACGCGACAAGCCCGTCGACGACATCAGCATCGAGTCGTTGACGTTCACGCCGTAGCACCGTCGTGATCGCCGTCCGCGACCCCGTGTCGGGGGCGCAGATCGCGGAGGTCGACGAGCTCGCCGCGCCCCAGGTCGCTGCGCTCGTCGCGCGTGCGCGCGAGGCGCAGCCGGGCTGGCAGACGCTCGGGTTCGACGGTCGCGGCAGGGTGCTGCGCCGGATGCAGCGCTGGATCGTCGACAACGCCGACCGGATCGCCCGGACCATCGTGGGCGAGACGGGCAAGGCGTACGAGGACGCGATGCTCGCCGAGGTCATGTACGGCGCGGCGGCCTTCGGGTTCTGGGCGAAGCGCGCGCCGCGCTGGGTCGGCGACCGCCGCGTGCGCTCGAGCGCGCCCGCGGTCCTCGGCAAGCGGCTGCTCGTGCGCTACGAGCCGCTGGGGGTCGTCGGCGTCATCGGCCCGTGGAACTACCCGCTGACGAACTCCTTCGGGGACGCGATCCCGGCCCTCGCGGCGGGCAACGCCGTGATCCTGAAGCCGAGCGAGCACACGCCGATGACCTCGCTGCTGCTGGCCGAGGGGCTGGCGGAGAGCGGCGTGCCCGACGGGGTGTTCGCGGTGGCGACCGGCGCCGGGCCGACGGCCGAGGCGCTCGTGGATCTCGTCGACATGGTGCAGTTCACCGGCTCGACGGCGACGGGTCGCGCGGTCGCGGTGCGCGCCGCCCAGCGCCTCATCCCCGTGTCGCTGGAGCTGGGCGGGAAGGACCCGATGATCGTCCTGGCCGACGCCGATCTGGGGCGGGCCGCCAACGCCGCCGTCTACTACGCCATGCAGAACGCGGGGCAGACCTGCATCTCCGTCGAGCGCGTGTACGTCGAGGACGCGGTGCACGACGAGTTCGTCCGGCTGCTCGCCGAGCGCGTCCGCTCGCTGCGCCAGGGCGACCCGCGCGGCGGACCGGGCACCGTCGACGTCGGCGCGATGACGACGCCCGCGCAGACCGACGTGGTGGCCGAGCACGTCCGCGACGCCGTGGCACGGGGCGCGACGGTCGTCGCCGGCGGCGAGCGCGACGGGGCGTTCTTCCCGCCGACCGTCCTGACCGACGTCGACCACTCGATGCTGGCGATGCGCGAGGAGACGTTCGGCCCGACGCTGCCGGTGATGCGCGTAGGCGACGCGGAGGAGGCGATCCGCCTGGCCAACGACTCCGAGTACGGTCTGGCGGCGTCCGTGTTCACCCGCGACCGGACCCGGGGCGAGGCGATCGCCCGCCGGCTGCGCGCCGGCGCGGTCACGGTGAACGACGCGCTCATCAACTACCAGGCGCTCGAGCTGCCGATGGGCGGGTGGAAGAGCTCCGGGCTCGGCGCCCGTCACGGCGAGGGCGGCATCCGGAAGTTCTGCGCGGAGCAGGCGATCGTCGTGTCGCGCTGGCACCTGCGCCGCGACATCCACATGCACCCGTACCGCAGAGGCCGCACGCGGGCCCTGCTCGGGGCGCTGCGGCTCCTCTACGGGCGCGGCCGCAGGTAGATGATCCGGCGGGGCGCGCGGACCGCACCCCGCCCATGAAGCCCTCCGCGAAGCTCGCCGTGCTCGGGGCGCTCGTCGCGTGCGGGAGCGCCGCGTCGCTGCCCTCCGCACACGCCGGCGCGACGACGACCGTCACCCTGAAGAACATCGCCTTCCACCACCCGACCGTCCGGATCGCCCGGGACTCGTCGGTGACGTGGGTCTGGAAGGACGTCGTCACGCCCCACAACGTCACGTTCGCGCGCATGCACAGCGGGACGAAGAAGACCGGGACCTACACGCTGCGCTTCACGAAGGCCGGCACCTTCAACTACCACTGCACCCTGCACCCGGGCATGGACGGCAAGGTCATCGTCCGCTGAGACGGGTCGAGCCGCCCGGAGGCGGCTCGACGAGACCCGTGATGCGGCTGATCGCCTACGGCTGCAGATCGCCCGTGACGAGGTCCAGGCTCGTGACGGTCCGGATCGTCTTGTTGAACGAGAACGCCGGGTTGAAGGCGTTCGGGATCGGGTCCGCGCTCGTGTCGTAGCCCTTGAACTTCACGATCGCCGCGGTGTACGCGGCGTGGTTGGCCTCGACCGAGTGGATCGAGAGGGCGGCCTTCACGATGCCCAGGTTGTTGATGTACGGCCCGGCGCCCGCGTAGGCGGCGGTGCCGACGGGCTCGATCGCCGCGGCCGTCTTGATGAACGTGACCTGGTCGGCGAGCAGCTTGCCCACCGTGTCGCCGTTGACCGTCGGCGCCTTGACGGCCGCGCGACCGAGGACCTTCTTCAGCGCCGCGACATGGGCAGCCTCATGTGCGGCCAGCGTCTTGGCGGCCGCGGCGATGTCCGCGTCGGGGAAGTTCTTCGCTGCGGCGGCGGCGTAGAACGCGGCCTCCAGGTACTCGAGCGTGAGCGCGTAGTTGCCGATCTTGACGTCGTTGGCGTTCGGTGCGCCACGGCGGATCGAACGGGACCCCTGCGTGGAGTACGCGCCCTTCTGACCCGACGTCGCGGACGCGAGGGCGTCCAGCGGCGACAGGAGTGCATTGACGCCGAAGACCGCGGCGCCGCCGATGCCTGCCTTGCGCAGCAGGTTGCGGCGCGTCCCCTGGGGATCCCACGCGCCCGCGTCGTCAGCGGACTGACGCAGATCGCCGGAGGGATCGAGATCCTCGATGCTGAATGGGTTCATGTAGGCGGGATCGCACGTCGCCCCCCGCCGGATCACTCACGCGGCGCGGGCGCGTGTCCTGACTGCGATGCCGTCGCGCAGCAGCGAGGCGGGGTTGGCGGCGGTCAGTCCGTCGGCCAGCACGGCGTCGCCCGTCGCCTGCAGGACCGCCGCGCGGCCCTCGGCGAGCGTCCACGGCCGCCGCGGCGCGTGGGCGTCGGTGGCGATGACGCCGACCATGCCGCGACCCAGGATCTCCAGCGACGCGGCGTGACGCTCGGGCGTCTCGCGATCGTTCAGCGGGCCGACGTTGGCCGCGATCACCGCGCCCGCGAGGAGCTCCGGGCCGAGCTGCTCGATGCCCGCGGGAAGGATGTCCCTGCTGCGCTCGGGGTGCGCGAGCAGCAGGCCGTAGCCGCGGTCGCGCAGCTCCTGCGCGCCGGCGAGGAAGCCAGGGCCCCCTCCGCCGTCGACGCCGTCGAAGGGCACCTCGTAGAGCAGCCAGCGCGCGCCGGGCGGTCCGTGGGCGATGACCTCGAGGTCGTCGCCGTCGAGGTCGGCGATGGACTGGGGCTTGAGCTCGCCGCCGACCTCGACGTGCAACGGGACGCCCGCGGCGCGCAGAGCGTCGCGGACCTCCTGCACGCGGTCTCCGAGCTCGGCGACGTCGACGAGCTCGACGTGCGGCGTGGCGACGATCGTCGTCGTCCCCGCGGCGGCGGCCGCGGCCGCGTAGGCGATCGTCTCGTCCAGCGAGTCCGGCCCGTCGTCGACGCCCGGCAGCAGATGGCAATGCAGGTCCACGAATCCCACCCCTTCGACACTAGCCCCGGATCCGGACCGCCAGGTTGACGGAGGGTTAGCCTGCGGCGAGATGGGTCCTCTGCTCCTGCAGCTGTCCCCTGCGGTCGTGTTCGGCGTCATGTACTGGATGCGGGCGCGGACGCTGCGCGGGCAGGGCCGCCCGGTCGAGGGATGGCGGATGGCCTGCTGGTATGCCGGCCTGGCGCTCATCGTGGCCGCGCTCGTGTCGCCGCTGGCGACGCTGGCCGACAAGCGGTTCTCCGCGCACATGGCCGAGCACCTGCTCATCGCGGACATCGGATCGCTGCTGCTCGTGCTCGGGCTGACGGGCCCGCTCATGGCGCCGCTGCTGCGCAACCCGATCCTCGGCCCGCTGCGCCATCTGGCCCATCCCGTCGCGGCGCTGCTCATCTGGGCAGTCGATCTCGCGATCTGGCACCTGCCCGGGCCCCACGAGGCCGCCGTGAACCACGACGGCGTCCACGCGCTGCAGCACATCATGTTCATCGCCTGCGGCGTGAACATGTGGATGGCGCTGCTCGGCCCGCTGCCCAAGCCCGCCTGGTTCGGCAACCTCGCGCGGCTCGGCTACATCCTCGCCGTCCGGCTCTACGGCACGATCCTGGCCAACATCTTCGTGTGGTCGGACAAGCCGATCTACGACGTCTACGTCGGTGGCGTCAACGACCAGGTCATCGCGGGCTCGATCATGATGGTGGAGGGGTCGATCCTGACCCTGGGGCTCGGCTGCTGGCTGTTCCTGCGGGCGGCGAACCAGGGGGAGGAGCGCCAGCAGCTCATGGAGCTCGCGCAGGCGCGCGGCGTGCCCCTCGACGAGCGCCGCGCCGCGCGGGCGGTGTCGGCCGGCAGGGGCGACGAGCTGCGTCGCCGGCTCGAGGCCGGTGAGACCTTGAGTCGGCGTTGAGGAGCGCGGCTACCTTGGATCCGACCATGCCCTCCCTGTTCAGCAAGATCACAGACTTCGCCAAGTCCCCGCAGGCGCGCGAGCTGGCCGACAAGGCCGTCACCGCCGCCAAGGACCCCAAGACCCGCAAGCAGATCGAGGACGCCGGCCGCAAGCTGATGAGCAGCCGCGGCAGGAAGCCCGGCCCCGGCTCAGGCCACTAGCCCGCCTCCGCGAGCTCCCGTGCGCGCCGCGCCAGCTCGACCACGCCGTCGCCGAACCCCTTGAGGTAGGGGTCGTCGGTGCGGCCCTCGAGCGCGCGGCGGTAGTTGCCCTCCATGAACACCGTCGCCTTCCAGAGCGCGAGGACGACGTACGGCCGCACGTCCGGCACGGCGCGGCCGCTGAGCTCCTCGTAGCGGGCGACGAGCTGCGCCCGGCTCGGGAACCCCTCCCGCCGCGTCACGGGCGCGAGCTCGAACCTCCACGCCGGGTCGTCGGGCTCGCTCCACGTCATGAGGAGGTAGCCGAGGTCGGAGAGCGGATCGCCGATCGTCGCCATCTCCCAGTCGAAGACCCCCACGAGGTGGGTCGGCGTCCTCTCGGCGAACATCACGTTGCCGAGCCGGTAGTCGCCGTGCACGACGGTCGACGGCGGAGACTCGGGCAGATGGTCCGCCAGCCAGGCGCCCGCGGCGTCGAAGTCCTCGAGCTCGCGCGTCTTGTTGTGCTCCCAGAGCCCGGTCCAGCGCCGCAGCTGGCGCTCGAGGTAGCCGGTCGGCCGCCCGAAGCCGTCCAGCCCTGGCGCCCCCGGGTCGACGGCATGGATCTCCACGAGCCCCTGCAGGAGCCCCTCCGTCATGCGCGCGCGCTCCTCGGGCGTGTCGAGGGCGGTCGGCAGGTCGTCGGTGACGACGTGGCCCTCCAGGCGCTCCATGACGTAGAAGGGAGCGCCGATGACGCCCTCGCCCTCGCTCACCGCGAGCACCTCGGGCACGCGCACGCCCGCGGGCGCGAGCGCACGCAGGAGACGTGCCTCGCGCAGCACGTCGTGCGCGCTCGGCGGCCACGGGGGCCGAGGGGGGCGGCGCAGCACGACCTCGGCGCCGTCCCGGCGGAGCAGGTAGGTGACGTTCGAGCGGCCGTCGCCGAGCGGCGTCGCCTCGATGTCGCCGCTGCCGATCCCGTGCTCGTCCAGGAATGCGCGCAGCGGTTCGAGCACGAGGAGCGGCGCACGCTCGCTGCGTTCGGCCTCCTCCTCCGTGGCGACGACGTCGTCCCCGGCCATGCGCGTGCACGGTAACGCTCGGCCCCCGGCGGTGTCATAAGGTCCCGCCACGCCCGCCGCCCGGATCGCCCACGGAGGTCCCGCAGTGTCGATGACCGTCGCCGTACGCCGTCCCGTCGTCCTCGCCGATGCGCTGCCGCGCACCGTCGCGCGCGACGGTGCGCTCGTGCTGGCCGCCGCACTGCTGACCGCCGCCTGCGCCCAGATCTCGTTCCCGGTCCCGGGGTCCCCGGTGCCGGTGACCGGCCAGACCTTCGCGGTGCTGCTCACGGGCGCCGCGCTGGGCGCCCATCGCGGAGCCCTCGGGCAGCTGCTGTACGTCGCGCTCGGGCTCGCCCTGCCGTTCTACTCCGACGGAGCGAGCGGGCCCGACGTCCTGTTCGGCGCCACCGGCGGCTACCTCTTCGGCTTCATCCTGGCCGGCTACGCCGTCGGACGGATGGCCGAGATGCGCCAGGACCGTACGTTCACCCGCGCGTTCCCGGCGTTCTGCGTCGGGCAGCTCATCATCTTCGGCATCGGCGTGCCGTGGCTGGCGGTGTCGGCGAACCTCACGCCGAGCGAGGCGATCTCGCTCGGCTTCACCCCGTTCATCCTCGGCGGCATCGTGAAGTCCACCCTCGCCGGGCTCATGCTGCCGGGCGCGTGGAAGCTGCTCGGACGCCGCTGAGCGCCGTGCCGCTCCTTCCGGGGCGGGGGCGTGTTGGGGTGGGCGTGCCGGCCCCCAGACGTCTCATCGCGATCGCCCTGGCCGCCGTCCTCGCTGCGGCCGTGCTCGCCGCGCCCGCGGCGGCGCACCCGAACATGTCGGTCACCTTCGAGGCGCCGCGCGACCTCCTCGACCCGGCGACGCGTGACAGCGCCCTCGCCGAGCTCGACACGCTGGGCGTGCGCAGCCTGAGGATCGTCCTGTACTGGAAGGACGTCGCCCCCGACCCGAACGGCGGGCGCCCGCAGCTCGACGAGACGGACCCTGCGAACTACGACTGGAGCAAGTACGACCCGCTCATCGCCGCTGCGAACGCGCGCGGCTGGCCGGTCCTGCTGACCGTCTCCGGGCCGGTCCCACGCTGGGCGACCCGCGCCGGCCGCGACTTCGTCACGCGCCCCAGCCCGGCCCGCTTCCAGGCGTTCATGACCGCCGCGGGCCGTCACTACGGCGGCAAGGTCGCGACCTGGTCGATCTGGAACGAGCCGAACCTGCCGCGCTTCCTGCGCCCGCAGTTCGCCAACGGCGGGCGCCCCGCGTCGCCCGAGCTCTACCGCAAGCTCTACGACGCCGGCCGGGCCGGCCTCATCGCGGCCGGGCGCGGCGCCGACCCGACGCTCTTCGGCGAGCTGGCCCCGCGCGGGACCGGCAGCGTCGTAGCGCCGCTCACGTTCCTGCGCGGGATGCTCTGCCTGGACGAGAACTACAAGAAGCGCGGCAAGGGCTGCGGCAAGCTGGACACGACCGGCATGGCCCACCACGCGTACACGACGCGCGAGGGCCCGTGGTTCGTCCCGAGCGGCCCCAACGACGTGACGATCGGCGTGCTCGGCCGCCTCACCAAGGCGCTCGACCGCGCGGCGAACGCCGGCGCCGTCCCGCGCGGTCTGCCGATCTGGCTGACCGAGTTCGGCATCCAGTCCTTCCCGGACGACATCCAGGGCGTCCCGCTCGCGCGCCAGCCGGAGTACCAGGCGATCTCCGAGCGCATCGCGCGCTCGAACGACCGCGTCGCGTCGTTCTCGCAGTACCTGCTCCGCGACGATCCTCCGACCGGCCCGGACCAGTTCGGCGGGTTCGAGTCCGGGCTGCGGCTCGCCGACGGGAAGGCGAAGCCGTCGCTGGACGGGTGGCGGCTGCCGCTCGCGGTGCGGCACGAGGGATCCAAGGTGTCGATCTGGGGCCGGGTGCGGCCGGCGACCGCGCCGGTGACCGCCGAGCTGCAGATCCAGCAGGGCTCGGGCGCCTGGCGGACGCTGCAGAACGTCACCACCGACGTCCGCGGCTCGTTCACGCTGCGAGCGTCGTACCGCAGCGGCAGGCGCTGGCGCCTGCGCTGGACGGCGCCCGATGGGACGGTCCGCACCGGCTCGCCGATTCGCGCGTACGCCCGCGGGTAGAAGCGGGGGCGTGGCAGCCCAGCTCTGGCTGCTTCGCCACGGCGAAGCCGAACCGCACGACGCTGCACCGGACCCCGACCGGCGGCTGACCGAGCGAGGTGAGGCGCAGTCGCGCGACGCAGGTCGTGCGCTCGCGGCGCTCGGCATCACGTTCGGGCTGGTCTTCACGAGCCCCAAGGTCCGGGCCCGGGAGACGGCGGTGCTCGCGTGCGAGGCCCTCGGCAACGAGCCGGTCGTGCATCCGCCGCTGGGCGCGGGGCTCGACACGCACGAGGCGCTCGCGCTGGCGGCGGCCGGCGGCGCGGAGGGGCGGACGCTGCTCGTCGGTCACGAGCCCGATCTGTCGCAGGTCGTGCATGAACTCACGGGCGCTCGGGCACAGTTCAAGAAGGGCGGGATAGCGGGGATGAGCCTACGGAACACGACCCGTGGCGAGCTCCTGGTTCTCCTGAGGCCTCGCGAACTGCGAGTTCTGGGCGACCGACACGGGACCGCGTCGTAGGCAAGACACGATGTACAGTGCACACCGGGAGGCGCGACCTGTGATTCGTGGGACGTCCGGAGAAAGCGCTTTCCCAGTCAGGTACGTCCGAGGGGAGACGCAGATGGACCGACAGGAAACGGCGGACGTTCGACATCGTTCGAGCGCTGCCTCGGCAGGGGTCTTGGAGGACGATCCCGCCGGCGCGCCGAACGGGACCGTCGCCAGCACGCCCGAGGCCGACTCTGTGGTCAGGTCGGACGTCAGCGGTGCACTGCCGGAGGGCGAGGCGGAGATCGAGCTCCGTGGCGTCTCCAAGCTGTTCACCTCGCGTCATCGCGAGACGCTGGCGCTGACCGACATCAACCTCGGCATCCGCAAGGAGGAGTTCGTCACGCTGGTCGGCCAGTCGGGCTGCGGCAAGACGACGATGCTCCGGATCCTCGCGGGTCTCATCAAGCCGACCAGCGGCGAGGTCCGCATCAAGGACCGCTCGCTGTGGCGGGGCAACACGCGCGACGAGTCCGCCCTGCGTCAGCTGGGTCTCGTCTTCCAGGACGCGAACCTGTTCCCCTGGTACACGGTCGAGGACAACATCGGCCTGCCGCTCGCGCTTCGCAAGGTCGACAAGAAGCAGCGGCGTCAGCGCGCGCACGAGCTCGGCGAGCTCGTCGGCCTGACGGGCTTCGAGAAAGCGCTGCCGCGGGAGCTCTCGGGCGGCATGCGCCAGCGCGTCGCGATCGCCCGCGCCCTGAGCTACGACCCCGAGATCCTGCTCATGGACGAGCCGTTCGGGGCGCTCGACGCGATGACGCGCGACAAGATGAACATGGAGCTGCAACGGATCGCGCAGACCACGAAGGCGACCGTCGTGCTCGTGACCCACTCGATCGCCGAGGCGGTGTTCCTGGCCGATCGCGTTGTGCTCCTCTCCGCGCGGCCGGGCCGGCTCCGCTCGATCACGGAGATCCCGGCGAAGCGCCCGCGTCAGCTCGAGGTCACGGCCGAGCCCGGTTTCCAGGATCGAGTCGTCAACCTGCGCCACCAGCTCATCGAGGACGAAGAGCGCGTGGCGCGCCATGGGGGTGTGAGCGAGTGAGCCCGCGAACGCGCAGGTTGATCCCGTGGATCAGCACGATCGGGTCCATCATCGTGCTGGTCATCATCTGGAAGCTCGTCATCGCCGTCTTCGACGTGTCGCCGTTCGTGCTCCCCCAGCCTGAGAAGGTCGTGGGCGGCGTACGGGATCTCGTCCAGGAGAACGGCTTCTGGACCGACGTGCGGATCACGCTCACCGAGACGCTCGTGGGCTTCGGGATCGCGATCGTGCTCGGCATCGGCCTCGGCACGCTGCTCGGTCGGGTCCAATGGCTCGAGCAGGCGATGCGACCGGTCATCGTCGCCTCTCAGGTGGTGCCCAAGGTCGCGCTGATCCCGCTGTTCATCATCTGGTTCGGCTTCGGGATCACGTCGAAGATCATCATCGTCGCGATGATCGCGTTCTTCCCCATGCTGCTGAACACGATCCTCGGCGTCCGCTCCGTGGACGAGGGTCAGAAGGACGTGATGAAGAGCCTGAACGCGAGCCGCTGGCAGACGTTCCGCCGGCTCGAGTACCCGAGCACCCTGCCCTACATCCTGGCGGGCATGGAGGTCGCGATCATCTTCGCGGTCATCGGCGCCATCGTCGGCGAGTACCTCGGCGGCGACCAGGGTCTCGGCTACCAGATCGTCACCAGCCTCAACAACCTGGAGGCCGAGCGGCTGTTCGCGGTGATCTTCTGCCTCACGCTGTTCGGGTTCATCCTCTACCTGGCGGTGGTCGCGTTGAAGCGGTTCCTCATCCCGTGGCACGCCTCGGCGATCGACAACACGACGGCCAGCACATGAGGACGCGGGGCTAAGGCATCGGGCGGTGGCGCCTCGTGGCAGGGGTGCGCGCATCGCGGGAGAGAGGTACGAAAGCGAGCGGCGCCGAGCCCGGAAGGGCGCACGCGCCGGGGAGGGATCGAGGGGATGGAACGAGAGACCGACACGATCGACGACGAGCGCCCGGAGGGCACGCTGTCGCCGACCACGCGCAGGTCGTTCGTCGGGAGGTCCGCGGGTGCGTTCGCCGCCGTGAGCGGGGGCGGCATGTTGCTGGCCGCCTGCGGCGGCGACGACAACAACGACGCAGCCGGAGGCGGCAGCGCATCGACGTCCGAGTCGTCGGGCGGGGGCGGCGGCGGGACCGTCCAGGTCGTCAACATCCTGCCGCCGCAGCTGGGCTACGCGGCGGAGCTGATCGCCGACATGGACGGCTACTTCAAGAAGGAGGGCCTGACCGTCAAGGTCAACACGGCCCGCGGCTCCGCGCCCGCCATCCAGGCGATCCTGAGCGGCACGGCGCTGCTCTCGTGGGTCGGCTGGCTCGAGTCCGTCATCGCGATCGCCAACCGCGGCGCCCCGATCCAGGCGGTTGCCTTCACCGGCCGGCGTTCGACGCTGAAGCTGGTGTCGGACAAGGGCAACCCGATGACCACGCCGCAGGATCTCGTCGGCCAGCGGATCGGCATCCCGTCCGAGGGCGGGACCAGCGAGACGACGCTGGACCTCATGCTCGCCAACTCGGGGATCGACCCCAAGAAGGTGCAGCGGCAGGTCACCGGCTTCACCCCGGGCACCTTCGAGCTCATCAAGCGCAAGCGCATCGCCGGGTTCATCATCGGCGGCTCGCAGGAGCAGCAGTTCCGCGAGGCGCAGCCGACGTCGGTCTTCCTCGAGACCGCGAAGTACGTCCAGGACGGCCTGACCTACATCACGTCGCCGGACGGCATCAAGAACAACAAGCCGCAGATCGAGGCGTACATGCGCGCGCTGAAGGGCGCGATGCTGCAGATCGTCGACGACGGCCCGGAGTACACGGACACGATCAAGAAGCTGCGGTCGAAGTACGACTTCCCCGAGCTCAAGAGCGACTCGGTCGCCAAGTACTACCTGAAGTACAACACCGACAACTGGATGCTCGACGGGCGCGCGAAGCTGCTGAAGGTCGACAAGGAGAAGTGGCAGGCCACCTATGACGCCGCCGTGAAGGTCAAGGCGGCGAAGGGCGGCGTCGACGTCCAGCAGAACGTGGTCGAGGGGATCACCTAGGAACCAGAGGGAGACGAGCACCGTGACCCAGCTCGAGGATCAGGCAGCGACCAAGCAGGTGACGCGCAGGGCCGTGGAGCTCGTGGACGTCGACATCCATCCCGTCATGCTCGGGCCCGACATGGCCCGGCGCCTGCCGGAGCGATGGGGGCGGCACCTCGAGCGCTATGGGCGTCGTGCGCCGTTCGTCACGGATCTGTACCCGCGTCCCCGCAACAAGGGGATGCGGGCCGATTCGTGGCCCGAGGGCGGCATCCCGGGCAGCAGCTACGAGCTCCTGCGCGAGCAGCTGCTCGACGAGCACGACATCGACTTCGGGATCCTCCTGTGCCTCAACGCGCACGACGCGGGCTACGAGCACCCGGAGTACGACGCAGCGATCAACCGCGTCGTGAACGAGTGGATCGTCGAGGAGTGGCTCGACCGCGACGAGCGCCTGCGCTCGTGCATCTCGGTGCCCTACGACCACCCCGAGCTCGCGATCGCCGAGATCGAGCGCTGGGCGGGCGACGACCGCTTCGTCCAGGTCCTGCTGCCGGCGGCGGGGCAGGAGCCGTTCGGCTCGCGCAAGTACTGGCCGGTGTACCGGGCGGCGGCCGACGCGGGGCTGCCGGTCGCGTTCCACACCGGCGGCTACACGGGCCACCGCGGTGCGGGCTGGCCCTCGTTCTACCTCGAGGAGCACGCCGGCTACGGCGTCGTCATGCAGATGCTGCTGACGAGCCTCGTCTGCGAGGGCACGTTCGCCGCCATCCCGAACCTCAAGGTCGTGATGACCGAGGGCGGGGCGCTGTGGGCCGCCGCGCTGCGCTGGCGCCTCGACGACGCGTGGTCGCAGCTGCGCGACGAGGTCCCCGAGCTGGACCGCCTGCCCTCGGAGTACATCCACGACCACGTGTGGTTCGACACGCAGCCGATGGAGGAGCCCGACGATCCGCAGCACTTCCTGCAGGTCGTCGAGCAGGCCGACCTCTCCGACCGGCTGATGTTCGCGACCGACTACCCGCACTGGGACTTCGACACCCCGGCGCAGTCGGTGCCGCGCGGGCTGGGCAAGGAGCAGCGCGCGAAGCTCCTCGCGGGAACGGCCATCGAGCTCTACGGCCTGCCGACGCACGTCGATCGCGCATGACGGTCGCGACGGCCACCGAGGCGATCGATTGCGACCTGCACGTCGCGCCGGCCGGCGTCGACACGCTCCTGCCCTACCTCGACGAGTACTGGCGCTCGTACATCGACGACGCGACGATCCGCATGGGCCAGGCCGCGTACCCGATGGGCGCCGCGACGACGGGCGCCGCGCCCGCGGGGAACCATGAGGAGCTCACGGCGGTGCTCGACGAGACGCGGCCGCGGCGCGCGATCCTGAGCTGCCTCGCGCTGGACGGCGTGCACCGCAACCCGCACTACGGCGCGGCGATGGCGACCGCGATCAACACGTGGATGCGCGACGAGTTCCTCGAGCGCGACGAGCGCCTGCGCGCGAGCATGGTGGTCTCCACGCTCGACATCCCCGCCGCCGTCGCGGAGGTCGAGCGCTGGGACGGTGACGGGCGCTTCGCCCAGGTCCTCCTGCCGGTGCGCAACGACATCCCGTACGGCAACCGCTACTACCACCCGCTCCATGCCGCGGCGCACGAGCGCGGCCTGCCGATCGCGCTGCACGCGTGGGGCAGGGGTGGCAACGCACCCACGACGACCGGCGTCACGACGTCCTACCTCGAGGACTACGCGAGCAACGCCCACATCGCGCAGACGCAGATGATGAGCTTCGTCGCCGAGGGTGTCTTCTCGGAGCTCCCGGAGCTGAAGATCGTCTTCCTGGAGTGCGGCTTCAGCTGGCTGCCCCCGCAGCTCTGGCGGTTCGACAAGGACTGGAAGGGCGTGTGGCGCGAGGTGCCGTGGGTCAAGGAGCGCCCGTCGGAGTACATCCGGCGCCACATGCGGTTCACGACCGAGCCCGCGCAGCTGCCGCAGGATCCCGAGCAGATCGCGCAGGTCGTCGCGATGGTCGGGCCGGAGCTGCTGCTCTACGCCAGCGACCATCCGCACGAGCACGGCGCCTCGAGCGAGCGGCTGCTCGCGAGTCTGGGCGACGAGGACGCCGAGGCGATCCTGCGTGGCAACGCGGCGGCGTTCTACGGAGGTTCCATCGCGTGAAGGTCGTCGTCTGCCGTCTCGAGGACTTCCCCGAGGGGGAGCGCAAGATCGTGAAGGCCGGGCCACGCTCGATCGGGGTCTTCAACGTGGAGGGCGAGTTCTTCGCCATCCGCAATCGCTGCCCGCATCAGGGCGGCCCGCTGTGCATCGGGCGGCTGTCGCCCTGGGCGGTCGCGAGCGGCCCCGGCAAGGTGACGATGGACGGGCCGCCGCGGCTCGTGGCGTGCCCGTGGCACGGCTGGGAGTACGACCTCGAGACGGGCCAGTCGTTCATGGGCCCGGGCGAGACGCGCGTGAAGGCCTACGAGGTCTCCGTCGCGCGCGGCGACACGCTGGAGGACGTCCGGCAGGCCGAGGCGGATGTCCGCGTCCCGGCCGCCGCCCGCGCCGCCGGCCGCGAGCCGGGCCCGTACGTCGCCGAGACGTTCCCGGTGTACGTCGAAGAGGACTACGTCGTCGTCGAGGTGTAGGTGCAGGTGTCCAGAGAGAGGCTGCAGCAATGACCGACGTCCAAGTCAGAGCGCCCGAGGCGAGCGGGTCCAAGCGGGCGATCACGCTCGTCGACGGCGACGTGCACTCGACGATGATGCCGAGCTCGCTGCA
>Ga0070665_100004261_pt1 | contig 15047 bp, 12 predicted proteins | sample KBSS13metaG_FD_65862 | JGI IMG/M metagenome (GOLD analysis project Ga0070665, IMG submission 65862) | Switchgrass rhizosphere microbial communities from Kellogg Biological Station, Michigan, USA - KBS S1-3 metaG | ecosystem: Host-associated > Plants > Roots > Rhizosphere > Soil ... | reverse complement strand
GCAGCGCCCTTGCCGGATGACGCGCTGAAGATCGTGATGCGAGGCGCGGACAAGGAAGATGAGGCGGCAGCGTGATAACGAGCGTCGCAGAGGCGGCTCCGCCGAGGTTTGGAGGTCCCTTGACGGAGCCGCATTCACCGCGCCGCTTTTCAAAGCTACCGTTCAGCCCAAATTCGTCTGCACGTTGATGAGCATAAGAATGCGAAACCTCGTTGGTGTGGCGATGCGGTCACGCTTTGGCGCTCTGGATCATGACATCCGCAGGGTCCGATTTGCCCCCTCGACGGACATCGTCAGCTTGGCGGGGCAAGTCCGAAAAGTGCCAACAGCAGACATGCCCGTGAACAGCAGCTTTGCGCCAGAGCCGGACCTTCCGCTATCGGCGCCTTTGACCTCTTGAGCGAACTCCGAAGATGTAGAATTCGATCCCTGCGGTCTCCCCCGGCTTCCTCGCAGAAGTAGCGGAACTCGAGAGGTCAGAACTCGTTCAGAATAGACCCAGCTCACCAGCGGAGGTTCGCCATGCCATCCGAAATGAAGGATCACGTTTATAAAATCCTAGAACTCGTAGGATCTTCCGAAAGAGTATCGAGGATGCCATTCAAAATGCCATCACCCGCGCATCAAAGACCATCCGGGAAATGAAGTGGTTTGAAGTCGTGCAAACGAGAGGCCATATCGAAAAAGGGTCTGTCCGACATTATCAGGTCAGTTTGCGATTAGATTCACGCTGGAGGATTAGTCCTGCGGGAAAGCTGAAGTGGGTCTCGGATCGTTAAACCGGCGCGGGCGCGGCGGAGGCGCGTGTCGGCTTCGCCCGCCGCCAGGATTGCGCTGTTTCGCGCCTGCCATTATTCTCCGGCCCGGCACATGCTGGCCCGCATCGAACAGGATCATCCCATGCTGACCGCGAGCCTGGCCCCCCTGGACGAGACCATCACGATCGCGGAGCTCACCCGCGACCCCTATCCGATCTACAGGCGCCTCAGACGCGAAGCGCCCGTATTACGGGTCAAATCCGTGGGCCGCACCTTCCTCACCAAGGCAGCCGACACCAAATACGTGAAGGACAATGCGGCGCTGTTCAGCTCCGACGACCCGAACACGCCTATGAAGCGCGCCTTTCTCGCTCATACCTTGATGCGCAAGGACCACGACGAGCACCGGACCGAACGCATGGCGATGATGCCGGCCCTGATGCCGAAGACGATCGAATCCGTTTGGGCGCCGCTGTATGCGAAACTGGCCGCAACGTATCTCGACCGGCTGCCGCGCGGTGAGGTGATCGATCTCTTTCCCGCTCTCGCAGGACCGCTTGCCGCACGGATTCTGGCGCATGCGATGGGTGTTCCGGACGCGAGCGATGAGGACATGCAGCGATGGTCGCAGACGCTGATCGACGGTGCCGGTAATTTTGGCTGGACGCCGGGGCCCTTCGACGCGACCGACATCGCAAATGCGGAGATGGACAAATGCATCCGCGCAAATGCCGAACGCGTGCGGACCGAACCGGATTCCTCAGCGCTCTCCTTCATGGTGAACGCGAAGAAACCGATTCCAGAAAGCCAGATGATCGCCAATGTAAAGATCGCGATTGGTGGCGGCATCAACGAGCCGCGCGACGCCCTGCTGACGATCCTCTACGGCCTCTTGACTAATCCAGATCAGTTTGACGCCGTGCGCGCAGGGGGCAAATGGCGCTCCGCGTTCGAGGAAGGGGTGCGTTGGGTGGCGCCGATCCAGGCGAGTTCACGGCTCGTCATGGAGGACGTGGAGATTCGCGGCTGCTTGATCCCGAAGGGCGACACTGTGATGACGATCCAGGCCTCGGCCAACCGGGACGAGGACGTCTTCGAAGATGGCGAGAACTACAACGGGCTGCGTGATCCCAATCCTCACCAGTCCTTTGGCAACGGCCCGCATCATTGCGCGGGGGCGCACCTGTCGCGGCGAACCGTTGGCGCCATCCTGCTGCCAATGCTGTTTGAGCGCTTCCCCAACATGACCCTGCCTGATCCCGCGGGCGTGCGCTGGCACGGATTCGGTTTCCGCGGCCCGCTCAATCTGCCGCTTCTCCTGCAATAGGACCGCGGCGCGAGGAATAGGCATTGTTTATGCATCATCCACTGCCCTACCATCCGCAATTCCTAGTCCCCGTCGTCGCGCAAGCCGGCGAGGCGAGTGAATAACATCGGGATGTTGCTATTGGCGCTTTTCGGACCTCACCGCAGCGTCAAATGTCTGCTTCGCGCCACAAGCGGTCATCCACGGGAAGTCGCCTGTTCGCCCACAAGCCGCGTGTCGCAACGAGGTTTTCCGTCGGCCGGCCGTTAGCGCTCCGCCGAACGGGGTGCGGGCTGTGCGACGATGACGATCGTCTGACATGGATACTATCTGAGCCAGAGACCTCCAGAAGACAGACGTGGGCAGATCCACGTCTGCCGCTAGTTTGACTTCTCTTTCACAAAACGGCCGGGCGCGACCTCGATCGGGCTGCATTGCATGTTGCCTGGTTTATCCGATGCCGGAATTAGACCGGATGAATGGCTCTTCATCCAGCTGTCCCAATCCAGCTTCCAGGCTTCTCTTCCGCGGCCTCAAGCCATGTTTGCGGGTCGGACTCCAAGTCGTCGTTGATCCAGTGACTGCGTTTGTTCCGGGCCGGAGGGTTGATGACCCCCGCGACATGTCCGCTCGCAGCCAACACAAATCTCGACTCTCCGCCAATCAAATCCTTCGATCGAAACGCCGATTTCCAGGGAACGATGTGATCTTCGCGCGACGCGAGGAGATAGACCGGCACGTCGATCTTCGATAGGTCCATCGGCACGCCGCACTGCGTGGTCTTGCCGGGGTCCTTGATGTTGTTTTCAAGGTAGGTGTTTCGCGTGTACCAGCAATACATCGGGCCAGGCAGGCTGACGCTATCCGTCGTTCTCAAAGACCACCGAGCCCGGGGTAATCGCAAGGTTGCGTCCAACCTCAAAGGCCGACTCGTCGACGCGGGTAATCCGCCCCTTCTGGAGGTCATCGATAAAGTTTTGAATCCCATCCGTAAGGCTCACGGAACGGGTTTCGATCGCTTTTCTGATCACCTCGGGATTGGTCGCCGGAAAGTTCGACGGACTCATCGCATCGATGAACTGCCTGGCATAAAACCGAAGCTGCAATTTTGTCTTGTCGTCGACCTGAGCTTGATCCACGAATTCGTGTAACTGTCTTGAACCCAGTAAATATGACTGCTTGAGCAGGTCGTAATATGGCATCTCCTGCCAGGCTTCGTCCTTGAGAAGCGCTTGTCGCCCCGAGCCAGCGCAACATCCGAATGCGCACCGCCGGCACAATTTTGAAGAAACACGCTGTTCCAGAACCGCCACAGCTGCCTGAAATATTCGCGTTGGAGATCGGCAAACAACGAAAAGGGAAAGAATTGACCGCTCGACGTGCCGTGATCTTTCGTGCCCACCCCGGCCACTGACACGAGAGTATCGTCAAACTGCTTCATCGCATCCTGTTCGGCCCGCATGAGACTCTCGAGGTAACCCTGCGCATCATCAGGAGGTCTGGGGCTCGTCATGGCTTTCTCTCCCTGTCTGTTCGCCGAGGCCCAAAATAGTGGCCTTACGGGCTTATTGAGAATGCTTGGTTCGAGGTTTCGTGCGTGGCCCCCGGGGGTACCTAAAACTCTAAATGGCTGGGCCTCGGACCGGCAGATTAGCAGGCGTTTCTCGCCGCGAAATTTCTGATTTTATTTTTTTTCGACTTGCACCGAAGAGGACGCCCGCTTTCAGCACGTGGTTACTGGCAGTTCCGGAACTGGTCGCTTAAGCGAACGACCGCTTCGCCCCAAAAGCGGAGATCCACACACGCATACAAAGTCCGTTCTTCGCTGAGCTTTCTCGCGCCGCTGCGTCGCAGCAGGATTCGCAGAACCATCCGGCGCAAACACCGCGGTATCTACGGCATCATGGAAACCTTCGAGAAAGGTGGGCTCATTCTGAAAAATACATGTCCTTACACGGGGCGGCAGCTCTTCGACGTTCATGCTGAATCAGATCGATGCCCTCAGCCATCTTCACATTGCATCCGCCGATCATTTTGCACGGGAGATGGGTCACATGGCTGAGTGCGTTCTCCTCGACCAGAAGAGCCCTGCACGCGAAGATGATCCTCATGGACGCGATCTACATGGCGGCGAAGGCCGTCGATCGGTATCTATATGATGTGGATACACCTGCTGCAGTCACCATCTTTGCCGGATTGCGATAACTGGGCATAGCGCCACGGAGAATCCCGTAACTCTCCGTGGTTCTTATGCTTGCTTCGCTCGTGATCTCGAACATTTCCCGTTGAGTCCCGAGAGCTGCCAAATGTCTTTTGCATACGGAACAAGTTGCTGAGAAGCCACACGACTCGATGGGAATCCGACACGCGCCATTAATCTCGTGGCGGATGCTGGCTTCTCGGGCTTAATGATGCTGTAGCAGCGAAGACAGCGCAAAGCGCGCCTCGCAAGTAGAATGCTCATGTAATTGCCGCGTAATTGGCGATCAGTCGGTAAACATCCGAAGGAGTCAAACCGCGACATGAACCTGGACCATCAAAACGCGAGGCCCGGATGCTCCCCTGATGCGACGGATGCCACCTCAACGCCTCTGGATGAACACAAAGACGGGAAGACACGTTTAGGATTCAAGGCGACGGACTTCGTCATCTATCCGGCGCACGGTGCGGGACAGATTCTGTCAATTGAAGAGCAGACTGTTGCCGGGGCGAGCATGGAGTTCTTCGTGATCTTTTTCACAAAGAGCAAATTGACTGTCCGCGTCCCCGTCCGAAAGGCCGCGAACATAGGAATGCGCAAACCATCGGATATCTCCTCGGTCCAAGCAGCAAAACTGATCTTGAGCGAAACTCCGCGCAAAGGCCGCGGCAACTGGTCCCGGCTTGCTCAGGAATACGAGGGCAAAATTAACTCTGGAGATATCGGCGCGGTCGCGGAGGTCGCTCGCGATCTTTTCCGACCGGGCGACTCCTATCAGAGTTTCAGCGAAAGGCAGTTGTACGTGTCGGCGCTCGACCGCCTCTGCGGGGAGATAGCTCTGGTGGACGGAATCTCGACGGAGCAGGCCGTCAAGGAACTCGAGGGCCTGCTGAAGACTGGCAAGCTCAAGCGTAGTGCCTAACTGCTTAGATTCGCGCGGCGTGTTGCAGTTCTTGGATCGACACGATGCGACGAGAGCCAATGAATCTTCAACAAGGCGTTGGCGGTGCCTACCCCACCGGGTTGTTTGGGGAATCGCCCGAGCCGTTAAACGCCAGCCCATTGCGCCAATCAGCGATCGACGGAAGCAAGCTCAATGATTTTCGCCAGGTCAATGCGCTCGCGTTTCCCGCCCGTGGTCGGCTTTGCGCCAGAAGCGGGCATCCAACTCAAGTCAGCTTTTTGATCCAGAGCGGTTCTTAAGCGCGTTTCTCCAGATTCAACATCGGCGAGGCGTTACTATCTACATTATCGCCGTCAAAGCTTCATCGTATTGCTAGTTAATTTGCGAGGGAGGTCCGAATCGCACTAAGCGACTTTGATCATTACGACTAGCTTCGGTTGGTCGAGTGATCCAGTGTATTCTTGGTGTTGCTGTGCGTGTTTCGTGCGATGAGCGCGGTGTGGCGCTCCGGTATTGGCACCTTTGATCCGACGCGAGTGACTCAAAAAGTGAACTGGTCGACTGACTGATTTGCCATTTGCCGTACCAAAATGCGGGATTACCTCTTACAGCAATTGAGCTATTGAACGAACATTCGTAAGCGGAACCTAAATGCTATTAGCCGGTTATAAAGCCTCTGCGGTTCGCTATTTTAACCCGACTACCGTTTTGCGCCCGGGGAAAAAAGGCGCTCGATCTCTTTTTTGGTGCAGGAGATAGGACGTGTCCGGGGAAGATCGATGACGACAGCGACCAAGGCGCCGTCGGCCGATCGCAATACCGTCCTGGCCACCCTCGGCGACTACATTCGGGAGATCGGCGATCCTGACGATCTTGCCTTTGCCGCAGCAGAGCTGCTTGGCCGCAGCTTGAACGTGAGCAGGGCGGGCTATGGCACGATCGACACTTCCGCAGAAACCATCACCATTAACCGCGATTGGAACGCTCCGAGCATTGCCAGCTTGGCGGGCGTGCTGCATTTCCGTGACTATGGCAGCTACATCGAAAACCTGAAGCGGGGCGAGACCGTTGTCTGTGCCGATGCGCGGAAAGACCCTCGCGTCGGCGACCGCGCTCCGGCACTCGAGGCAATATCTGCTCGTTCACTCGTTAACATGCCGGTCTCCGAGCCCGGCGGGGTCGTGGCGTTACTCTATCTCAACAATGCCGCGCCACGTGAATGGAGCACCGCAGAGATAGAGCTCATCCGGGAGGTCGCCGAGCGCACGCGAACTGCGGTTGAACGTCGCCGTGCAGAGTCCTCAGTTCGGGAAAACGAAGCCCGACTTCTCTTCCTGGACGCACTCAATAGCGAGACCGCCAGAACTCGGGATGCGGATGGGGTGCTGGCAGTCACCACCAGAATGCTTGGTGAACATCTTGGCGTCTCAAGTTGCGCCTATGCTGATATGGACCCGGACGAGGACGGCTTCACCATACGTGGGGATTGGGCAGCACCCGGAGCACAGCACATACTGGGCCACTACAGCTTAGCTGACTTCGGTCAAAAGGCGGTTCGGGAGCTAGGCGCCGGTCGCCCCCTTATTATCAATGACAATCTGAAGGAGATCGCACCGGAGGAGGCAGCCACTTTCCAGAACATCGGCATAGGGTCAACGATTTGTATGCCCTTCGTGAAAGAGGGGCGCCTGACGGCCATGATGGCCATTCATCATCGGAGTCCGCACCGGTGGACGCGGCGTGAGCTCGACTTGCTCACCGAGGTTACCCAACGCTCGTGGGCGCACATCGAGCGCGTCCGGTCGGAACAGGCTGCACGAGACGCAGCCGAGCGACTAAGTCTTGCGAACAAGGCGGCGGGGATAGGCACCTGGGACTTTGATCCGGTCAATGACATCCTACAATGGGATAGCCGGTGCAAAGAGCTGTTTGGCTTATCGCCTGACGCGAAAGTGAGCTACGAAGGGACCTTCCTGAAAGGACTTCATCCGGACGATAGGGAGCGGGCGCACGACGCCGTCTCCAGAGCCTTGGCACCCGATTCCCCGGCAGGTTACAACATCGAATACCGGACCATCGGTATCGAAGACGGTGTAGAACGCTGGATCGCTGCGACTGGCGATGCCCTTTTCTCGAACGGCCAGGCGATCCGCTTCATTGGGCACGGTACTGGATATCACCGCGCAGAAAAAATCCGAGCGGCATCTCAGGCTCCTGAATGACACCGGCGCTTCTGTCGCTCGGGAGCGTGACCTTGAGAAGATCGTTCAGATCGTCACGGACGCCGGCGTAGAACTGTCGGGTGCGCAATTTGGGGCGTTTTTCTATAACGTGCTTACGCCGGACGGCGAAAGCTATATGCTATATTCGCTGTCGGGCGTGCCCCGGTCCGCATTTGAAAACTTTCCGATGCCGCGCAACACGGCCGTGTTTGAGCCGACCTTTACGGGCACAGGCGTGGTTCGTTCCGACGATATCCTGCAGGACCATCGTTACGGCAAGAATGCGCCCCGCAAAGGCATGCCGGATGGCCATCTTCCGGTACGGTCCTACTTGGCGGTTCCGGTGATTTCTCGAATCGGGGAAGTGCTGGGGGGCCTATTTTTCGGTCACGCAGAAACAGGCAGATTCCAGATCGAGCATGAGACTGCGCTGCTGGGCATCGCCGGCCACGCGGCGACAGCAATAGACAACGCACGTCTTCTGACCCGGCTCCAGACTTTGAACACTGAGCTGGAGCAACGTGTTGCCGCGGAAATCGCCGAACGTATGAAAGCAGAAGAGCAATTGCGGCAATCGCAGAAAATGGAAGCCGTTGGACAACTAACTGGAGGTATCGCACACGATTTCAATAATATGTTAGCTGTCGTTATCGGCGGATTGAATCTTGCCAAGCGGCGCCTCAGCAAGGGTGAGGCCGATATTGACCGGTTTATCGACGGCGCCATCGACGGTGCTAACCGGGCCGCCACTTTGACACAGAGACTGTTGGCTTTCTCTCGTCAACAACCGCTGGCGCCGGAGGTCGTTGATCTCAACAAGATGATCGGAGGGATGAGCGATCTTCTTGATCGGTCGCTTGGCGAACTCATTCGACTTGAGGCGGTCCTTGCAGCTGGATTGTGGCGAGTCAAAGCCGACATGGCCCAACTTGAAAGCGCCATTCTGAACCTCGCGGTCAACGCGCGGGATGCGATGCCAAAAGGCGGAAGGCTAACGATTGAAACTAGCAACTCCTCTATAGATGAGAAGTATGCACACGATTATGCTCTGATGCCCGGGCAATACGTTCTTGTCGCCGTTACGGATAATGGCGTCGGGATGGCGGATGACGTCATGGGAAAGGCGTTTGACCCATTCTTCACAACAAAAGAAGTCGGAAAAGGCACAGGACTAGGTCTAAGTCAGGTTTATGGATTTGTGCGCCAGTCGGGCGGCCACGTAAAGATCTATTCGGAAGTAGGCGTCGGCACCACTGTCAAAGTTTACCTTCCGCGTCATATCGGTCGTGAGGAACGCCCCGATGCGCGACGGGAAGTGGCGCATGCCGGCGCAAGTCTGCATAAAGAGACTATCCTCGTCGTAGAAGACGACGAGCGAGTTCGCAGCATCTCGTCGGAAAGCTTGCGGGATCTCGGCTACACCGTCATCGAAGCAGCGAGTGCAAAAGAAGCGTTACAAAAAATCGAAGACGGCCTCATTCCAGACTTGCTTTTTACCGATGTGGTGATGCCGGAAATGACCGGCGCCGAGCTCGCGATTGAGCTATCGAAGTGGAGGCCCGGATTGAAGGTTCTGTTCACTACCGGCTACACACGAAATGCAATCGTTCACAACGGCATGCTCGACCCGGGCAAACATTTGCTTTCGAAGCCCTTCAATATCGAAGGCTTGGCAACGAAGGTCCGTAGCCTTCTCGACGAAATCTGAGCGTCCTTTTCATTTTTGGTAGCGCCGGTCGATGGTCAGCCGGCTATCCCGGCAACGGCAATCATATCGCCTTCCACGCGTCTGACAGAGGTATCCACGAAAGCTACAACGCCAACTATCCTGGCGCCTTCGCTCATGATCTTGATGGAACATATCGAAGCGCTGTTCGTTTCAAAGCGAAGCCGGAACGCGAGGCGGAATATGATCGCCACACTTAATTCCTTCGCGATACACTCGAAGACCTCGGCGGCGGTTTGGGGCGTCACCGATCCGATGGCGGGGCCGGTCGTCTTAGCCCTGAAATAGTTCGTGGCCATGCTCTAATTGATGTCGACGTTCGCTCAGTCGTATGGGCTTTGCCAGATCGTGGCGACTTCCCGTCTACACCGGTGAACGGCATTCTCCGTATAGGCGGCCACTGCTCAAAGGAGCGCCTGGCGGGAAACTCCTCACGCGGATCCCCGCGCGCTGTCGGTACGGGCAACATCATCGTTGAGACGTGAGGCTGTTGCCGCGCGCCGATTCGAGCGTGTCCGCTCGCAACGCCGCGCGTCTCTCGACGACAGCGTGATTGAACAGTTCGAGCACCAGACCAAAGGCCGACAGTTCCTCTTCCTCGATGGCGCCGTCGTCGTAACATTCGAGCGTTTCACTTATGATGGCGTCGATCTCGCGCTGCATCGCCAGAAGTTCCTGGTCGGATTCCGCGGTGCGCACCTTCGAAACCATAGCCAGGATTGTAGCGCGATGGTTGGTGTTTTCCTGCCTTTCGTCCCGATTGAAATAGTGACGCAACCAGGCACCGGCCGAACCAATTCCGGAGAGAAGCAGGAGCGCAAACCAGAAGTAATCGCCGTACTTGTCGAGGAAGGTGCGCTCGGTGCCGTCGATGACGGCTGCAGCTCCCCGATGCACCGGCAGGCCGGTGTCTTTTTCAGTATCCGGCTTGGTAATGTGTGCAGCGCCCGGTACTTGGCTGGCAATCGCCTGACGGACGGCGAACAGCTGCCGGAAAAATGCCGCCGCTGTCGTCTCGGACAAGGCCTTCCGTGCCATAATCAGGTGGCTGACGCTAACCGTCTCGACCTTGTCATCCGGCCAGGCCGGATTCGCATTGAAGACGCTCGGTGGAATTTCCTCGGATTCGTAGCGCGGGTACTTGAGGGCGATGGCTTCCGACGCCTCGATCGCGAGGAACTTCGGCTCGCCTCGTGACCGGACCGTAGCGGCGATGGCGTCAGCGGTGATTTTGCTGTCGAGCGGACCGACCGCCATAAATGCATCAAGCGTCGGGTCCCGCGCCAGCTCCTCGATTTGGTCTGTGCCAGATTGCGTTTCCGCGACCTTGTCCGCATCAACGCCGGACGCGCTCATAATGACCCGCAGCAACGCAGCGTTCGCTGGCGTCAGGCCGATCACGCCGACCCTGTGCCCTGCGAGACCGGCGATCTCCTGGATCTTCGGCACGGGCTTTTTTTTGGAGCTCTTGTCCGCAAGCCCAGAAGGCGCCCACAGCACAACGAAGTTCTTACGCACGATGGCGACTGTCTGCGCGTCCACCGGCATCTCCAGATCGCCACGACCGACCGCAAGATCGGCCTTGCCAGCACCAAGCAGGCCAAGGGCTTCGACCGCGCCGTCGGTCGTAACAAGAGACAGTCTGACTGTCCTGCTCTCGCTGGCGAAGGTCCCGGCCATCGCCTCAATCACTTTGTGATCGTCGCTTCCCGGCGGTCCGACGGCAATCCGAAGAGTTACCGGCCGCAACACGTAGTACAGTGCGCCCGCGGCGGCCCCAAAGATTAGAAATCCAACCGCCAGGACCAGCAGTAGGGTGTTACTCCTTCTCCGCCGTCGGCGGGCTGCGTCACTGGTTTCTTTTGCATCATCGGACGAGGACATTTCCGCTGCCGGTCGGAGATCAAAAGCGCTTCCTGTTTTTGCAGGAATACCACGTTTCCAACAAAACGTAGCTACAGCGATGTTTGTTTCAAGAGTTGAATACCAGTTGGCGGGCTGGATAGAATCGCTGGCGCCTGACGAAGGGTTGCGCGCGACCCAGTTAGGTCGGTAAGCAGTGGTCGCTTTTGGATCGTCGATGTCGAATGCGCCATAGATGCACGCTAGTTCAGCGAGCTGCAGCGGAGGCTGACCGGACGTAACCGAATCCGGCAGCGGACAGAAGCCTGCATTTCAAGAGCCCCTTTCTACCGGAATTTCACGGCCGCACGGGTTCCTACCCCCTCTCCGCGGACCTATAATCCCGCAGCCGCCGCCGGTCCGATCGATGCCGGAGGCTCAGACGGAGAGATCGGATGCCGGGAAGAGACCCCATGAACTGGATGCTGTCGGAGGCCATAGAACAGCTTTCCCGCGCCGAGCGCATGCACCGGCAGTTCTTCAGCCTGACCGCGACGGCAGAGCCACGTGGGTCGACATGGGAGCCGCCGATTGACGTCATCGAGACCGACGACGAGGTCCTTATCTTCGTGGCGCTACCCGGCGTCGATCCGGACGGCGTCGAGGCCGTCATCGCGGACGGGATCCTCGTGATCCGAGGCCATCGAACCCTGCCCGCCGAACTGCGCCACGCGCGCATCCACCGACTCGAATTGCCGCAGGGTCATTTCGAGCGCCGCATCGTGCTGCCGGCCGGCTGCTGCGACGTCAGCCGCTTCGCGGCCAACGGCTGCATCGTTCTTCGCCTCGCAAAGACGTTTTGAGGGCCAAGATGGATTCCGAAGAAACTAGCCAGTCCACCGCTCGCCCTGAAGCCGAAGTCCGGATTCCGAGCGACGCACTCATCATCGTGCCGGTCCGTGATGCCGTCATATTCCCGGGCACCGTCGCGCCGATCACCATCGCCCGGCCGCGATCCGTGTCCGCGGCCCAGCAGGCTCTCCGCGAACAACGGGCCATCGGGATCCTCCTGCAGCGGAACCCTGAAACCGAAGAACCGGCTCCGGACGATCTGCACCGCGTCTGCACGGTCGCCAACATCGTCCGCTACATCACCGCCCCCGACGGAACGAACCATCTCATCTGCCAGGGCGTGCAGCGCGCCCGGATCGTCGACTTCTTGCTCGGCACACCGTTCCTCGCCGCACGCATCATTGAGATTCCGGAGCCTACGGCGACGTCTCCGGAGATCCAGGCGCGCTTCCTCAACCTTCAGCGTCAGGCCGTTGAAGCGATCGAACTCCTGCCGCAGGCGCCGCCGGAACTGCTTGCCGCCTTCCAGTCGCTGACGTCGCCGTCGACGCTGGCGGACATGGCGACGTCATACCTCGACATCAAAGCGCAGGAGAAGCAAGAGATCCTTGAGACGATCGACGTCTCGAAACGGATGGAAAAGGTCTCGCAATTCTTGGCCGAGCGCCTTGAGGTGCTGCGCCTCACCAACGAGATTGGTCAGAAGACCAAAGCCACGTTCGACGAGCGCCAGCGCGAAGCGATCCTGCGGGAACAGATGGCGACCATCCAGCGCCAACTCGGCGAAGGCGACGGCAAGGCGCAGGAAGTCGCCGAACTGACGGAAGCCATCGCGAAGGCGCAGATGCCCGCCGAGGTGGACAGCCAGGCGAAGAAGGAGCTCCGCCGATACGAACGGATGCCCGAGGCCGCGGGCGAGGCCGGAATGGTCCGGACGTATTTGGACTGGCTCGTCGAGCTCCCTTGGACCGTTCCGGCGGAGAAGGCCATCGACATCGCCGAAGCACGCCGGATCCTCGACGAGGATCATTTCGGACTCGAGAAGATCAAGACGCGCATCATCGAATATCTGGCCGTGCGCAAGCTCGCTCCCCAGGGCAAAGCGCCCATCCTCTGCTTCGCGGGCCCGCCCGGCGTCGGCAAGACTTCGCTGGGTCAATCGATCGCCCGCGCGATGGGCAAGACGTTCGTACGCGTCAGCCTCGGCGGCGTGCACGACGAGGCCGAAATCCGCGGCCATCGCCGCACCTACATCGGCGCCCTCCCCGGCAACATCATCCAAGGTATCAAGAAGGCCGGCGCCCGCAATTGCGTGATGATGCTCGACGAGATCGACAAGATGGGCCGCGGCGTCCAGGGCGATCCGTCGGCCGCGATGCTCGAGGTCCTCGATCCCGAGCAGAACTCTACGTTCCGCGACAACTATCTCGCGGTTCCCTTCGACCTTTCTCGGGTCGCCTTCATCGCGACCGCAAACAACCTCGAGACAGTTCCGGGGCCGCTGCTGGATCGAATGGAGATCATCAGCCTCCCCGGCTACACTCAGGACGAAAAGCTCGAGATCGCGCAGCGGTATCTAGTGCGCCGCCAGCTCGAAGCGAGCGGTTTGAGACCCGAACAGGCCGAGATCGAAACCGAAGCGCTCCGCCTCATCATCAAAGGCTATACGCGGGAGGCCGGCGTCCGCTCGCTCGAGCGCGAGATCGGACGTGCGCTTCGTTACGCGGCCGTGAAGATCGCGGAAGCCTCGTCGAGAACGGTCGCGATCGAACCCAAGGATCTGGTGACGGTCCTCGGACAGCCCCGCTTCGAAGGCGAGATCGCGCTGCGTACCAGCGTACCCGGCGTCGCGACCGGGCTGGCATGGACGCCGGTTGGCGGCGATATCCTATTCATCGAAGCCTCGCGCGTGCCCGGCCGCGGCGGCCTGCTGCTCACGGGCCAGCTTGGTGACGTCATGCGCGAGAGCGCACAGGCAGCGATGACCTTGGTCAAGAGTCGCGCCTCCGAACTCGGAGTCGACCCTGCGCTCTTCGAGAAAAGCGATATACATGTCCACGTCCCCGCCGGCGCCACGCCGAAGGATGGTCCGAGCGCAGGCGTCGCCATGTTCACCGCATTGGCTTCGCTTCTGACCAATCGGACGGTGCGCAAAGATACCGCGATGACCGGCGAGATTTCGCTAAGGGGCCTAGTTCTTCCGGTCGGTGGCATCAAGGAGAAGGTCGTCGCCGCAGCTGCAGCGGGGCTTACGCGGGTTATGCTCCCGGCCCGCAACAAGCGCGACTACGACGACATCCCGAAAGGCGCCCGCGACGCGCTCGAGTTCATATGGCTCGAGCACGTCGACGAGGCGGTCAAGGCGGCATTGGAAGCCGACGCGATGAAGGGTTGACGCACGGAAATTAGAGCAGCGAATAAGCGGTGACGCGCAAAAGACGGACTCGGCAACCGAAAAGGAAATTGAAAAGCCTATTACCAACGTTCATTAGAGTGCTGCGATCCCAATGGAGTCGAGAAAGCCGCTGAGCTGGCGAAGAGCCTCACTGAAGTCACGATCCAAATGGAAGGCGGCGTGAGCACGGATGATGACGGGCCTTGGCTTAATTTGAGTGATTCTCTTACTTTGAAAGGGCCTGCGAGGAACGTAGGCCTCCATGTACTCGGCTGCCGTTGCCTTCTTTATCTCGTCGAACCCGAGTTCCCGCACGGTGTTGCCGCTGCGGTGTATGAAGTCGGCCATTTCCTTGATCAAACGACCGCTTTGCGCCAGAAGCGGCCGTCGTCTCAGAGTCAACTTTTTGACTCAAGCAGCCTACGGATCAGCTCGTGAACCGTTTCTGGCAGTCGTTCGAACCAAGCTGAGAAATTGTCTAAGCACCGGAGACGGGTCGCCTCGACGCGAGGCCAATCCGAGAAACGCCTTCGGCGTGGCCCCGTCCTGCGAATAGCCGCGTTGCACCAAGAGCCGGCATCCTCCGCGCGAACGCACTGGTTGCCCGGCATACCAAGGATTACGATGATGGTCGCAGACGCGGGGACGCCGTCTCTCCCTTGGGGACTGCAACGGTCATCATGAAAGAGGTCACGCCCGACCCGCTGCCCATCTGCTTATCGTCCTTCGGCTTGCCCCTGACTGCAGTCGGAGCGAAAGCATCGAAGGCCTCGTTGTAGGCCGGATGAACAGCGACGAGTTGTCCTTGCAGGTGGGTGGACAATTCGGTGATCACCAGGCCG
>Ga0070665_100004258_pt1 | contig 15051 bp, 16 predicted proteins | sample KBSS13metaG_FD_65862 | JGI IMG/M metagenome (GOLD analysis project Ga0070665, IMG submission 65862) | Switchgrass rhizosphere microbial communities from Kellogg Biological Station, Michigan, USA - KBS S1-3 metaG | ecosystem: Host-associated > Plants > Roots > Rhizosphere > Soil ... | reverse complement strand
GCGGGTGGATTTGTAGGAACAATGCTCGCTCCACATCACACTGAAAATACCCAGCTCGACCATGCTGGGCTCGCGGCCCATCAATTTCAGGATGCGTTGATATTCCTCGTCCGAAAGCCCGTGCTCGCGGACGATATCAGCGGTGATTTGGGTCATGACAGCGTTTCGATCAGGCTTTGGAAAAGTTTGCGGCCGTCAGTGCCGCCCAGCACATCATCCACCACCCGCTCGGGATGGGGCATCAGGCCCAGCACATTGCGCTTTTCGGAGAGAATGCCGGCGATGTTGCGGGCCGAGCCGTTGGGATTTTCGCCTTCGGCATAGCGGAAGGCGACACGGTTCTCGCCTTCCAACCGATTGAGCGTCTCTTCATCGGCGAAATAACTGCCTTCGCCATGCGCCACCGGGAAGGTCACGCGCTGGCCGTTTTCATAATGGCGGGTGAAGCCGGATTGGGTTTCCTGCACTTCCAACCCCACCGGGCGGCAGACGAATTTGAGCCCGGCATTGCGCATCAGGGCGCCCGGCAGCATGTGGCTTTCGGTCAACACCTGAAAGCCGTTGCAGATGCCCAGCACCATGCCGCCCTTGTCGGCATGGGCCTTGACCGATTTCATCACCGCCGACTGGCTGGCCATGGCGCCGCAGCGCAGATAATCGCCGTAGGAAAACCCGCCCGGCAGCACCACCAGATCCACGTCGGGCAATTCGCTGTCCTGATGCCACACCATGTGCGGCTGTTTGCCGGTCATCTGCTCCAGCGCGACCTTGGCGTCGCGGTCGCAGTTGGAAGCGGGGAAGACGACGACGGCAGATTTCATCCCTTCAACTCAATCTCGTATTTCTCGATCACCGTATTGGCGAGCAGCTTTTCGCACATCGCCTTGAGCTCGGTTTTGGCCTGTTCGGCGCTGCTTCCCGACAATTCCAGATCGATCACCTTGCCCTGGCGCACTTCGCCCACGGACTCAAAGCCAAGACCATTAAGGGCATGGCCGATGGCCTTGCCTTGTGGATCCAGAACGCCATTTTTCAGGGTAATGAAGACGCGCGCTTTCACGATTATTCCTACTGAACCAGAACCGGGCCTTTGTTCTCGCCTTGCACCGATTCGGGCATGATGCCCAAGCGCTTTGCGACTTCGCTATAGGCTTCCACCACCCCGCCCAAATCGCGGCGGAAACGGTCCTTGTCCAGCTTTTCGTTGGTGGTGGTGTCCCACAGCCGGCAATTGTCGGGGCTGATCTCATCCGCAAGCACGATGCGCATATAGTCGTTTTCCCACAGCCGCCCGAATTCCAGCTTGAAATCCACCAATTTGATTCCAGCGCCCAAAAAGAGCCCGGAAAGGAAATCATTCACCCGGATGGTGAGATTGACGATGTCGTCCAGGTCCTGCGGCGAAGCCCAGCCGAACGCGGTGATATGCTCTTCGCTGACCCAGGGGTCCTGCAGCCCGTCATTCTTGTAATAATATTCGATGATGGAACGCGGCAGCGGCGTGCCTTCCTCGATCCCCAGCCGCTTGGACATCGAGCCGGCGGCGACATTGCGCACCACCACTTCCAGGGGAATGATCTCGACTTCCTTGATCAGCTGCTCGCGCATATTGAGGCGGCGCACGAAATGGGTGGGCACCCCGATGCCCTGAAGCTGGGTCATCAGATATTCGCTGATGCGGTTGTTGAGGACGCCCTTGCCCTCGATGGTGTCCTTCTTGGCGCCATTGCCCGCGGTGGCGTCGTCCTTGAAATACTGGATGACGGTGCCAGGCTCGGTGCCTTCGTAAAGGATTTTGGCCTTGCCTTCGTAGATGACGCGGCGGCGCTTCATGGGGGATGTCCTGGTGGCCCCTAGGGGCGTTGAAACCGTAATTTAGGGATGTGGGGGCGTGGGGGCAATGATTCTGCGCCGCGGCATACCGCATGGCAGGTTCCCGTCCACAGAAACCTTCCCGTAATCAAAGGTTTAGGTAGGAGAATCGCCTCGCAGCCGGGCCAAGGCGGCGGGAAAGCGGCGCGACAAAGGCGCCGTCAGGCTGCCCAAGCTCACGCCATAATCGCCAGAGCCCTCTGGGGTCAGCCCGGTGACGGCGGCCTCGTTCACCAGCCAGGACCGGTGGGTGCGCACAAAGCCACGGCCCGACAGGTCGTTTTCCAGTGCCGACAACGGGCTGCGCATCAACAATCGGCGGCCGTCGGCCAGGGCGAATTCCACATAATTGCCGGCCGAGGTGATCGCCAGAATGTCGGACAGGCGCACCCGCGTCAGCCTGGCGCCATCGCGGATGTCGAAGGTCAGGGTCTGACCGGGAATCTGGACCAGCTGCTGCTGGCGCAGCAGATGCTCGACCATGGCAAAACCCGCGATGAACAGGCTATAGGCCAGCGCATCTTTGGGCAGTTCGTAGAAAAAATTCTCGCCAAAGCCGTAATGGCTGCCCAGCGCCCAATAAGCGAATGCACGCAGGGCAATGAAGCCGCCGACATGGAACAGGGCATAGATCACCGTCCCCGGAATATGCAGCAACAGCCGCCAGCGTGGCCGCACCCGCAAAGGCGCCAGCCGCCAGAACGTCCAGGGGATCCAGAAAAAGACCAGCAGCGACAGCCAGCTTGATCCTTCCCAGATCGCTGGCTCCAAAAGGCCCAGTTCGGGCCGGTCGTGGCGAATGGTGAGCACATTGAGCAGGTCCACCACCCCGGCGAACACCGCTGTCGCGCCATAGGCATACCAGAAGGTGCGCCGGCTGATGCCGCTTGTCCCGGAACCGGCGCCGCTGATCCCAAGCCATTGCCAGATATCACCAATCCGGCGCGCGCCATCCCCTGGCTCTTTTGCATTCAGTGCTGGGACATCAGAGTGGGAGCTGGACATGGGCGCACGATAACGGATCGGGAGCAGGTGATGAAACGGGCTTGGTTGGTGATGGGGGTGATGGTTGCGGCGACATCGCCGGTGACAAATGCCCGGGGAAATAGTCAGGCCGGCTGGAGCCAGTATGGCGGCGACCAAGGCGGGCAGCGGCACTCGGCTGCAACCCAGATCACCCCGGCCAATGTGACGGGTCTGCATCAGGCCTGGAGCTATTCGACAGGGGTGCTCACCCGCCATGCCATGGCCTCCCGCAAGTCGGCCTTCGAGAACACGCCCATCCTGAACGAGGGCAAGCTGTTCGTTTGTTCCTCTCTGCAGGAAGTCAGCGCTATCGATCCCGGCACGGGGAAGGAGATCTGGCGGTTCGATCCGCATCTTTCCGACGATATGAAGCTGAACTATCCCAACAGTTTCAATTGCCGGGGGGTGGCCTATTGGAAGGGCCGCGACGGCAAGGGGCGGATTTATCTCGCCGCCAACAATCGCCGCCTCTATGCGCTGGATGCGGCGACCGGGAAACCGATTGAAGGTTTCGGCGAACATGGCGCGGCGGTGATCTATGACGGAAAACTGCAGCGGCCCGGCCAGATGCAGTTTTCCTCCGCGCCCATCGTCAGCCGCGGCGTGGTGGTGGTGGGCTCGTCGGTCGATGACAACCAGCGGGTGGATGAGCTGCGCGGCACGGTCCATGCCTTCGATGCCATGACGGGTGCGCCGAAATGGAGCTTTGATCCGGTGCAGGGACAGAGCGTGCGCGCCGGGGCATCGAATGTGTGGGCCCCGATCTCGGCCGATGATGCGCGTGGACTGGTCTTTTTGCCGACGTCCAGCCCCAGCCCGGATTTCTGGGGCGGCTATCGCACCGGCGACAGCAAATACTCCAATGCCGTGGTGGCGCTGAGGATCGAGAGTGGCGAAGTCGCCTGGTCGTTCCAGACTTCGCACCACGATCTGTGGGACTATGACGTGGCATCACAGCCGACCCTGGGTCGCGTGACTTACAAGGGCAGAACGGTGGATGCCGTGTTGCAGCCCACCAAGCAGGGACTGCTGTTCACCCTGGATCGCGAAACCGGCAAGCCTGTCATTCCGGTGGAAGAACGCAAAGTGCCGCAAGGCGCCGCGCCCGGCGACCACCTCTCACCCACCCAGCCTTTTCCCATCGCGCCCAAACCGCTGGCGCCCAACCGCATCACGGCTGACGATGCTTTCGGCCTGACCTTCTGGGATCGCGGCAAATGCCGGGACATGATCAAGAACGCGCGTAACGAAGGTATCTACACGCCGCCCAGCACCCAGGGCACCATCGTCTATCCCTTCACCGGCGGCGGCACCAATTGGGGTGGATTGTCGTTTGATGCGGCGCGCAATGTCGCATTCGTCAACACCAACAACGTGATTCATCTGGTGACCTTGATTCCGGCGAAAGATTTCGACGCCGTGCGCAAGGCGCATCCGCATGAGGAGATCTCCCGCAATGGCGGCGCGCCTTTTGGCATGTGGCGCAAGACTCTGCTGTCGCCAATCGGCATGCCCTGCAATCCGCCGCCCTGGGGCCAGCTTCATGCCGTCGATATGCGCAACGGCAAGATTCTGTGGTCGGTGCCTTTGGGGACCACGGAAGATATGGCGCCGTTCAGCCAATATATCCTGGGCAAAACCGGTGCGCCGAATTTGGGCGGCCCCATTTCCACCGGCAGCGGCCTGGTCTTTATCGGCGCTGCCATGGACAATTATCTGCGCGCCTTCGATGCCAAGAGTGGCGCGGAGTTGTGGAAGGGCCGCCTTCCAGCAGGCGGCCAGGCGACGCCCATGACGTATATGTGGAAGGGCAAGCAGTATGTGGTCATCGCTGCCGGCGGCCACGAAAAGCTGGGCGTCAAGCGTGGTGATCAGATCGTCGCCTTCGCCTTGCCAAAGTAAGACATAGGACGAGGACACCCGCCCCTCGCTTGTGCTCGGGGCGTTCGGCCCTCAAATCGGTCCCCCGGACCGATTTGACCGGCTTGCCGGTCGGGCCTCACTGGCGCAATCTTGACATGATGGCCGGGCAAGCTCGCGGCCAGATTGATCGCAGGAGCACGGAAATGGCCATCGGCATGGACGACCGCCGCAAGGGTTTTGAGGGCAAATGGGCGCATGACGCGGAGACGCGCTTCAAAGTGGAAGCGCGGCGCAATCGAGCCCTGGGTGAATGGGCGGCGGCCAAGAAGGGGCTGACCGGCCAGGCGGTGGAAGACTTTGTCGGCAGCGTCATCGCCGCCGATTTCCAGGAAGCGGGCGATGAAGATGTTTTCCGCAAGCTGAGGGCTGAACTGGATGCCTCAGTGCCCGATGCCGACATCCGCGACAAGATGCGCGAATGCCTGGCGGCTGCGGTGGAGCAGGTCGCGAAAAATCTCTGATCCGGCCCCGGCCGCACCGCTCCAGCTCGGAATGTCCCGGCCTCGCGGCGCGCTTGGATGCGCGCCGCTGCGGCGTTGGCTTAGCTTTTCTTTGCGAGTTGAGCGAGCTTAGAAAAGCTTGCCCTATGCGAGCGTTAGCGAGCATGCGCCGCTTTCGCAGGTCCACTGGACTGCTCATGCGCTTTGCGCACCGCTCCTCACCCATCAGGGATCTATGGGATCGTACGCATCCCGGAAAGCCGCGGGTAGGTCATATTTCAGCGCAACGCGGTCGCGGTTTTCTTCCGCAACATCGAAGAAAAGCGCCGGCTTATCTGGGTCGTACTGTTCCGGCAGCTTGTCGCTCCATTTTTCGCGAAATTTCTCGTAGGCGGCCCGCACCAGCGCCATGCGGCGGGAGGTGGCGGCCAGATGGTCGCGTTCCCGGTTGACCTCGATTTCCCTCAGCACGTGCCCACCGCCATGATGCAGTAACCAGGCGCCCCTGGCACAGGCAAGCTTGAACCCGGCAAGATGCGCGCGCATGCCGTAATCGACATCGCCGAAATAGCCGAAGAAGCGCAAATCCATCACGCCAATTTTCTCGACCACCGCGCGCTTTATCAGAATCGCATCACCCGAAAGCAGCCTGTCCTCGGTAAAGCTGCTTCCATATTTTTGCGCAACCTGGCCGGAAAAGGCCTGAATCTCGGCATAACTGGACACAGGGCGGTCAGGCACGACGGTGTGTTCGGGATGCGAGTCCACATAATTCGAGGTCCCCCGGACTATGCCGACATCACGGTTCTGGTTGGCGACCAGCAGCAGCTTGGAGATGAAGAAGGGGGTGACGATCATGTCATTGCTGAGAAAAAAGATCTGGTCGCGGGTCGCCGCGGAAAGCCCCAGGGAAAACACGCCGGTATAGTGCTGGCGCGCGCGGGTCCGGAAGATTTTGAAGCTGTGCCGCGAGGGCTTTGCGCGCGCTTCCTGGAAGGCGGCCAGAATATTTTCGCCCGGCTCGGAGGCATCGTCGATCAGGATGAATTCACAGGAAAAGCCCAGCATGTCCACCGAATGAAGGGTGGTGGAAAGGCAGTTCGAGGTCATGGCCGCATTGTTACGTGCGGGGATGATGATGCTCAGAATGGCTTGGCGTTCCTTGTCAGACGGGACTACCCGAATACACGCTTGAATATCGTATCCACCTGTTTGAGGTGGTAGCCGAGGTCGAACATGGCCTCGAGTTTGGCCGCCGGCAGCGCCTTGGACACATCGGGATCGGCCTTCAGCAGGTCCAGCAGGTTGCCTTCGCCGTTCCAGGCGCGCATGGCGTTCTTCTGTACCAGCCGGTAGCTGTCTTCGCGCGCAAGTCCCGCCTGGGTCAGCGCCAGCAAAACGCGCTGGCTGTGCACCAGCCCGTGGGTGGCATCCAGATTCTTCTGCATGCGGTCAGGATAGACCACCAGCTTTTCGACCACACCGGTCATCCGCGCCAGCGCGAAGTCCAGGGTGATGGTGGCATCGGGACCGATATAGCGTTCGACAGACGAATGCGAGATGTCGCGCTCATGCCACAGCGCCACATTCTCCATGGCGGGAATCGCATAGCTGCGCACCATGCGCGCCAGGCCGGTGACGTTTTCGGTCAGCACCGGATTGCGCTTGTGCGGCATGGCGGAGGAGCCCTTCTGGCCCGGCGAGAAATATTCCTCGGCCTCCAGCACTTCGGTGCGCTGCAGATGACGGATTTCCACCGCCAGCCGTTCCAGCGACGAGGCCACCACGCCCAGCGCCGCGAAATAGGCGGCATGGCGGTCGCGCGGGATCACCTGGGTCGAGACCGGCTCGACCTTCAGGCCCATCGCCTTGGCGACGTGCTCTTCCACCCGTGGATCGATATTGGCGAAGGTGCCAACGGCGCCGGAAATGGCGCAGGTGGCGATTTCCTCTCGCGCCGTCACCAGCCGGGCGCGGGCGCGCGTGAATTCGGCATAATAGGTGGCGAGCTTGACGCCAAAGGTGGTGGGCTCGGCATGGATGCCGTGGCTGCGCCCGATGGTGGGCGTCATCTTATATTCAAAGGCGCGCTTCTTCAGCGCCGCCAGCAGCGCGCCGGTGTCTTCGATCAGCATGTCGGCGGCGCGGGCGAGCTGCACATTCAGGCAGGTGTCCAGCACGTCCGACGAGGTCATGCCCTGGTGCACAAAGCGCGCTTCCGGGCCCACGATTTCCGACAGATGGGTGAGGAAGGCGATCACGTCATGCTTGACCTCGCGCTCGATCTCATCGATCCGCGCCACGTCGAATTTGGCGTTTTTGCCTTTTTCCCAAACCTTGGCGGCGGCTTCCTTGGGCACCACGCCCAACTCGGCCAGCGCGTCGGTGGCATGCGCCTCGATCTCGAACCAGATGCGGAATTTGGTTTCGGGCGACCAGATGGAAACCATCGGCGCGCGGGCATAACGGGGGATCATGGGGTCACCTGCGGAAAACGACTGGCTTCTAGCAGCCGGGGCGGCGCGGGCCAAGCGTTTGACAAGCCGTCTGCAAAGGCTTGGAAATAGGGGAAAAAGGGGAAGCCCATGGATCGCCGTGATGTGCTCAAAGGCGCCGGTCTGGCTCTGGCCGGCACTGTCGCCGGGAGCATGCAAGCCCTGGCCAAGGCCGCCGGCCGCGTCACCGTCACCAGTGTCGAAAGCTTCGACATCCAGATGCCAGCCCCACGGACGGGCCGGTTTGTGCCGACCTATCTGGGCCTGACGGCGGGGCGGAGCAATGTGGTGAAGGTGACCACCAACGCCGGCGTCAACGGCTATTCTTTCCTGGGGGCGCTGCCGGGCGGGGCGGAAAAGGCGCGCAGCCTGCTCACCGGCGCCGATCTTTTTGCCGTGGACATCCATGTGAAACGCGGACTGGGCCCTGCGGCCGAGGAAGCGGTGTGGGACGCGATCGGCAAGATTGCCGGTCAGCCGCTGTGCCGCCTGCTGGGCGGCGCCAGCATCGCGCGGGTGCCGGTTTATTTCACCTATGTCTGGTCGGTGCCGGAAGACCAGGTGCCGCCGCGCGAGCAGGGCCTGCAGGCCGGCAAGCTTCGCGCCTTGGGCTTCAAGGCGATGAAAATCCAGATCATGCGGACCGACTATCACGGCGATGTCGAGGCGGTGCGCGAGATGCTGGCGCAAGGCGGCGAGGGGTTTCGCGCCATGGTGGATCGCACCGCCGGCGCGCGGGGGCTTTGGACCTACGACCAGTCGCTGGAAATTGCGCGCGCCCTGCAGACCGCCGGTTGCTATTGGCTGGAAGAACCCTTGGCGCGCGACGATTACGAGGGTCCAGCGCGGCTTTGCCGCGAAGTGGATATGCTGGTCACTGGCGGCGAAGCCTGGCAGGGGCTGGGGCCGTTTGTGAAAGGGCTCCAGGCCAAGACCTATGACATCATGCAGCCGGAGATGCGCGTCTGTGCCGGACCGCTGACCATGCGCAAGATCGGAGCCTTGTGCGAAGGGTTTGGCGTGCCGATTGCGCCGCATGCCGCCACCGGCCTGGCGTTGGCGGGGCGGCTGCAAGTGTCGGCGGCGATGGGCTCGGTCTATCAGGAAGTGGGCACCTTTCAGCCCGACACGCTGCCGTCCGATGTCAACGCGCCCTATCTGCCCATCCTGCACGATGCGCAGCCCTTCACCTTTGAGAATGGTGACGCCATCGTGCCGCAACATCCCGGCCTGGGCCTGAATGTGGATGAGAAGGCGGTCGAGAGATTCCGTGTTGCGGGATTCGAGCGGCGTGGCACCAAGGGCATTGCGGACCGATAGGCCGATGGACGCGTTATTCCGGCTCAATGACACTGTACGGCGCGATCCCAGGATCGAGGCGTGGTTTTCTGATTTTGTCGATCCGCACCGCCTGATGGTGCGGCCCTGGTTTGAGCGTATGCGCGGCCTGGGCTCGGATGTGCGGGAAATCTTTCACGACGGATGTCCGGTCGCCTGTGTGCAAGATGCGCCGTTCGGCTATGTCAACGCCTTCAAGGCCTATGCCAGCATCGGATTCTTCCATGGCGCCATGCTGCTCGATCCTGCCGGCATGCTGGAAGGCACGGGCAAGCACATGCGGCATGTCAAACTGCGCCCCGGCAATGACGTGAATCTAACAGCGCTGGACGCCCTGATCCTGCTTGCCTATCACGACATCAAGCGGCGTTTGATTTAGCGCGTCAGCACAGCTCCAAGCGCTCTGCGTCGGCTACTCGTCCGGGCTACGGCTGGGCGAGATCAGCTTCAGCCCTTGGCACCATTCGAATTGCGCGGCGCCTGTCCGGTCACCCGGCTGAACACGCGAGAGAAGGCGGCGGCGCTCTGGTAGCCGACCTGCAGCGCCACGCTCTTGACTGGCTTGCCTCTCGCGAGAAGCTGGCGTGCAACCGTCATGCGCCAGACGGTAAGATAGTCGATAGGCGTCTGGCCGATCCGTGTCCGGAAATGCTCAGCGAACCGCGTGCGTGACATGCCGGCAATGCCGGCGAGATCGTCCAGGGTCCATGACTGTTTCGGTGCCTCGTGCATCGCGGTCAGCGCCTTGGCAAGGCGTGGGTCGGCGAGCCCGGCAAGCACGCCGGTCGCGACCCTGCCGCTCTCGACGACGTGCCGCACGATCAGGATCAGGAGATAGTCGAACAACCGGTCGAGCGCCGCCTGGCGGCCACTGCGTTCGCAGAATGCTTCGCGGAGAAGCAGATCGCAGGCCGGCGCCAGCGCGGGATGCGACGCCAGCGGCAAGACCACGAGTTCGGGCAGCCCCTGTCCGATCGGGTTCCCCTCGGCGCCGCCGAGCTCGACGGTCGCGCAAACGAGGTCGGCGCCGCGCTCTGGATTGGCTGCGAAACTGTGGATTCGGCCACGCGGGAAAAACAGGAGGGTTGGTTCATCAAGTCGGAGGTCGCCCTGGCCAGTCTGGACGAGCGTAAGCTCGCCGCCCGTGAGGAGGTGCAAATGGCCCTCATCGGTGAATTGCGCCGTCTGGCACAGCTTGCCGGTGAAGAAGGTGCGAGCCCTCGGTGTGACGTGGGCGAACAGGGCGGCGAAAGGATCCATTGGTACGATCTGCAATGTTCTTGGCACCAATCATCACTCTTAGTTCGCCATAGTGGCAAGGTGCAAGCCCGCACAAGACAGATGAGCGAGGAGAAAATTCCATGAAGGCAATCGTTGTGACGGACCAGGCTGCGGGAACCGCCGGTATGAAGCTGATGGAGCGGCCCGAGCCGCAGGCAGCGATAAACGACGTCATCGTTCGGGTTCATGCGTCGGGATTCGTTCCGACTGAGCTGACCTGGCCCTCGACCTGGGCCGATCGCCTCGACCGTGACCGGACGCCGTCGATCCCCGGGCACGAACTGGCCGGAGTGGTCACCGCCCTCGGCTATGGCACAGCGGGGCTGTCGGTCGGCCAACGGGTGTTCGGCCTTGCCGACTGGTATCGTGACGGCACCCTGGCGGAATACATGGCGATCGAGGCACGCAACCTTGCGCCGCTGCCGGGCGACGTCGACTTCACGGTCGGCGCAAGCCTGCCGATCTCGGGTCTGACCGCGTGGCAAGGACTGTTCCAGCATGGCCGCCTTCAGTCCGGCCAGAGCGTCATCGCGCACGGCGCGGCCGGCGCAGTCGGATCGATGGTGACGCAACTTGCACGAGAGGCCGGCGCCTACGTCATCGGCACCGGACGCGCCGCCGACCGTCAGAAGGCGCTCGAATTCGGCGCGCAGGAGTTTGTCGACCTCGGGAACGACATCCTGGAAGACGTCGGCAAAGTCGATCTGGTGCTCGATGTCATCGGCGGCGATATCGGGAAGCGGTCCGCGCGCCTGGTGCGAGCCGGAGGGACACTGGTGTCCATCGTCGGGCCTGTCGAAGCGCGGCCCGACGACGGCCTGGCGGTCGACTTCGTTGTCGAGTCCGATCGGACCCAACTGAGCGAGATCGTCCAGCGGGTGCGGGACGGACGACTGCGGACGAACATCGGCACAGTCTCAACCCTCGACGAGGCCGTCGCCGCCTTCAATCCAACCGAGCGGCGTTCCGGGAAGACCATCATCCGCGTTCGTCCGTGAGGACTTTGGGAGGACGGGCGAAAAGTCAGCGGGCGGTCAGAGTAAGCCCAAGGATTTAAAACTGGCGTGACCGCCGCGGCCGATCACCAGGTGATCGTGCACGGTGATCGAAAGCGCCTTCGCCGCTGCCACGATCTCCCGCGTCATGGCGATATCGGCCTTGGACGGAGTGGGATCGCCGCTGGGATGATTGTGCACCAGGATGATGGCGGAGGCGGTGAGTTCCAGCGCCCGCTTGATGATCTCGCGCGGATAGACCGGGGTGTGATCGACCGTGCCGCGATTTTGTACTTCGTCGGCGATCAGGTTGTTCTTGCGGTCCAGGAATAGGACGCGGAATTCCTCATTCTGCGACCGCGCCATCGCCGCCGTGCAATAATCCAATAGCGCCGACCAGGACGACAGTGCGGGGCGCCCCATCACTTTGGTTTTGGCCAGGCGGTGGGCGGCGGCTTCCACGATCTTCAAGTGATTGGCGACGCTTTCGCCCACGCCTTTGACTTCCAGCAGCCGGGCGCGGGGCGCTGCGATCACCTCGGCAAAGGAGCCGAAACGCGCCAGCAACGCCTTGGCCAACGGCTTGGTGTCGCGCCGGGGCAGGGCGGCGAACAAGGTCATTTCCAATAGCTCGTAATCGGGCATGGCGTCGGCGCCGCCATTGACGAAACGGGCGCGCAGACGCTCGCGATGACCGGCCGGGCCGGTGTCGGAGGATGGAGGCGGCGTCAAAGGGGCGTTCGCCTCGTCCACAGGAGTTCTCAGAGATAAGGTGGCTTGTGCCAGCCCTTAGGCGACAGCGTAAAAATTTCCACGCCCGTCTCGGTCACGCCGACCGAGTGCTCAAACTGCGCCGATAGCGAACGGTCACGTGTCACCGCGGTCCAGCCGTCGCTCAGCACCTTCACGCCATAGCCGCCCAGATTGATCATCGGCTCGATGGTGAAGAACATGCCGGGCTTCAAGGCGATGCCGCCGCCAGGCTTGCCGTAATGCACGATATTGGGCAGGGCATGGAACACCTTGCCCAGGCCGTGGCCGCAGAAATCGCGCACCACCGAACATTTCTCCTGCCCTTCGGCAAAGGACTGGATGGCATGGCCGATATCGCCGGTGGTGCTGCCGGGCTTCACCGTGGCGATGCCGCGCATCATGGCGTCATAAGTGATCTCGACCAGCCGTTCGGCTTTGCGCTTGACCTCGCCCACCGGATACATGCGGCTGGTGTCGCCATGCCAGCCGTCCAGGATCACGGTGACGTCGATATTGATGATGTCGCCGTCGCGCAGCGGCTTGTCGTTGGGGATGCCGTGACAGACCACATGATTGATGGAGGTACAGACGGTGTGGCGATAGCCGCGATAGTTGAGGCAGGCGGGAATTGCGCCATGGGCGACGACAAAATCATAGGCCACCTTGTCCAGATAGGCGGTGGTGACGCCGGGTTTCACCAGCGGCACCAGCAGGTCCAGCGCCTCGGCGGCCAGCCGGCCGGCCCGGCGCATGCCTTCGAAATCACCCGCCTCGTGCAAGGTGATGGCGAAATGGGCCTTGCGGGCGGCGTCAAAAATCTCGGACTGGGGTAGGATGGTCATTGGAGCAATATAATGGCCAAGGCGCCAAAACCAAACAGGAACCTGATGGCCAATAAAGGGACAGGAACGGCGGCAGTCCTGGTGATCGGCGACGAGATACTGTCGGGGCGCACCCAGGACACCAACACCAACCATATCGCCCGCTTTCTGGGTGCGCTGGGCGTCGATCTTAAGGAAGTCCGGGTGGTGGGCGATGTGGAGGCTGAGATTGTCGCAGGCCTCAACGCCTTGCGCGCCGTTTACGATTTCGTCTTCACCACCGGCGGCATCGGCCCCACCCATGACGACATCACCGCCGATGCGGTGGCCAAGGCTTTTGGCGTGGATATCGGCTACCACCCCGACGTGTATGCCATGCTGGAGGCGCGCTATCCGCCCGGCGAATTCAATGACATGCGCAAGCGCATGGCCCGCATCCCCGACGGTGCGTCCCTGGTGGCCAATCCGGTTTCCGCTGCGCCGGGTTTTCATATCGGCAATGTCTATGTCCTGGCGGGCGTGCCGATGGTGATGCGCGCCATGCTGGAACAGATCGCGCCGGACCTGCCGCACGGACCCACGGTCAAAAGCATCACGCTGGAAGCCAATGTCCCGGAAGGCACGATCGCACCGGGCCTGGCCCAATTGCAGAAAGCCCATCCGGAAGTTGCCATCGGCTCTTATCCTTTTTATCGCGAGAACACGCCGCAGCCCTTTGGTGCGCAGCTGGTATTGCGCAGCCGCGACAGCGAAGCCTTGGAGCGCACCGCGTTGGCGCTTGAAGACATGTTGCGCGGTCTTGGTGCTGCACCGCAGCGCATAAATCCGGCTGACAGGCCGTCACAGAAATGACAGGCTCCCCCCAATAATCAAAAACTGGGGACGCTCATGGACATCAAGAAACGCGATTTTCTTTTCGGCGCGGGCGTGGCGGCGGCGGCCGCTACCGGCGCCTTGGCCCAACCCACGCGAAACCCTGAAGGCGGCTATCCGCCCGGCGTTCCCAAGGCCACCGGCCGCAGCATGCTGGACAGCCCGCATTATATCGGCACTGCCAGCAAGGGTTATGGCTTCAAGGCGAACTGGAACCGCACCTTGCCGATGGTCCCTTCCGTCGATCCCAACTACAAGCCGCGCCGCATCAACAAGGCGATCGAGCTGTGGGAAGACAATCAGGTCGTCGCTTATGCGGAATTCGGGGCTTCCGGTGCGCCTGATACCTATGAAGAAGGCAAGCGCATGGCCAAGACCTATTGCGATGCCATCAACTACGAAATGGAGAATGACAGTTTCAATTTCGATGGCCTGCGCAATTTCATGCAGGGCCTGGTCGATGGCGGTCCCACGCCGTCGGGTCATCGCACGCCGATGGTGTTCGTCACCTTGCCGGCCTGGGGCTTCGACGGCCCTTCCATGCGTGCCAATGTCTGGCAGATCGCCCAGGCGCTGGCGGCGGGCGCGCATGGCTGCCTGATCTGTGAAATGGAATCGCCGGAAGCCGCCGAGATCGCCATCGCGGGCGGGCGCTACAAATGGACCTGGCCCGGCGTGCCGGAACTTCCCATTGAAGGGGTGCGAGGTGCAGGCAGTCAGTCTTTCGCGGCGCACATCTGGGGCCTCAGCCCGGCCGAATATCTGCGTGTCGCCGATGTCTGGCCGCACAATCCCAAGGGCGAGATCACCATGGGCTTCAAGCTGGAGAACCGCCGCTCCGCCATGGCGGCCGAGCAGCTGATGGCGGTGAGAGGGCTGGCCTTTGCCGAGCCCGGTCCCAGCGACAATGGCTGGTCCCATCTGGGCTGGGACGCGATCCGCGGCGATCTTACCCAGGCGCAGCGCGCCGCGCTGCCGGCTTCCAAGCGGTTGGAAGATAGTTTGGAACGCATCCGCCTCGCGGCGAAGACGAACAACGTCAAATGGCTGGGCAATGGCCCGCCCGGCGCGACTCCTCAGCAGGAGATCGATCAGGGCAGGCGCATGGGGCCAGCGGGTACGGAAGAACGAGTGCAGGCGGATCGGCTATATACCAAGCGGAAAATGCCTTACTGACGCGCTTGTCTTTTGCGTCGTGGGTTGGCTTAGCTTTTCTTATGAGCGAAGCGAATTA